>Ga0070731_10001280_pt1 | contig 26636 bp, 24 predicted proteins | sample Coa_R1_2_FD_66448 | JGI IMG/M metagenome (GOLD analysis project Ga0070731, IMG submission 66448) | Surface soil microbial communities from Centralia Pennsylvania, which are recovering from an underground coalmine fire - Coalmine... | ecosystem: Environmental > Terrestrial > Soil > Unclassified ... | reverse complement strand
AGCGGGATCCGCCGTCGACCCCGCCGCAAACGGATGCACCCCCCCAAAGCCATCCAACACATAACCACTCGTCGGCGACGAGAGCACAAGCCCCCGCGCGATATCCCACCCCGACCAATACGGCCCATCACGCTCCCCCGGCGGCATCGCCGCCGACCCCCCCGCAAACGGATGCACACCCCCATACCCATCCAACACATACCCCGACACCGAACCAATCGAAGACCCCGGCGCGAGCGCAATCGCCCGCGCAATATCCCACCCCGGCCACGACGCACTCGCCCGCACCGCCGGAGCACCCCCAAACGGATGAACCCCCCCAAACCCATCCAACGAATACCCAGCCCCACTACCACCCGGAATCAACACCACCGCCGAATGAAGGGCGCTGCCACCACCAGTGCTCGTGTTGGCTGTGGCGCCGTCGAGGTAATCGTTGTCAATGTCGAGTGTGACGCCGGCGTAGGTCTCGTAGTGGCCGCCTTGGTACTGATGGATTCGCTGGTGATTTGACCAGTCGCCGGCCGGGACGTACGAGTCGCTGGTCGTCTGCTGCCCATTCCAGTCGGCGATCCAGATGTCGTCGGGCTCGGCCACGCTCGTGCCCACTGAATTGACCAGGTCTGTGATGCCTGACGAGGCGCTGCTGTAGACGCCGGAGGTGTAGCCGTCGGCGTGCAGCTGAGACGTCCACGCGGACAGGAAGGCCAGTACGCTCGAGGTTCCTGACGGGCGCGAGTACTGCTCCATGTCGTAGTAGATGGGGTTGCCGGCCGGGATTCCGAGGGCTTGAGCTTGGGCTACTGCGTCGTTTGCGGCTGCCGCTCCCTCCGCAGCCGCAGTGTTGGGATCGATCGTCGAGCAGGTCCCATGGCACGCGCCGGGCCCCTGTAGCCCGACGTAGGTCGGAATCAGATGCCAGCCCGCACCAACCTCCGTGCTCACCCAGCCCGCGGTGAGGTTGGGCTGTGCGCAGGAACTGTTCACGCCCCCGATGTAGATGCCAATGGCTCGATATGGAGAGGACGACCACGCCGACATCGCTCCGGTGGAGGGAGCGGAGCAGGTGTCAAATCCCAGCCCCCCGTAGACCGCGGCGGCCGCCCGCCCGCGAACTCGAGACGGACGGACTCGGGCGACCGGCGCTCGTGGCATCGTGCTTGCCCTGGAGGATCTGATCGGGCGGTGGAGTAGGTGGGCCACAAGGGCGCCGTCACGGCCCCAGGTCGCGACCACTCTGAGTGACGACGAGGCAACGGTGAAGGCGGTGACTGAACCGTCGAGCGTGATGGGCTGCGGCGAAGGTCCGCCGCCCGCGCGAGCGCTCGTCCCTACCAGGGGCTCAAGGAGGAGGGCTTCGGTCCGACCAGCCGCGTGCGCTGGACAGCGTTGGGTTGCGGAGGGAGTCCCGAGGTAGACCGCGTGGCGGTTGAACCGCACGCAGACCGACGGGTGCTTCGCCAGGTCGTAGACCGGCCAAGACGCTGGCACGCTGATCCGATAGCCGCCGTAGCCCACGGTCTGCATAGCCGGCCGGGCCGAGGCGAGCGAAATCGGCCCGAGTGCAAGGACGAGCAGCGCGACCAGCGCCCCCACGATCGATGGCCGCAGAGCCAAGCCCGTCGCCACCCTGTACCCCCGTCTGATGATGCCACCCCTCAGTGAGCCCCAAAGACCCCGATCCCGCCGATGAGCCTAGTCCGAACAGCCGACGCGGTCAAGGCCGTCAACCCTGCCACCATTGGCGCATGGGGCACATCAGCGTGGCGCATCTGGCCTATGCCCACCCGGGCGGCGAGCTGCTGTTCTCCGACGTCTCGTTTCAGGTATCGCCGGGGCAGCACGTCGGGCTGGTCGGCTTCAACGGCGTCGGCAAGACGACCCTGCTGCGGATCCTGGCCGGCGAGCTCAGTCCTGATGAGGGCGAGGTGTCGGTGGGCGGCATCAAGGCCTACATGCCCCAGGACGTGGGCGTTGGCGGCGATCCTCGGAGCGTGCGGGAGCTGCTGCTGTCGCTCGCCCCGGCGGCGCTTCGCCGCGCCGGCGAGCGGATGCTGACCTTCGAGGAGCAGCTGACCTCAGGCGACGCAGCCGCCGGGATCAAGCTCGGAGCGGCCATTGGCGACTGGTCGGCGCTCGGCGGGTACGAGCTCGAGGGGCAGTGGGATGCCGCCTGCCGGCGCATCATCCGCCAGAGCTTCGCCGAGGTCGCGGAGCGGCGGGCGGCGACGCTGTCCGGCGGCGAGCGCAAGCAGCTCGTGCTTGAGGTCCTGCTCGCCTCGGACGCGGACGTCCTGCTGATCGACGAGCCAGACAACTTCCTCGACGTTCCCGCCAAGCTCGCGCTCGAGCAGCGGATCCGCGGCGCCAAGAAGACCGTGCTCATGATCTCCCACGACCGGGAACTCCTGTCCGGCGCCGTGGGATCGATCGTCACCCTCGAAGGTAACGGCGCTTGGGTCCACGGCGGCTCATACGCCACCTATCCCCAGGCGCGGGCCGAGCGCCAGGAGCGACTCGGTGATGCCGTCAAGCGCTGGCATGAGGAGGAGCGACGGCTGTTCCGAATGATGAAGACGTTCAAGGAGCGCGCCCGCTACTACGACTCGTGGGCCAAGAAGGCCAACGCCGCCGAGACGCGATGGCAGCGCTTCCGTGACGCCGGCCCACCCCCGGCACCTGTCGTCGACACCTCGATCGTCGTCCGTCTGCGCGGTGGCGACTCCGCTCGCCGGGTGCTCGACCTGCGCTCACTCGGCATCGCCGACCTGGTTTCCCCGTTTTCGGATGAGATCCACTTCGGCGAGCGGGTGGGGATGATCGGGCCTAACGGCTCGGGCAAGAGCCAGCTGATGCGCGTCCTCGCGGGCCTGCGTGATCCGGACGCCGGCGAGCTGGTCGTCGGCCCGCGCGTCTCCCCCGGTCTGTTCACGCAGCTTCAGACCCGGGGCGATCTGACCGGACGGGTGGTGATCGAGGTCGTGCTCGAGCGCGTGCCCGGCGGCGGCGTTCAGGTGGCGATGGCCGCGCTCGCCCGCTACGGACTCGCCGAGGCGGCCAACCGCTCCTACGACGTCCTCAGCGGAGGCGAGAAGGCCCGGCTCGAGGTGCTGACCCTGGAGCTCGAGGGCCACAACCTGCTGCTGCTCGACGAGCCGACCGACAACCTCGACATCGACTCCTCGGAGGCACTCGAGCGGGCGCTCGACCGCTTCGCGGGGACGGTCGTCGCGGTCTCGCACGACCGGGCCTTCCTGCGGACGCTCGACCGCTTTCTGATGCTGCTGCACGACGGAACGGTGCTCGCGCTGCCGACGTATGACAGCGCGCTCGAGGCGCTGATGAATCCCGAGGCGGCGGCCGAGGTTCGGCTCGCGAAGATGATCAGCCGGGGCGCCGGGAACGCGGCTAGGACTTTCGTCCAGCGACGGTGACATCCGCACCCCTCGGGGTATCTGTGTAGCGATTGGGTCGCGCCAGATGACGGGCGGCCATTGACAACATCGAGCTCCGGTACCGGCCGGAATCCGGGGCTCGACCGGTTACATCGCACAAGAGCGCGGTCTCCTGGTGAGGCCGCGCTCGTCTAGGCCGACCCCCACGCGCACATCCGTAGCTAACCGGCGAGTCGCGTTCGCGAAAGGCTCAGGCGCCGACGGCCCGCCCGGGCAGCTGCAGCCCGACCGGCTCGAGCAAATCTGAGAACTCGCGCGCCGGCATCGGCGGCGCGAAGTGGTAACCCTGAGCCAGGTGCGAACCGAGGCGGCGAATCCACTCGAGCTGATCGGGTGTTTCCACGCCCTCGGCGATCACTGTCATCGCAAGCGCGCGCGCCATCTCGATCACGGCCGCAGCGATCTGCATGTCGGCTGGGACGTGACCGAGCCCCGAGATGAACGAACGGTCGAGCTTCAGCACGTTGAAGGGGAAGAACCGCAGATAGCTGAGCGACGAATATCCGGTCCCGAAATCGTCGAGCGCCAGGCGAACCCCAAGGTCATTTAGCTGCCCCAGGGTCGCGATACTCGCATTGGTGTCACTGAGGAGGATGCTCTCGGTGACCTCAAGAATGAGCTGGGACGGGTTTATCGGATACCGCTGGAGCGTCTCCGTGATCAGCGTTGTCAGATCATCCTCCGCCACCTGGCGGGCGGACACATTGACCGACACATGAAACGGCGAGCCGGCGCCGAGACTGGATTGCCACTCTGTCAGCTGGGCGCATGCCTCCTGAATCGCCCACCTACCCATGGGAACGATCAGCCCGCTCGCCTCCGCCAGGGTGATGAACTCAGATGGCGGGAGCAGGCCGTGTTGAGGGTGCTCCCAGCGCATCAGCGCCTCCGCACCGACGATTGCCCCGTCGGGCACCGCGACGATGGGCTGGTAATACAGACACAGCTGATCGCTCTCCAGCGCTTCCCGGAGGTCGTTCTCTCGGCGGATACGGTTCACGACGCGCGTGCGGATATCGGCATCGAACACCTCGTAGCGGGCCCCGCCGCGCTCCTTGGCGCGGTGCAGGGCGGTGTCGGCATCACGGATCAGCGATGCGCCGGTGGCACCGGCGCTCGGTGTAGCGACGCCGACGCTCAGGCGCACGAATAGTCGTTCGCCGGCCAGATCAAATGGCGGAATGGCAGTGGCAATGACCCGCTCGGCGATCCCCGCGGCGTCGCGCTCTGCGCTGAGAGACTCACAGAGGACAACGAACTCGTCGGCTCCGATCCGTGCCACCGTGTCGTCACGAGGTCGAACGAGGCTGTCACCGTGTCGGAGCGCATCCTGGATGCGCCGGCTCACCTGAACCAGAAGCTCGTCACCGGCCTGGTGTCCGAGACTGTCGTTGACGAGCTTGAAGTTGTCGACATCGCAGTAGAGGACCGCGATCGTGGAGCTGTCTCGCCGGGCGACGCTCAGGGCGTGGCCAATGCGGTCAAGCAGAAACGCGCGGTTCGGCAGGCCGGTGAGCGGATCGTGCAACGACTGATACATGAGCTGCTCTTCGGCAAACCGGCGGTCGGCATCGGCCTGCCTTTGGGCGCTGATGTCTCGGGCGTAGATACGAAACAGGTGGCTGCCATCCGCGGGCACGCGTGAGATGGTCAACTCGACCGGGCAGTCTCCGTCGTCCTTGCGAAGAGCTGTCAGCTCGGCGACGCGGCTGGCTCGGTCCCCGTCACGAACCTCGAGGAGCTCCGAAAGCTCGCGCTGATAGGCACCGTGCAGCGCCGGCGGCAACACGGTACTGGCGAAGTTACGTCCCAGCGCATCGGCACGTGACCACCCAAAGAGGAGCTCGGCTTCGGCGTTCCAGTCAAGGATCAGGCCCTCGGCGTCTGTCGAGGCGAACGCCACCGGGGCGGCCTCCAGGATCTCCCAGAGACGCTGCTCGCCCGCCACAAGCGCGCTTTCAGCCGCGCGAAGGTGACGGCCTGCGGTGTTAGGTGAAACGCTCGGGTCAGTCACGTAACTGGTAATGGTGAAGCGGCCCTCGCAACGAGTATTCCCTACCGGCTCACCCCACACGCGTCGTCTCGAACATCCGTCCAGATCGGAGCGGTCAGCGCGCTTTGTCCTGCGCTTTGACGGGCAAACGCCTTACCCTAACGTTGCGACAACGTAACAGGGAGGCGTTGTGGGATCCTTCTATCTGAGTGACCACGTTCTCGACGGCGAGGTGCGCGTCATCCGAGTCGGTGGCTATGTCGACTTCGACGTGGCGCCACGGCTCAAGCAGTTCATCGTGAACCGGATCGAGGCCGGCGACCGCCGGATCGTGATCGATCTGTCCGATGTTGGCTTCATGGACTCGACGGCCATCGGCGTCCTCGTCGGCGTTCTCAAGCGGCTGGGTGAAGTCGGCGGCTTTCTCGCCGTGGCGTGTGCCAACGACAATGTCCGGGGCATCTTCGAGGTCGTCGGCCTGGAGAGCGTGATACCGCTGCACGGCTGCCGTGAGAACGCATTGGCTGCGGTCGCATAGCCGGCGAGGAAGGGTTCGGATGGCGTCATCGGACGCGCGGCTGGTGCGGGAATGCCGCGTCCCCGCGGCGTCCTCGGCGCTCCGCGCCGTCCGGCGGCATGCCGAAGCGGCAGCGCTTGATTTCGGGTTCGGACGTCGCGAGCGCTACGCCTTCGTGTTCGCGGTGAACGAAGCGGCGACCAACGCCATCAGGCATGGCAGGCCCGACGCCCGGGGCACGATCGGAATGCGATTCGACGCCGAAGGAGACACGCTGGTCTGCTCCATCTCCGACAGCGGGTGCTTCAACCTGGCCTACGACGGTGAGATCGGCCCGATGGCGGAATCCGGGCGCGGCTTCAGATTGATGTCCGAGCTCACGGACCAGGTAGAGCTCTCAAGCACACCGTGCGGAACGACCGTGCGCCTGCACAAGCGCCGCCCTGTGGAAACCTCCTCGGCGGGCGGGTAGACATGACTCGCGTCGCGCACCGTTCGGGGAGCCGCATCATGCGCGTGGGGTCCGTTCCGCTCTGGCTCAGCTTGGGAGTCCTTGCCGGCGCGGGTGTCGGGGCCGCGGGAAGCGCGGGCGCGAGCGTTTCTCCGAGCCTCGGCCTGTCGAATCTCAAGGCCTCAACCGCTCCGGTGAGTGCCGCTGGCCTGCCGACGGTCACGGTCCCATCGCTGAGCACGCCGTCGGTCACGGTCCAGTCGCTGAGCACGCCTTCGGTCACGGTCCCATCGTTGAGCACGCCGTCGGTCACGGTCCCGGCGGTCGCTCCGCCCAAGCCCCCAACCACGAGCACCCCCACCGCGACCATCCCGGCGCTACCGAGCACTCCAGCGCTTCCGTCTGTGGGCACCGGGGCTGTGCCTGGCGCGGGAACTGCGGGCGCGCTCAGCGGGCCAAGCGCCTCTTCCGCGCCGCGGACTCCAGCCGCCGGCGCCACATCAAGCCGCGCAGCTGCGCTCGGCCCCGCCGGGACGCGATCGAGGCCGCGCAGCGCCGCGCCGACACGAGGTCACCCTGGCCGGCGAGCCGCGGCGCCGCGCATTCATCGCGGCGGGCTCGGGCGATCGCGCCCCGCGCTTCGCTCGTCGCGGACTCCTCCCATGCCCCCGGTTGTGAGCCACCGCGGATCGAGCCTCCCGGATTCGATCTTCCGCAGCATCCCCCTGCCGCTCCCGGTACCCGATTGGAGCAAGCCGATAATTCTTGCTCTCCTACTGGTGGCGCTCGCCTTCGGCGTCCGAGCCCGGGTGTCATCCCTGCGCGCCCGCCGCCTGGAGCAGCGGCAGCGCGCCCTCGCAACTGACCTGGCCGCGCTGCAGTCCGTGTTGGTCCCAGAGGTGCCTTCCCTGCTGGGCGAGCTTGAGATCTCGGTGGCCTATCGCCCCGCCGACGGCCCCGCGGCAGGAGGCGACTTCTACGACGTGTTCGAGCTCGATCGCGGGCGCGTCGCGATCGTTCTCGGCGACGTCTCTGGGCATGGTCGCGCGGCACTCGCGCGGGCCGCCAGGATGCGCTTCACAGTGCGCGCCTACATCGAGGCCGGCCTCGAGCCGCGCGAAGCTTTGAAACTTGCCTCCCGGGCGATCGGCGCCAGCCCCGACGGGCTGTTCACCACCGTCGCGGTCGCCATCCACGACCCTGAAACCGGCTCGCTGACCTATGCCACCGCCGGCCATCACGGGCCGCTGACCGGGGGTGGCAGGTCGCATGAGCCGCTGAGCTCCTACCCATCTCCCCCGCTCGGGTGGGGTATGCCCTGCGGCCGTCGCCAGACCACGATCTCGTTCCCCCGGGCAGCGCGCGCGTGCTTCTTCAGCGACGGCCTGATCGAGGCGCGCACGGACGGCGGCCTGCTTGGCCGAGGCGCCCTGGCCACGATCTTCGAAGCCTTGGAGGGCGAGCCGGCCGCCGCCGAGCTCTTGCGTGAAGTTGAGGCTCGCGCCGACGAGATTCGCGACGATATGGCGGCATGCATCGTCACCGCCCGGGGCGGGACCGTGAGCGCCGACGCCCCCGTGCGGCGAGAGGAGCTCGAGCTGGACCTCGAGCAGCTGGCGCTGGATCACACCGAGCGCTTCCTTCGTGAGTGCGAGCTCTCGGAGCCTGGGATCGCCGCCGCCCTCGCTAAAGCCGAGGCAACCGCGTCCGAGCACGGCGTGGCGCTCCTGGTGATCCGGTTCCCGGAGCGGGCGTGGACCGTGACGCCGGGGCTCCCCGCGCTCCCCGGCCTGGCGGCTGCCCTCGACGCGCGTCAGCCGATGGCCGCGTCGAGCGTGTCCTGAGGGCCGGGCACCGGCTCGACTGGCCTGAGCTCGTAGCTGCCGCACAGTGAGCACGGGCCGCCGATCACGAACCCTACGTCGGTGATCGTGTGCGCCCCGCACCGACGGCAGGCACAGCGCATTCTCACCAACCTCGGCCGAGCCTCCCGGCTTGACCTGAGCTCGGTGGGTGTCGCGAGTGCCGCGTGCAGCTCCATCACAGCGCCTGCAGGTAGGCGTCAAGCGTCTGGCGGTCACCGCCATAGGCCGCGAGTGCACAATCAAAGTCAGGGCCATAGGCAGCGGCAACTGCCTTCAGCACCTCAAGCGTTCCCACGCTGCTGAGCTTCCGCTCCGCCGCGAGCGCATGCGCCCGCTCGGTCACCGCCGTGACGGCATTCTTCGAGCGCGTCGCCGTGGCGCCTTCAGGCGAGCCGGCCTCCTCGGCGACGGCGTTGACTGGCGCCTCCCGGACCCCTGACTCCCGCAACAGCCGGCCGGCGTCGCCGTAGCGGCGGAGAACCCGGAGCCACCGCTCCGCCTGAGCGAGCTCGGATTCGGCGAAGGGCAGCGCCGTCGAGACCAGCCCGAGGACGAGTCCCGCGTCAGCGTCGATCGGAATCGCCTGGCCGCGCGCGCCGGGCGGATGTGGCTCGGCCGGAGAGCTCTCAGCGCCCGCGTGGGGAACCTCGAGCGCGACGGGCGATGACGGCTGAGCTGCGCCCGCGTCCGCGAGGGCGGCTGCCACGGTCGGGAAGCTGGGTATGCGCGCGTCGAGCCCAAGCATGCGTATGAGGCGGGCGAGGTTAGGCGGGACGGCCGCCAGGCTGAGCCGACCATCGCCTTCGAGCCGGTTCTGGAAGCCGACGAGGACGCCGAGTCCGGTCGAATCCATGTGGCTCACGCCGGACAGATCGAGTACGAACTGCATGTAGCCGTGGCCGCAGAGGTCATTCAGCGTCGCCTTGAGCTCCGGCGCGGAGGCAAGGTCGATCTCGCCGGTCAGCACTACGACGCAGGAGCGCTCATCGGCGGCATGGGAATGAATGCCGAGCTCGTGCAGCTTTCCCGCGGCTGCGGCGACAGGAGTGGGGCTGGTCATATTGAGCTCCTTTTCACCCGGGCCGGGACCAGTCGCGCGCTCCCGCAGCGCCGACGGGGCTTCCGGCATTGCAGACAATCATTGCTTCGGCACCGAGCCGGGAAACCCTTAGGGCGAATTCCGTTAATCGGCCACTGATTAGGTCCAAGGGTCGAAATTCATACATCGGTCCACTTTCGTTAGCGGGTGGGTGAAAGCGGCTATACGCGACTGACGAGCCGCGCCGGAGCACCCGCAGCGACTTAAGGAGAGACAAGTGCCACGAACGATCAGCGATGAGGCCCGGATGGCCGCGCACACCCGCAGTCCTGTCCATCGGGCATCTCTGTCCCGTGAGGTCACGGCCCCCAGGGCCGCCCGACGGGCACTGGAGCGCTGGTTCGGGCCCTGCCTCGAGACGTCCGACCTCGACCTGGTGAAGCTATTGACGAGCGAGCTGGTCGCCAATGCGGTCGTCCATGGGACGGGTGAGATCACGATGCTGGCCCGGCTCGACGCCGACCGGGTCAACGTCGAGGTGATGGACCAAGGCAAGGGTTTCGAACACGATCGCCGGTACCGAGGCTTCGATGACGTGGGAGGCCGGGGGCTCAAGATCGTTGACGCCGAGGCCGAGCGATGGGGGATCCGCCGCGGAGCCAGCCACGTCTGGTTTGACGTCGAGCGATCCGGCGCCTAGAGCGGTAGTCGCGACCGGCTAGCTGCGCGCCGCTGCGTCAAGCCAGCGGCTGAGGGCGGCGCGACCAACCACGGTCAGCTGCCCGTCGGAAGCGATCCAGTCACGGACGCGGAGCTCACGGACCAGTCCGAGGGCGTCGCTGGGCGCCGGGCCTTCGCCGCGGGCTCCGAGGGCGTCCGTGCCGGGCTCCAGTGCCCACCGCCCTGACTCGAGTGCAGCCAACGCGCGCCCCTGCTCCTCGGTCGGAAGGTCGAGCGGATGGGGGCCGAGGTCTCCGAGCGGATCGGTCCGCGGGCTGGTGTTGTGCGGGTTGCCACCGACCCGCCGGGCGACCTCCTCGCCGAGGTTCTCGGCATTCCCGCGCAGCCAGTTGCCGGCGCCGTCGAGCCAGTCCCTGGCCGCTCCGGCATCGATCCCCATCGACTCCGCAAACTGGTCGACGTCCGCGTTCTCGACCGAGCGCTCGATGAAGCGCCCGAGCTCATTCGCGAGCGAACGGAGGGTCTCCTCGAAGCTCCTGTCCTCAGGGTCCATGTCAGGCATCTCGTAATGATCGTACTCGGGCGGGAGGGCGTGTCGGGGGAAATCCGTACGATGCGCGGGCATGCCGTTTCTGCAACAGCTCATCGAGGACATCGACGGCCGGATCCGCGAGGTGACGCGTGAGATCAGCTCGCTCGAGGAGGCGCGGGCCGCGCTGCTCGCCAATGGGGCCGTTGCTTCCGCTGATGGCGCTGCGCGCTCGCCGCGGCGGGCGCGTCCTTCGCGTCCTTCGGCGCGGCGGCGGCCCTCGCGGCGCGGGGCGTCTCGGCCCAAGCGGTCCGGGCAGGTGCTGGTGGCCGAGGCGGCCGAGCGGATCCTGGCCGAGAGCGACGGCCTGACCACGGCCGCGCTGGCCAAGCAGGCCGAGGCCGACCGTGATCAGGTGCTGGCGCTGCTCCGTGATCTGGAGAGCGCCCAGCGCGTCCGGCGGACAGGTCAGCGCCGCGGCACCCGCTGGCACGCGGTCACCGACGAGGATCGAATCCAGGAGCGGGCGGCCGAGCTGGCGAGCCGGAGCGGCTCACGACCGACGTAGAAGTGGTTCTTCCCCGGTTCGGCCTCGGAGGACGAGGGCCGCGAGGCGTGGCGCTCGAGCCGGAAGACGCCCAACTTCACAATCACATAGCTCGGTGAGCCCGAGTCGAGCCAGGGGCCGCGCGCGGCGCGGCCACGATGGTGAATACCAGCTTGGCGGTCGCGTGCTGGCCCGCCGCGTCAGTAGCGGTGAGGATCAGCGTGTACCGACCCGGCCGAAGCCGCTTGCGCTTCGAAAGGCGTCCCTGAAAGCGCAGCACATGGGCACCCGACCCGAGCGCCGCGGACAACGCGCCGCGCGCCACCAACCGGGTGCACCGCCGCCTGCCGCGGTCCTTCGCAGTCACAGCCACACAACGACCGTTGACCCTGCGTCCCGCCAGCCGCTGCCAGAACCGAAACCGCATCCGCGCAGACTCATTCAGCGTAAAGCGAAACCTCGTCCCCACCGGCGCTCGCACCCTCGCGATGTGCGGGAGCGCCCGCCCCTCACGCCAGCGACGATGAGACTGACCCACGCCCGTCAACTTCGGCACCGTCAGCGGCGGCGTCCGACCCCCCGACACGGTGAACGGCGTGCTCGTCTGCACGGTCGAACCAGCCTGATTGGCCGCCGTCACACGACACGCATACGAGCCCCCAGCCGACGCCACATACGTACTAGAGGTCGCGCCCGCCACATCCCCCCCGTCGAACGTCCACTGATAGGCGAAACCCGCCGGCGCATGAAACAAAAAGGCCCCCAACAAGTCAGAGGACCACAAACCCTGCGAACACGACAACACGGACCCCACCCCCGAACCCCCCGACACCACGGGAACACCCGCACCCACCGGAGAGCGCAGGATCGCGAGCATGTACGGAGAGACCTCACCGCTGAAAAGGTCGCGTGGCGATCCGGTGCCGTCCAGGTTCCCCACTTGGACCGAACCGATACCCGTGGCATAGTCGGCCCAGTAGATCCTGCCTGCCGCGGGATCGAGCGCTACACCGATCGGACCGCTCTGGCCACTGAACAGCGCTTGGGGTGACCCCGTGCCGTTGAGGTTGGCGACGAGAATCGCGCCTGAGTCAAAGTCCGTCCAGTAGATCTTCCCGCTCGCCGAATCGATCGCGATGCCTCCCGGACTGGTCCCATACGTGAACAGCGTGGACGGTGATCCGCTCCCGTCGAGGCTTCCGTCGCGGATCTGCCTGGAGCCGAGATCGACCCAGTAGATCTTGTTCGCGGACGGGTCGATCGTCACCTCCCGAGGATCACTCTCACCGCTAAAGAGACTCGACGCCGACCCGCTGCCATCCAGGTTGCCCACCCGAACTGCGCCCGGGTTGCCACCGTTCCCCCAGTAGAGCTTGCCCGCCGCGGGATCGATCGCCACCCCGTAGGGATGGACCTCGCCGGCGAACAGGGTCGATGGCGAACCGCTGCCGTCGAGATTCCCGACGTTGATGGTCCCGCTGTTCCCGTCCGCCCAGTAGATCTTTCCCGTAGCGGAGTCGATCGCTATCCCGTTCGTCCCGTTGCCCGTAAACACGGTGGAAGCCGGGCCCGTTCCGTCGAGATTCCCGACACGAATTGCGGCTCCGGTACTCCAATACAAGCTGTCTGCCCCAAACGCCGCCGGTGCTTGCCATCCGGTAAGGGCCAGCGCGAACAGAGCAACGAGTGCGCGGCGCATTCGTTATCGGCCCACGATGGTGGACGTCAGCTTGGCGGTGGCGTACTGGGCCAGCCTCGCTCGAACAGACCAGAGGACCCAGCTCAGCCCCACGCTCGGCGTCACAGTTGCGACCCTAATCACAACAACCCGGACCGAACATACCGACGTGGCGCGCTGATAACAACGATTTCTCAGGCCGAGGCTTAACGCATGTCCTGCCGAGACCAGCTGAGCAAGGGGCCAAAGTCAGTCGAGAGCCGGAATCGCATCAGCGCCTCTCCGCCGTAGGCGAACTCGAGTAAGCCTGCGCGCGTCCCGCCCGCGAAGTTACCGGCCAGAGTTCCCGAGACGCTCTCCTGATAGCGCCGCGGCTCGGAACGCCAGGGCGTGGTTCCGCTCCAGGAGACCTGGAGGCTGTTGCGATGAATTCGCGCGACGTCGCAGCGGCCGTCGCCATTGAAGTCGGCGAGTACCAAGTCGCCCAGGCTGGAAGAGAGCTCACGGTTCAGGCGGTGCCATTCGGTGGCGCCTCCGTAGGACACAGACCACTGGTGGTTGGCGAGACTGAACACATCGATCTTGCCGTCGCCGTTGAAGTCGCAGAGGCGAAGCTGGCCGATCTTCAGATGCGACGCTGCCAGGGGCTTCCATTGCGTGGCGCCGGCGCTCGAGTAATAGAAGCGACTTCCGTTTGCGCGGAAGACATCGGTTCGTCCGTCCCCGTCAAGGTCACCGAAGCGGTAGTCAGTCATCGGGATGCGGGAGCCAGCGGGGAGCGGCGTCAACGGACCGGTCCCGCCGTAGGACACGAGCCACCGATCGCCCTCCTGGGTGAAGACATCGGTCCTGCCGTCACCGTTGAAGTCGCCGAAGCCCAAGCGGTTGAGGCTCAGCCTTGAGGCGTTCAGGAACCGCCATATCCCGCTCCCGCAGGGCGAGTACACCCAGACCGTCCCCACGGCCTGAAACACGTCGCTGCACCCGTCGCCGTCGAAGTTGCCGACCGCGAGCTGCTTGGCGGTGTTGACGCGGTGTGCATTGCCGTAAACGAACAGCTCGCCTCGACCCGTCATGACATCGGGGTTGACCCCGGCGTGATGTGGGAACTGGACTGCCGCGCTGTCATCCTCGTGCTGAACGGCATTGTCGGCGAAGATCGCTCGGTCGGTCGGAGTCCCGCGCAGCTCGAACGCAGCCCGGACATTGCCGCCATAGTGCTGGTCACCGCGGATCGTGTTATCGCGGATGTCGATGTACTGGCCGGCCGGCCCACCATCGCCGCCCGCACCCGACCCGTGCATGTCGAAATGCTGGTTGTAGGCGCCAGAGCAGGTGGGTCCGTCGGTGAGGATGAAGTTCAGCTCGGCGATGTAGCTCGCCCCCGGCGACTTCTGTCCGCCGGCGACGTCGTGCCGGTCGAAGTCGAACACATTCCGATCGATGAGCGCCAAACCGTTGTCACTGACAACGACGCCATAGCCGGCGTTGCACTGCACGTTGTTGTGGAAGTAGTTGTCCGTGATACGGACCCTGCCCGAGGCGCGCGCATACTCCGATGTCGCCACATGCGTTCCGACCGGCGGGGTCGCTATGTGGTTGTTCGTCTCGCTGACCGAGATCCCGGCCCCGGGCCAGCCGGCGATCTCGTTGTTATCGACCACGACGTCGGCGACACCCTGGATGAGGATCCCGGCGGTGCCATCGTGGCGGTCCTGCACGTCGTACTGGTCGTATCCGCGCAGCCTGAGTCCGGACACCCGCGTGTCGTTTCCGAGCACCAGCATGAACGGTCCGGCATCACAACATGTCGAGACGCGATGCGACATGTAGAGCAGGCCACCGGGCACGGTCGCGGAGCGACCGCTCTCAAGTGTCACACCGTCCGGCACTTGGAGGATCTCGTCTGGATGACCGGGCACGCGATGCCCTTCTTGGGCCAGGTCGATCCGGGCGTTGTTGTCGACGACAACGGTCTTACATGACGCCAGCGCAGCGACCAACTCGTTGAAGGTGGATACCCCGGTGCAGACGCGCACGACGGTGACGCTCAGGGTTGCCGTGCGCTGCGCCGAGCCCGCGCTGGGCGATTGGGGCGAGCCAACGATCGTGACCTGCAGGGGCGCGGTCGGCGGCGCGGTCGAATCGGCTGTCAGCGTCAGCGTGCTCTGAGAGCCGTCCGCTGGGTTCGGCGAGAACTGCGCTGATACGCCCGCGGGGAGGTCCCTCACCGCGAGCCCGATCGGACCGCTTGACCCATTGAGGCGCCCGATCGCGATCGCGGCACTTGCGCTTCCGGCCTGGGCGACACCCAGGCTGGCGCTCGTCGGCGTGAGTGTGAAGTCCGGGGGCGGAGGCGTCGCCGGGGCATCGAAGCTGAGGTCGTCGATCGCGATGTCCTTGTTGTTGTCGGTGGTAGTCCGTCCGCTGACCTCAAATCCCGCGATCGCGACAGAGGAAGACACCGAGAGCAACGCCTGGACACCCGCCCCCTGGGTTACCGTCAGTGGAGCGGACGTGGCGACCTGCGCCCCGCTGGCGTCGAACGCGCGCAGGGTCACGACAGCGCAGGTGCTCGCGGTGCTGTTCGGGAGGCACGGGAGCGCGGGCGAGCCTAGGAAGCCGACGTAGACCGAAACGCGCGAGCGCTGGAGCGAGAACGTCGCCGTCGTGTCAGGCGAAGTGCCCAGACCTTCGTTACAGGTCATGCAGGTGATGTCCGCCACCTGAGTGCCGGAATGCGCCTGCGAGCCCGCGTTGGTGATCACCGGCCGGGGGCTATCGCCTGCACCCCCGGGCAGCGGGCCAAACATCACGCCCTGACCAGCGCCGCCGAAATCGGCGTACTGGGTGGTCACGGCGGTGCCGGGAGACAGCTCGTCGAAGTTGATCGTCGGGTCCGCGCGTGCTTGGCTGGCACCGAGGAGCACAAATGTGATCGCGAGCACCAGGTGTCGCAGCCATCGACATGGCTGAACCCTGATGCGCGGGGCCCGCCGTGATTCCCCCCGCTCTCTCATGTCTTACGACTTGACGGCCGTGAAGTCGAGCTTGGCCGTGGCGCGTTGGCCGTCGCCATTCGCCGCGACGATGGTCAGCGAATAGCGTCCGGGTTTGAGCTTCTTCTTTTTCGAGAGGCGCCCCTGGAAGCGAACCGTGTTGGCGCCGGTATGGCCGTTGAAGGCAAGCTTCCCTGCGACGACCGCCCGCGAGCGTTTGCGTCCGTCCGGCTCTAGCCCGAGATTTTGCGTGGTCCCTCCGCCCCAGGCTGGAAAACTGACTTCCCGGCGCTTCCGAACCCCGAACTGCGCCCACACGAAACGAATCGTAGTCGGCCGGCGATGCCGAGTCCAGCCGGTTACCTAGCACCGACTCGTATAGCTCCTTCGGAGGGTTGCGATCGGCTGCGCCATTCATTAGCCTCGCCACTGAGTGGGATGGGGTACGGACGGAACTTGTCGCTGAGATCGATTACAGGTCTCACTTTGTTGGTGTCCGCAGCGGCCGGCGGCGGACTGCTCGCGGCACAGGTAGGCAGCGCAGGGGCAGATACCCAGACCATCACACTGGGCAGCACGAACGGGACCCCATCACAGAACATCTGCGGCTCTGGGTCAAACTGCACCTATGTGCCATTTCACCTGAACCTTTCAAGCCCGGAGCTGCAGGTGCCCGTGGACGGCACGGTGACAGGCTTCTCGGTCAATTCGGGCAGCGCCGGCAATAGGGTGGAGCTTCGCGTGCTGAGGCCGGCCGGGAACGGCAGCTACACGGCTGAGAGTACGAGCCCGCCTGCGACGCTCAGCACCGGCATCAACACCTTCCCTGCCTCGCTTCCGGTTCGGGCTGGCGACGTGCTCGGACTCGATAACGCTGACAGCGCCCTCCTCTTTGACACCTCGGACGCCACGTACATCACCGCGTACTACCAGCCGGCACTGGCCGACGGGGCGACGGCCCCACCGACGGCCACCGCCAATGGTTATCGGCTTCTCTTGAGCGCGACCGTTCAAGCGAGCACGACCACCACCACGACCACGACCACGACGACCAGTTCTACGACGAACGCCGGCCCGCCGCCTCCGGTAACTGCGCCGAGCCTGACCCAGGTGGCTCAGTCCCATCGCGTGTGGCGGGAGGGGAACAGCCTCGGTCACTTCTCCAGCACGCGGCGCGTGCCTGTGGGGACGACCTACTCGTTCACGCTCGATCAGACCGCGCACGTGCGCTTCGCGTTCTCGCAGCTGCTGCCCGGGCGCAGCGTCAAGCGTCGGTGCGTCACGCCGACAAGCGGCAACCGCAGCCACCCTCGTTGCACGCGCAAAGTCCTCCGCGGGGTGCTGAGCTTCGCGGCCCGCGCCGGAGTCCACCACCTCGCGTTTCAAGGGCGCGTCTCACGAACAAGACGGCTTCCGACCGGACGCTACGGGCTCGTGATCACCGCCACCGGAAGCAATGGAGATCGATCCGCACCGCGGACGCTCCAGTTCAAGATCGTCTAGTCAGTCGGCGCGCGGGCGCGCCCAGCCGAAGTCACGCGACGATCGTGAATCTGAGCGTCTCGGGGGTCGATCGACCGACTGAGTTTGTCGCGGTGATCGTCACCATCCAATGGCCCGGCTTGAGGATCTTCTTCCGTGAGATCCTGCCCTGGAAGAAAACCTTGTTCATGCCGGTATGACCCGTGAAGCTCAGCGTTCCACCGTTGACTGAGCGGCTACACGAAGGCCTTTGGCGGTTCCCCTTGCGCGGCTTGACGCAACGACCCTTGACCCTCCGGCCCCGAACGTTCTGCGTGAACCCGAGGCGCACGCTCGCCTGCTCGTTTAGCGAAAATGAGAACGTGGTGCCGACTGGCAACCCGCGCTTTCGCGAAATCCGTGCCGGCTTGCTGCCGCGCCGCCAGCGACGGTGAGACTGGGCGACGCTGCTGAGCCTCGGCGGCAGGCCGATGCTCGAACCCGCCGACACGGTGTAGGCGGCGCTTGTCAGGGCGGTGGACCCGGCCTGGTTGGTCGCGGTCACACGACACGTGTAGCTGCCTGGCGTTGCGGCCATGTAGGAGCTCGAGTTGGCCCCGGCGATGTCGGTGCCATCGAGGCGCCATTGGTAAGCGAAGTTGGCCGGCGCTCGATACAGCTGTGCCCCCAAGAGATCCGAGGCCCAAGACCCCTGCGAGCAGGAGAGCGTCGTCCCCACGGTCGCGCTGCCCGACACCTGAGGAGCGCCGCTAGCCTGAGGCGCGCGCAAGAGCGCGAGAAACAACGGATCCGTCTCGCCGCCAATCAGAGTCGAGGGCACGCCGCTGCCATCGAGGCGGCCCACCTTGATGTCGCCGGCGGTATCAGCCCAGTAGATGTTTCCCGAGGCCGGGTCGATCGCCACTCCCCAGGGTTCGCCGCCCGTATAGAGATTCGATGCTGAACCGCTCCCATTGATGTCGCCGACGCGGATCCCCGCCGTGATCGATCCATTCGACGAGTTGTCAGCCCAATAGACCTTTCCGGCCGCGGGGTCGATCGCCACTCCCTCCGGAAACGGTTCGCCCATGAACAGGGTCTGTGGTACCCCGCTGCCGTTCAGGTTCCCGACCCGGATCTTCCCGGAGGCATAGTCGGACCAGTAGATCTTGCCTGCCGCGGGATCGATCACGACGCCCTCGGGGCCGCCCTCTCCCGTGAAGAGGTTCTGCGGCGCGCCGCTACCGTCCAGATTCGCGACCCGAATCGCTCCGGGTGTGGTGGCGTCGGTCCAGTAGATCTTTCCCGCGGCGGGGTCGATCGCGACACCAGCCGGAGATTGCTCTCCCATGTACAGATTCTGGAGTGAGGACCCGCTGCCGTCGAGGTTCCCCGCCCGAATGTTTCCGGAGTTGAGGTCGGCCCAATAGACCTTCCCTGAGGCGGGGTCGAGCGCTACTCCGTACGGGTCGCTTTCCCCGCCGAAGAGACTCTGGGCTGGCCCGCCCGTGAGATTCCCGACCCGGATCGCACCGGAGCTCGAAAAGCTGTTCCAATAGACACTGTCGGCACCAAACGCGGCCGGCGCCGGCAATGCCGTCACGAAAACCGCACCCAGCCCGGCCGCCAATACGTGCAAACGCGACCGCGTCCCGAATCCTGTCCAACCCCTGTGGTCTCTCCCACTCACTGCGGCCCCTCGTAAACGAGATCCTACGAGACCGCGGTTGCCGTCGTCAACGTTCCTGACGCTCGACGACGCGCCTCGACCTATCGGTGGACCGCTTCGATCGGTCCGGTGGATGCGGTCTCCCGCCCAAGCGCTTCCCAGTGCCGTCTCGCGTGGGCTTCGGCAAGCCGCGCTTCGATGAAGCTCCGCACGTAGGACTGGGGCGACACCCGCCCCATGTCCTCGAGCGCCAGCAGCTCCCGAGTCAGCGACTCGACCTCTTCCCACGTCGTCGGTCTGTTCATTCCAAAGTGCATCGCGGCGCCCCCCTGTTGTGGTGGCGTTCGGTTCGACTCGCGCACGACTCTAAGCCTCGGCACGGGCGCATCCGTGCGACTTTCGTCACAGAAGGAATTTGAGGCTATTCCGCGCGGGAGGAATCCCAAGCTAGTGCTTGGGCGGTGCAAGCAGCTTGAGCTGGACCTTCTGCGCTTTGGAGCTGACTGAGTTGGCTGTCGCTCTCACGGATAGCTCATAGCTTCCGGGCTTCAGCGTCTTGCGACCTGACAGCCGGCCGTCGAAGAACAGACGGTGTGATCCCGCGGTTGCGTTGAACGACAGCGTGCCCTTGAGAACACGGCGCACGCACGAGCGTGCGCGTTTGAGACTGGGCTTAGGGGCGACACAGCGGCGCCCCGAGCGCTTGCCTGGCAGCAGCAGGGTGAAGGTGAACTTCACTCGTGCGCCGGGATTGACCGAGAAGGAGATCGTGGTCCCTGTCGGGATGGCGCGCGTGAAGTGCGGCGGAAGCTTGCCGGTGTAGAAGGTGTGATGGGTCACGTGAATGGTGCCGACGACCACGGTGCCAGGGTTCACGCCACCGCCAGGGCCACCGCCACCGCCAGGGCCACCGCCACCGCCGCCACCGCCGGACACAACCTGGTAGGTGACGCTGGACTTGCCGGTCAGCCCGTCCCGCGTGGTAGCGGTGACCGTGAACGTATGCGAGCCGAGCGTTGAGGTGTTGAGCGGCGAGCCGGACGGGCGGCCGCTCTGATCAACGCAGGAGACGAGATAGCTGCCGCCAGCCCCGTCGTTGCAGCTGAAGCTGGAACTCACGGCCTGCCCCTGGTGATAGCTCGCGCCATTGGCGGGCGCAGCGATCGAGACCGTAGGAGGCGCGACTGGGTAGGTAAGGACGACGGACGCCGTCTTGTAGTCCGGATCAGAGTTGGAGCTGGTGGCCGCGCAGCCGCTCAGCGCCACCGCGTAGGGCGACAGCGAGCCGGCACAGAAGTCAGAGCCGCCGCCACCGCCAGCGCCGCCTGTGCCGCCGTAACAATTCGTGCACGGAGTGGCGCCGCTGCCGCCCCCGCCACCGCCGTAGTAGCCGCCGCCACCTCCCCCGCCACCGCCACCGGTGACGGTTATGATTTGACCGCCGTAGCCGCCGGTACCCGGGACCCCGTTGGCGTCGAAGCCGGTGCCGGAACGCCCAGGCCCGCAGTCACCCCCGCAATCCGCAGTCATATCCCCGGCGCCACCGGCGCCGCCTTGCGTCTGGCTCCCGCCGCCGCCGCCGAGCGCGCCCGGCTGCTTGATGGCATCCTCGCCGTGGACCCCACCGGGCAGGCCGGCGCTGCCCCCACCCTGGTCGGCTCCGCAGCAACCACCGTCGCCACCACCGCCGCCGCCGCCGGCGACCACCACTGGGATTATCGTGGCGCCAAAATACCCGACGCTCGAGGCGGCGCCGCCGGGGCCGCCCCCTCCGCCGTCGGGGTCGGGCCCTCCGCCGCCGGAGCCCTCATCGACGCATACCCGCAGGACAACCCCAGATGTCAGCCCCGAGAGCGTCCCGGACACCACGCTGCCGGCGCCGCCCTTACCGCTAGGGACGGCGGGACTGCCACTGCTGAGAACCCTCATTCCAGCCCTTCCGGCGGTGCCCGTGGCGGTGATGCGAACGGCGGAGACCCCGTCCGGCACCGTCCAATTCGAGCAGGTACCCACGCCGAAATTAGTGTCCGTGAACGTGACCGTCGTGGCCTGCGCCTGGCCGGCGCCCACGGCCAGGAGCCCGAGGGTTATCAGAGCAACTTGCGCAGCCACCCAACGCACCTGAGCCCGGCCCATCGGACGGCGCATGGTCATTTCTCGGACTATGGCGGGAGTATATGGTGGCCCTGAGCCGGAGGCAATCGGACGGCCGGTCAGCGATGCCAATCGCGTGTCGATCACACAGCGAGGCTTTCAGTAGTTATCGGCACGGTTCGCGCCTGTGATTCCGGATGGTTCCGCGCGCCAGCAGCGGGACGATGAGACGTCGGGGTTTCAAGGTCCATGCGTTCGTTTACGTGGTCGTAAACGCCGTCGTCTGGGGCATCTGGACGACAGTGCAGCAGCGTCGTGAGACACTGCATTTGTGGCCGTGGACGTTCTGACTGAGATCGAGATCCTGCGTCCACGTGAGGAGGTGTTCGCGTTCTCCGTCGACCCGGGCAACGCAAGCGCTTGGTACAAGAACATCAAGCGGGTCGAATGGCTGACGCCGCCGCCGGCGGTTGTTGGCTCCAAGATTCGCTTCCATGCGCGGTTCTTGGGGCGGACGCTGAACTACACCTACGAAGTTCGTCAGCTAGAGCCCGGCCGAAGGTTTGTGATGGCTACCGCGCATGGGCCGTTTCCGATGGAGACGACCTACACCTGGGAGGACGCCGAGCACGGGACCAAGATGGCCCTGCGAAACCGTGGAGAACCTTCGGGCTTTGCCGCCGTTTCGGCGCCTGTAATGGCGGCCGCGATGAGGAGGGCCAACAACGACGATCTCCGGCGCCTCAAGTCGCTCCTCGAAGGAGAACCAGCTCGCACAGTGACGCTGTTTTGACCCGCGGTCGAGCTCTGCGGGAAACTGCGGATTTCTAAGCACTGGCCTGTGCCGATCACTGCCCTATGCCCACCGAGCAGGCACAGACCGCGGAGGCGGGTGTCTGGCGCGCCGACCGTTCACGCTCGGCCGTTGGTTTCCGGGTGCGGTCAGAGTTCTTCGACACTGATTCGTATCCCTCGATCTCGCTGCAGGCGAGAGCACATAGAAGCGACCGGCGCCTGCTCGGAGAGGCGCCGCGTGAGGCGGGCCAGTTACTTGTCGCCGATGAAGCGCACCTGCTGGCCAACGTCATGCTCACGCTCGCCGAGATCAGACCGGTGAATCCGGTTCGATCCTCGCCGCACACGTGCTGATCCGCACGAATCTTCGGTAAACCCCCGATCCGGACGCGGGGCGCGTCGCCTACTGTCCTACTTGTAACCCATAGCTTCGCGAGTGTCGCTCATACGGATTCTGATTCTCGCGTCGCTCGGAGAGGACGAAGGATCATGTCGGTCGCTGCTGCGCCTGATGAAGGGAACGCGCTGAAGTACAACTTCTGCCCGAGGTGCAGAGAGCTGTGGCGAGCCGACTGGATGGAACGCGCCGGCGTCAGCGCCTGTCCGGCGTGTGACGCGGCGACCATACCCATCGTTTCGAAACGCGATCGAGCGATCCATCCAAACCGGCCCCTGCTTAGCGTGGTACAGCCGTGCATATTGGTCGCGGCTAGTGGTTGACCATCCCGCTCACGCAAACGCGCTAAGAGCAGTCGCCTGCCGTTACCAGCTGGGGTGACACGGCCGAGAGCCACTGACCCTCGCTACCGCAGCCTCGCCGACGCGCAAGCCGGGAACGTCCGTCGCCGGTAACGAAAGGAGAAGTCAGCGCCCGGCTCGGGCCGGCGATTGCTCGTAGCCCGAAGCTGCAGTCACGGCGACCAGCGCGTGATCATCCGACCTTGGTGGCCCCGGTCGCGGTCAGCTGGAAGCCGACCTTGGTCTTGATTACGACGCAGGTGATCGACGTTTTTGCCGAGCTGCAGCGGAACGGTCCGACCGTCCTCTGTCTGCCGGGGGCGAGCTTAGGGGTGTTCTCGCCGACGTTGCCCCACAGGCACTTCAGGTTCGTCATCCCACCCGTGCAGATATGGACCCGGCCGCTAGGTAGGAGGCTGACAACGTCCGCGGCACTCTGGCACAACACCCGATCGGGCTGGTCCGGTTTGCCGGGAGCAATCGGGCCGGGCCCCATGGCGCATGCACCGGCCGTCCAATAGAACTCCGCTGCACTCTTGGGAGGCAGCGACCCGGTATGGCGAGTAACCCTGAAGGTCGTGAAGCGTTCCGATTGCGAATTTGCGCAGCCCGCATAGCCAGGACCCTCGCCCGAGAAGATGAAAGAACAACTCCAGCCTCCAGGGAAAGTAAGGGCGCAGGCGGTCCCCGCATTACGACAAGTCTGAGTCGTTGCTGTCCTGAAATACGTTCGGATTTGGGCGTGAGCCTGGCTGCATGACACGCCGTGTAGGACGAATCGCAGCGTCGTCGGCTTCCCAAAGGCTAGGACCGTTTCGTTGGGGCAGCCGGTCGCGTTGCGGCCACCAGCGTTCGCCACGGTGCCCGACAGCGGCAAATGCGCCTCAGCTGGAGCCGCCGTCATCTCAGCGAATCCGAACGAGAGAACGAAACAAGCGGCCGCCGCTATCAGAAACAGCCTGACACGCGCGAGAGGTGCTGATCCTGCGACGAGAACCTTACGCATTGGAACTCTTTCCTTGTCCCGGTGCCTCCCCAGCCCCGCCCAGTCTACGGCCGAGGACCAAGCAGATCAATCGCGACTGCTCAGCCAGACAGCGCCTTTCCCCTTGATCGACACGCAGTCGTTCCGATCCGGTGCTCGGCGGTGCGTTCGGACGCTTGCATTACGGTCAGGAGCACCGCGATTACACGGGGTGCTCCTGACGATCATCGAGCCCCGGCCGGCGGTTTAGCGCGGAAATCTGAGTGCGTTAGTTGCTGGAATCATCGGCGCTGGTCGCTCGTGGACGGTGTGGATGATTTCGGGGTTGCGCCGCTTCCCGCCCTTGCCGCGGCGCACCAGAACCGCGCCGCGTGTTCGGTCGAGGTCGCTCTCGGCCAGGGCGAGTGCCTCGCTGATCCGCAATCCCGCGCGCCAAAGGACGATGATCATGCCGCGCAGCCTGAGACCTTCGGGACGGTCACCGGCCGCGCGCATAACAGCGATGATCTCCTCCACGGTTGGCGGGTCGGGCGGGTAGCGCAATCCTTTGTTTCGTGGTGGCTGGCCCCGGTGGGGGCCAGACAGGGTCGCCGGCGTGCGGCGCCGACCGGCACAGTCGAGCAGCGCTACAGAACACATGACAGTCCTCCTTGGGACGGGTGACTTGAACCGCCATCGTCCCGCCCAAAAGTAGGCGTCTGGAGCGCTCAGTTCACAACGATCCGCGCGACCGCTGATCGATCATTCCGACACTCTTGCTGCGCCTTCGAAACTCGGAAGCAAGTTTTCCCACCACTCGCGGCGTGGAGCGTACGATTCTCCGCGCTGATCGCTCAGATCATCTGAAGCTGTTCACGCCAAGGGGTCGACGTAGAGAGAAGGAGTGAGCATGTCGCAAGATCCGATCGTCGCTGGTACCGATGGATCGCCTCGGGCCGAATTCGCCGTGGATAGGGCTGGTGAGCTGGCCCGAGCGCTAGGAGCGCCGGTTCACGTGGTTTGCGTACCCGGCGCCATTACAGGGGCAGATTGGCCGCCGCGAATCACGGCCCAACAAATCGTGGCCGTCGCAAGTGAGCGCCTACGACACCGGGGAAACACTGTACAAACGCACCTTCCGAAGGATGAGGGCGACGCTGCGCTGGCGTTGGTCGGGGTGGCCGAGCAGGAGCAGGCCCAGATGATTGTCGTGGGCAACAAGGGGATGACCGGCATCGGCCGGGTATTGGGATCGTTGCCGAATCGCGTGTCACACCAGGCGCGGTGCGACGTCCTGATCGTTCCGACTGCGTCGCGGTCCTTACAGGAGCTTGGCGGAGGCTCGATCGTTGTCGGCACCGATGGGTCGAGCCGCGCCACGCAGGCGGTGAACCAAGCGATCCGTCTAGCCAAGGCACTCGGTGGCGACCTTCACATCGTTTCGAGCTCGAAGCCACCAGAGTCGCCTGAATCGGCGCTCGAGGAGGCGGCCGCGGAAGCGGCCAGCAAGGGCGTCAACGCGATCACGCACGCCCGCCACGAGAACCCAGCGGATGCCCTTCTCGATGTGGCCGAGAATAATGGCGCGTCGATCATTGTCGTTGGCAGCAAGGGCATGCACGCAGGTGAGCGTGAGTGGTTCGGCAACATCCCTGAGAAGCTCTCCCACAGCGGAGCCTCCGCCGTGCTGATCGTTTACACCGCAGAGGTGAGCGGCGATGGCGATGCGCTGAGCGGAGCCGCGGCCGAGGGGGCCGGGTCGTCTGGCGAAGCCGCGAGTACGTGACGATGCAAGCGCACGCGCCGCGGGTGTCATACCCAATCCCAGCACTCTGGACGGTGTGAAGGTCTGCCCCGGCAGCGATCAACGCGGTGTGACCCGCCCTGGCAGTGGCGAGACGCGCTGCACCATCGGGGCCGTAGAGGTATCGGCACCCTCCGCGACCACCAGCAAAATGGGCGTAAGCCCCGCGACAGTCACTCACGGCACCAAGGTCGCATACGGGATCGAGGTGAGCCCAAAGTCGGGTACCGGCACACCAACCGGATCGGTCGTCTTCACCATTGGCTCCACGACCCTCTGCACGGCCGTTCTATCCGGTGGGGTGGCCGCCTGCGGAGCCACCAACGCGCCCGTGGGGAAGGACACCGTCACGGGCACATACTCGGGCGGTGGTGGCTTCGCCACTTCCTCGGCAACCAAAACCCTCACTGTGACATGAGACGCCCACGCTGCGGCTGGCCTGGCTGAAAGGTCCCCATAACGGCTGAACCGTCCTATAGCCGACAGGAGGACACGATCAGCGAAGGCGAGCCGAACGAAGGGCAGGAGCGTCGCCGCCTCGTCAACTCAGGGCGACGGGGGCAAGTCGCGGTGGTCAATCACATCGACGACGAGAGGGCGCTCTTGCAGAAGACCCACCCGCACGAGGGGTCACTCGTCTCTCCTTACGGCTTGCCGCGAAGTAGCGCCGAACCGACGAAACCCAGCAGCCACTACGAAAGCCGCCTCGCTCTTCCTTTGGGCCGGTCAGGGGGCACTGCCCGTGACCTCGAGGGCCGGGGCAGACTGCGACCGCGTAGCCGGCGAAGCGCAAGCCGGAGGCAATTGCAAGGCCGGCCTTCTCGTCAGGGTCCTCAACAAGCACCCGCGGATGACTCCAGCGCCAAGTCTGCGGATTGATGCTGCTGTCTCTGGTCAACCCACCGGAGGACATCGCCCCAAGGTAGGTTGACCCCGACTCCAGTTCATCCGGGTCCATGCCGCATTGTTGCTCCCCAGAAACCCGCGGCCGAGCCGCTGCCGATAACGCAAGCGCACTTCGCCACGAACGACCGGCGCCGATGCGTTGGTCGGCGTCACGCGCCATTCTCACCCCTTCACCTCGACAGAGGCAGAGGACGCGCCGGGGCGCCGGCGCACAGCTCACCTTGGCGGCGCAGTCTCGGGTTTCAGGGCCCTAGTTGACCGCGATCAGGTCAGCCTTGCGGTCTCCGTTGACGTCCCCGGCGAAGGTCCCGACCGACCCGTAGAACGGCTGTCCGGACCAGCCCTGGGGCGACCCGAACCCGGATCCAGTGGACAGCATCACGAACGTCGCGTTGTCATCGACGGCGATCAGATCGGCCTTGCCATCACCATTCACATCGGCGCACAGCGT
>Ga0070731_10001279_pt1 | contig 26667 bp, 22 predicted proteins | sample Coa_R1_2_FD_66448 | JGI IMG/M metagenome (GOLD analysis project Ga0070731, IMG submission 66448) | Surface soil microbial communities from Centralia Pennsylvania, which are recovering from an underground coalmine fire - Coalmine... | ecosystem: Environmental > Terrestrial > Soil > Unclassified ... | reverse complement strand
CGCAGCCTGCCGGTCGCGATCCGGGGCGGCGGCCACAACGTCTCGGGCTTAAGACTTTGCACAACACGGAGCCACGCCGCTGGCGCGGCGATTATGTCGATGTGTACCAACTCCGGCCGGGCGATGATCTCAGCATTCGCTCTCGCGTATCGAGCCGAACTGGCGAAACGACCGCCGTGGATATTGACGCCAATATCGGTCGCTGGAAGGGCACAGTCACCAACGTTTCGGGCAACCGGGTTGTAATCGATCTGCAAAACGAGGACGGCGGCTTTGTTGGCAGGAAGGCAACGGTCATTTTCTGGAACAAAACGATTTTTCTGGTGGACAACGCGTCAACGAGAGACCCCAGGGTCGGCTCTTATCTAGAAGTCATCGGCCTGGTTGAAAACGGCACGCTGCAGGTGTGGCGGGTGATCGGCTTCGACCCGGCCGGACTGCAGAAGGTCAGATAGAATCTATGCGCAGGCTGTTGTGGGCCACGTCAAGGCGTCCATCCAGACCGTTGCACAAACGTCGCGATGCATAACGGATTCCGTACGGAGCGTCCGCCATTCGAAAAATCCCACAGGCGGTGGAAGGAACGGTCCTGGTAAGTCGCGCGTTCACGTCAATTTGAGTGAGGTGAACGCAGCTACCGTTAATTCGCCATATCAGGGTGTAAAAGACTTCTGGAAACAGACGCAATTAGCCAGCCTCTCTGATCTGAACTCCTCGGTACGGGATCAGAACGCCAATCCCACACGTGCAACCACCGTTCGGGGCTGCAAGAAATGCGTGCCGCTGAACGTAGACAAGAAGTTATAAAGCGCCGTCACGTTAGTTAAGTTATCGATTGTGATCGATGCTGTGATGCGTGTTCTGCCTTCGTGATGCAGCAGATTATCGGTGCCGATGCCAAGATTGAAAACATTACGGGGCTTCACGCGGTCAGGATTGTGATCGTCATTCTCCTGGCTGGGAAAATTGTCGTACCCACCCTGAGGAAGCGTCAGCAACTTAGAAGTGACCAGGCCCATCTTGCCGCCCGGGCCGACACAATCGGAGAGCGGGTTGCTCACAGTCGCAAAGACCCCGTTGCAAGCCAATCCAACGGAGACCTGTTGATTCGGAGTCAGCGCGAGCGCAAAGCCGGCATCCGGCACGCCGCTAACCACCAAGCCGCTATCGTATCGCCAAGTTAGAGCGACCCATTCCCGGTTGTGCGGACGCTGGTAACGGAAGGTCATAGTGGATTGGAAGGCTTGATCATGATCAATGCGGAAAACTCCTCCGGCCAGGGGCGCTCCCTGGGGGATCAAGCCTCCGGTTTCGGGCGGGAAGTACCGGGCACGAGTGTGACCGAACGTCCAGTACGCCTGAAAGCCGTGAAGATTCGTGGTACTCACACGACCTGTGACACCATCCAGTTTCGAATTGTGCCACGCGATAGGAAAGGCAATCGTGGAGTTGAGCAGCGTGCTGAAATCGTAGGCGTTATGCGTGTACTTCCAAAAGTAGTCGGCGTCGACGAGTACGTACTTGCCAATCGCCTGCTGGAAACCAGTATTGAACTGATTCCGAAATCCCGGCTGAATAGCCACCGCGGTAGCGCCGAAAACATTCTGAGCTAATCCACCAACTCCGGTGGCGTTCGACAGCAGAAGATTCTCGTTGAAGGGCGTTTCGAAAGTCCTGGCATAAGCGGCGCGCAGGACCGTGCCGGTCGTCTTTAGGTTGTACGCGATTCCGAGACGCGGCTCCGGTCCGGTCTTTGCGACAAGTCCGTCATAGTGGTCGATGCGAAAGCCGGGCGTAAATAGGAAATTGCCCATCGTGATGGCGTCCACTACATAGAAAGCGTACTGGTTGATGTTGGATGTTGCGTGGAAATTAAATAAGCTCCCTCCGCGCGTCAGATCAAACGGCAGCAGCCCCGGGGAGAATGCCGCACCGACCAGGTCTGGATTGTCTGCCGTTGCCGGTTCAAATCCTGCGCCGGCGCATTGAGCGGTCGAGATTAGTGAAGGATCAGGAATCGGGTTTCCACTCGAATCGATACAAGGTGAGTTGAAGCTGGGGTCGGTAACGCCAAATCCGAAGTTTTCCAAAAGGCGCGTCTGTTTCAAGTCGAGGCCGTACTTCAGGTTGTGACGACCCTGGGTAGTAGAAATGTCGGCTTTGACGCCCCAGTTCAGGAGTTGACGGGCCTGGCTTTGGGTCGCGGGCGTATCGTTGAAAGGATCTCGACTGGCGTAATAGTTGACTTGATCCTTGCGGATATAGGGGTTAATAGTCAGCAACGTATGAGAGCTGAACGTGTGCTGATATCCCGGCGCGACGTTCCACGTGAGCACCCGCTGATGTTGATCCTGGCCAAGCTGATCCAAGTCGTTCGGAATCTGAAACCAGTTCCGCGCTGCAAACAAGTTGAGGTGGAAAGCGTTCTTGCCGTCGGGCTGATAGTCGACGCGATCGAACAAAGTCACGTTGTTACCGATATCGTGTATCGGACGAAACTCCGGCGTATCGAGAAATCGGCCAGTGCGAACGCCGTCGATGGCGATGAAATTTCCGAATCGAGGCGTGCCAAAGCCTAAGCCGATACTGCCGCCGGGGCTGCCGAATGATCCGTAGGTGGAGTCGATGTTGCCGAAGATCCGGCCGGCTCCGAGACCCGAACGCGTGGTGATCTGGGCGATGAGACTGCTCTTGTCGCCGAACTCAGCCGTCGGCGTACCGGTTGTGACTTCCATGCTCTGAATGGCGCTTGTGGGTAGCTGCGTCGACATCAGTTTATTTTGCTGATCGCTGATAGGCTGGCCGTCTATGAGGAAACTGACTTGCGCGTGATCGCCCAAGGGGTGGAAAAAGCCATTTCCATCAGCAGCGACGCCACCCGTGCTGTAGACGATGGCTTGGCTTAATCCTCCCGCAGGATCGAATGCAGGGAGCTTTAGCATCTGAGTTCTGTCGACATCTACGTGGGCCGAAGGATCTGTTTCAAGAGCTTCCGCCGCGCCTTCGACATTCACTGTAGTTTGCGCTCCTGCAACAGCTAGAGTTGCCCTCACCTGAATCGGAATAGAGTTCCTAACGACCACTTCTTGCGTAAAGGTGCTGAACCCGGAGGCAGTAGCCTGTAGATGATAGGGATTCGGTGGAATGTTGCTCAAGCGGAAAACGCCGTTCGAATCCGTAACGGTGTTCTGGGTGTAGCCGGAGACGGAATTGTGAAGGGTCACCGCAGCTTGTGCCACTGCCGCTCCAGAGGGATCGACGACTATTCCTTCGATGGTTCCCGCATTTCCGAGAGACTGCGCAGGGAGCCGATCGATGAGATTCAGAAAGAGCAGAGCTAGAACCGCAGGAGCGACAATTCTCTTCATTCGGTGAGTATTGGGCCGAAGGGCTGCGACACCTAGACTATTCTTGCCAGCGGCCTTGTTTTCCAATGAGCGGGATCGTTATCTGGGTGAGCGGACCGCCCCGGTCGTGCCGGTCGCCGCTTACTGGTGTAGGATCCGCCGGATCTTGTGAGCCTGCCTTTTACTCACCACCAGCTGCAGTGAATTGCTCAGAGTGAGAACCCAGCGACTGCTACTGGCAACGGTCATGCTGCGAACATGGTTAATGTTGACGATGGCATTTCGATGGACTCGGAGGAACTGTGAGTCCTTGAGACGGTCGTCGATCACGCGTAGAGACTGTGTTGCCAGGAGACGCTGCCTTGTGGTGACAATCCAGACCAACTCCCTTTCCGCCTGAAACGCAAGAATCTCATCTTCATCTAGAAAGACATATTCCTCTGCGCCACGGCCCACGAATTTCCGGCCCTTTGTTGGCTCTGCCGTCTGCGTGAGAGAAGCAATGCTGGTGACCTCGTTGTCAATCTCCAAACGATTGCCCTGCAATCTCTTAGCCCGTTCAACGGCTTTTCGCAATCGGGCATCGCTAACAGGCTTAAGAAGATAATCGATGGCACCTGCTTCAAATGCCTGGATTGCGTACTGGTCAAACGCGGTCACGATTACGATCACTGGCGAGGGGCCTCCCCGAAGCTCTCTCGCAACCTCGAATCCACTCATGACGGGCATTTGGAGATCGAGGAAGACGAGATCCGGCTTGAACTCGGCTATTCGCTTCAAAGCTTCTTTGCCGTTCTCGGCCTCACCGACCACCACAACCTCTGGGAGCGCTTCCAAGCCCTCGCGCAGAACGCGCCGAGCGATCGGCTCATCATCCACGATAAGCGTCTTCATCACCCCAGATTTCCCCAGGGGGCAACGCTAGCATGAATCTCCGGGAAGGCTCACAGAAAAGTCACAAACGGGCGAAAGTCTGTATAAGCGGGCCACAAATTGCCATCAGCGGGATGACGATTGCAGCCCGTTTGGCGTTTGTGATCACACTTCGGCCGCGCCACATTGGGCTCTCAGCGTGATCCCCAAAAAATGGACGGCATAGTCCGACTCGGAGATGTGGGCCGCCGGGCCTGATCCGGAAGCGGCTCGGAACGGCGCGCCTACGCTTCCGCAAATGACCCTTATCACTTCGGCACGGTCGAGTCCACCTCTGTTGAATCACCCGTTGATCAACGCGACCTTACTGGAGCGAGCCGCCCTTCTTTTGATAATTCGGGTAACTCGGCCGCGTACCGTAATTCACCGGGTTCTTCTTGAGGCGGTCCAACGCGACGTCGACCGCCTTTTCGAGCTGCGGGTCATGCCCTTGCCGAACCAGCTTTGGATCCATATCGACTTCGAAATCCGGCGCCACGCCGTGGTTCTCGATCTCCCAGGAACCGTCCAGATTATAAAAAGCAAGATCCGGCGTACCCACGTTGCCGCCGTCGATAAGATCGCCCGGCCCCCCATAGTGCCCTACTAAGCCGCCCCACGTTCGCATGCCCACCAGCGGACCGATCCCCGACTTACGGAACAGCCACGGCATCGCATCTCCGCCGGAGCCGGCCATTTCATTCGTGATCATGACCTTCGCCCCGAAAATTCCCTCCATGGGAACGGTGATGTCTTCGCCTTCGCGCATCGTAAAACGCCCCAGTAGCGGGCGCCGTAGGTAATCGATGACATAGTCCGCGATGGATCCGCCGCCGTTGAAACGTTCGTCGACGATCACCGCTTCCTTGCCCACCTGGCTGAAAAAGTAGCGATTGAAATTCGCGTAGCCTCCACCGGCTGTGTCTGGCAGATAAACATAGCCCACGCGGCCGCCGCTTAGTTGATCCACTTTGCGCCGGTTATCTTCGATCCACGCGAAATTACGCAAGCCGCGTTCGTCGGCGACCGGAGTCACCGTCACCTGCCGCGAATTTGCACCGGTCGGATCCGTTCCGACCCGCAAGACGATAGACTTCCCGGCAGTCTCTTCGAAAAAGCTATACAGGTTCGCGGGCGGTCGGACGTCGCGACCCTGCACCGCCAGAAGATATTCACCCGTCGCGACATTTACGCCCGGCTGCGTCAACGGCGCATTCAGACGGGGATTCCAATTTTCACCGTCGTAGATGCGCGCAAATCGATAGCGCCCGTTCTCGACAACGTAATCCGCGCCCAGCAGCCCGCCGCGCAACCGCTTGACCTCCGGACGGTCCCCGCCGCCGATAAACATGTGCCCCACCGTCAGCTCGCCGAGCATTTCCTCGAATAGATAGTTCAGATCCTCGCGACTGGCGATATTTGCCAGGTACGGCTCGTATTTCTTTTCGATCTCCTCCTTATTAAGCCCGTGCAGACCGGGATCGTAGAAGAAGTCGCGCTCGTCGCGCCAGGCCTGGTGATACATGTGCTCCCATTCGGCTCTTGGATCGACGGATGCTTCCATCGAATCGAGCGCCAACGGCCGCGGTCCTTCGGCAGCGGGGCCGGGCGACGTCTTGCCCGCCGTAGCGATAAAATACTGCTGACCTTGCCGGTATAGCATTTTTTCGCCGTTCCCCGACACCATGACTCCGGCGACGCCCTCCCGGATCTTGTCCGTTTTTCGCGTCTTCAGATCGAACATATGCAGCGTTAATTGCGGCCCCGTAGGACCGCCGGGCAAAGGTACCGCCGGGGCTTCCACCAGGAACAGCACGCCCGACTTACCGACCGACATCGACGTATAGTTCCGCGGCGGAATAGGCAGCGCAAGAATCCGCTGGCCGATATTGTCGAAGTCGATCTTTACAGCAACATCCTTCTTTGCGTCATCAGACTTCTTCGCTTCCGTCGCGGGCTTCTCTTCGTCGCTTTCCGCCGCGAGCGGCGACGGTAAATCCTTGGCCAGGACGGCCACGTAAACGCTTCGTGTAACCGGCCTCTGCATGCTCGACATGTCCAGCCAGCCGGTCGTCAAAGCAGCGTCGGTGCTGGCTGCGAAGTACAGATATTTGCCTTCCTTGTCGAAAGCTGCGTACGCGGCATCGCTCATGCCGTCAGTGAGCTGAAACGTCTTACTCTGTTCCAGCGAATACACGAACACAGCATGCAGATGGCTCTTCAGTTGTTTCGTATACGCGATCCACCGGCTGTCCGGCGACCAAGCGGGGTTCAGCGCCGCCGGACCCGCGTAAGTATCGCCGTCGATCCGCACAGGTGTCCCGTTCTCCACGTCCATGTACCAGACGTTCAGCCTTTTATCGGTGTAGGCGATCTTCTTGCTATCCGGCGACCAACGCGGTGAGTAAGGGAATGTCGGCGGATTCCCCAGCCCGATGCGCCGCGCATCGCCGAGCCCGTTTTGATCCCGAATCTCCAGAGCATATTCGCCCGTGGCATCTGAAAAATACGCGATCGACTTGCCGTCGGGCGACCAAGCGGGATCCCGCTCCATTACCGCCGTCGTGTTGGTCAGATTGCGCACGTCTCCTTTTTCGGCGGGTACTGTAAAAACCTCGCCGTGCGCCACGAAAATCGCGCGAGCGCCAGTCGGAGAGATCCCTGCCGCGCGAACCTCGTTGGGCGCGAATTTACGGAAGTGCGTACGAACCTCCGGCAGATCGCCCGCGATCCTCACGGTAACGGCGTGCTCCTTGTGCGTTTTCAGATCGTAAATGTGCAGCGAGCCGAACTGTTCGTATACGATCGCGTCCGGTCCTGCCGAAGCCGTCTTGAAATCGAGGCCGTTGTTCTTAACGACTTCCGCAACCTGCTTCGATCTGGTTTCATAGGTGAACAGCGAAACCGGACCGTTCCGGTCCGAGAGGAAGTAGATGGTCTCGCCCACCCACATGGGATTAAAGTCGTTCGAATTGTTGCGAGGGATTTTGGTGACGCTCGAATCCGAAAGGGTGGCGATCCAAATCGGTTTGGTCTGGCCGCCGCGATAGCGCTTCCAGGCCCGCTGCCATTGATCCGTCGGGACGTAGGCCAACCTGGTGCCGTCCGGTGAGTACGCGCCCTCTACGGCGCGGTCCAGCGGTAGCTGTGTTTCCACGCCGCCTTCAACGGGAATGGTAAATAACCGGCTGAAGTTCGAATAACTACTACGTCCCGATGCGAAAATCACCTGCTTGCCGTCCGGCGTCCAGCCAACCACATGATCCGGCGCAGGGTGATACGTGAGACGCTTCGGAGTGCCGCCCGACGCGGGCATCACGAATACGTCGACATTGCCATCGTACTCGCCCGTGAACGCGATCTGCGATCCGTCGGGCGAGAACGCAGGCTCGGACTCGATGCCTGCGCCCGTAGTGAGTCGAATCGCGTCGCCGCCTTCTCGGCTCACGCTCCATAGGTCGTTAGCAAAACTGAATACGATCTGTGTACGGCTCAATGTGGGATGCCGGAGCAGTAAAAGGTTTGTCGTTCGAGACAGCACACCAGGCGATCGAGGTGGCGAGGAGCAGGCAGGCAAATGGCTTCATATCGCGATTTCTCCTGCGTCGATTATACTGAGGCGCTACGTTGTTGGAGCCGCGCGCCCGTTAATGCGCTGACGCGTTGTCACCCTCCGAGCGGCAATGCGGCGTTGGAGACGGCCGCCGTTAGTGGAGCGCGTGTGTTCGGGTCACACCGAGTTGAAACACGGAGTTCGTCGCACCCACGGCTTCCACGCCGGGAAGGTTACGAATCCGCTCGAACACCGCTCGGTAAAAGCCTAACTGTTCCGCAGCTTTTCACGAATCGGGCAGCTCGATTTCAACCGTCAGAACATGATCAGCCTGAACTCCTGGATGCACTGCCTGAACTGCGGCGAAGCTTCTGAACAGAAGCACTGCCCCAGTCAGCAGGGCCATCGCGCACGCAAATTCGGCCGCGACCAAAACGTTCTTAAGAATCCGATGCTCACGAGTTCCCGTGGCGCTTCGGGTTGAAGTTGCGAGCGCACTCGCCGAAAGGCGAGCCGATGCGAGCCCGAGTGATAATCCAAGAATCAGGCTCAACCCCGCAGCGAAGAGGAACACCCGTGTATCGATACCCACTTCATCGATCCGCGGTGTGCCGGGCGGCGCAAAATATTTGAGTAATCTGAGGAATGCCGGGGCAATAGCAATTCCCAACGCGCCTGAAACTGCACACAGTTTCATGGTCTCGACAATCGACTGCCGAACCAGTCTGGCCGTGCCTGCACCACAAGCACCGCGCGAATCGCGAGACGAATACGCCAATTTGCTTGATGTCATCCACCGCTAAGAGGTAATGTCCAGATTGCCGATAATGGTTCTTAACGGCGTTCCCCGCGCCTTGGTGGATGGCGTTGATGGTTCCCCGAAGACCGTGATCAAGTCGCTGGGATGCTCGCACATGATTTCCGAACGCCGCTGGCGGTCGCTATCCCGTGCGCGTGGGCCTGCAATCTTTGCGCTGTTGTTGACGATCGGTAAGTGCGCCTTTATTTAGGGGTGCTAAAATCAGCTCGGATCGGATGGTCTGGCCCGGGCTGGCAACTCCAAGTTCCCAAATCTGGTTTGTGGGCACATGCAGTCCGCGCCGCTCCTTTGATAGAGTTCTCTTTGGTTAGTAGAAAAAGGGCACCGCTGAACATGGACGATTCTTGGGAAACAGACGACTTACTTGAGGGTCAAAATCGCGTGATGGACTTGATTGCCCAGGGCGGGACCCTAACCCAGGTGCTCGACACGCTGTTGAAGGTGCTTCAACTGCAGTGCCCAGGAATGCTCGCATCGATCCTATTACTCGACGCAAATGGTACTCACGTCCGACATGGCGGCGCTCCAGACCTCCCCGATGGATACGTGCGCGCCATTGATGGGCTAGCGATTGGCCCGCAAGCCGGTTCCTGTGGTACGGCGGCATTTACTCGAAAGCAAGTGATCGTAGGGGATATTGCGACTGATCCGCTATGGAACGATTATCGCGAGGTGGCCCTCAAATACGATTTGCGGGCCTGCTGGTCCACTCCTATTTTCGATTCAGATCAAGGCGTGCTCGGGACATTTGCTATGTACTTCCGTGCCCCCGGGCTTCCCAACGAACGACATCTAAGGTTGATTCAAATCTCAACAAACATCGCTGCCATGGCGATTATGAAACATCGGGTTGAGAAGGAGCGCAGACGACGGGGGCATTAGCTTAAGACGAGGATCGCGCCGTGCGGGGCGGATCCATACGAAAGGGTGACGCGGGTCATCAGCTTCCGTGACTATCAGGAGTCGAGAAGGGCGTCCGGTCTCCTTTTTAATAACCCGTCAATGCGATCCTTACCTGAAAGTGACTTCCAACCGGACTCTGTATCATTGCAATCACCAACGTGATCCGTGGTGCGGCGGGCTGCCTGTCCACATGTTACCGTTTTTCGACGCTTCAAAATACCAGCAATATGCTATAGGCCAGGCCGCAATGCAGCTCTAAACTGTACTTAATACATCCCCGTTACGACCGACGGGCGCACCTTTCCACACCCAAAAAAGGCCGCCCGTCGCTTTCACAATTGCATTCCGTCTGGCGCCAACGAGTGCCGCGAAAGGCAAGGTCGTTCCATCGTGTCTACTATCTGCGGGGCGAATGGATTACTGGACTTGTGCTATTTCGCGAACGCTCAGCGTCTCGTACGATCAAGGAAGTTTACAGTTGTTGGTTCCAGTTCGCATCATGAGGCATACCATGCGTTCGTTTGTTGGCGCGATTTCGGGTTTTGTCCACAGCAGAGAATCGCCGTCTCTGGAGGTAAATCGAAAGCACGACTCGGATCGTTCGATCAGGGTCGTTGCCCTATTGGCCGAGGATAGTGACCAATCCGTAGTCATCGACGTTTGCCAACAAAACCAGTGGGAATTGTCTATGGTGGAAACCGTTGAAGATGTTCGGCAAAGAATGAGGCTAATCGAACCGCAGATCGTGCTGATCGACCGAGACATAGCGGGCGAGAGCTGGAGAACGGCTATGTCTTCATTAACTTCTTGCTCGACTGAAACGTGCATTACGCTGGTCTCGAGCGTTATGGACGGCTATCTTTGGAATGAAGTAGTTCGCAATGGAGGGTACGACGTTCTGATCAAGCCTCTACAGCCAAACGAAGTGTACCGTATAGTGAAACTTGCCCGATGCTACTCGATGAGTGTCCTGAAGTCCAGGGGGAGCCTCTAGGAAATGACACGTTTCCGCACGGCGTACAGGACCAGGTCGGCGAAGCTGTGGAAGTTTAATTTGTCGTGTAGATTCCGACGATGCGATTCAACGGTGTGCACACTAAGATTTAGCGATCCAGCGATTTCTTTATTCGTCTTCCCTTCCGCTAATAACTGGAGAATTTCCCGCTCGCGGGAGGTCAATAACTCGTAGCTGTCTTCAAGTTCACGCGATCTGATCTCTCGAACGTAATCTTCGACGAGCATCTTGCTAACCTCGGGGCTGAAAAATGTTTTTCCTTCGTTTACGGCCTTGATCGCTTCAATAAGATCGCTTTCGACGGAATCCTTCAGCAGATAGCCCTTTGCTCCTGCCTTTAGGGCACGCAGCACATAACCCTCGTCCGAATGCATGCTTAGCATTACGATCGCTGTGTTGGGGAGGAGCGAAAAAATCCTTTGGGCGGCCTCGATTCCGCTGAGATTGGGCATCCCGATGTCGAGGACGGCTACATCAGGTTGAACGGCCTCTGCTTGTTCGACGGCCTGTCTGCCATCGGACGCTTCCCCGACAACGCTGAATTCCGGTTGTCCCTCCAGCAGGAGCCTAAGGCCGCGGCGCATTACATTGTGATCATCCGCTAACAGAATGCGAATCTGCTTTTCTGGAGTTTTCATCTCTTGCTCCGATCTCTGCGCTGATCGGCAACTTAATTGCCAGGACGGTTCCGCTTCCGAGTTCCGAGTGTATGCCACATTCTCCGCCAAGCCGGGCAACCCGCTCCTGGATTCCTAGTAACCCGAGCCCCTTCACCTGCGTACTGTCGAAGCCCCGGCCATCATCCTGGATGGACAGCGACAGTCGGTTCGCCTCTTGTTGAACCCTGATGCGAACGCGGGTAGCGCGGGCATGATTCGAACAGTTGTGGAGCGCTTCTTGGACCACGCGATAGATGCAGGTCTTGTACTCATCCGGAAAATCATCCGACCAGATTTCCGCCGCAACGCTCACGTCCATCGCTGTTCGTTTGGAGACTTCGCGAGCCTGCCACTTCAAGGCCGGGACTAAGCCGAGATCGTCCAACATGGATGGGCGCAACAGGAGCGCCATGTTGCGTACCACCCGGATGGTGCCTTCCACCAGGGACTTGATGCTCTCCACGATAATTCTGGATTGTTCAGGAGAGCGGGCCGTATTGGAGAGGTTGCGAAGCTCTATCAAAACCGCGGAAAGCGACTGACCGACTTCATCGTGCAACTCGCGGGACAGCGCCCGCCGTTCGGTTTCCTGGGCCTGGACCAGCTTCGCCGATAGGTTCTTAAGTTGTCCGTGAGCCTCGGCGGCTTCCTTATATCGGGCATCCACCTGCGCCTCGAGCTTCAGAATTCTGCGGATGCTGAGTGCGGCCATCCCGAGGCCCAATGCCAGAGCAGCGATGAGCGTGATAGCGAGCCGCGTCTGAAACTGCAGGAGGAGACCGACCACCTGCTCATTGCCCGCGTTCAGTTGCTGTTCATTGATACTCGCGATCCGGTCCGCTATTGCCAACATGTTCTGGCGGCGTGGGAAGACCTCATCGCGTAAGAACGTGTAGCCCAAACGGTGGCGTTCGATCGAATCCCATTGGAAGATTGGCGCCAGGATCATCCAATATTGTGAAAGCTCCTGGGTCAAAGCCGAATAGTGTTGGATTTCCTCCGGCGCGACTTGCTGGCCGTACAAGTGGAGCGCCGCATCCATGCGTTTTCGCAATTGCTCCAGGCTGGCCCTGTACGAATCCGCCCGCTCGGTCTCAGGCTCGAGTAGGTAATCCCGTACGTATGTTCCGGATAGGTAGACATCGGACCGGATGTCGTTCAAGAGATGATTCCGTGAAAGGAACTGGCGGCGGACTCCGTCGTCGTTCGCGCGGTAATTGCGCAGGACGCGCAAAGCATCGGCGCCGGCCAGGGCCATGATCAAGAGCAGGCTGCCGAATCCGATCGCCAGCGCGAGCCGGCTGTTGAGAATCAGGCGATCCCAACTTCTCCGATCTGAATCCATCGGCCTTGCCATTCGCGGGCTCTATCACAGCCTAACCGAGTTTTGCTTTGGTTATACACTTCTACCTGGAATTAGGCCGAGAAATACTACGATTCCGGTATGGGCCGAGTCTCAGCCACATCGTAATATTGTGGTTGTTGGACCTTCGATGGAGGGTGCCTGCCGTGTGCTCGGTCAGGAAAGTTGCTGTGTTTGCTATCAGATGAGTAACAAGAAGAGCGTATCGCCGGAGGATCTGGACCGGCTGCGAACCCTGGACACCTGCACAGTATCGAACGCCATCGAGCGACTGAACTTACGGCTCCGGAATGAGGGATTTATCTCCCGCGTATCGCGTTGCCGGTTCCCGAATTTCGATCCCATGCTCGGTTATGCGGTTACGGGACGTATCCGAACTTCCAGCCCCCCCATCTCTGGCCGATGCTACTATGACCGCATGGATTTCTGGCAGTATGTGGCCAGTATCCCGGCACCCAGGGTCATCATGATGGAAGATGTCGATCACACCCCGGGGCTGGGTGCTCTGGTTGGAGAAATCCACGCGACCATCGGTCTGGCATTGGACTGTGTGGGCTACGTCACCAATGGGGCGGTGCGAGATCTTCCGGCTGTGAAGGCCTTGGGATTTCACTTGTTCTCAGGCAGCGTAGCTGTGTCGCACGCTTACGCGCACCTGATCGAGTTCGGCGAACCCGTTGAGATCGGCGGGCTGAAGGTCGCGCCAGGAGACTTGATTCATGGCGACTGTCACGGAGTGCAGACGATTCCCGTTGAGGCCGTCGAGCACATCCCGCGGGAAGCGGCGAAAATCATTGCTTCGGAAAATGAATTGAAAGAGTTCTGCCGGTCATCGCGGTTTTCGCTGGAGGGCTTGTCCAAGAGATTGCAGCGGGCCAACGTGGATTGTTTGTGAGCTCCCGCGTCCAGGTAGTGGTTGTGATCGCGTCGGCTGGTTTCCTGACCGCCGTTCTTGTGTCGTGCGGAAGCAGCGAGAGGGTTCGTGCCGAAAACTCTGGCAATGTTCCCGCCGCTGGGATTTCCGTTGGAGTCACGAAGGTGGGCAAGAAAACCATGGAACGGACGATCACGCTTTCATCGGAGCTGGTTCCCTTCCAAGAGATCGACGTGTTCGCGAAAGAGTCCGGCTATGTAAAGGAACTTAACGTCGACTATGGAACCCGCGTGCAAGCAAATCAAACGCTGGCGGTTCTTGAGATCCCCGAACTCCAGTTGCAATTGAAACAGGACGACGCCGCGATCAAGAACGCCTCTAACAGAATCGCGCGGGCTGAAAACGAATTGGGCCGAATCGAAGCACAGCACAAAGTGATGCAACTCCAGTTTGACCGGTTGAACGGAGTGGCCAAATCGAAACCGGGCCTGGTCGCGCAGCAGGAGGTGGATGACTCCCAGGGCAAGGCTCTGGCTTCGGCGGCGCAAGTCGAGGCTGCAAAGTCAAACCTGGAAGCGTCCCAAAGCGACCTGCTATCGGCCAAGGCTAAGCGGGAGCATGATCAGGCTCTATTTGATTATTCGAAGATCACGGCTCCATTTGCCGGCGTCGTGACACAGCGCTTTGCTAATCTCGGCGCGTTGATGCAAGCGGGCACCAGTTCAAGCACGCAGGCGATGCCGCTGGTCCGTTTGTCACAAGACGATCTTTTTCGACTTGTGATTCCCGTTCCAGAGTCTTACGTTCGTTACATTCATATCGGTGACCCAGTTAGCGTCATGGTCCCATCGTTGAATCGAACTTTTCCGGGGAAAGTCACCCGTTTCTCGGTAGATGTCAAGGCAGACACACGCACGATGCACACGGAAGTTGATGTGCCGAACCCGCAACGCGTGCTATTGCCCGGGCTTTACGCAGACGCGACCGTCCGCTTAGAACGGAAGGAAGGTGCCGTCACTGTCCCCTTCCAAGCAGTCGATCGCAATGGGGATCAGACTACAGTGGATGTGGTCGGTCCCTCAAAGCAAATCGAAACTCGGCCTGTTGTGCTCGGCATCCAGACCGCTACGGATGCGGAGATACTCTGTGGGTTGAAGGAAGGCGAGCTGGTCGTAATCAGTGATCGCAGCAGTCTGAAAGCGGGTCAGTTTGTCCAGCCCAAGGACGTGGACTTAATGCCGTATCGAAACCCAGACGAGCAGCACTAGCGCGCAGCGACCATGCCACGTTTTTCGATTCGCAACCCCTACTTTATCGTTGTCGTTTGCCTGGCTCTCGCGGTTATCGGCATCAACGCTCTTTCGCGTATGCCAGTGGACCTGTTCCCACCTATCAACCTTCCGGAAGTGGTGGTGGCAACTTTTTACAGCGGTATGCCTCCGCAGGATATCGAAGTTGACATCACCAACCCACTGGAACGTTTCTTCACTCAGGCAAGCGGCATCGATCACATGGAGTCCCGATCTTTGCTTGGCGTTAGCATCATCAAAGTGTTTTTTCAACCCGGAACAGATGCCGACGCGGACGTGACACAGTTGTCGAACTTAGCCTTGGCGGATCTGAAGCGTCTTCCGCCGGGAACACTGCCGCCGCTGGTGCTCAAATTCGATGCATCCAGTCTTCCTGTGTGTCTGGTCACCGTCAAAGGCGAAGGTCTCAACGAAACCCAGCTTCACGATCTCGCGCAATTCCAGATTCGCAATCAAATCGCTGTGGTGAAGGGGGCTGAAATCCCTGCCGTGTTCGGCGGCAAGTACCGCCAAGCGATGATCTACGTGGACCCCTATAAGCTGTTTTCCCGGCAACTGAGCGTCATGGATGTCGTTGACGCCGTTAACACCAGCAATCTCATTTTGCCGGCGGGGGACGTCAAGATTGGCGCCCAGGACTATTACGTTTACTCCAACAGCCTGGTGAAGAACGTGAAGGATCTGGACGATCTTCCGATAAAGATGTCCGGCTCGAGTTGGGTTTCGCTAGGCGACGTGGCCGAAGCCAAAGACTCCAGTCAGCTGCAATACAACATTGTCCGCATCGACGGCCAGAAGTCCGCCTACATTCCGATCATGAAATCGGGCGGGGACAGTAACACGATTCAGGTCGTCAGCGACGTTCGCGACCTGGTCAAGCGGCTGTTCGACCTCCCTGCGCAGTTGGTTACCGATATCGTCTTCGACCAATCCGTTTTCGTCAAACAAGCTTTGAGCACGGTTCTACATGAGGGTTTTATCGGACTGGTTTTGACCAGTCTTATGATCCTGTTGTTCCTCGGCAGCATGCGGGCCACGGGTGCGGTACTGCTCTCGATTCCGATTTCCGCTCTCGCTACCTTTGTAGTTCTATACATGATGGGCAGCACGGTGAACACGATGATCCTTGGTGGTCTGGCGCTCGCTTTCTCTCGCGTCATCGACAACTCGGTGATCTCGCTCGAAAATATCTACCGCCATCTGGAAATGGGATCGTCGCCGGCGGTTGCGGCGGAACAGGGCGGAGCCGAAGTGAATCTGGCAGTCCTAGCCGCAACGCTCGTGGATGTAGTCGACTTTTTCCCCGTAACGTTTCTTTTCGGCGTCAGCAAGTTTCTGTTCTCGGCCCTCGCTCTCGCCTTTTGTCTGGCCCTCCTAGCTTCTTTCGTGGTAGCGATGACGGTGATTCCCCTCTTCTGCTCCCGCTTTCTAAAGGCGGTACCTGGCGGGCATGGTTCGGTGGAGCATCACGATCGGTCCTGGGGCGGCCGTTTCAACGCTTGGTTCAATCGCCGCTTCAACGGGTTGCTCGACATCTACGAGCGCATTGTGCGGCAGGCTGTGAAGATTCCAGCTTTAACCCTGGCGTTGCTCCTGGGAATCTTTGCGGCGAGCCTCGCCATCTATCCTCTGTTGGGCCGCGCATTCTTCCCGCGGACCGATGCCGGGCAGTTCACAGTGAATGTGAAGGTTCCGACGGGGACACGCATCGAGGTTACCAACGATTACGTTGCGAAGATAGAAGACCTGATCCGCCATGAGGTCGATCCGAAGGATCTCAAGATGGTGCTTTCAAATATCGGCGTGGTGAACGATATTTCCTCCTTGTATACGACCAACGCCGGAATGTACACCGCGACCATTCAGGTCGCCCTGAATGAAGATCACGCCAGCAGCTTTGATTACATGGACCGCATCCGGGAGCAGATCGCCGCGAAATTTCCGGATGTGCGTACATTCTTCCAGACTGGATCGATGCAGGACGCGATCCTCAACCAGGGACAGCCGGCGCCGATCGATGTTCAAGTCAACACTCGGGATTTGAAACTGACCTACTCAACCGCGCAAGATCTTGCGCGCCGCATTCGTCAACTTCCCGGTGTCGGAGAGATTTACATTCCACAGGACATGAACTATCCGTCCATCCGGCTGGATATTGATCGTGTCCACGCTGGAGAGTTGGGCCTTTCTCAGAAAGATGTCGTGAACAACGTGATCACGGCGCTGAACTCCAACATAATGATCGCGCCTAATTATTGGGTGGATTACCAGACAGGTAACGACTACTTTCTCAGCGTGCAATACGCCGAGCACGGGAAGTCCTCCATTCACAACCTGATCGACTTAAAACAGATCCCTCTGCGCGCGCCCAACATAAAGAACCCCACTACCCTCGACTCGGTGGTGAAGCTAGTCAACCTTCAGTCTCCGACCGAAATCGATCATTATCAGATTCAGCGGGTTGTAGATGTGTACGTCACGCCTTCCGGCGAGGATCTAGCAAAACTCCGTACTGGAATTCTACAAACCGTTGCGGACGCGAAACTTCCTTCAAATATCCGCGTCACTCTTCGGGGCATGGTCAACAGCATGGATCAGTCTTTCAGGAGTTTCGGGATCGGTTTCGGGCTTTCGTTCATACTTCTGTTTCTCATTCTCGTCGCGCAGTTCAAGTCCTGGATCGATCCGTTCCTGATTATGCTCGCGATTCCCATGGGATTCGTCGGAGTTCTCATCATCCTGCCGTTGACCCACACTACCTTGAATGTGATGTCGCTGATGGGCGTACTTATGCTGATCGGAATCGCGGATTCCAACAGCATTCTGATCGTTGATTTCGCCCACAAACTCGAAGAACAAGGCATGTCTGCCTCCGATGCTGTGATCACGGCATGCCGGGTGAGGCTGCGGCCAATCCTGATGACCTCGCTAGCGACCATTATCGGCATGATCCCTATGGCTATGAAGCTCGGCGAAGGCGGAGAACAATATACGCCGATGGCCCGCGCGATCATCGGCGGATTGACATCGTCCGTCCTTCTAACCGTATTTATCGTCCCAGCAGCGTACGTGCTCGTTTACGGGAGAAGAAAGCAGCATGTCATTCAGAATCCTTAGAAGCCTCGTTCTTATCGTGACGCTTGCCGGGATAGCCGCCGCTCAAGCGCCCGCGCGGCTCACACTGCAAGAAGCGGTGGAGATCGCCGTCAAGAATCATCCTCAGATCCAGGCGTCGCAGAATGAAGTTAACTTTGCCAATCAACAGGTTGTCATCAATCGCTCCTCTTACTATCCGACCATCAGCGGTGAGCTTACGGCGTCGCAAGGAAACGATCTATCGCGCATTGGCGCAGGAGAACTGTCGGCGTCCCGGTTGTTCAACCGGTTCGGACAGGGGGCGGTGCTTTCCCAGTTGATCACGGACTCGGGCCGCACTCCGAATCTGGTGGCCAGCGCCCGCTTCCAGGCTCAGGCGTCGGAACAGAATCTCCAAGCCACTCGTTACGACGTCATATTGCAAGTAAATCGCGCCTACTTTGACGTATTGCATTCCCAAGCGCTGATCAAGGTGGCGCAGCAGACCGTGGATGCACGGCAACTGCTTAGCGATCAAGTTACCGAGCTTGCCAACAACAAACTCAGATCGCAACTTGATGTGAGCTTCGCAGAGGTCAACGTGTCCGAGGCGAAGTTGCTGCTGATCCGCGCAAAGGAAAGCGTCCAACAGGCGCTGGCGGAGTTGGGGCGGGCGCTCGGCTCCGATCAGCCCGCGAATTATCAATTGGTCGATGAACAGCTCCCTTCGGGACCGCCGGATCGGCCGGACGGCCTCGTGTCAGAGGCGCTGGGCAACCGCCCGGAGCTCGCCAGCCTCCGCGCCTCGCGCGATTCGGCGTACAAGTTTTTCGACGCGGAGAAAGATCTGTCACGCCCGACCGTCAGTGTCGCCGCGGTCGGCGGGTTCATTCCCTGGATCAATACGCCGGCGACCGCGCCCATCCCTGCCGAGTACGAAGGTGTCGCCGCGAACGTCAGCATTCCGGTTTTCAATGGACACTTATTTTCGGCGCGTCGTGAAGCCGCTCACCAGCGCGCGATGGAGTCCGACCAGCGTCTGCGCGACCAACAAGAGCGGATCGCTCGCGACGTGCGCGTTGCCTGGTCGGGTGCGATCACCGCGTTTCAGCGGATAGACGTCACGGCGCAATTCCTTCGTCAGGCCGCGCTCGCTTTGGACCTCGCCCAGGGGCGGTATAACCTTGGCCTTTCCTCGATCGTGGAGCTAACGCAAGCGCAATTGAACCTCACTCAAGCGGAAATCGAGAACCTCAGCGCCAAATACGATTACGAGAATCAATATTCGGTGGTCCAGTACACCATCGGCGCACTACGCTAGCGAATGGCCCGAAGATCGGATGCTCTATTTCGCGAGAGCAGGCTTTCCGCAAGTTTCGGCTTAGATTGCTGACCGCGATTCCGCCGGTCACGATGCAAGTACTTGTTGACTGCCTCAACGGGTGCTTTGCCGGCCAGAGCCGCCGCTAGGGTCGGTACTACAGAAAGCGCCACACAAGTCCTCATACCCGTTTATCGCAACGTAGCGAACCTCTATTCCGGGAATAACCAGGCTGGGCGGTGGGATCTCTTCGACGCATGAATTCACGACCGAGATTCAAACGGACGGAGGAGAAGCATTGATGAGACTTGAAGGCAAGAACGTGTTAATTACCGGCGCGTCCACTGGCATCGGCCAGGCGATTGCGGTCCGTTTCGCCCAAGAGGGCGCCAACGTAGCGATTAATTACCGGAGCGGTCCCGATCAGGCTGCCGCGACGGAACAGATGGTCCGGGGTGCCTCTACGAACGGTTTCCGTAGTCTTCTGGTCCAGGCGGATATCGCCAGGGAGGAGGAAGTTCGCGGGATGTTCACGAAGGTCATAGACGCCTTCGGATCGCTTGATGTGCTCGTGAATAACGCCGGGATTCAGAAGGTCGCGGCAAGCGAGGACATCGATCTCGACGATTTTGACCGGGTGCTCGGAGTCAACCTGCGTGGGGCATTTCTTTGTTCGAGAGAAGCGATCCGCCATTTTCTATCGACCGGGCGCAAGGGGGTGATCCTGAATAACTCGAGTGTTCACGAAATCATTCCGAAGCCAAAGTATCTTCCCTATTCGATCAGCAAGGGCGGCATGGAGAACCTCACCAAGTCCCTGGCGCTCGAGTACGCCGGGCGAGGGATTCGCGTCAACGCGGTTGGACCCGGCGCAGTGGTCACGCCGATCAATAAAGCCTGGATCGATAGCCCCAAGGCTCGCGGCGAAGTGGAAAGCCATATCCCGATGGGACGCGCGGCAGCCGCGGAGGAAATTGCGTCGGTCTTCGCGTTCCTTGCGTCGGATGACGCATCCTACATCACGGGCCAGACGATCTTTGCGTGCGGCGGTCTCACGCTTTACCCTGAGTTCCGCGTGGCTTGGTCCTCGGGTGAATAACATGAAACTAGCAGGCAAGACGGTTCTGATTACCGGAGCCAAGGGCGGACTTGGTACGTTCGTCACCACGGCTTTTCTCGAGGCGGGGGCGCAGGTCGTTGGCGTTTCCCGTTCGATCGCGGATTCCGATTTTGCGAATCCATCCTTTAGGGCCATCCCCGCCGAGCTGTCGAGTCTCGACACGGCGCGCACGCTTATGGATAAAGCCGGCCGCGTTGACTCCGTCGTTCACCTGCTGGGCGGGTTCGCCGGCGGCCAGTCGATTCCGGAGACCGACGATACGACTTTCGAGCGGATGTTCGATCTGAACCTGCGGTCCCTATTCAATATCGTGCGGGCGGTGCTTCCACGGATGCGGTCTCAGGGCTCGGGCCGTCTGCTCGCGATCGGCAGCAAGGCCGCAGGCGAGCCCTCGCCAATGAGCGGCGTGTACGCTGCATCGAAGGCCGCGTTGGTCTCGCTCATGAGAACCGTTGCCGCGGAGAATCGCGATCGCTGTATTTCGGCGAATGTCATTCTCCCCGGGACCATGGACACGCCGCAGAATCGCGCGGCGAATCCCGGGGCTGATTATTCGAAGTGGGTGCATCCGGCTCAGGTCGCGGCCCTCCTGGTCCATCTGGCTTCGGATGAGGCCGCCCAGGTGAATGGCGCGGTTATTCCGGTCTTCGGCGGAGATATCTGATGAACGTTGCGCGCTTGTTCGTGTGTCTACTGGCGGTGTACGCCATCGCTGGCGCAATATTCGGCGTCGGCTTCGCGGCTCGTGGCGTGGACCGCGTCGATCCCACTTCAAAAACACCGGGTTTCCGGCTGATCATTTTTCCGGGCGTTGTTGCATTGTGGCCACTGATGTTGAGCAAGTGGCTGGGAGGATGATATGACCCGACCAATGCGCCGGGCGCATTTGCGGATCTGGCTGGTGTTGGCCATCGTGCTACCGGGCTTATTGATACTGGCCGTCTCAGCACGCCGTGGCGCCACACCTGTCAATCCAGGCTTGCGTTGGGAGATGTACAAATGAGCGTCCAGTATCAGGCAGTTGGATGGAATCGTCAGAAGCGCATTTATGACTCGGTAGTCGCGGGTGGAGCGACCGCCTACCTCGCGATCTTCGCCGGACTCGGCGCGATGATTCACCCGAACACGACCATCGAGACGATTGTGATCCGCGCATTCGGTACGCTGGCGCTGCTGCTCCTTCATGTCATCCTGGCGATCGGCCCCCTGTGCCGTCTAGACCGGCGATTCCTGCCGCTGCTCTATAATCGCCGGCACCTTGGGGTCATCATGTTCGTCGCGGCCCTGGTGCACGGCCTGTTTTCGATCGTGCAGTTCCACGCGCTTGGGGATGTGTCACCGCTGGTCGGCGTTTTCACGAGTAACACCCGATACGGGAGCGTCGCTAATTTTCCTTTTCAGGGCCTTGGATTTTTCGCATTGCTGATTCTGTTCGGGATGGCTTCCACCAGCCATGACTTCTGGCTGCACAACCTCGGTCCGCGTTTGTGGAAGCGCCTCCACATGATGGTTTACGGCGCCTACGCATTGGTGATCGCTCACGTCGCGCTCGGGGCGCTCCAGTCGGAGACCAGCCCGGTCCTCATAGTGATCCTTGGCTCCGGAATGGCGGCAATCATCGGTTTGCACGTCCTGGCGGGCATGCGGGAGCGAGGTCTCGATGAGCCACGCCCCTCCGACGCTTTCGTCGAGGTCTGCGAATTTCAGAGTATTCCCGAGAAGCGTGCGAAGGTCGTCACCATCGGGGCCGAGCGGATTGCGGTGTTTCGCTACAACGGCAAGGCTGCCGCCATCTCGAACGTCTGCCGTCACCAAAACGGGCCGCTCGGTGAAGGTCGGATCATTGACGGCTGCGTCACGTGCCCCTGGCATGGCTACCAATACCGGCCAGAAACCGGCGAGTCTCCGCCGCCGTTCCACGACAAGGTTCCGACCTATCGAACCAAACTCGTGGGTACCAAAGTGTTCGTCGACCCGAAGCCTCGGGTCGTGGACTCGGAGTATGCACGGACATGAACGAAGACTTCTACGTCGGCTACATCGCGAAAGCGCCCCCTGATCTTGCCCGGCACGTGACACGCGCCGTCATTTGCCTGTCGTTCTTCGTTATCGTGATCGCGGTCATATTGGTCATCGCACAAACGCCATTCGCGCCTTCGAAATTCGACTTCGGCATCGTGCGTGATTACGACGGCATCATAGACGATCGTCCCTACCCGGTGCTGATCACCGGGGCGGGACAGTACCTGTTGGTGGCGCCTGGGAAGCATGGGTTCTCGGCAACCGGTCTCGTGGGTCGACGCGCGAAGTTCAGCGCTTCGCTCATCGAACGAGCTCCGGACTCGATGCTCGAAGTCGCGCGCGTCGATGCGCAGGTCGGCGCAATGCGGCCGCCTGAGGAAATCAGTCTGGGAGCCATTACAGTCACCGGTGAGATCGTCGACAGCAAATGCTACCTGGGCGTGATGAACCCCGGGAACGGGAAAGTCCATCGCGATTGCGCCGCGCGATGCATCAGCGGCGGAGTTCCGCCCGCATTCATCGCTCGCGATGCATCCGGCAAGACGCGAACTCTTCTGCTCGCGGGCGCCGACGGCCGCGTGCTTCGGACGGAGGTCCTCGACTACGTCGCCGAGCCCGTTCAAATCTCCGGAATGCTTTCCCGCATTGGCTCGACGCTGATACTCCACGCCAGCGGAATAAACAGGGTTGCGCAACGCATTCCCTAGTAGTGATTGAGTCGATACTTCCGAAGCTTCTTCCCCTTCCCGCGCCGCTCTGGAAGCCGCTGGCACGCGTGCTCGGCTTCCCGGCGGTCGAGCAGACCTACTCAGAACTTCGCGGCGACCGTGGGATCGAGAACCGGCTGCTCGATAAGCTCGGGATCACGATCCGCGCTTCGAAAAGCGACCTTGACCGCATCCCGTCAACGGGACCGACACTGATCCTCGCAAATCACCCCTTTGGCATTCTCGACGGTGCCGTCCTGGCTGCCTTGCTAAAGAGGATTCGCGCGGATGTAAAGTTTGTCGGCAACGACGTTCTTACGACGATTCCGGAACTCAGAGATCTCGTGCTCCCAGTCGACGTGACCGGTACGAGAATCAATTCTCGCGGGATGCGCGCCGCCCTTGGGCATCTCGAGGCCGGAGGCTGCCTTACGATCTTCCCCGCCGGCGAGGTGTCGCACTTTCGCTGGTCAAATCGCTCCATCACCGACGCGAGGTGGAACGTGTCTGCATCGAGACTCGTAGAAATCCTTGCCCGCCGCGGCATCGCCGTGTCCACGGTTCCGGCATATGTTGCGGGCGCGAATAGTCTGCTCTTTCAAGCCGCCGGCTGCGTTCACAGCAGTCTTCGGACCGCGCTGCTGGTCCGCGAACTCCTAAATAAGCGCGGCCAGGTTGTCGACGTTCGCATCGGGACGGCGATCGATAGCGCCAGACTTCTTGAACTCGCGACGCCTTCGGAGCGCACCGAGTATCTTCGGTGGCGGACCTATTTGCTGGCCAGCCGCGAGAAATTCAAACCCAAGACCTCGCGACCGTTCGTGCGACCGAGGGCGGCGACGGTCGCGGCGATCGCGATGCCGGTCGATCCGTCAGCGCTGGACGCGGAAGTCAGCACGCTGACGCCGCTTGTCGCTTCCTCCGGATTGACCGCCTACATCGCACGCGCGGATGAGATCCCAGGCGTGCTTCAGGAAATTGGCCGGCTTCGTGAAGCGACATTCCGCGTTGCCGGCGAGGGCACGGGCCACCCCGTCGATCTGGATCGCTTCGATGAACACTATCTGCACCTCTTTGTCTGGCAGGCGGAGAAACGTGAAATCGTTGGTGCTTACCGGCTGTGCCCGGCGCAATCGGGCGACCTTTACACGCGCACACTGTTCCGCTATGGCGGGCCGTTTCTTAAGAAACTCGGCCCGGCAATCGAATTGGGCCGTTCGTTTGTGCGAGTCGAATACCAGCGCACCTTCGCGCCACTGCTGGTTCTGTGGAAGGGGATCGGCCGGTTCATCGCTCAACACCCGCAGTATCGGACATTGTTCGGACCGGTCAGCATCAGCAATGAATATCAATCCATATCGCGCGAGCTGATGGTGACTTATTTGGAGCGTCACGCTTCGCTCACGGGCTGGATGAACCTCGTTAAGAGCCGGAATCCTTTTCGGCGCCGCAAGCTCGAACTGCCCGCGAACATCGATTTGGAAGATCTCTCGACGGTCGTCTCCGATCTGGAGCCGCAACGGACGAGTATCCCGATTCTACTGCGCCAGTACCTGCGGCTGGGCGGAAAACTTCTCGGCTTCAACGTCGATCCGGATTTCTCAAACGCACTCGATGGTCTGATCCTGGTCGACCTCGCGAAGACCGAACGCAAGCTTTTGGAGCGCTACCTAGGCAAGGCCGAGGCAGCGCAGTTTCTCGAACATCAGAAAGGACAACATGAGTAGAACATGGGAGATTGCAAGCTGGACATTGCGGGGAATCGCTGCGGTGATTCTTCTGCAGACGCTGTTTTTCAAGTTCACTGGCGCGAAAGAGTCAGTGTACATTTTCTCCGCGCTCGGCCTGGAGCCGTGGGGCCGCATTGGATCGGGGATCGTCGAGTTGATCGCGTCGATCCTCATCCTAACGCCGCGAACTGTGGTATTCGGCGCGATTCTTTCGCTCGGCGTGATCAGCGGTGCGATTGTCAGCCATCTCACTAAGCTGGGAATCGCGCTTCCCGCCGTCGACGATCATGGCGAGCTATTCGCGCTCGCCGTTGCGGTGTTTATCTGCTCGGCCGCGGTATTGATTCTGCACCGCCGCGAGATTCCGGTCCTGGGGCGCTAACGCCCCGGACCGCTCTCAACAGCTCACCGACGGTCATGGGCTGCGCTCCCCGCCTGCGATTCTCCGCGCCAATCTCGAATGCGATCCGCCACTGTGTGAACAGCACCCGGTAAGCCTCGAACAGGCTTACCGAAGGATCGTAAATGTGGGTCGCTTCGGCGCCGACTCCGTTGAGCTCAAGCACTGTAAATTCTCCGTTCTGAAAGGCCTCGATCGAAGGCGTCCGCACGTCGAAGCGGCCAAAGTAGAACTCGCGATGACCCTTGCAAGCCAGATCGACGGCGCGTTCGAGAGCATCCGTTCGCAACCATCCTGCGTCGCAGAAAATCGAGCCGCGGCAATGAGAGCCGATCTCAACCAGCTTGACCAACTCGCCCTCAGCGGGAACTTCGTCCATCGGACGTTTGCTCAGGCGCGCGTACGTCTCCGCGATGCAGACGGCGCGGCGATCCTTCAGGATCAGCTCGCGCAAGGTACCGCGGCCATCGCCCCGCACATGAGGAAAGCGCTTTTCCGTGATCGAGAAGATTCGGCCGTGCGATTCGTGCGGCCGGCGGTAGTAGAACACGCCGAACTCGAGGCCGCTGATATGGCGCTGCAAGATCACATCGCCCGTCGATCCGCGGAGATAAGACGCCAGTTCGGCCCGCGACCGGATCACGGCGACTCCGGCACCGCGCTGGCCTACGTCCGGCTTCAGAACCACCGGAAAGTTCAGGCGCAGGCCTTCCATCACTTGTTCCGCCGTCCGAAGCTTCGCGTAGGGTTCAAGCGCTCCCGGTATGACGCCGAATTCCGCGGCCCGCTCCAACTGCGCGAGAATCGCCGACTTCGATTCTCCAGCCAGGCCTCCGGTGGCAATGCCGGGATTCGCGGCGGTGAACAGCGTTGGCGAGCGGTGACGGATCGCCAGGTAAGCGAGATACGGCGCTAGCGGAGTGTACGCGGCCCACATAGGCCAAAACTCCCAACGCACGATTCGCTGGAGGAACCCGATCAACCGTCTCCGCCTTTCGAAATCCCGCAGCACGCGAAATAGCCAGATCGTTGCGGCGGCGACGGCGAAGGCAACCAAGGCGCCGTTGCGCACATTGCCGAATCTTGCTCCCAGCAAGGCGGCCAGGCCCACCACTAGCGGAGTCCATACGATCGATGCGAGCAGGAAATACCCCGCAAACGCCCTGAAACTGGTGCGCAACGATCCGGCGGCGAAGTAGGTCGCGGTGCGAAGCCCGGGCGTGAACCGGCTGGCGAATACGACGACGGGACCTTTTTCGGACAACCATCGCGACGCGCGCTCCACTCTCGCGGCCGAGAGAAATCGTAGCGCCGGCCGGCCGATCCAGCGGCCCGCCAGGAACAGGAGCATATCGCCGGTAAAGATTCCGGCCAGGCACGCCAGAACGCCGTTCTGAAAACTGATGGCGCGCTGTGTGACCAGAGTTCCAACGGCAATGCACGTCAGATCCTCGCTCACGAACGTGCCGAGGGCAATGGAAAGAAGAGGTATCATGCCAGGTTCCGAATCTCCAGTGTTTTGCGCTCGCCTCCCCA
>Ga0070731_10001278_pt1 | contig 26697 bp, 23 predicted proteins | sample Coa_R1_2_FD_66448 | JGI IMG/M metagenome (GOLD analysis project Ga0070731, IMG submission 66448) | Surface soil microbial communities from Centralia Pennsylvania, which are recovering from an underground coalmine fire - Coalmine... | ecosystem: Environmental > Terrestrial > Soil > Unclassified ... | reverse complement strand
GTAGTCGCGGCGCCCGACCTGCAGGCGGAGAAGCTCTATTCGGAGCGCACCGTCGTCGTTTGCGGTCGCGGCAACCAGCATGTTCGAGCGGGCGCGAACCCCGTCCGCCTGCGCGAGATCGTCGCGTTCCCATGGGTGCTGCCGAAGCGGGGATTTCACTCGCGCGACCTGCTCGACGGCATCGTTGCCGCGCACGGACTGGCGCCGATCGTGCCCGTCATCGAATCGAATTCGTTCGAGTCGAGCCTGTCGATGGTTGCGTGGACGCGCTTCCTCACGCTCGCACCCGAGTTCGCCGCGCGGCGCTTCGAGCAGTTGCGGCTCGTGCGTATCGTCGCAATGCGGCCAACGCTCGGATCGAGCCCGATCATGCTCGAGTATCGGCGGATCCAGCAACAGCATCCGGCGTTCCCGGCATTCCGCGCCTCGGTGTTGCGCGCGACGCGGCAGATCCACGTCGGCGAATGATCATGCGCCTGCGCCGAACAGCGCGCGGACGAGTACGCGTAGCGCGAGGCCGAAGTCCGCGAGCTGCATCGCTTCGCGCGGATTGTGCGAGCCGAACTGGTTGCGGATGAACAGCATTGCCGTTGGAATGCCGGCGTGCGCGAATACGGCCGCATCGTGGCCCGCGCCGCTCGGCATCCGGATCGACGCTATGCGCTCCTCACCGCAGAGGCTGTCGAGGCGACTTACCCACGCCGGGTCCATCGTCGCAGGAAGGTTGACGATCGGCTCGTCGAACGTGAAGGAGACGCCGCGCAGTGCGGCGACGGGCGCGGCTTCGCCGAGCGCGAGCTCGTGAAACGCAAGAAGGTTCTTCTCATCCTCCGCTCGTATTTCGAGGCTCGAATCGACCGAACCCGCGACACGCGAGATCGCGTGCTCGTGTGGATCGGTGCCGATCATGCCGTGCGTGACCGTGATCTGCCGGCCGGCTGCCAGCCACTCGCTCCACCGCGCATCGAGCCGAACGATGAAATCCGACACCGCCACGACGGCGTCGCGTCGAAGCGAACGCGGCGTCGCGCCTGCATGTGCGGACTCGCCCGTGCATCGAATCCGCCGATGGCGCAGGTTGCCATGGATCGACGTCACGATGCCGAGCGGCACGTCGCGCGCCTCGAGCACCGGCCCCTGCTCGATGTGGACCTCCAGGAACGCGGCCATCGCATCGCGACGCATCAGTGGCTCGCGCGCGACGATCGCGTCGACGTCGGCGCCGACGTCGCGCAGGTGCTCGGTAAGCGTGCGTCCGCTATCGATGCGACGCTGCGCGAGATCCGTGCTGGAAAGAAGACCGAGCAACGCGTGCGAGCCGATCCACGACTTGCCGAACCATGCGCTCTCTTCACCGCGCAAGGCGAGCAGCCGAACGGGCCGCGGTGGGGTGATGGCGTTGCGCGCAAGGAGCGCAAGCGCGAGCAATGCCGCGACAACGCCCGCCGCGCCGTCGTAGTTGCCGCCGCACGGAACGCTGTCGAGATGCGAGCCGACGGCGATGAAGGGTCCGTCGCCTTCGTCGCCTGGAAGCGACACGACGAGATTCGCCGCACGGTCGCGCTCCACGCGAAGGCCCTCGCCGCGCGCGAAGCGGGCGATCACCTCCTGCGCCGCGCTTTCCCGTGCGCCGAACGCCTCGCGCGTGACGCCTTCACCGTCGCTCGATACGCGGCGAAGGTCGGCGAAAATGTGCTCGGCCGCAGGCAAGAGCATCGCGGTCTGCTGCGCGAGATCGAGCGGTTGCATCGCGAACCTTAAGCCTGCCGTGTCTCGGGCGGCGGTTCGACCTTCCGGTACCAGTCGGCGATCTCGCTGCCGGTCATGAAGACCGTATCGCTGCGCTCCTTGAGCAGCCGCAGCGCCTTCGCCAGGTACGGGAGCCGATGCGGCACGCCGACCTGGTGGGGATGCAATCCCAGCGACAGCACGCGCGGCTGGCGCTCGAGTTCGTGCTCATAGGTGGCGAGCGTGTCCTGGACGCGCGCGAGCAGGTCGGGCGATGCCTGCCGCTCGACCGTATACACGAGGCTGTCGTTGATCTCGAACGCGTACGGCATGCAGATCATCGGCCCGTGCTTCGTCGTCATCCAGCACGGCAGGTCGTCGACGATCCAGTCGAGGTTGTAGTCGATGCCGTGCCTGCGAAGGAAATCGGGTGTGTCGAACGTCTGCGCAAATCCCGGCCCCATCCATCCGCGCACCGGCTTGCCGGTGAAGTCGCGGATCTGCGCGAGGGCCTGCTCGATCACCGCCTCCTCGTTCTGCTCGCGATTGAGCAGCCGCTGCACGACGCCATGGCCGACGAATTCCCAGCCCGCTTCGAGCATCGCCTGCGCGAGCGTGGGGTACTGCGCGATGACCGCCGAATTCAGGTTGACGCTTGCGGGTATCGCGAGCGCGTCGAACAGCGCGAGGATGCGCGGCATGCCGCAGCGCAATCCGTACTCCGACCAGCACCAGTTCGGGATGTCGGGAACCGTTTCCATGCCGTGCGGTGTGCTGAGCGTCTTGCGCGGCATCGGTTGATCGAACGGCCAGTACTCGACGTTCATGATCACGTGAACGATCAGCGGCTTGCCGGGTCGCGGCGGCGGCAGTCGCTTGCGATCGCTCGACAACCGGAACGGCACGCGGGGATTCGTCATGGCAACTCTCCTGCGGGATTGCTCGAGTGCAACGGTCGAGCGGGTCCTGGTTTCATCCGACGATCGCGCCCTGCGCGCGCAATTCGGCGCGAAGCCGATCGGTCGGCACCTCGCGCGGCTCAATCTGGCTGTCCGCGGCAAGCGCCGCGGCAACGCCGGCGGCATGCCCGTACGCCATGCATTGCGCGCCCATCCGCGCCGACCCGATCGCCTCGCGACTCGCCGAAAGACAACGACCCGCGACGAGCAGCGCGTCGACGCGCTCCGGCACGAGGCAGCGATACGGAATGTCGTAATCGCCGCCGTCGGGCACGAAGAGGTGCCGCCGGGTGTTGGGCTGCTCGGGCGACTGCACGCTCATCGGATATGCGCCGCGCGCGATCGTATCGTGAAAGCGTCTGCGCGCCTCGACGTCGGCGCGCGTCAGCATGTATTCGCCGCGTACCCGGCGCGAAGCGCGGATCGACACCGACGGCGAGACGCTCTGCAGGAAGCAGCCACGAAAGCCGGGAACGTAGCGCCGCAGCACGTCGACGGCGAGCTGCAACTGGCGCTGTCCCTCCACTTCGGCGCGGCTCAACGCGTCGCCGCGCGTCGCATCGAACGTGATGCTCGTCGCGTTGAGCGTCACGATGTCGTTGCGCTGCGCCACTGGCATGATGCTGAAGCGGCTTGCGAACGGCTTCAACCGGCCCCACTGCGGCTTGTCCTCGCCGATGATTTCCCATTCGGCCCAGTCGGAGCGCGGAACGTAGTCGCGCACAAGGTTCGACAGATAGATGTAGGGACAGTCGTAGATGTCGCGTACGCGCTCGTGCATCACGCGCTGCACATCGAGTCCCTTGACCTCGCGAAGGTACGGATCGGCGAGCAGGACGATCTTGTGCGGCGATGTGCGAACGTCGTCGATGAACGCCTGCGTGTCGACGCCGGCGACCCTGAACAGCAACGTTGCGTTCAGCGCGGCCTCGGGAACGTCCTGCTCGTACGCGGCGCCTGCATCTGCGGCAACGTCCGCATCGCCGGTCGCATCGACGAACACGCGTGCGCGCAGCTCGTGCAGGCCCGACTTGTTGAAGACGCGAATCGAGCGCAGCGTCGCATCGCGCGTGTCGGTGCCGATGAACATCGTGTGCAGCCAGACGTGAAGCTGCGCCTCGCTTGCCATGTCGAGCAGCGCGAGCTTCATTGCATCGGGGTCGACCGGCGTGAAGGAGCCGCCGATGCCCGCGGGATTCGGCAGGTGACCGCCTGGGCGAACGCCACCGCGCTGCTCCATCCGGTCGACGAGCTGCTGCGCCATCCCTCCGACGACCGCCTCGCCGCGGCTGTTGTGGAACGGCGTCACGTTGGCCAGCGCGTGGCACGTTCCGCCGAGATACCCGCCCTTCTCAACGATGCACGTGCGCGCTCCGGAGCGCGCGGCGGCTATGGCGGCGATCGAACCTGCAGTTCCTCCACCGACAACCACGACGTCGAATTCATGCGAATGCATCAATCACCCGATGTAAATGCTTTCAGCCTCGGGGACAACAAACCGCGCGACCGCGTGAAGCACGCGCGCATCGTCGCCTCCGCTCACGTCGGTTTGCACGAGCGTCGTCCGCCGGCCGCGATGGAGGATCGTCGAGCGCGCGACGAGGTCGGTGACGCCGGGACGCAGGAACCACGCCGAGACACTCGAGAGTTGCATGCCGATCGGCGCGATGTCGGTCGCACCCGTCGCTGCGAGCGCTACCAGCACGCCGCCTTGCACGTGTCCGACCCGATTGGTCGCATACGCTCCGATCGCGAGGCGACGCGTCGGCCGCGAACGATCGGCGTCGCGCTCGCCACCCCAGAGGCGGCGCACGAACGATTCCGATTCACCGGCTTGCCCGAGCGCAGCGATGCATCGTTCCCATACTTCGCACTCGTCGGGCTGCAGTTGCTGCTCGTCGAGCGCCGTGTGCGACCCGACATGCTCGCGCTGCCACGGCAACAGCGCGAGAACGACGCCATCGGGCGCGCTTAGTCGCGCGAACTTTCCAAGCGCGTACGCGATTGGTTCGCCGTCGGCGTCGAATGTCGCTTCGGTCAGCGAATAGGCGTCGGACCGGCCTCCCCCATAGCGCGGCCTCGCCGTCGCCCACACGTCACCGTCCGTGGCAGCGCCGGTCAGATGCAGCTGCAATTCGAGGGTCGCCTGTCGCTCGTGATGCGCGTCGCGGACACGCGCCGCCGTTCCGAGCGCGATGTCGGCGAACACAGCGAGTGCGACGAAATCGAGGCTGCCCTTCATATCGACGAGGTGCGGCGCGCACGGCAGCACGAGCCGCGCATGCTCGGGACCAACCTCGGGCCAGCGCGCATCGAGCAAGTGACCCGGGAAGTGATAACCCGGCGTGCGATTTGCAGCGATCGCCCGCAGCACTCGGCTGCGCATCGATTGCCGATCGCCGGTCGCCGCCGTCGTTGGCGAGTCAGCAATCACGCTGCGCCGGTCTATCGTGCATTCCGGTCAACACCGTCCGGACCCTGTGGATTGCGCCAGCCTTCGAGCCGATCGCGCGCGATCGAATCGGCGCTGCGTTCCCGCACGTTGCCGTAGCCGCCGGCGCCCGGCGTGCGTACGAGCAGTCGGTCACCCTCGCTCAGCAAGTGCAGGCGGCGCACGTCGATCGAGCGGCCGTTGATCTGCACGTCTCCGAGGCCGCCCGCACCGCCGCCGGCGAGCCCGGGTGCTGGCATACGCGTGCGTTCGGCGAGAAATACCGCCGCCAGCGGCGTCGGCGAACGACTTTCGAGCAGGATGTCCTGCCCGAGTCCCCCGCAGTAGCGACCGTCGCCGCCCGAATTCTCGCGCAGCCGCTTGTAGCGAACGAAGAACGGCGTGTCGCGTTCGGTGACCTCGACCGGCGTGGACGCGATGTTGTTGGGCCACGAGTAACAGCTGACGCCGTCCTTGCGCGACGTCGCGCCCATGCCGCCGTTGTAGAAGAGTACGTTCGCAAACGGCTTTCCGTCCTCGCGCACGCCGCTGATCACCATGCTCCACAGAGGCGATCCGGGCGCGGCCGAGACGCGATCCGGAATCACCTGATGCAGCGCCCCGAACACGAGCGACGGCAGGTAATCGCCGCTGCAGATGCGTCCACCGACCGATGCCGGAAACCGTGCATTGAGCAGCGAGCCCTCCGGCGCGCGCACGGTCAGCGACCGGAACATGCCCTCGTTGTTCGGAAGATCGGGAAGCAACGCGCACTTGAGCGCGTACGCGGTCATCGCGAACGTGTACGCATAGACGACATTGATGCCACGCGACTGCTGCGGCGACGTGCCGGCATAATCGACGTCGATCGCTTCGCCCTCGATCGTCAGCGCGATTTTGAAGGTGAACGGCTCGTCGAGCCCATCGGTGATCATTTCGTAGCGGTACGTCCCGTCGGGCAGCGCGCGCACGGCTTCGCGCATCGCCGCGTCCGATCGCCGATACAGCTCGTCCGCGAACGCATCGAGCGACTGCAACCCGTAGTCGTCCATCAGCGTGCGCAAGCGCTGCTCCATTACCTCCAGCGCGCCGACCTGCGCGAAGAGGTCGCCGACCGTCTGGTCGGGCGTGCGCACGTTCGTGCGCATCAGCGTCAGCAGCGATTTGTCGGGGATACCTTCGCGCAGCAGTTTCATCGCCGGGATGTGGAAGCCTTCCTCGAACACCTCGCGCGGCTCCACCGACCGGATGCGGCCTCCGATGTCGGGAACGTGCGCGCAGCACGCCGCGAACGCCACGAGCCGATTCCTGTGGAACACCGGCTTGACGAGCTGCACGTCGTTCAGGTGCCCCGAGCCCTTCCAGGGATTGTTGGTGATCAGCACGTCGCCGGGACGCATCGACGCGATGCCGATCGCCTCGATGAAGTGGCGCACCGTGTTCGGCAGCGTGCCGATGAACGACGGCAGGCTCGCCGTGTTCTGGGCGAGCAGCAAGCCCCGATCGTCGGTCAACACGCACGAGTAGTCGTTCGCTTCGTTCAGCAGCATCGAGAACGACGTGCGCACGATGATCTTGGCCGCCTCGTCGACGATCGACGTGACGCGCGTGCGAATCACCTCGAGAACGATCGGATCGTAGCTGTGCTCGACGCCATCCATCATGTCTCCCCCGCTCAGCGAAAATCGACGCGAATGTTCTTCGACGCCGTCACCGTTGCCATGGCGCCTGGCCCCACGACGAGCGTCGACCCTTCGTCCTCGACGATGGCGGGACCGTCGAAGCGATCCCCTGGACAAAATGCGTGCCGCGCATAGATCGCCGTTCTCGCATAGCCGAGCTCGGGGAAATAGGCGTTGCGCCAGCCCTTGCGCGCGATTCCGCGCGCGGCATCGGTCGATGCAGTCGCGATGTCGGCGCCGGGGACGCGAACGCGCACCGATACGCGAATGTTGATGAACTCGATCGGAACGTCGGGCGGCGTGCGCGAGAACTTCTCGCGCGACGCGCGTTCGAACGCGTCCTGCAATACACCTCGAGTTCGCTCGGGGTCGCTGCCGTCGTACGGACCCGGCGGCAACGGCACGACGAGATCGTGTCCCTGGCCGACGAAGCGGCCATCGGCGAATCGCTGCACCGTCGCGTCGTCCACCGAAAAGCCGGCATCGGCGATCACGAGCTTCGCTTCGCGCTCCAGCGATGCAAATGCCGACTCCAGCATCACCCAGTCGCCGCGATCGAGCCGCATGCCGAGCGTCGCGACGCGGTCGACGCTTGCCGGCGCAACGAGCAGCCCGAGCGCCGAGGCGACGCCCGCGGACGGCGGGCACACGATGCTGCGCACGCCGATCTTCCTCGCGACGTAGAAGACGTGCGCCGGCCCCGCGCCGCCGGTGCAGAGGATCGCATAGGCCTTGGGATCGCGGCCGCGCTCGGCAATGTGCACGCGTGCCGCGCTCGCCATGTTCTCGTTCACGATGTCGTGAATGCCCCATGCGACTTTCTCGAGCGGCAGATCGAGTCGCTGCGCGAGCTGCGCGATAGCAGCTCGTGCGCGCTCGAGCTCCACCTTCATCGTGCCGCCCGCGAAATACCCGGGATTGAGATAGCCGAGCACGAGGTCGGCATCCGTGACCGTCGCTTCGATGCCGCCGAGGCCATAGCACGCCGGTCCCGGTTCCGATCCCGCGCTCTCCGGCCCGACCTTCAACAAGCCGAGCTCGTCGACGCGCGCAATGCTTCCGCCCCCTGCGCCGATCTCGATGAGCTCGATCGTGGAGATGCGCACCGGCAACCCGCTGCCGTGCATGAAGCGCTTCTGCCGGGCGGCTTCGAAACCGTACGCGACGAGTGGCTCGCCGTCGTCGACGACGCTCAACTTCGCCGTCGTGCCGCCCATGTCGAAAGCGAGCAGATGCCCGCCGCCGTCGTCACTGCCGAAGTGCGCAGCGGCCAGCGCACCCGCGGCCGGACCCGATTCGAGCATCTGCACGGGATTCTTCCTTGCCTCGGCGAGATGCGTCAGGCCGCCGTTGGAAAGCATGAGCAGGAGCTTGGCGGGAATGGCCCCTTCGTTCATGCGTGCGCGCAGGTCTTCCAGATACCCGTGCGCGAGCGGTTTGACGTACGCATTGATCACGGTCGTCGACGCGCGCTCGTACTCGCGTATTTCGCGCACGACCTCGTGCGACACGGTCACGAAGAGCTCCGGGAAGCGCTCGCGGACGAGCGCGGCGGCCGCGACTTCGTGCGCCGGGTTCGCGTACGCGTGCAGGAACACGATCGCGACCGATGCGACGCCGCGCGCGACGAGCCGCTCGACGGCTTGCACGAGCTCGTCGCGATCGAGCGGCTGCAACGCCTCGCCGTTCGCCTGCGTGCGTTCGGAAACCTCCTCCCGCAGGTGCCGCGGCACGATCGGCAGCGGATTCTCGATGTTGAGGTCGTAGAGCTCGTAGCGCAGCTCGCGTGCGATTTCGAGCGAGTCGCGGAAGCCGCGTGTCGTGACAAGTCCGGTCAGCGCGCCCTTGCGTTCGATGACGGCGTTGGTGAAAAGCGTCGTCGCGTGCACGAGCCGGTGGACCGAGGCGGGCGGGATATCGTTTTCGCGAAGAATGCGAGCAACGCCGGTCATCACGGCACGTGCCGGGTCGTCGTGTGTCGTGAGCAGCTTCAGACTATGTTGCCGCGCGGCCGCGTGGTCGTAGACGACGATATCGGTGAACGTGCCACCGATGTCGATTCCAAGCGAGTGGCCCGGAACGCGTGCATTGCCTGAGCTGGACTGGATATGCATCGCGGATCAGCCGACGGGCGAATAGTGATGCGCGAATGTGAAAATGGCCCAGCGGAACAGCCGGTCGACGATGAAGCCGAGCACCGCGAGCGTGAGGAGCACGACGAACACCGTGTCGACCTCCATGTAGAGACGGCTCTGCCACAGCAGCGTGCCGATGCCCTGGTTCGCCGCGACCAGCTCCGCGGCGACGATCGTCGTGAAGGCGTTCGCCATCGCGAGGCGCATGCCGGTGAGGATATAGGGCACCGTGGCAGGCAGCGTCACGAAAAGGAACAGCTGAAGGCGCGACGCGCCGAGCGACAGCGCCGCACGCGGCTTGTTGACGGGAATGCTCGCGACGCCCGCTGCGGTGGCGATGATGACGATGAAAACGGTGCCGTAGAGGATGATGAACACCTTCGAGAACTCGCCGATGCCGAACCAGATGACGGCGACGGTGATCATCGCGACTGCCGGAATGAAGCGAAGCGTTTCGACGACCGGGTCGAGCAGGCGGCGCACCGTGACGAACGAGCCGACGAGAAGTCCGATGAACACGCCAATGACCGAACCCAGCGCGAAGCCGGACAGGATCCGCTGCAAGCTCGCCCAGACATTGACGAGGAGCTGTCCGTTGGCGATCAGCTCGCCCGCCTTCCGAAGCACCGGCAGCGGCGGCGGAAACAGCACCGACACGAATAAGCGCGTGGCCACGATGTGCCACACGACGAACATTCCGACGAAGCCGACGACATATGGCCAGTACGCGAGCACCGCCGGGATGTCCCGCGCGAAATGACGGCGTTCCGCGTGGCTAGTCGACGCAGGCGCCTCGACGCCGATCTCGACAGTCATTGGACCTCCCCGCGTGGCCGCGACACGGTCTTCGCGCTCTTCAGCACTTCCTCGCGGATCATCTCGTAGACCTCGCGATAGACGTCCATGAACGCGACGTCCGTGCGGTGCCGCTCCTCGCCGAGCGTGACGTCGATGCGGCCCTTCAGCGTCGACGCCGGACCAGCCTTCATCACGCCGATGCGATTGCCGAGCATGATCGCTTCGTCGATGTCGTGCGTGATAAAGAAGACGGACGTCTTCGCGGCGTTGGCGATCATCCGCATCTGCTCCTGCATCAGCAAGCGCGTCTGTGCATCGAGCGCCGCGAACGGCTCGTCCATGAGAAGCATCACCGGCTCGTTCGCGAGCACGCGCGCGATCTGAATCCGCTGCTTCATGCCGCCGGAGAGCTGCGGCGGATGCTTGTCCTCCTGACCGGACAACCCGACGAGATCGAGATAGTGTCGTGCACGCTCGCGCCGTTCGCGCCGCCGGACCCCGCGCATGCGCAGGCCGAATTCGACGTTCTCGAGCGCGGTGAGCCACGCGAAAAGCGAATCGTCGCCCTGGAACACGACGGCACGGTCGCACCCCGGACCGCGAATCGGATTGCCCTCGATCGCGATCGCACCACCCGTCGGCTCCTCGAAGCCCGCCAGCATGTTGAGCACCGTCGTCTTGCCGCAGCCGCTTGGTCCGAGCAGGCAGAAGAACTCGCCCGGCTCGGTCTCGAGCTCGAATTCATGCACGGCGGTATACGGCGCGGCGCGACGCGGCCGATAGACCTTCTCGACGCGGTGAAACGATACGAGCGCCATGTTCGGGTTCAACCCGTTCCGGCCGTTGCAAGCGGCATCATCCGACGACGAAGCCACCGTCGGCAATGACGGTCTCGCCGGTGATGTACGAGGCTGCAGGCGAAGCGAGGAACAGGGCAAGCTTCGCCGCTTCCTCCGGCCTGCCGAAGCGGCCGAGCGGAATGCGCGCGAGGCCCCGGTCTCCTTCGCTTTGCCGCACGGCCTCATTGAGCGGGGTGATCGTGCGCCCCGGCGCCATGCAGACGACACGCACACCTGCATGACCCCATTCGACCGCGGCGGAACGCGTGAATTGCGACACGGCCGCTTTCGCCGCCGCATACACGCCGCGCAACTCGCCGCCGCTGAACGCGAGCTGCGACCCGACATTGACGATCACGCCGCCCGTGCGGGCGATCATGCCGCGTGCGACGCTGCATGCAAGAACCATCAGCCCAACGACGTCGACATCGAACACGCGACGCATCTCGCCGGGCGTGCAATCGACGAGCGGCTTGAACAGCAAAATGCCGGCATTGTTGACGAGCACGTCGAGCGGACCGGCGACGCTCGCAAGTTCCTCGACCGATGCGGCATCCGCTTGATCGTAGACGTGCCACTCCGTACTGTCGCCGAGATCGTCGGCAACGCTCCGGACGCCCCGCTCGTCGATATCGGCAAGCACGACCGTCGCGCGATAACTTGCAAATGCATGAGCCATTGCACGGCCGAGCCCTCCGGCAGCGCCCGTGACGAGCACGCGCTTGCCCGCGAAATCGAAGTCGCGGTCCAACGCACCCGCGGCCAATGGCCAAGTCTCCTTCCCGCGTCGCGATGCCAGCTCGCTACATGTTTTTGGGCAATGTGACGGCCGCGGGATCGACGGTGCGGAGCAGATCCGGATAGAACCAGGTTTTGTAGTCGAACTGACCGGGCTTCACGCGCCCCTGCGCAATCTGCGTATCGACGAGCCGCTTCGTCACGGTGTACGAGTCGGGACCGAGCACGAGCGTGAATTTCACCTTCGGCCACATCGAGTCGAGCAGGTTCTTCGGAAGGTTGAGCATCTTGCCGACGATCTCCTTCGTCTTCTCGGGCTCCCGATTGATGAAGTCGTTCGACTCTTTCATCGCTCTCATGAACTTGACCGCGGTATCGTGGTTTGCCTCGATCCACTTGCGGCTCATGTAGATGAACCCGACGTCCTGCACCATGCCGATGTCGTCGACGAGGACGCGCGTATTCGGCACGTTCAGCACCGTGCGCGACAGCCAAGGCTCCCAGGCCGAAAACGCCTGCACGTTGCCGCGCTCGATCGCCGCGACCATCTCGGGCGCCTCGACGTTCACCATGGCCGACTTGAAGTCAGCCGGGTCGAGATTGGCGTGCTTCAGTGCGTCGTACCAGTAGCTTTCGCTCGCATTGCCGAGCGACACGCCAACCTTCTTCGTCTTCAGGTCGGCGAGCGACTTGACGTCGCTCTTCGCGACGATACCGTACCAGCGGTCGTAGCGCAGCATCTGGGCGACCGCGACGATGTCGGGATCCTTCAGGTGATTGCTGATCCCCGCGAACGCTGCCGACATCGAGGCCTGCGAAGCATTCGAGATGAGCAGGGGCACCATCGCGCCGCCCGATGGACCCGTGCGCAGGTCGACGTCGATTCCGTTCTTTTCAAGAAAGCCGCCAAGCTTCGCGACGTAGAAGATCGAGAAGCCAGGGTCGACACCCGTCGCGATCGTCATCTTCGTCAATCCGGCCGACATCGCCGGGAGCGTGCAGACGAGCAATAGCGCCGACAGGGGCAACTGCAAGCGTTTGATCACGGTAATATCCTCCTCAGGATTTCATTGTGCGCGCTCGCGCGCTTTGCGGCGCCGCGCCCGGTCTCGATGGCACCTGTTCCGCGAGCGTCGAGACGCGCGCGTCTAAAGGTCGGTCCGACCCGGCGCCGCTTCCTTGATGATCGCAGGGTAGACGAGCTCGTCCACCAGCTTCTTCGCGTCCTTCGCGGGGAAGAGACCGATGCCCACGCCCCACTCGGCGATGCTCACTTCCTGGTCGACCGCCTTGCGACGAAAGTCGCCGGGCCAGCTCAAGTACTGGATCTGCTTCGCGAGATCGTCCACCGACGGCGCCTTCAGCACTTCGTTCGCGACTCTCGCCGCCTCGAGCGGGTTCGCCGTCATCCAGTCGGCCGCGGCAATGAGGCCTTTCACGACCTTGATCGCGACGTCCGTGTGGTTCTTCGCCATGTCCTCGCGCATCGCGACGTTGCCGGCGAACACGAAGCCGTCGTCGATCGTGCGGCTGTAAAGCTTCGCATTGGGAACGGTGTCGCTCGCTTTCGTGAGGAAGGGTTCCCACGAGAAGAAGGCCTGGATGTCGCCTCGCGCCATCGCGGGAATCTGATCCGGCGCATCCATGTACTTCACGGTGACCTTGTCGGTCGGAATATGGTTGTGCTGCAGGAACCACGCGAGGTGGTAATTCGCGCCGCTGCCGCGCTGGACGCCGATCGCCTTGCCGACGAAGTCCTGCGGCTGCCTGATCGCCTGCGCGTTTACCACGGAGCCATTGATGCGTCCGCTTAGGTAGCCGGTCATCACCTGCACGATCCTGCCGCCGCGCGCACGCGCCGCGAGTTGCGGCGGCTCGGTGTTGTTCGTGATATCGGCGCGGCCCGCGACGACGCCTTGCAGCGCACCCGGCGACGAGTCGAAGAGCTGCATTTGCGCGTTCAACCCTTCCTTCGCGAGAAATCCCTTCTTGACCGCGATGATCATCAGCGACATGTCGGTCGACGGCGAAACCGCCACGGTCACCGCGGGCGCGTTCGCAGACGGCGATTGCGCGTGCGCGACGGCCCATCCGATGACGGCCCACCAGAGCGCGAGGGTCGACGCTGATCGAAGCACTTTTCGCATGACTCTCCTTCCGAAATCGCTTGCAGTCCGAGCTCGTAAGGCCGCCATCACCCCTTCAGCGCCGCCAACGCATCGCCGATGATGCGGATGGCTCGCTCCACCTGACCCGACTCGATCACCAACGGCGGCGTTATCCGCAACACATTGCCGAAAGCGCCGGTCGTGGAGATCAGCGCTCCACGCTTCAGAACTTCGCGCTCGAGCGCCTTGGCGAGGTCCGGTGCAGGGGTCCGACCGGGATCGCGCACGAGCTCGAAGCCGATCATCAATCCCCTTCCGCGCACATCGCCGACGACGGGGAAATGCTTCTGGAGAGCACGTAATCCGTCGAGGAACGCCGCGCCGTGCTCGCGGGCGCGGTCCTTGAGCGCCTCGTCGCGGAGGATGTCGAGCACCGCATGTCCGGCCGCGATGCCGAGCTGATTCTTCGCACCATACGTCGTGAAGTGATCGCCCGGCTCGAACGCCGTGCCGAGCTCCTCGGTGCAGATGAAACCGCCCAGCGGAACCCCACCTCCGATCGCCTTCGCAAAGGTGACGATGTCGGGCTCGACACCGTAGTGCTGATGCGCGAAATCGTATCCGGTGCGGCCGAATCCCGCGAAGACTTCGTCCATGACGAGCGTGATTCGGTGACGCTTGCAGATCGCCTGTACCTTGGGCCAGTAGTCGTCGGGCGGCACGATGACGCCGCCGACGCCGAGGATCGGCTCGGCGATCATCACCGCGGCCTCGCCCGGCACGCGCGTATGGAGCATGTCCTCTACGACATCGGCGCAGGCGGTGCCGCACTTGCCCGGTTCGAGCTTCAGCGGACAGCGATAGCAGTAGGGCGTCGGCGCATGCACGACGCCCGGGAAGGTTCCATACGGTCCCATGCCACGCTTCTGCTTCGCGATACCCGTCAGCGCGAGCGGCAACGAAAGGCGGCCGTGGAAGGCATGCTCGAGCGCGATAATTCCGAAACCCTTCTTGCCGGTGTTCGCCGCATGCTTGAGGCTGCACTTGATCGCGCCGTCGGCGGATTCGGCGCCGCTGTTGGCAAAAAAGGTACGCCGCAGGCGCCCGCCGGCGAGATCGGAGATGCGGCGCGCAAGCGACATCGTCCTGACGCTGTGATATCGGCCCGGCACCTGCAAAAGGCGTTCTGCCTGATCCTTGATCGCCTGCACCACCCGGGGATGGCAATGGCCGACCGATGCAACGCCCGGCCCCGCTTCGAGGTCGATATAGTGACGGCCCTGCTCGTCGCAGACCTCCGCCCCGCGCCCGCTCGCAAGACAAGGCTCGATGTTCTGATTGACGACCAGGAATTCGTTGAGCTTCGCAGGCGCGGACGCCGATTCGTTCATGGCTTCGCCGGTGCTGATGTCCGTGTTCATCGATCGAACGTGAGCGGCGCGTCGCTGGTTCCGACGAACACGCTCTTGATTCGCTGGTATTGGCGCAGCCCCTGCACGCCGCGCTCGCGACCAATACCGCTCTGCTTGACGCCGCCGAACGGCGTCGCAACGCTATTCTGTCGATAGGTGTTGATCCACACCGTGCCGGCCTGTACCTGCCGTGCAATGCGCCACGCACGGCGAAAGTCGCGGCTCCAGATGCCGCATGCGAGGCCGTACACCGTGTCGTTCGCCTGCCGTACGAGATCGTCGTCGTTCGCGAACGGCAGCACGCACAGCACCGGTCCGAAGATCTCCGTCTGGCAGGTTGCGGACCCGTGCTCGAGCCCCTCGACGATCGTGGGCAGGTAATACGCCCCCTTGTCGAACGAGGCGTCTTCGGGCGCAGTACCTCCCGCGACGATGCGGCCGCCCTCCCTGCGTGCGTTGCTCACGAGGCCATGCACTCGCTCGCGATGGGGGAAAGACGCCAGCGGGCCGAGTTGCGTATCCGGCGCGTCGGGCGGACCAAGCCGTGAAGCGCGCGCAATGTCGACGAGCATCGCAACGAACCGCTCGCGAATCGACTCGTGCACGAAGAGGCGTGAGCCGGCAATGCACGATTGCCCGAGGGATCCGAAGATTCCCGCGGCGACACCGGCCGCCGCGAGCGGCAGATCGGCATCCTCCATCACGATGTTCGGCGATTTGCCGCCGAGCTCGAGTACGACCGGGACAATGCGCTCGGCAGCGGCCATCGCGATCGCGCGTCCCGCCGCCGTACCGCCGGTGAACGAAATCATGTCGATGCCCGGATGTCGTACGAGTGCCGACGACGTCTTCGCGGTACCGGGCAGGACATTGACAAGTCCGGCCGGCAAGCCGGCATCGAGGCACAGCTTGCCTAGCTCGAGCGAGACGATCGACGTGATTTCGGACGGCTTGAGAATGACTGCATTTCCGGCGGCGAGCGCCGGCGCAAGTTTCTCAGCCGCCAGATTCACCGGCGAGTTCCACGGTGTAATCGCTCCGACGACACCCATCGGTTCGCATACGGTGAAGGACAGGTAGTCCCCGCGCGGCGGCGTGACCTCGGAACCGAGCGTTTCGCACAGTGCGGCGTAATAGCGAAAAATGCCGGCCGCACTGCGCGCCTGCTGGCGGCACTCCGCCAGCGTCTTGCCGTTCTCGTGCATCACGATCCGCGCGAGCGGCTCTGCACGTTCGTTGAGAAGGCGCGCGATCGCATGGAGCTGATCGGCGCGGCGGTGGGGCAGCCAATCTGCCCAGCCGGAACCGGCGAGCGCGTCGCGCGCGGCACGAACGGCCAGATCGACGTCTTCGGCGGATCCCGTCGACAGCGTCGCATTGATTTCGCCGGTTGCCGGGTCCGTGGACGTCAGCGATTCGCCGCGGCCGGTATGCCATCCTGCGCCGATGAGCAGCGAACGAGACGCCGCTATGTTTTCATCGATCTCTACCAACGTGGCCTCTTGCGGCAAATCAACGCGGCGGCTTTGCCACGCCGCGACCGCGTCTTGCTTCGAACCGATCCGCGGACGCAGGCGCCTGTCTCGGCAACGTTAGGCGTCATTCGACAATGCTGTCAATGAGGCCAGAAACGCCTTGCCTGATGCATTTTGAACATCTAAGCCGGCCTCCCGCGATACAGCGCGGTCATCGCTCTATTCGGTGGTGCGTGCGAGGGGCCGTACAGCGCGCTCAGATCGTTCGGGTCTGGCCGCCATCGACGTTCAACGACACGCCCGTGATGAAGCTCGCGCGATCGGATACGAGGAATGCGATGGCCGCGCCGATCTCGGCAGGATCGCCGAAGCGGCGGAGGACGATGTCGCTGGCAAATGCGGACCGTGCTTCTTCCAGCGAAACTGCTTCCTCGCTCGCCTTTCGCGCGACGAGATAGCGCATGCGCTCCGTATCCGTCGGCCCCGGGTTGATCGCGTTGACGAGAACGCCGTGCGGCGCGCCGGCTTCCGCAAGGCCCTTTGCGAGGCTGAGCAGTCCCGCATTCACCACGCCGGCGGTCAGCACCTGCGCGTGCGGTTGCCGCCCGTGCGTACCGGCGATGAAAACGATCCTCCCATAACCGCGCGCGACCATTCCTTGCCAGACCAGGCGCGCCTGGCGCGCCTGCGTCACGAGCTTGCTTTCGAAAGCGATGCGCCAATCGTCGTCGGTCAATTGCTCGAACGGCTTCACCAGGGTGCCCGGCGAATTGGCGACGAGGATGTCGATGCGTCCGAAGCGGCTTTCCGTGTCGCGCACGAGCGCCTCGACGTCGGCGGCAACGGTGCAATCGCCGACCTTGACGAACACGTCGGATGCGCCGGCGGCGCGAAGATCGCGCGCGCACTGCTCGAGACGAACCGGATCGCGCCCGGATATCGCGATGCGAGCGGCGCCGGCGGCAATCTCCAGTGCGGCAGCACGACCGAGCCCACCACTCGCCGCAGGAAGCAGCGCTACCCTGTTCCGGAAATCGAGCTTCACCGTGAACTCCTCTAGTTGCCAGACGAAGGGGCGGACGATGGCACGCCACGATTTCGCCTGCTCATCGCTTCAGCGCAGGCAACTGCACGGCCTGTGGCTTGATTTCCTTCAGCAGGTCGGGATAGAACCAGCTGTCGAAGTCGAATCGGCCCACCTTCAGGCGTCCCTTCGCGATGAGCTGATCGACGATGCGGTGGCTAACCGCGTACGCGTCGTCGCCGAGCACGAACGTGTAAGTGCACTTCGGCATGATCGAATCCATCAAATTCTTCGGCAGATTGAGCAGCTTGCCAACCATCTCCTTCGTCTTCTCGGGCTCGCTGTTGATGAAATCGTTCGCCTCGTTCATGGCTTTCACGAACCGGATTGCCGTGGCACGGTTCGCGTCGATCCACTTGCGGCTCATGTAAATGAACCCGACGTCCTGCACCGTCCCGAGATTGTCGGTCAATACTTTCGTGTTGGGCACATTGAGGATTGCGCGCGATATCCACGGCTCCCACGCCGAGAATGCCTGAACGTCGTTGCGCTCGATCGCCGCCACCATCTCAGGTGGCTCGACATTGACGAGCGCGTTCTTGAAGTCATCGGGATCGAGATGATCCCGCTTCAATGCGTCGTACCAGTAGCTCTCGCTCGCGTTGCCGACGGTGACGGCAACCTTCTTCCCCTTGAGATCGGCGAGCGACCTGATGTCGCGCTTCGCGACGATGCCGTACAAGCGGTCGTAGCGAACGACCTGCGCCACCGCGACGATGTCCGCGTCCTTCAGATGATTGTTGATGCCGGCGAGCGAGGCCGCAACCGACGCGTTCGACGCGTTCGAGAGCAGCAGCGGCACCATGGCGCCGCCGGAGGGACCGGTCCGCATATCGACATCGAGCCCGTTCCTTTCGAAGAAACCACCGAGCTTTGCGACGTAAACGATCGAGAAGCCAGGATCGACGCCCGTGGCCACAATCATCTTCGCCATCTCGGCGGCGGACGCGCAAACCGACAATGCAAGCGCCAGAAGCGGAAGCACGATCAAGCGAATGCGTGACATGAGTCCTCCTTGTTCTCTACACTCGTTTCGATACGCGCCGTCCAGGAAGAGTGGCTTTCTATGTCGCTCACCTTCATAGCGACGTCAACAGCACGCGACTCGAATCTTGCTCGACCAACGTTGCGGGCGCAACTTCGCACCCCGGGGAGCGAAGCGCCTGACGAGATGCCGGTGTCAAGCCTCTCGCCGGCAAGCGCATACGGTTATCTGTACGCTTTCGCCTCCGCCAACAACCAGACCTCGTGGTCCACTATCCACTGCCCATAATCCTGATGCGCCTCGACGGGCCCAAAGCGGGGCCTGAAGCCCAAGTCCTGCATGATGCGGGAGACGTCCATTGGCGCACGGTCTCGCGGAAGCACAAAGCTGACGTTTGGTTGATCACCTTCTGCGGCAAGTCGCCAGGAAAATGCCGGGTACTTGTCCTGCAGCATCGAGCACCAGCCTGCGAACGTGCCCTGCCAGTCCAAGCCAGATGCGAGGTGATACAAACGATGACTCGGAGCGACCGCGCAAAGCGCGCGCACGATACCATCAGCCGCGTCTCGACTGTAGATCCAATCGCGCCAAACCATCTTCGCAGGGAGGATGGCAGTTTCCCCTCGCAAAGCGCGCATCGCAACTTGAAAATAGGGAGACAGCATGTCGCGCACTCCAGTGTCGCCCTCCCATGGACCCAGGACGCTGCCGAGGCGGATGCAGATAACGTCCAGCGCCCAGAGCTCTCCCAATCGAAGAGCCACTTGCTCGGCGGCGAATTTACTTATTCCGTAAATGTCGGCCGGTCGTGATGGCGAGCGCTCTTCATGCAGGCGCACGCCTTCATCATGGGTCTTTCCATATGCCTGTCCCGACCCCACGTACACGAACCGCCCACAGCGACACTCACGTGCTGCCGATAACGCATTCGTGGTGCCTCGCACATTGACATCGACGATGCGACCCGGCTCTGCACCTTCGCGCGCTGCGTCCGCGGTAATGACGGCCGCATGCACGAGACGATCGATGTCGTGCTGCTTGGACACCGCCTTAAGGCGCACCTCGTCGGTTACATCCCCGACGACGATATGGAGACGTTCACGATGCCGTTCGGCCGTCTCGCATGCCGTTAAGGGGAACGGCTGGCGGTCGTACACCACGACGACGCTGCCTTCGTTCAGTAATTGCTCGACGATGTTGACGCCGACGAAGCCAGCGCCTCCAGTCACGAGCGTCCTCATGGTTGCGCCGAGAGAAGGATCTGATCCCGCGGCAGCTAGCGCGCGTACAGGCGCCGCTCAATGATGCGGAAGACGCGATCAAACGCGAGACCGAGGAGCCCTATTGTCAGCATGCCGACGATGATGTCAGGGGCAGCAAGGATTCGACGAGCGTTCATGATCAAGTAGCCAAGGCCTTCGCTCGCGGCGATCAATTCCGCCGCTACTATCGTGATCCAGGCAGAGCCGAACGCCAGGCGCAGACCGGTGAACAAGAATGGAATGGCGGCCGGAAGAACGACGGTGAACAGAACCTGCCGGCGGCTCGCGCCGAGGCTCGCTGCGGCCTGGCCCAGGATTCGTGGTACTTCGCGTATCCCCGATATGGTATTCAGGAGCATTGGCCAAAACGCGCCGAGAAAAATCAGAAACACTATGGCCCGGAGGCCGATTCCAAACCATAGGATCGCGAGTGGGGTCCACGCTATGGGAGGGATGGGACGCAGAATCTGCAGCAGCGGATCGACGTACGGCTCAGCCGCCTCGCTTCGGGCAATCAGTACTCCGAGGGGAACGGCGACAAGAACGCCCGCGGCAAAGCCAAGCGCGACACGACCCGTGCTAATGAGAGCATGACCAAGCAGGTTGCCGTTGTATATCCCCCCGGAGAACAGGGTCAGCTGAGGATCGAAAAGAAGGTGCCATGCCGCTTGGGCAACAGTAACGGGGGACGGAAGTATGAGCGGGGTAAAGATGTGCAAGCCTCCGGTAGTAAGCCACCATATGGCAAGCACGACCGCGATCGCGATGCATGCCTTCGCCATTCTCAACATGATGCGAGCCCGACGTCGTCTTCGCCAACCGCGGCTGGCGACTCCGTAAGGCAGCGAAATTTCGCTCACGGCTCCTCTCCTAGCTCGTTCATAAGCATGTCGTTGATTGCGAGCTCCAGTTCGCGAAATTGGGCATCTCGGACAGATCGTGGACGCCTCAAGCCCACCGTAACGCATTCCGCGATTCGTCCGGGTGACCTCGTCATCAGGAATATTCGATCACTCAGGAGCACCGCTTCGTCGATAGCATGAGTGACCAGCACAACGGTCTTCTGGTTTTGAACCCAGATTCGCGCCAGCTCATCCTGCATTTTCTTTCGAGTGAGGACGTCGAGAGCACCGAAGGGCTCGTCAAGCAGTAGAATCTTCGGGTCGGTGGCGAGCGCTCTTGCAATAGCGACCCGTTGCCGCATTCCACCGGAAAGCTGCCCAGGCGTTGCGGCGCGAAAGGCCGTCAGCCCGACCAACCGAAGGCATTGCTCCACGATCTCGCGCTGCTGCGTGCAGGGGTACCCCTGCACGCGTAGGCCGTACGCTACGTTCTGCTCGACGGTAAGCCAGTGGAACAGTGCATCGGATTGAAAGACGAAGCCTCGGTCTTTCGATGGGCCGTAGATCGGTCGATGGCCCAGCAAAACGCGTCCTGAAGAGGGCGTTTCAAATCCACCGACAATGGACAAGAAGGTGGACTTGCCACAACCGCTTGGTCCGACGATGCTGACGAACTCGTTTTCGGCGACAGTCAGGCAAATGTCCTGAAGTGCTTGAAAGCGCGTGAACGAGTCGGCCGATTCGAATACCTTTGAGACGTGCTCAGCGACGAGGACGTCTTCCATGCGCTATTTGCCGGGTGTTAGAAATTCCTCGTCGATTATGTCCTTCGCCTTCAGCCTGGTCCTGATGTAACCCCACTTATACAGGAAGTCCGCAAATTCCTGCGTGGATTGCGCGCTCGGCTTTCCGTCACGACGTCGGTAAACGTTCTTCCACGCCGCATCGATCGTCGCGCGGGGCAAGCCGAGATATTTCGCCGAGATCGTCTTTGCTTCATCGGGGTTGTCGATCACCCACTGTTGCGCGACAACCACCGTATGCACGATCGCTCTCACCGCGTCCCGGTGCTTCTCGATCGCCTGCACAGTCGCCGATATGCTGTCGTTGTCGTGCCCCGGATAAATGTCCTGACCACTCGCGAGCAGCTTGCCCCCACCAAGGATGGCATCGGTTACGAGCGGCTCCCACAACGTTATCGCATCGACTTGTTTTGAGAGCAGTGCCTGCTTCTGGTCTGGCGCAGAGATTTCGATGAATTTGACGTCCTTCGATGGGTCGAGTCCGGCCTTCTCCAGTCCGCGGCGAACGATGAAGTCCTGCATATTCCCCTTCGCGGGAATTGCGATTGTCTTTCCTTTCAGGTCGGCCAAGCTCTTGAAGCCCGAATCCGGGCGCACTACGATACCTTCGCCGGCAATGCCGGTGTTGACAACGATCTTGGCCGGCAGCCCCCTCCCCGCTGCCGTTACGATGACCGCCACACCAAGCTGACCAACGTCTATCTGGTCCGCGGCCATCGCCTCGGCCACCGCGGGTCCAACGTTGATCTCATGTCGCTCCATCCTGTAGCCGACTTTTGCCAGCGCGTCGTCGAACCAGTGCTTCTCGATTGCCACGAATACGGGCGCCATGAACAAATTCTTTTGGTGGGCGAAGCGGATCACCTTCTGCTGAGCCCCAGCAGGAAGAGCGGTTAAAGCAAGCACCAAACCTGCCGCGATGATTCGCGCTTTCATGTTCTCCTCCTCATGTATCCGAGCCCACCCTTCCGTGACGTGCGCTCCCGGCAAGCGTAGGCGCGTGCGAGCGCCACTGTCAATGAGGCCACACGGTTCTTATTCGATACCGTATTTCACATCGTTGCTGCAACAGCAGCGTCCCCGCCACCCAGATGGCGGCGCGCAGTCGTGCGAGTTCGGGATAGCGATCGCCTTTCGGGGCGACGAACGCCAGTAATGCGCCAAATGGCATTACCTTGAGGCGATTTGCGTCTCATTGACATCTTATCCATCCTGCGCCTACCGTCACTCGTATTCTGTGCTGTGCTGACGAGCACGCACGTGGCCGCATCAATCGCTTCGCAGTTTCTTTTCACATTGGAGATCAATCATGAGGCCCACGGCTCGGCTGCTGTCCAGACCCGCGGTCGCGTTATCGATCTGTCTGTTCCTGGCTGGCGCCGTAAACACCGCCGTCATCATCCCCGCGGAGGCTGCGAGTCCATATTCAGGCCCGGAAATGACGCTTAGACTCGCTTCCGGTACGAACAAGAACATCTCGCGCGGCAAGCAATGGGGACACTTCGCGGAGCTCGTCGATCAGATGACCGGTGGAAAGGTGAAGGTGCGCGTCTTCTACGATGGGACGCTCTTCGGGGAGCGCACTTCGATCGAGGCGGTGCTTAACGGCAGTATCGACATTGGCACGTCTGCAAACCCTCAGTACGCGCCATTCACCAATGCGATGCTATGGATGGACATGCCCTACGTTGTCGACGATCAAGCTGGACTGCGAAAGCTGATCGATGGGGCGCCCGGAAAGGAAATTCGTAAATCCCTCGAAGAGAAACCGGGCCTGAAGGTCTTGATGATGAATGACAACGGCGGCGGACGCCCCATCTTGACAGTCAGCAAGCAGATCAAGGTTCCGGCCGATCTCAAAGGACTAAAAATCCGGAGTACCGCCTCGCCGGTTGACCAGGCGATCTGGCGCGCGTGGGGAGCGAGCCCGACGCCGATCGACTTCGCCGAGGTGTACTCGGCATTGCAGTCAAAGGTCGTCGACGGTTATGCGCCTAACTGGAACGATGCGGTAGGCTCGAAGCAGGTCGAATTGCTCAAGTACGCCGCGGACGTGAATTATGTCGTCGGCGTGCAAGTGGCTGTAATGCGCCTCGACAAATTCAACGCGCTGCCCAAGGAGCTGCAGGACACCCTGCTCCGTGCAGGACGCGAAACCGAGCTTTGGGGCGTCAAAGTCGATGCAGACGAAGTCGCAAGCATGCAAGACATCTTCCGGGACAAGTATGGCGTAAAGATCTACACGCCGACGGCTGCCGAAATGGCCGAGTGGAAGAAGCTCGCTCGCTCTGTATGGGGTCAGTTCTCCGACCGCGTACCGATTGAGAAATTGGAGAAACTGCGCCAGCTCTCCGGCTCGCAGTAGCCTTTGAGGATCAGCAGCCCGTGCGACAGAGCGACCGGTCGACCGTTGCAATTCGGCGACTGGCTGTGGCCGTAGCATACCTACCGGAACTGGTCGCAGGCATGACCATGCTTGCGATCACGACGATTTTGTTCGCGGGCGTAATCTGGCGCTATTTCCTGGTCGCTCCGCTTCAGTGGACCGACGAAGTGGCGCGCATGTTGTTCGTCTGGCTGGCGTTTGTCGGCGCGGCTCTTGGCGTCAAGCGCGGATTGCATGCTTCGGTCGCGATATTGAATCAACGAATGTCGCCGCGTTGGCGTACGGTCACGGGCCTTTTCGGCATCCTGGTCGTGGCCTCGGTGGCTTGCGTTCTGCTAGTGGTTGGCACCCGCCAGGCGGATCAGAGCTTCATACACGAGGCCATGCCCGTCACTGGAATATCGATGGGTTGGATGAACATCGCCGTACCGATATCAGGTTTGCTCATGCTCATCTACCTCGTTCCCGAAGTACGTCGATTGCTGCTCACGCCCGCCGCGAATGGCGAATAGGATTGGGCCGCCACCACCCCGACGTTCCTCGCATGACGATCGCGCTACTTTTGCTCCTACTGGCACTGCTCATTTTGCTTGATGTGCCGATCGCCTTCGCCATGGGTGGGGCCGCTATTGCCGTGATCCCTTTCATCGGTGGAATTCCGATGGCGATGGTGACGCATCGGATCGTCATGAGTACCGACTCGTTCACGTTGCTCGCAATTCCGCTTTTCGTGTTTGCAGGCGTACTGATGGACAGCACGGGTATCGCGGGTAAGCTCGTCAATCTTGCCAAGGCCATGGTTGGTTTCATTCGCGGCGGTCTTGGAATGGTTGTCATCGTCGCCGAGATGCTGTTCTCCGGTATCTCCGGCTCCACAATGGCGGACGTGTCGGCTATGACGTCGATGCTGCTCCCGTCGCTCGAACGTGCCGGATACCGCAAGGAACAATCGGTCGCGATCATTTCCGCGGCTTCCGCCATGGGAATCTTGATTCCGCCTTGTATCACGATGGTGGTGTTCGCCGGGATGACGAACACCTCGGTTGCAGCCCTCTTCCTCGCCGGAATCCTGCCCGCGGCCGTGCTCGCGATGATCACGGGCGCGATCGTCTACTACACAGCGAGGCGAATGAATCTCGCCGTCGCCTCCCGATTTTCATGGCGCGAGCTACGACGTGCCTCCGTGGATGCGCTGGTGGCCCTCGGCATGCCAGCAATCATCTTCGGAGGTCTGATTTTCGGCGTTGCGACCGCGACGGAAGTTGCGTCCTTTGCCGTGGTTTATGCGCTCCTCGTCGGGTTCTTCGTCTACCGCGAACTGACACTCGCCAAGCTGTGGTCCATCGCAGTCGAGTCGAGCGCGCTGTCGGGCGTCATACTGCTGCTTCTCGGTCTCTCGCTCGTGTACACGTATCTGCTCGCAATCGAGGACATTACGTCGGCATTGGGAAATCTGGTGCTCGGCGTGTCACGTAATCCCATCGTTTTTCTAGTGATCACCTCACTGCTCACGATGGTCCTCGCGGCGGTAGTCGAAGTCTTGCCTGCGGGTCTCTTGCTCATCCCAATTTTCCTGCCCATGGCACAGGAGCTCGGCATCTCGAAGGTACACTTCCTGACACTCCTGGTTGCCGCCGGCGGGCTGGGAATGTTTCTGCCGCCAACCGGTGTGGGGCTTCTCGTCGGTTGCAGTCTCGGCGGATTGCGTATTACGCAGCTGGCGAAGCCGATGCTGCCGTACGTGGTCGCGCTCTTTCTCGGAATTGTGCTGCTTTGCGCGTTTCCGGCGATTACGACCATCGTGCCGGACATTCTTCTTGGCCGCTGATGGTCGCGCGACGGCGCACTTGGTGAAACTGGCCGTAGAGGATTTCACGTGAACGTTCCGACCTTTCGCCTCGATGGCCGGGTCGCTCTGATCACCGGTGGCGCGCAGGGGATAGGGAGATCGATTGCCTTCGGCTTCGCAGCCAGCGGAGCCGTCGTTGCTGTAGCCGATCGAAATGCAGACAAGCTTCGTACAGTGTGCGACGAATTGAACGCGATGGGATGCCATGGATCGCCCCTGATGATGGATGTTGGCGATCCGTTGCAAATCGAAGGCTGCGTCGACTCGGTGCTCGCCCGATTCGGGCGCATCGACATTCTGGTCAACAACGCGGCCATTCGTGTGCACAAGGAAGTGCTCGATCACACCCTCGAAGATTGGGAGCGGGTGTTCAGGGTGAACTGCACTGGCCCCTTCCTGCTTTGTCAGGCCTGCGCCCGATCCATGCGCGAGACGAATGGAGGCTCGATTATCAATATTTCGTCGCAGATGGCGATCGTCACATCGCCCGACCGCGTGGCGTACTGCGCCAGCAAGGCCGCACTGAATCAGATGACGCGCGTCATGGCAGTCGACTTGGCGCGTTTCAATATTCGAGTGAACGCGATCGGCCCCGGTCCTGTCGAGACACCTTTCACGACGTTGGCTTCAGCGACTGATTCCATGCCTGTCGACGCCAAGATGGTCCCGCTCGGCCGAATCGCAAACGCCGACGAGATCGTCGGCGCTGCAATTTACTTGGCGTCAGACGCTTCGACCTTCGTTACCGGTGCATTTCTCGTCGTGGATGGCGGTCAAAGCGTGATGTGGCGCTAATCTCCCCGTGATGGTCGACGCGACCCTCCGTTCAATGTACAAGCCCGATCTTCCTTACTCGGAAGGCGACCCAACGCCGAAGTGCATCAAGGCGGAAAAGCGCGGGACGGCTTAATGAAGGCTGTCGTAGTTCGCTAATTCCGGGGCAGAAAGCTTATTCCGCGTCCTGCAAATCGCGGCGAATTGCCGTTGCCGCTTCGATAACGCGCAGCTCGTTTCGAAGAACGTCTTTGCTCACGCGCCCATCAATCCTTACGAACGACCGAGCGCACGCTCGAAGACCGCGAGTGGCGCTCGATAGAAACCGCCTGCGAGGCGGCCGCGCAGGCCCGCCTTGTCCAGCACGCCGAGGCTCACGATCGGTGTTTGCCGCGTCTCGACGACGC
>Ga0070731_10001277_pt1 | contig 26703 bp, 29 predicted proteins | sample Coa_R1_2_FD_66448 | JGI IMG/M metagenome (GOLD analysis project Ga0070731, IMG submission 66448) | Surface soil microbial communities from Centralia Pennsylvania, which are recovering from an underground coalmine fire - Coalmine... | ecosystem: Environmental > Terrestrial > Soil > Unclassified ... | reverse complement strand
TGATGCGGGCGCGCTGCCAGACGTCGTGGTGGTCGACCTCGGCGACCGAGGCGCCGACGCGGCGCTGGAGCTGCGCCTTCGCAGCGCGCAGGTGGTGCCGCTTCTCCTTCAGCGAATGCGAGGCGGGGAACTGGAGCTCGCAGGTCAAGACGCCGACGAAGCCGCTGGGCATGCAGACGATTCAACCCGAAAAGGGCCGGAGCCAACACAGAACGTCGGCTACGGCCGGACGAGGCGCGCCGGCATGGCCGGCCTTCCGTCCGAGCGAGCGCGCAGCGCTCGCGAGCACTTAAGACGCGGCAGGCACTTCGTCGAGCGACGTGCGCTCGACCTCGCGCGTCTCGAAGACCTCGAGGACGTCGCCTTCCTTCACGTCGTTGAAGCCCTCGAGGAGGATGCCGCACTCGAACCCTTCAGTGACCTCGCGCGCGTCGTCCTTGAATCGCTTCAGCTGCGCGATCTTCGTCGTGTAGATGACGGTGCCGTCGCGGACGACGCGCACGTCCGCATTGCGGCGGACGACGCCGTGCGTGACCATGCAGCCTGCGATCGTGCCGAGCCGCGAAACACGGAAGAGCGCGCGCACCTCCGCCTCGCCGATCGTCTCCTCCGTCTTGACTGCGGCGAGCTTGCCGACGAGCGCCTGCTCGATGTCCTCGGTGAGCTGGTAGATGACGTCGTACGTGCGGATCTCGACGCCCTCGCGTGCGGCGAGCTCGCGCGCCTCGGCGTTCGGACGCACGTTGAACCCGACGATGAGCGCGTCCGATGCCGACGCGAGCATGATGTCGTTCTGCGTGATCGCCCCCACGCCCTGGTGGATCACGTTCACGCGAACCTCGGAGTGCTCGAACTTCGCCAGCTCGGAGACGATCGCCTCGACCGAGCCGACGACGTCCGCCTTCACCACGAGGTTGAGGTCGGCGATCTCGCCGGCCTGCATCTGTTCGAACAGATTCTCGAGAGAGACGCCGGTCGGCCGCTGCGTGGCGAGCTGCTCGCGGCGCAGGCGCTCGGCCCGGCGCGTCGCGCGCTCGCGCGCGAGCCGGTCGTTCTCGACGACCTGTGCGAGCTCCCCCGCGTCCGGCGGACGATCGAGCCCGAGGATCTCCACCGGTTCGCCGGGGAGCGCCTTCTGGATCTTCTCGCCCCGGTAGTTGAAGAGCGCCTTCACACGCCCGTGCGCGGCACCGGCCACGACGGCGTCCCCGACCTTCAGGGTGCCGCGCTGCACGAGCATCGTCGCGACGGGGCCGCGGCCGACGTCGAGTCGAGACTCGATGATCGGGCCGGACGCCTCCGTGTTCGGATTCGCCTTCGCGCCGACCTCGGCGTCTGCGACGAGCAGGATCCGCGTCAGCAGGTCGTCGAGACCCTCCTGGGTTTTTGCCGAGACGGCCGAGAACTGCGTTGTCCCGCCCCACTCCTCCGGCTGGAGACCTTCGGACGCGAGCTCGGCCTTCACCCGGTCCGCGTTCGCGTCCGGCAGATCGATCTTGTTGATGGCGACGACGACCGGCACGTCGGCAGCTCGCGCGTGCGCGATCGACTCCTTCGTCTGCGGCATGACGCCGTCGTCGGCGGCGACGACGAGAACGGCGATGTCCGTCACCTTCGCACCGCGGGCGCGCATGGCGGTGAACGCCTCGTGGCCCGGCGTGTCGAGGAATGTGATCTTCCGGCCGTCGACGTCGACCTGGTACGCGCCGATGTGCTGCGTGATGCCGCCCGCTTCCGTCTCGACCACCTTCGCGTGCCGAATCGCGTCGAGCAGCGTCGTCTTGCCGTGGTCGACATGGCCCATGATGGTGACGACCGGCGGCCGCGTTGCCAGCGACTCCTCCGGATCGTCGAAGGTCTCCGGCGCGTCCTCCTCGTCGGAGGCGTGCTTGATCTGCACCTCCCGCTTCAGCTCGGCGGCGATGAGCTCGACCTCGTCGTCGGAGAGCGATTGTGTCGCGGTGCGCATCTGGCCGAGCCCCATCAGGATCTTGATCAGCTCCGGCATGGGCACGCCCAGCGCCTGCGAGAAGTCGCGGACGGTGACGCCCGACTCGACGGTGACGGGGCCGGTCGGCTGCGCCGGCGCCTGCTGGCGCGGCTCGCGCGGTGCGCCGTCCTGGCGGCCGCGCGCCTGGCGGCCGTCCTGACGGGGACGTGCAGCCTGGTTGTCGATGACGACGCGCCTGCGCCGTCCCGCGGCGCCGCCGCCGCCGCGGGGGCGGAGCGGACGGTTGGGCCTGTTGCCTCCGTTAGCCATGCGAACCACCAGTGTAGATGCGGGCGAGCTCGGGATCGACATGGACGGCCCGGCGGAACGCCCGTGCGAAGCCGTGGTGCGCCTGGGCGCGCTCGAAACAGGCGAGGGAGCGGCACGTATACGCACCGCGACCGGGGAGGCTCCGGCCTGCCGCGAGCTCGCCGTCGGAGAGGGTGAACCGGACGAGCTCGTCTTGAGGCGCGCGCCGGCCGCAGCCGGCGCACCGCCTGACCGGGTGCGCCGTCACTCCTCCGATGGTTCCTCCGGCTCGACGGGGATCCCGGCAGGGACCTCCTCCGGCGGCGCGACGTTCGCGTGAGGGGCGACCGTGTCGAGGTCGACCTCGTCCTCGGCCTCGGCGATCGCCTCCGCCGTCGGGCCGTGGGTGGCCGCGGCATCGGCCGGCGCCTCCGACTCGACCTCCGCGACCTCCGGCTCGGGCAGAGCCTCGATGCCGACGCTCTCGGCGTCGGGCGGCGCGAGATCGGAACGGAGCTCGAGGTCCGGCTCGGCCTCGGCGACGACCGGCTCCTCGTCCTCCGGCACGTCCTCGAGCGCGAGCGCCTGGTGAGCGGGAACACCGCAGAAGCGGGAGCCCGGCAGCGCCGCGTTCGGGCAGCGCTTGCCGTTGGAGAGGATCGCACTGCAGCGGCCGGACAGATCCTGCTCGTCGCCGCCGCCGCCGAATGCGACGTCCGCCTCCGCCTGCGCGAACTCGGTGTCGCTCTGGATGTCGATCTTCCAGCCGGTGAGGCGCGCCGCGAGGCGCGCGTTCATGCCTTCCTTGCCGATCGCGAGCGCGAGCTGGTCGTCGGGCACCACAACGGTCGCCTCGCGGGCGTCATCGTCGAGATACACCTCTCGGACGCGTGCGGGCGACAGCGCCTTCGCGACGAAGCGCGCCGGCTCCGGGTTCCACGGAATGATGTCGATCTTCTCGCCACGCAGCTCCGACACGACCATGCGCACGCGCGAGCCGCGCGGCCCGACGCACGCGCCGACTGGATCGACGCCCGCCGTGTGCGACTCGACCGCGATCTTCGAGCGGTAGCCGGGCTCGCGGGCCACGCCGCGGATCTCGACGAGGCCGTCGGCGATCTCCGGCACCTCGAGCTCGAACAGCGTCTTGATCAGCTCCGGGTCGCGGCGCGACAGGATCACCTGCGGGCCCTTCGTCCCGGACCGGACCTCGGTGATGACGGCCTTGATGCGCGAGCCCTGCTCGTAGCGCTCGCCGTCCACCTGCTCGGAGCGTGGCAACAGCGCCTCGACCTTGCCGAGGTCGACGAGCACGTTGTTGCGGTCGCCCGCCTGTTGGACGATGCCGGTGACGACCTCGCTCACGCGATCGATGTACTCGTCGTACATCATCCTGCGCTCCTCCTCGCGGATGCGCTGGAGAATGACCTGCTTCGCCGTCTGCGCCGCGATGCGGCCGAAGCCCTCGGGCGTGACGTCCTCGCGCTGGACCTGGTTCTCGGGGACGTCCGACCAGTCGATGTCGAGGTCGTCGTCGGAGATGAGGGTGTGCTGGCGCTCGCCGGTCTCCTCCTCGAGCCGCTCGAGCTCCTCGAGCTTGCGCTCGCGCGCCTCTTCGAGCAGGCGCGTCTCGATGTCCTCGGGAAGCTCGATCGAGTAGACGCGAAAGTCTCCGTTGTCGTCCATCTCGACGGTCGCATGGCGCGACGCGCCCGGCGTCTTCTTGTAGGCGGCGAGGAGGGCGTCCTCGAGCGCGGCCACGAGCGCCCCTTCCTCGATCCCCTTGTCACGCTCGATCTCGCGTACGGCCTCGATGATCTCCTGGCTCATGTCACACCCTCTCGTCGATCAGGTTCGCCCTGACGATGTCGTCGTACGGGATCTCGGTCTCGTCGACCTTGACGGAGCTCGCGTCGGCGGAGACGAGCTCGCCGCTGAGGCGGCGCTCCCGCGTCCGGAGCTTGATGCGGTGTCCGACGGCGTTCGCGAAGTGCTCGGGCTTCCGCAGAGGCCGGTGCGCACCGGGGGAGGAGACGTCGACGGTGTACTCGCGGAGGTAGTCGCGCAGGACGTCGGTGACCCGCGCGCAGAGCGCGTGGTCGACGCCGGCCGCACGGTCGACGTACACCGTGAAGTGATCCGGGCTGTGCAGCTCGACAGCGAGCACCTCGACGTCTTCGAGGGTGCCCTCGACGCGTGCGCCGATCTCGCGCTCCAGCTGCTTTTCCTTCTGCCGTACGTCCGCCACGCATCGCTCCTGTCAAAAAAAATGGGCCCGCAGGGCCCATTTCGCCGAACCGGTGAAAATGGTGTCAGGAGTGTAGCAAGCCCCGGATTCTGGTCGACAGCAGGGTGGCCGCACGCGAGGAGTCGAGGGCGACGTTCCGAGCACGGCCGGGAGGGGTGGGAGCACCCCGCGGATCGCGTGCGCCGAGGAGGCGGGCGAGCTCGAGCCGCGAGACCGCGTCGGGCCCGGCGACGTGGAGGATGCCAGTCACGTCGTCGCGCTCCGCCAGCTCGATGAGGGCGGCGGCGAGATCGCCCACGTGCGTCGGGCACCGGATCTCGTCGTTGTGGAAGACGACGTCGCCGCGAGCCGCGAGCGCCTCCTGCGGTCCGGCCTTTCCGTACAGCAGCGAGGTTCGCACGACGAGGCCGTTCTTCGCGACGAAGCTCTCGGACTCGAGCTTGGCGAGGCCGTAGTCCGACACGGGGCGCGGCTCATCCTCCTCGCTGTAGGGCGCATGCTCGCCGTCGAAGACCAGATCGGTCGAGAGATGGATGAGCCGCGCGCCGGACGACGCGGCGGCGGCAGCGACGTTTCGCGTGCCACGGACGATCGTGTCCGTGTCCGTCTGGACGTAGGCGGTGTGCACGACGACGTCCGCGTCGATCTCGAACGGTCCGCGGATGTCGCTGGGCAGCGGTCGACCGAACGGGGGCGGCCTCCGAAATTGCAGTGCGACGACGTCATGGCCGGCCTCGACCGCCTGTCGGCACACCTCCGATCCGAGGTATCCGGCCCCACCGGTGACGACGAGCCTCATTCGAGGACGATCGTCACCGGGCCGTCGTTGACGAGCTCGACCTGCATCCTCGCGGCGAAGACGCCGCGGGCGACAGGGACGTCGAGCGCTGCCAGCTCGTCGCAGAAGCGCTCGTAGATCGGCTCGGCCTCATCGGGCGGCGCAGCGGCCGAGAAGCTCGGTCGGTTCCCCTTCTCGGTCCCTGCCAGGAGCGTGAACTGCGACACGACGATCGCGGCGCCCCCTGTGTCGAGGAGGCTGCGATGGAAGCGCCCCTCGTCGTCGGGGAAGATCCGTAGCCGCGCCACCTTCGCCGCGAGCCTGGCGGCGGACGCCGCTTCGTCGCCGCGGGCCACACCGACGAAGACGCACAGGCCGGCGCCGATCTCCCCCACCACCTTTCCGTCCACGCGCACACGTGCCTCGGACACCCGCTGGCACACGGCCCTCATGGCCGAGAAACCCTAGTCCTCGTCGAGTTCCTTGATGCGCGCGCGGTACTGCGCGGAGTCGGGCTGCAACGAGCTCGCGAGCTTGTAATGGCCGTTCGCCTCGCGGCTACGACCTTGCTTCTCGAGACAGCGCCCGAGCGCATAGTGCGCATAGTCGTTCACGGGCGAGAGCTCGAGCACCTTGCGGAACTCCGCCTCCGCTTCCTCCCACCGGCGGATCCGGAAATACGCGATGCCGAGCGCCTCGCGGATCGACGCCTTGTCCGGTTCGCGTCTCTTCGCCTTCTCGAGCGCGACGGTGGCCTGCGCGGCCATCCCCTGCTTCAGATGCGCCTTGCCCTGCTGGAACAGGCTGTACGTGCTCTCGCTCATGACCCCAGGTAGGTGAAGTTCTCCGTGACCAAGTCAACCGGAAACGTCAAATCGCGTGTCTTCCCGATCTCGAAGCCCGCAATCCGGAGGCCGGCCGCGATCGCGCGCTCGAAAGCGACGCCGAGCTCGAACGGCGGTCCCGCCAGTCCGTCGAGGAACGGGACGAGCTCCGGGCCGAGGCCCCACAGTGGCGCGCTCCCGAGCGGGTTCGCCGGTTCGCGGTCGATCGGCTCGACGACGAGTCCGTCGACGATCTTCAACGCGGCACGGTGCGGGAAGCCGGCCGGGGGGTCGCGGCGGCCGCTCATCGCGCCGGCGGCGCCCGAGCGCAGGAACGCGTCGGCGAACCGGCCGACGTCACCGGGCGTGAAGACCGTGTCGGCGGCGGCGACAAGAAACGGCGGTTCCACCCCGGCCGCGAGCGCGCGCGTGACCGCGTCGGCCGAGCCGAGCACGCCGGGCTGTCGGACCGTGCGGACCTCGAGCCCGAAACCGGCGCCGTCGCCGGCGAGCTCTTCGACCTGCTCTGCGAGATGGCCGGTGACCAGGACCGCACGCGAGACGCCGCCGGCTGCGAGCTCGCGCAGGAGCGTCGCGATCACCGGCCGACCGTCGATCGGTAGAACCGGTTTCGGCCAGCGCTCGGTGAGCGGCCGCAGGCGCGTGCCCTCGCCCGCGGCCATGACGACCGCGTGCACCTAGATGAGCTCTTCGACGACGTCGAGGATCGCTGCCGCGATCTCGTCCTTCGGCGCCTTCGCGACGACGCGATCGTCAGCGGACAGGATGAGCGTGATCTCGTTCTCCGGTGAGTCGAAGCCGATGTCGGAGCGCGAGATGTCGTTGAACACGATGACGTCGGCGTTCTTGCGATTCAGCTTTTCCCGTGCGCGTGTCTGACCGTGGACGCCGTCGTCGGCTGCGAAGCCCACGAGGAGCTGGCCGACGCGCTTCGACGCGCCCAGCTCGGCGAGGACGTCCGTCGTCGGCTCGAGCTCCAGCCTCCACGTCGCGCCGCTCTTCGGGCGCTTCGTCGTAAGCGTCTCGGTCGGACGGTAGTCGGCGACGGCGGCGGCCATGACGACCACGTCGGCATCGGCACCGCGGGCGAGGGCCTCGCGCTCGAGGTCGGCTGCGGTCGGCGTCTCGACGACCTCGACACCGGGAGGCGGCGCGACGGCGAGATTGGCGCCGAGCAGCGTCACGCGCGCGCCGCGGCGATGCGCCTCCGACGCGAGCGCAACCCCCATCCGGCCGGAGGAGCGGTTGCCGACGAAGCGCACGGAGTCGATCGGCTCGCGCGTTCCGCCGGCCGAGACGAGGACGCGCTTGCCTTTGAGCTTGCTGTCGCCGGCGAGGAGCTCCTCCGCCGCACGGACGATCTCGTCCGGCTCCACCATGCGGCCGACGCCGAGCTCGCCCTCGGCCGTCTCGCCCTCGTCGGGCCCGGTGAGCACCACTCCGCGCGCCCGCAGCGTCTCCGCATTCGCGCGGGTCGCCGGGTGCGACCACATGCGCGGATTCATCGCCGGCGCGAGGAGCACCGGTCCACGGTGCGCAAGCGCGGCCTCGGTGAGAACGTTGTCGGCGATCCCGTGCGCGAGCTTCGCGAGCGTATTCGCCGTGCACGGCGCGACGACGAGGAGGTCGGCGCGCGTGAGGTGGAGGTAGACGTCCTCCGCCGGCGGCCGGCGCGCGAGCGCGCGGAACGTCTGGCCCGTGACGAACCGCTCGGCGGCCGGGGTAACGAGCGGCACGACCTCGTGCCCGCCCTTCACGAGGAGACGGCACACCTCGCAGGCCTTGTAGGCCGCGATGCCGCCGCTGACCCCGAGCAAGATCCGAGCCATGACCGAATGGTAGGCCGCCGAGGCTGCCGCTCACCGCTTACCGCAGATTTACGCGACGCTCATCGGCGTTTTACCGCCGTCTGACGCCGGCGTGACCTGAGTCGCGGATAACGGATCTGTCCTCATATCCGACGACAACGGAGGTCCAGGTGAAGGCGAAGACGGTCATGCTCGTCGTCATGGGTGCAGGCGTGCTCGCGACCGCCGCGTTCGCGGCCCGGCTGGACGTGATTCGCGGCACCGACGGTCCCGACGCGCTGACCGGGACCGCAGGTGCCGATCTGATCTACGCGCGCGGCGGGAACGACATCGTCCGCGCGCTCGACGGCAACGACGTCGTGTACGCAGGCGACGGCAACGATGTCGTCCGGGGCGGCCCCGGCAACGACATCATCTACGGCGGCCCCGGCGACGACGTCATCTGGCCCGGCGCCGGCGCCGACGTTCAGTACGGCGGCCCGGGAGACGACGTCCTGCACGCGCTCGCAAACGACAACCAGCGCGACGTGCTCGACTGCGGCCCGGGTTTCGACGTCGCGTACATCATCGTCCACGACCCGGTGACGCTGCGCGGCTGCGAGCAGGTGATCCGGCTTACTCCGGAGCAGGCCGCGGCGATGGCGGCGAAAAACGACGACAACTGAGAGACGCCCGAACGAGGCGAGGGCTCCGCAGCGCGGGGCCCTTCGTCCTCCTAGCTCGAGTAGTCGTAGCTCAGAAGACCCTCGGCGACTTCTTCCATCGCCATCGTGAGGTAGTTCTTCGAGCGGGACTCGACGAGCGGCGGCGGATTGTCGTCGAAGGTGCCCTCGCCGAGCTGGTGGTGGTAGTTGTTGATCTGCCGAGCGCGCTTGGCCGCGACGATGACGAGCGCGTACCGGGAATCCACATTCTCGAGCAGATCGTCGACGCGAGGATGGATCATGGCCGCGCCATGGTACCGACACCCTCGAGGAGGCCGCGGACCAGGTCGGTCAGCTCCTCGACGGCGCGGGCGAGCTCGTCGTTCTCGACGACGTAGTCGAACTCGTCCGCCTGCTCGAGCTGGTGGCGGGCAAGGGCGATCCGCTCTCCGATCTCGCCGGTGCTCTCGGTCGCGCGCTCGCGGAGACGCCGCTCGAGCTCCTCGACGCGAGCCGAGATGAAGATCGTCACCGCTCCCGGCACATCCTCCTTCACCCGGAGGGCGCCCTCGGTCTCGAGCTCGAGCAGCGGCACCTTTCCCTCGGATCGCAGCCGGTCGAGCTCCGAGCGCAGGGTTCCATACCGGTGGCCCGAGACGTACGTCACGTGCTCGAGGAACTCCCCGCGCTCGATCCGGTCGAGGAACGCCCGCTGCGACAGGAAGTAGTACTCGCGGCCGTCCTCCTCTCCGGGCCGCCGCTCCCGGGTCGTTGCCGACACCGTCGGCCCGACGCCCTGCACGCGCGAGAGCACCTCTCTGATCAACGTCCCCTTGCCGGCGCCGGAGGGTCCGGTGACGACGATGATCGACGGCGCTCTACTTGTGGAAGAGCTCAATCAGCTCCGCGCGCTGTCGATCCGAAAGGCCGCCGACGGTCTTCGACTGACTGATGCGGCACGTGTTCAGAAACCGTGCCGCCTTGACGCGTCCGAACTTCGGGACGGCCATGAGAATGTCGATCACCTTCGCCGTCGACACGTATTCGGGAGGGTTACCGAGGATCTGCTCGATGCGGACCCTCCCGTCCTTCAGGTCCTTCTTCAGCTTCGCGCGACGCACGCGCACGTCGTTCGCGCGCTTCAGTGCGTCCATCCGTTGATCCAGCGACCGCAGAGGTGCGTGTGCATGTGCTTGCGCCTTGGTCGCGGTCGTCGGCATGAGCGCTCGATACTACCAACGCTCCGGCCGCGATCAAGCGAGCACGTGCGTGAATTCGTGAGTGTTCGCAAACACCTCGTCGAGGTCGACGGGGGCCACCTCCGCGCGCACACGCGCCGGTGCGTCCGGGTCCGAGAAGAGGATCGTCCCGAGTGCGATGTCGCGCGCGCCGCACGCGACGAGATCGACGACGTCTTGTCCACAGGTCACGCCTCCCATGCCGACGATGGGAAGCCGCGTCGCGGCGTAGCACGTGTGGACCGCGGCGAGCGCGACGGGCTTGAGGGACGGCCCGGACAGGCCCCCCTGGCCGCGTGCGAGCACCGGCGTATGCGTCCGCGGATGCACCGCCAGCCCGCGCAGCGTGTTGATGAGCGACAGGCCGTCGGCGCCCGCAGCGGCGACCGCCCGGGCCACCTCACCCAGGTCGGGATGCGCGGCCGAGAGCTTCGCGTAGAGCGGCAGCCGCGTCGCGCGCCTGCAGGACGCGACGATCTCACCCGCCGAGTCCGCCGCCTCGTCGACGTTCGGGCAGGAGAGGTTGAGTTCGATCGCCTCGATGCCGTCGAGTGCGGAGCACGTCTCCGCGTAGTCGGCGGCGCAGAAGCCGCCGACCGAGACCCAGAGCGGCATCCCCAGCTCGCGCAGACGAGGAAGGTGGTGGCTCAGGAACCGCCTCCGCCCGGGGTTGGCGAGGCCGATGGCGTTGAGCATCCCATGCTCCGTCTCGGCGATCCGGGGCGGCGCGCTCCCCTCGCGCGGCAGCGGCGTGATCGTCTTGGTGACGAAGCCGTCGAGCGCGCGCGCGACCTCCGGCGCAGTGAGCGCGTCGAGGCACCCCGATGCATTAAGCAGCCGCAAGGATCGGTCCTTCCACGCATAAGCGCTTGAGCTCGCCGTCGATCTCGACCGCGCACCCGTAGCACGCGCCGTACCCGCACGCCATCGGCGCCTCCCACGCGAGCTGCGCGCCCGGGCACGTCTCGCCGATCGCACGGAGCATCGGCTCCGGCCCGCACGCGAGGACGTCGAAGCCCTCCAGGGAGCAGTCCGTGACGAGCGTCGGCTCGACCACGACCTCGGCGCGCGGAAGAAGCGTGGCGGCCTCCGCATGGAGCGCGGTACGAAATCCGAGAACGGCCCGCGCCCCGGGCAGGGCCTCCGCGAGATACGGGAGCGGCGCCATGCCGATGCCCCCTCCCACCAGAAGCGGCCTCTCGACATCGAGGCGGAATCCGTTCCCGAGCGGGCCGAAGACGTGGATGCGCTCGCCCGGGTCGAGCGCGCACAGCGCCGCTGTCCCGGGGCCGACAGCCTCGAGCAGGAAGGCGAGCTCACCGGCAGGCGCGAAGCAGAGAGACAGGGCGCGCGGCAACAGGCGCCCCGGCGCCTCGAGCATGAAGAACTGCCCAGGGACGCCGGACTCGACCCCGCCGCGGTCGAGTCGGAGCAGCGTGTACGCGCCGATCCGCTCGACGCCGGTGACGCTACGCAGTTCGCGTCTCGGCATCGATCCGCTCCTGAAGCGAGAGCGCCTGCTCTGCGCGCGCGTTCGCGATCGCGTGCACCGCGGCGGCCGCGCCGGAGATGGTGGTGATGCAGGGCACGCGGCGCGAAAGAGCAGCCTCGCGGATGGCGTATCCGTCCGAGCGTGCGTTGCGTCCCTCGGGCGTGTTGATGACGAGGTCGCAGCGGCCGCGCCGGATCAGGTCGATGACGGTCGGCTCGCCGTCCTCCGATTCGCTCAGCTTGCGCACGGCCTCGACGCTGAGGCCTGCGCCCGCGAGCGTCCCAGCCGTTCCCTCCGTCGCGTAGAGGCGGAAGCCGAGCCCGGCGAGGGTCGCCGCGATCGGCACGACGGAGCGCTGCTCGGCCGGCCGGATGGAGAGGAACACCGCACCCTCGCGCGGCAGGGTCCGGCCCGCCGCGCGCTCGGCCTTCGCGAGCGCCGTCGGAAGATCGGCCGCGCTCGCCATCACCTCGCCGGTCGATCGCATCTCCGGGCCGAGCACGGGATCGCTCCCGACGAAGCGTGCGAACGGCAGCACCGCGGCTTTCACGCTCCATTGCCGGGGAGGCCGCTCCCGCGGGAGGCTGAGGTCGGCGAGCCGCGCGCCCGCTGCGAGGCGGCACGCAGCCGGAACGAGCTGCACCCCGGTCGCCTTGCTCACGAAGGGGACGGTGCGCGATGCACGCGGGTTCGCCTCGAGGACGTACGCGACGCCGTCCGGCGCGAGCGCGAGCTGCACGTTGAGGAGGCCGACGACGCCGAGGGCGCGGCCGAGCGTGCGCACGATGCCCTGGATCTCCTCCTGCTGCGCGGGCGACAGCCCGGGCGCCGGCAGCACGCACGACGAGTCACCGGAGTGGATTCCCGCCTCCTCGACGTGCTGCATCACCGCGGCGACGTACGTGTCGACGCCGTCGCACAGCGCGTCGACGTCGATCTCCACCGCATCCTCGAGGAAGCGGTCGACGAGGACACGGCCCAGCACGGGGACCTCTCTCACCTCGTCGTCGGTGAAGCAGACCCGCATCGCGCGGCCGCCGAGCACGTAGGACGGGCGGATGAGGACCGGATAGCCGATGCTGTTCGCGACCTCCACCGCCTCGTCGCTCGACGAGGCCATCCCCCACCCCGGCGAGCGGATGTCGTGTGCGCGCAGCAGTCCGGCGAAACGCTCGCGATCCTCGGCCAGATCGACGGCGTCGTACGGCGTACCGAGGATCTTGTAGCCCGCCTCCTCGATCGCGCGGGCGAGCTTCAGCGGCGTCTGGCCGCCGAACTGGATGACGACTCCCTCCGGCCGCTCACGGTCGCAGATCGCGAGCACCGACTCGGTGTCGAGCGGCTCGAAGTACAGACGGTCGGACGTGTCGTAGTCGGTGGAGACGGTCTCCGGGTTGCAGTTGACCATCACCGCCTCGTAGCCGAGCTCCCGGAACGTCCACACCGCGTGCACGCAGCAGTAGTCGAACTCGATGCCCTGGCCGATGCGGTTCGGCCCGGAGCCGAGGATGACGACGCGAGGCTTCGCGCCCGTGGGCGCCGCCTCGTCCGCCTCCCCCCACGTCGAGTAGTAGTAGTTCGAAGCAGCCTCGACCTCGCCCGCGCACGAGTCGACGCGACGGTATGCAGGACGGACGCCGCAGTCGCGCCTCCGCGCTCGAACCAGCGTCTCTGCGACGTCGGCGGCGGAAGCGATGTCGGCGTCGGAGATGCCGAGGCGCTTCAGGCGCAGCCAGTCGTCGGCGCGGAATCCCTCGACGTCGCCCCCGGCGATCTCGAGCAGCGCTTCCTGGATGCGCCAGATCTCCTCGACGAAGAACGGGTGCACGTCTTCGGGGACGTCGGCGAGCGTCTGCCAGGGCGTCGCTGCTCCGGCGTCGAGCTCGCGCGAGCGCATCGCCTTCTGGAACGCCTCCCCGAAGGTGCGGCCGATGCCCATCGTCTCGCCGACCGACTTCATCTGCGTCCCGAGCGTACGGTCGGCGCCCGGGAACTTCTCGAACGCGAAACGCGGAAACTTGACCACGACGTAGTCGAGCGTCGGCTCGAAGCTCGCAGGCGTGGTGCCGGTGAGGTCGTTGGGAATCTCGTCCAGCGTGTAGCCGACGGCGAGCTTCGCCGCGACCTTCGCGATCGGATAACCGGTCGCCTTCGACGCGAGCGCCGACGATCGCGACACGCGCGGATTCATCTCGATGACGCGAACCTCTCCGGTCTCGCGCGAGCGCGCGAACTGGATGTTCGACCCTCCGGTGTCGACGCCGACGGCGCGGATGACGGCGATCGCCGCATCGCGGAGCTCCTGGTATGCCTCGTCGGCGAGTGTCATCTGCGGCGCGACCGTGACCGAGTCGCCCGTGTGCGTTCCCATCGGATCGAGGTTCTCGATCGAGCAGACGATGACGACGTTGTCGAGCCGGTCGCGTACGACCTCGAGCTCGAACTCGTCCCACCCGCGCACAGACTCCTCGACGAGCACCTGCCCGATGGGGCTCTCGCGCAGGCCGATGTCCACCTGCCTGCGGAGCTCGTCGCGCGTCGACGCGAAGCCGCCGCCGTGGCCGCCGAGCGTGAAGGCGGGGCGCACGACCGCCGGCAGCGCCAGCTCCTCGATCTGCGAGAGGTCCGTGACGATGCGCGAGCTCGGCACTTTCAGGCCGCAGCTCTCCACCGCGTTTTTGAAGAGCTGCCGATCCTCCGCGCGCTGGATGACGTCGAGCGGGGCCCCGATGAGCTCGATGTCGAGGTCGCCCAGCACCCCGGCCTCGGAGAGATCGCGCGCGAGGTTGAGCGCCGTCTGCCCGCCCATCGTCGGCAGGAGTGCGTCCGGGCGCTCGCGCCGGAGCACGTCGGCGACGCCGTCGAGGTCGAGTGGCTCGAGATACGTCCGGTCGGCGAAGCCCGGGTCGGTCATGATCGTCGCCGGGTTCGAGTTGACGACGACGGTGCGGAAGCCGTCCGCGCGCAGGATCTTCAGCGCCTGGCACCCCGCGTAATCGAACTCGGCCGCCTGGCCGATGACGATCGGCCCGGAGCCGACGAGGCAGATCGAACGGAGGTCGCCTCTTCTAGGCAGCTCGGAGCTCCTCGACCCACTCCGCGATGATCGGGGCGCCGTCGTGCGGGCCCGGGCTCGCCTCCGGATGGAACTGCGCCGAGCGCGCGCGCAGCTCGGGGTAGTGCAACCCTTCGACGGTTCCGTCGTAGAGCGACACGTGCGTGACGCCGTCGTCGCTGCCGGGATGGACGGCGAACCCGTGGTTCTGCGAGGTGACGAGCACCCGGCCGCTGCGGCGGTCGAGCACCGGATGGTTCGCGCCGCGGTGGCCGAACGGCAGCTTGAACGTGTCGTGGCCGGTGGCGAGCGCGAGCAGCTGGTGCCCGAGGCAGACTCCGAGCACGGGGGTGCGGCCGAGCAGCTGCTGCACCGTCCTCGTCTCGTCCGCGAGCGGCGCAGGGTCGCCGGGGCCGTTGCCGAGGAGCACGCCGTCATAGCCGGAGAGCGTGTCGGCGTCGACGGTGTGCGGGTACACGTCGACAGAGGCTCCGCTTCGAGCGAGCAGCGTGAGGATGGACCGCTTGACGCCGTAGTCCACTGCCGCGACGCGCACGTCGCCGTCACCGGCGAATACGTACGGCTCGCTCGGCGAGACGCCGGCGACGAGCGCGGCGCCTTCCATGTCCGGCTGCAGACGCACCTTCGCGAGCACCTCTTCGACGACGGCGTCGCCTGCGGCGGCGGCCGCGCGCATCGCGCCGTGAGAGCGGAGATGAAGCACGAGGGCGCGCGTGTCGATACCGGTGAGCGCGATCACACCGCGCGCCGCGAGCCAATCGGTCCAGGCCGGCCCGCGCGCCTCCCGCATGAGCACGGCGGTCGCGTGCACGCGATCGGACTGCGTTCGCTCGTCGGCGACCCCGTAGTTGCCGACCATCGGCGCCGTGAAACAGACGATCTGCCTCGCGTAGCTCGGGTCCGTGACCGTCTCCTGATAGCCGCTCATCGACGTGGTGAAGACCGCCTCGCCGAAGGCGACGCCCGGGGCGGCGACGGGCGCGCCGCGAAAGACGGTCCCATCCTCGAGGACCAAGAAACCGGTCATTGCTCGAACGCGACCGAGCCGTTGGCGATCGTCATCGCGACCGATCCGGTGAGCCGCGCACCGAGGAGCCAGGAGTTGCGCGAGCGCGACTTGAACGATTGCGGATCGACGTCCCACTCGCGGGCGAGATCGAGAAGGACGAGGTTCGCCGTCGCACCCGGCGTGACTCGCGGCCGGTCGATACCGAAGATGCGCGCGGGCCCCGCGGACATGCGCTCGAGCAGCGTCTCGAGCGGAAGCAGGCCGGGTTGGACGAGGCGCGTGTGCAGCACCGCGAAGGCGGTCTCGAGGCCGGTGACGCCGAACGGCGCCGCCTCGAACGGAACGTCCTTCTCGTGGAGCGCGTGCGGCGCGTGGTCGGTCGCGATCGCATCGATCGTCCCGTCGCGCAACGCGTCGAGGAGCGCCAGCCGATCGGTCTCGGCGCGGAGCGGCGGGTTCATCTTCACGTTCGGGTCGAGCGAGCGCACCGCGTCGTCGGTGAGGACGAGATGGTGCGGCGTCACCTCGCCGCTCGCGGCGACGCCCGCGTCACGTGCGCGGCGCAGCGCGGCGACCGACTCGGCCGACGAGAGATGAAGGAGATGGATGGGTTGACCCTCGTACTCGGCGAGCGCGAGGTCGCGCTCGACCATCACCGACTCGGCCACCGACGGGTACCCGGCGAAGCCGAGCTCGGCGGCAACCGCCCCTTCGTGGACGTGACCGTCGTGCGAGAGCGTCCGCTCCTCGCAGTGGAGCGCCAGCTTTCGCCCGGTGACGGCCGCGTACTGGAGGGCGCGCCGCATCATCCCCGCGGACGCGACGGGGACGCCGTCGTCGGAGAACGCCACGGCGCCCGCGTCGGCGAGCTCGGCCATCTCGGTGAGCTCGTCCCCGCGCTGGCCGCGCGTGATCGATGCGAGGAACCCGACGGGGATCTCCGCCTCGCGGCCGGCGGTCTCGAGGAGCGCACCGAGCGTCGCCGCCGAATCGACGACCGGATCGGTGTTCGGCATCGCGAGGATCGCGCAGAAGCCGCCGGCGGCGGCTGCCTGCGTGCCGCTCGCGATCGTCTCCTCGTCCTCGCGGCCGGGCGTGCGCAGGTGCACGTGCGGATCGACGAAGGCCGGCGCGAGCACGAGCCCGGTCGCGTCGACGACACGATGCTCGTTCGTGTCGAGGTCCAGGCCCATCAGTGCGATCGTGCCGGCGTCGATGCGCACGTCGACCACCGCGTCGATTCCCTCCATCGGGTCGACCACGCGCGCTCCGCGAATCACGAGGTTCGCGGGCGGCTGCTTCTTCGCGTACACCCCCATCACGCCACCTCCGCCGCTGCGAGCGCTCGGACGCCGACCGGGCCGCCGGTCAGGACGTCGTAGAGGACCGCCATGCGAATGACGAGCCCGGAGCGCACTTGCGTCTCGACGAGGGCATCGACCGAGTCGGCGACGCGAGGATCGATCTCGACGCCGCGGTTCATCGGGCCGGGGTGCATGACCTTCTGCCCGGGGCGCAGGCGCTCCGGAGTGACGCCCCACCGCGCGGCGTACTCGCGCAGGCTCGGGACGTAGTTGGCGCCGGCTTCCATCCTCTCCTGTTGCATGCGCAGGACGTAGACGACGTCGGCGTCATGGATCGCGCCGATGTCGGTCGTCATCTCGGCGTCGAGGCCGCGCGGCAGGAGCGCGGGCGGCCCTACGAGCGTGCAGCGGACGCCGACGAGCTCGAAAGCCTGCATGAGCGAGCGCGCGACGCGCGAGTGGAGGACGTCGCCGACGATTGCGACGTGCAGGCCCTCGAGCCGCTCGAACTGCTGCTGGATCGTGTACAGGTCGAGGAGCGCCTGCGTCGGGTGCTGATGCTTCCCATCGCCGGCGTTGACGACGTGCGCGTCGGTGACCCGCGCGACGAGCTGAGGCGCGCCGATCTGCGGATGCCGGATGACGATCACGTCGGGGTCGTAGGCGCCGAGCGTCTGCGCCGTGTCCTTCAGCGACTCGCCCTTGTCCACCGACGAGCCTGCGGACTTCACCGTCAGCGTGTCGGCCGACAGGCGCTTCGCCGCCAGCTCGAAGCTCGAGGAGGTGCGCGTCGACGACTCATAGAAGAGATTGATGACCAGGCGGCCCTTCAGCGTCGGGAGCTTCTTCACCTCGCGGTCGAGCGCCGACTCGAACGTGCGCGCGGTGCCGAGCAGCCTCTGCACGTCGTCGCGCGTGAGGTCGGCGACGGAGAGGAGATGCCGGCGCGGAGGCGGCCCCGGCGGGCGCAGGTCGTCGCGGACGAGGCGGATGGACGTCATCGGGATTCCTCCTCGGGCACGGAGACGAGCAGGACGGCGTCGACCTCGTCGACCTCGACGAGCTGGACCTGAATGCGCTCGCCGCGCGAGGTCGGCAGGTTCTTGCCGACGTAGTCGGGGCGGATCGGGAGCTCGCGGTGACCGCGGTCGACGAGCACGGCAAGCTGCACACGAGCCGGCCGTCCGTAGTCGAAGAGCGCCTCGATCGCGGCGCGGATGGTGCGGCCGGTGTAGAGGACGTCGTCGACGAGCACGACCGTGCGCCCCTCGAGCGGGAAGTCGAGGAGCGTCTCGCGGACGACGGGCTGCGGCGCGAGCGGCGCCTCGCCGCCGCGCACGGTCACGTCGTCGCGATAGAAGGTGATGTCGACGGCGCCGAGCTCCGGCGTGGTCCCGGACCGTTCCTCGATGAGCCGCGCAAGCCGCTGTGCGAGGGGGACGCCGCGCGTTTGGATGCCGACGAGCGCGACCTCGTCGAGGTCGGGGTTCCCTTCGATGATCTCGTGGGCGATACGGGAAAGCGTCCGCGACAGCGCGTCTGCGTCGAGCAGGACCTTCCCCGTTTCGGGGGCATGCGTTGCCATTCGACTCCTTTCCGGCCTCGCTGGACCGGGTTAAAGGGGCTCGTGCCGCCGGGCACTGTATCTGCACCGGCGGACGGACGCTGGCCGCCTCAGAGCAACACGATCACGAAGGGGACGTTGTCCTGGTACTGCCACTCACCCGGCGCCGACGAGTTGGCGCCGCCCATGGTGACGTGGAACGACCCGTCGGGCGACCGGTTGACGGAGCCGCTGTATGCGACGCCGCGCGCGTCGGAGGAGACGATCGCGAGCGTGGACGGGTTGCCGGCGAACTTGATGTCGAATCCGTTCGGACCGGGAGACTGCCGCACGCTGATCGCGCCGCCGCCGCAGTTCCAGTGGACGCCGAAGAGGCCCGCGGCGCTCGAGTAGTCGTTCGTCATGTTCCCGGGGCCCTGCACCGATCCGCCGGTGACCTCGGCGACGCCGCGGATCGCGCCGGTCGCGCAGCGCGGCTGAGCGGCGAGCTCCTTGGAGCCGACCGCGAACGCGGTCCCTCCTAGGGCGAAGAAGAGCGCGGCGAGCGAGATGACGAGCGAAGGGGTCGGACGTGGCAGTCGCATCTGGAGCCTCCTCGAGGACGATCGGTCTGGCCGTTCGGCCAACCGTAAGACGCCGCAGAGGCGAGAAGCTTACGCAGCCGGCCGGCTCACCTCCGCGTCCAGACGCCCGCCATCGTCGCTGCCCGGTCGGAGGTTGGGTCCTTGAGCTTGGTGAGCGTGAGCTTCCGTCCGGCAAGGGCCCATCGGTACGTGTTCGGGTAGTCGTCGGCGAAGAGAATCTGGATTCGGTTCGTCCCCGTGGGGATGAGCTTCCCGGTGAAGACCGCGCCCGGCGTGTGCGGGCAGGCGATGTGGGCGACGCCACTGCTCTTGACCGTCAGTGTGCAGAGGCTCCCGACGAGGGAAGGGGTCGCCTCCTCTCGCGTGACGTCGGCCCTCGTCACCGTGCGTGTCCACGTCCCGACCAGCTTCGAGTCGATGCTGCTCGCCCGTGTCGCGGCGGCGAGCGCTTCGCCGGTCGAGACCAGAGCGATGACGAAGACCGCGGCCCAGGTGAGATGAACGCGCGTGCGCATATACCTGCCTCCTTCGAGTTTTTCGGCGACGACGGCTGTCGGGCGGGCGAGAAGCCCGTCTCGATGGACAACCGCGCTGATCAGGAACACCTGGCTCGCCACGCCAGGCTCCGCGTCACCTCACTCGAGTCGCCGCCATGCTCCCACCGCGCCCGGGCGCGGTCAAGCGCTTACGGCTCGGAGATCAGGTCGTCCGGCTCGCTCAGCGCCTCGATCGCGTCCTGTGCGGCCTCGAGCGACCCCTCCGGTACGAGCACCTGGAGCCCGTCGTCCTCGGCTGCAGCCTCGAGCTGCGCTTCGATGCCGGCGTTCCGCAGGAGCTCCTGCAGCTCCTCCGCCTCGGTGACGTCCCCCGCTGTTGCGACCTGGACCATGCGGCTCATCGCGACCGGATCATAGGCGCTCCGGGCGGACGCGGCGCCGCCACCTTTCACGAGCCGCGGGGCGCCGCGCTCCGGGAACGGAACCTCGATGACATCGAAATCGCGCGGCACGACGGTCTCCGGAAAGATGGCGCGCGCCTCGCGTGCGAGCTCCGGCCCGGCGTACCGAGGCGACACGTGCGTGAGCGCGAGCAGGCGCACGTCCGCGAGCTTCGCGACCTGCGCGGCCTCCGTCGCCGTCGTGTGCAGCGTCTCGTGCGCGCGGTCGCGGTCGTTGTCGCCGAACGTCGCCTCGTGCACGAGCAGGTCGGCACGGTGCGCAGCCTGGATGACGCTCGGTGCGCCTGCCGTGTCGCCCGTGATCGCGACCTTGCGGCCGGGCCGCGCCGGGCCGAGCACCTCGTCCGGCGTCACCACGGTTCCGTCCGGGAGCGTCACCGGGTCGCCGCCCTGGAGGATCCCCCGCTCCGGGCCGGCGGGCACGCGGAGAGCGTCGGCGGCGTCCACGTCGAAGCGGCCGGGGCGCTCCTGCTCGATGAGCGCCCACCCGAGGGCCGCCACGCCGTGGTCGACGGCGAAGGCCTCCAGGCGGTGGCCGCCGCGCTCGAGCACGGCCCCGGGCTCGAGCTCGACGAGCGTCAGCTCGTACGGGAGCCGGCCCAGGAACGGCTTGAAGGCGCGGAAGAGGTCCTTCGTCCCGCGCGGCCCGTGCACGGTCAGTGCCGGCGCCTCCCGTCCGCGGAGGGCGAAGGTCTTGAGCATCCCCGGCAGGCCGAGAACGTGGTCGGCGTGCAGATGGGTGAGGAACACCTCCTCGATCTCTGGGAGCCCGACGGCCGACCGCTGAAGCTGCCGCTGCGTCCCCTCGGCACAGTCGAACAGGAGCCGGTCGCCGCCCCGGCGAAGCAGGATCGCCGCCGGCGCACGCCTCGCCGTCGGCATCGACGCGGACGTGCCGAGGAAAATCAGGTCGAGATCCACGCCTTTCAGTCTCTCAACTCGCGGACGAGGCGGCCGTTCGTCACCCCGACCGTCGTCGATGCGTTTCTCGCCAGCGTCGGCCGCCTCCACCGTCGTGCGAAGACGACCCGAGCCTCGCAGCCGCCGTCTAAAGGTCGATGGCGAGCCTCCACTAGGCTCTCCGCATGGTGGAGAAGCCGATTCTCGAGCTCTACCGGCGCGAGGTGACCCCTGAGCTGTACGCGGAGATCCGAGAGCTGTACAAGCGGCACTCGATCGCCGAGGACGCGCGCGACCTCCCCGGCCTCATCTCCACGCTGACGCCCGACTGCGTCTACCACCTCGTGCAGTCCGGCCACCGCTGGGAGGGGCACGACGGCGCCGCGCGCTTCTACACGCAGCTGCTGACGGCGTTCCCCGACATCACGTTCGACCTCACCGACATCGTCATCGGGCCGCAGGGGGTCTGCGAGGAGGCGCACGTGACCGCGACGCACAAAGCGGCGTGGCTCGGCGTCGAGCCGACCGGCGAACGGCTCGAGTGGGAGGTCGTCATCTGGTTCCCCTGGGACGGCGAACGGCGCCTCTTCCGCGGCGAGAAGGTCTACGTCTCCGGGATGGACATCCCGCCGACCTAGCCGACGAGCACGAGCCGCTGCCCCGGACGCAGCGTGTCCGAACCGAGGTGGTTCCGCCGCTCGAGCTCCCAGACGCCCTGACGTGTGTCGCCGGAATAGGTCCTCGCAGCTATCGACCAGAGCGTGTCGGCTGGGCGCACGACATACGTCCGCTCCGGCCCAGCCCCGTGCGAGCTGCGGGCGGCGACGAGCCCCACGGCGAGGGCGGCGGTCACGGCGACGAGGAGAAACTTCACGAACATGTGTTCGCCAGTGTACGGCGAACAGGTGTTCGTGTCAAGAGCCGGCTAGGAGCGCTTCTTCGGCTTGCCGTGCGTCTTCGGCGACTGCCTCGCGGCCGCGGCCCGTCTCGTGCTCGGGGTCCAGTCGACCATGCCGGTCGTGCACGCCGCTCGGCCCTCGGAGAAGAGCGGCGCGTCCTCGGTGTAGGCCGGCTTCGGAGTCGAGACGCCCGGGCCGCCGGCGGTGAGGAGGCCGCTCTGCCACCCGCCGCCGACGTGCTTGCCGCTCTGGTTCCGGCCGTCGCGGGTCGGCTCGTCCACGAGCAGGAACCATTCGACGTCCGTGACCGTCGGGTCGCACGCGAAGTACCGCTGCACCGTCTGTGCGATGTAGGTCGCCTGCGTCTGCTCGGTGACGACGGCGACGTTCTCGCGGTCGTAGTACTGCGGGTATGCGGCCGTGTTGTCCTGCCAGCCGAGCTCGTCGATGCGGAACGTGAGCCCGTTCAGCGTCGTCGGCTGGCCGGTGCCGTGGAACGCGTCCCAAAGCGCCTGCTTCACACGATCGAGGTTCGGGATGCCGTAGTCGTCCGGGTTCGCGTAGCCGATACCCGGTCCGTCGGTCGGGCTGTTCGGGTTCGGGTAGGGATGGATCGACATTTGATCCATGATCGGCTTCGTCCGTCCTGAGGCCCGGTACGCGGCTCCCACCCCTGCGATGAACGGGATGGGAGCGGTCTGGGACGGTCCGTTCGACCGGGGTGAGAGGCCGAACCCGACCACCTGCGCCGCCGGGTTCACGCGGTGGATCTTGTCGTAGCACTGTGCGAGCAGTGCCTCGTATGCCGCCGGCGCGCTCGCGTTCTGAGGTGACCAGTACAGCGCGGTGTTCGGTTCGTTCCAGATGATGAAGTCGTCGATCCCCCATTGCGCGACGGTCGCCGCGACCATCGCCGACCAACCGCAGAAGAGCTTCGGGTTGTGCGCGGTCGCGGGCCGGCCGTAGAGCGCGAGCACGACGTGGATCCCGTCCTTCTGGGCGATCGGCGCCGCACGGAGCAGGAACGGAAGCTCGTCGATCACCGTCGGGTGCTGCGGATCCCATGAGAGCGTCCACCGTTCCTCGGTCAGGTTCGCGCCCTTCAGCATCGAGTTGAACCACGCGCCGCCGTCGTCGGCGTACTTCCCGGAGTCGTCGGCGACGCCGTAGCTGATGGGCGGAACCGTGGAAGGCGGCGTCGTGGTGGTCGTCGTCGTGGTCGTCGGCGTCGTCGTGGTGGTCGTCGTCGTCGTCGGCGTCGCCGTCGTGGTCGTCGAGCCTCCGGGCGGCGTCGCGTCGGTCCCCGCGCCGACGGCCACTCCGACGACGCTCCCGAGGAGCGCAGCCGAAAGCAGCACCGCGGCGACGAGCTTGCTCATTCCACCCTTCTGATCGACCCCGAGGCCCCGGTCCTTTGGGCCGGTCGGCCCATTTTCGCGGCCGGTCGGGACTACCCTTCTCTTGCAGCGAGGACGGCGTCGACGAGCTTGACTGCACCGAAGCGAACGGGATCGTCGGCAGGGAGGCCCGTCTCGGCCTCGGCCGCTGCGACCGCCGCTCGCGCTGCGTCGTCGTCGAGCCGTCGGGTGTTCAGGGCGATCGCTGCCACGCGGGACCGGCGCTTCGGGAGCGCCATACGCTCGTGCAGCTCCACGAGCTCGCGCAGCGGCGGGATCGGGTGCGGGCCGCCGCCGGCGCCCTCCGTGGCGGTGAGCCCGGCTTCGTGACAGAGGACGAGAAGGTGCGGCGCGCTCCCGTGGTAGAGGCCGACGGTGACACCCGAGTAGACGGGATGGAGGATCGCTCCCTGTCCCTCGACCCACAGCAGCTCGCCGCCCCGGCGGCTTCCCTCGACGACGAGGCGCTCGGCGGCGCCGGCGATGAAGTCGGCGACCACCGCGTCGACGGCGATCCCCCAGCCGGCGATCGCGATCCCGGTCTGTCCCGTCGGAACGAAGATCGACCTCTCGCCGCGGCGCCGCGCCTCGAGGTCGAGCTCGAGCGAGACGGTCATCTTCCCGATCGCGCAATCCGAGCCGACGGTGAGCACGATCGTGCCGGGCACGTCGAAGACCTCGCCGGTCGCCGTGGAGAGATCCGCCGGTGGGCGACGGAGGTCTCGCAGCTCGACGCCGTTCGCGTCCGCGAGCCCGCGCAGCTCCGAGTCGTCGTTGAGGAAGACGTGCAGGCCGTTCTCGACGTCGACGCCCGCCGCGACGCACTGCCGCAGGATCTCGATCCACTCCGGCGGAAAGCGGCCGCCCTGCGTCGCGACGCCGACGAGCGCCGTGGTCGGCGAGTGCGCGAGCGCTTCCTCCACGGTGGCGACCACCGGGACGCCGTCGTCGCTCGCGCCGGCCCGCTTCGAGTCGAGGATGACGGCGACGTCGTCGCGCCGGTAACGCAGAACGCCGCGGGCCGTCTTCCCGTAGTGCGGGTCGGCGGAGAAGCCCTCAGCGAGCAGCAGGTACCGCGTGTCTGACACCGAGACCCGGTTCGTCGGCGGGAAGCTGGACGCCGTCAGCGAAGCCGACGCCCGGCCACGGATCGCGCGCGAGGAGGATGTTGCCGTCGAGGTCTACGTGGTCGAACAGGCTGGCGACCTGTGCTGCCGCGGAGATGCCGAGCCCCGACTCGACCATGCAGCCGAGCATGCACCCGAGGTCGAGTGCGCGCGCCGCGTGCACCATCCGAACCGCCTCGCGAATGCCGCCCGACTTCGCCAGCTTCACGTTGATGCCGTGCGCGCGCTCGGCGCACGCTGCGACGTCGGCGAGCGTGTGGCAGTCCTCGTCGACGTAGATGGGAACCGCGGACTCGCGCTTCAGCCTGCCGCCGCCCTCGTCGCCGGCGGGCAGAGGCTGTTCGCAGTACTCGACGCCGAGCACGGCGAGCTGCGGCAGGGCATCGAGCGCCTCGTCGAGCGACCACGCCTCGTTGACGTCGACTTGCAGCGGGGTGTCGACCACGGCGCGGACCGCGCGCACGCGCTCGACGTCGAGACCGTCGCCGGCGCCGAGCTTGAGCTTGAGCCGGCGAAACCGCGGCGCGGCCCGCTCGGCGCGCCGCGCCATGTCGTCCGGGTCGCCGAGCCAGATCGTCCAGCTCGTCGGCGGCCCGGCGCGACGGAGCCCGAGCAGGCGCCACACCGGCAACGACACGAGCTTGCCCTGCAGGTCGTGCAGTGCCGCATCGATCGCCGCGCGCGCCGCGTATTCGCGCGGCGGCAGGCGGCCTAGCACCTCCTCGAGCGCGAATGGATCGTCGCCGAGCCGCTCCGCGTGCTCCTCGACATACGCGACCGCAGAATGGGCCGACTCGTCGTAGCGCTCGATCGGCGCCGCCTCGCCGCGGCCGCGCACGCCGCTGTGGGTGACCTCGACCTGGACGACGTCGACGAAGTCGCTCGATTCGCGCGCGATCACGAACGTCTCGGCGAGCTCGAGCGTCACGATCTGCGCGGAGACTTCCACGACGCGTGAGGCTACACTGCGGTGTCTCGGCGCCCGTAGCTCAGGGGATAGAGCGCGCGCCTCCGGAGCGCGAGGCCGCAGGTTCGATTCCTGCCGGGCGCATCGATCTGAACCGGCATCTCATGACGCCGAAGCGAGTAGCCGAGCCCGGCGCGCACCGGGCTCGGCGAGTCGTGCGGGCCCAGGAGCTCCTAGCGGAGCGAGACCGGGAACGAGACGAGCAGGCGGGTCGAGATCCCGCCCGTCAGCGGGTCGCCGGACTTGCGCGCGCGCAGGAACAGGACGAGGAGCCGCTGGTGGCGCGCCGCCGGGAACCCGCTCAGCTGGTTCATGGTCAACGTGACGTTTCCGTCGGATCCCGTCGTCCCTTCCGGCGGGACCGTGTACTGGTTGAACGGGACACCGGTCGCGTAGACGACGGCGCCCTGTACCGGCCGCCCGCTGCATGCGCTGACGTGCACGTGCAGCTGAAGCGTGCCGGCGCCGGGCGTGACGAGGCCGGGAGTGAGCGACTGCTGGCCGATGACGAGACGTGCCGGCGGATTGACGTCCGCGATCTGGATCGTCCCGGAGCCCGAGGTCGGGCACCCGTTCGCGGTCGTCGGCGGCGGCGACTGGACGACGGCGGTCGGCACCGAGGTCGACGACGTCGACCCGGCGCTGTTCGTCGCGGTGACCGTCACGCGCAGCGTCGCGCCGGCATCGACCGACTTGAGCTGGTACGTGCTCGCAGTCGCGCCGCCGATCGCGGCGCAGCTGCTGCCCGTCTGGTCGCACCGGTTCCACGCGTACACGTATCCCGTCGGGCTGCCGCTCCACGATCCGTTCGCCGCCGTGAGCGTCGAGCCGACCTGCGTCGTGCCCGAGATCGTCGGCGCCTGCGTGTTCCCCGGAGCGGATGCGCTCGAGACGACCGCCGTCGGCGCAGACGTCGCATCGGCGGACCCGTCGGCGTTCTTCGCCGTCACCGTCACGCGAATGGTGTGACCGACGTCGGCGGACTGGGCCGCGTACGTGCCTGCCGTCGCGCCCGAGATCGCCGCGCAGTTGTCGCCGTTCTGATCGCAACGACTCCATGCATAGGCATAGCTCGTCGGGCTGTTGCTCCACGTCCCGTTCGAAGCGGTGAGCGTGGACGACTCCTGCGGCGTGCCCGAGATCGTAGGAGTCGCCGTATTGGACGGTGCGGCCTTGTCCGCCGCCTGTCCGGTCAATGGAGCTCCGAAGACGGCGCCGATCGCGACGGCTGCAACGGCGATGACGATCGCCGCCGGCCAACGACGCTTCCGTGTTCTCCCTGACATCCTCGAACCCCCTCTTGTCGGCCTGAGCGAAATGCGAGTCGCCGTCAGTCGTACCGCTGCCATGAGGGCAAGCGGTTAAGGGTGCGTCAGCCCGACGTAAAAAGCGTTACGCGGAAGGAAAGCGCGGAGTCGTCAACACGCGGCCGTCGGCGAGGATCGTCAGCGTCTCGTAGCCTCGGAGCCGCGCAGTCCAGTTCGGGGCGCGATGCCCGCCCATCGCGAACGCGGCGGTGGCGTAGGCGTCGGCGGTACCGAGCTCGGAGCCGGTGATCGTGACCGAGAGGATGCCGGCAGGTGCGTATCCGCTGTATGGGTCACGCACGTGCTCGCCGCGTGCGTA
>Ga0070731_10001275_pt1 | contig 26720 bp, 28 predicted proteins | sample Coa_R1_2_FD_66448 | JGI IMG/M metagenome (GOLD analysis project Ga0070731, IMG submission 66448) | Surface soil microbial communities from Centralia Pennsylvania, which are recovering from an underground coalmine fire - Coalmine... | ecosystem: Environmental > Terrestrial > Soil > Unclassified ... | reverse complement strand
AGCCGACCGCGAGCGCGACCGCAACGGCGAGCCAGCGCATCCCCGGTTTCTGCTACAGTTCCGGCGTGGTCGTCCACACGGTCGGACACTCGACGCTCACGCTCGAGGATTTCCTCGCGCTCCTCCGTGCGCACGGGATCGCCGGGATCGCCGACGTGCGACGCTACCCGGCGTCGCGGCGCCATCCGCACTTCGGGCGCGAGCCGCTCGCACGTGCGCTCGCCGACGCCGGGCTCGCGTACGACTGGCTTCCCGAGCTCGGCGGGCGACGCTCCGTGCGCCCCGATTCGCCCCACGTCGGATGGCGGAACGCGGCCTTCCGCGGCTACGCCGACCACATGGGCACCGACGAGTTCCGCGCCGGGATCGCGCGTCTCCTCGACCTCGCCCGTGAGCGCCCGACCGCGATCATGTGCGCCGAGGCCGTGCCCTGGCGCTGCCACCGGCAGCTGATCTCCGACGCGCTCGTCGCCCGCGGGGTCGTCGTCCGGCACGCGCTCGGGCCGCGCTCGACCAGCGAGCACGCGCTCACCGCGTTCGCGCGCGTCGCGGACGGGCGCGTCGTGTACGACCGCGGCCAGCTCGACCTCGCCGCCGCCGCTTCCGGCGTGCGACGCGATCGGCGATAATGCGCGGCTCATCCGCCATGAAGAAGCGCGTGCACGTCGTGAGCCACGGTCCGCATTGCCTCGACGGCGTCGCGGCGGCGGTCGCGGTCGCGCGCTACTACGACGACCAGGCCGACGTGACGCCGCAGTTCGCCGGCAACAACGAGATCGACACGGTCCTGCGTTCGCTCGCGCCGGACGGCGAGCTCTGGATCACCGACATCTCGTGGCGCGAGCCCGAGACCGACGCGCACCTGACCCGGCTCGCCAACGCCGGGACTCCCATTTACTGGATCGATCACCACCGCACCGCGCTCGAACGCTTCGCCGCCGGGACGATCCGCGTCCCGTTCGCTGGCCGCGTGCTGAGCGAGCAGTACGCCGCCTCGCGGCTCACTTACGAGTACCTGCGCGACCGCCTCGCCGCGGAGGGCCGCTCGGTCCCCACCTTCGACGCGCTCGCCCCCCTCATCGCGATGGCGGACGACAATGACCGCTGGCTCCATCGGGTCGAGGGTTCGCGCGAGCTCGCCTGGGTGGTGCGCACGCTCGGCGCCGACGCGTACGACGACCTGCTCCACGTCGACGCGGGGGTCCGGTACACGCCCCGCATGTAGGCGGCCCGGGCTCGGGTCGAGGCGGAGATCGCGCGCAGCTTCACCGTCGCAGACGCGAGCCGGACCGAGCGGCGGTTCGGCGACGTCACGCTCGTCGCGGCGGTGTGCGACGGCCATCCGAGCGAGATCGCCGACGCGTGGGGCAAGCGGGCCCGCAACGCGGTCTTCGCCCTCTACGACGCGAAGAGCCTGGCCGTGAGCCTGCGCCGCTCGCCGGACTGTACGGTCGATCTCTCGCACGTCGCGGCGGCGCTGGGCGGCGGCGGGCACGCCGCGGCGGCGGGTTGCGAGCTGTCCGACGTCCGTCCCGCGCTCGCCGGGATGGTCGCCGACCGGGTCGGCCGGGTACTGGAACGGAAGTGAAGCCGGTCCTCACCCACGTGGCGCTCGGCGTCCGCGACCTCGATCGAACGATCGCGTTCTACCGCAAGCACGTGGGCCTCCACGTCGTCCACGAGCGAACGGACAACGGCAATCGCGTGGTCTGGCTCGCCGAGCGCGAGCACGACGCCGAGTTCGTGCTCGTGCTCTTCCAGGTGCCGTCGGAGGTCACGCTCGGCCCGGGGAGCCTCCAGCACCTCGGGTTCGCCGTTGCGTCACGCGCCGAGGTGGACGCGGCGGCGAAAGCAGCGCGTGCCGACGGGGTGCTGGCGCTCGAGCCGACGTACGCGGGGCCGATCGTCGGCTACTTTTGCATCGTCCACGACCCGGACGGGAACCAGGTCGAGTTCTCGTTCGGGCAGCCGATCAATCCCCGCGATCTACCGCCCGAGTCGGCGCCGCCGCCCTGAACGGACGGGACGCTCTGCCGGAGGCCCGGGCGCGAATCCATTCGCTCGCGCGACCGAACTTCGTCTCGCCCCCACCCCCATGGGTCCACCAACCCCGGGCCTCCGGCACAGCGTCTTGTCCACACCTGGGGAGAAGGTTCGCTTCTCGCCCAGTCCTCTCACGTTCCTCGCATCCCGCACCCTCCGCGCATACGACCGTCACGAAGAACGGTCGCGAGCAGGTCGATGATCGGAGGTTGGTTCCGGCGTGCGTTGGAAGCGACGAACGCGCCCCTCTTAGCGGAAGTCGCTCCGCGCTGTCAAGAGAAAAAGTTAGAGCCGGCGAAAAAAGTGACGCCTCAGGCGGCGCGGTCGCGGACGTGGACGAGCCGCATGATGGCGGGGCCGCGCGCGGGACGCTCGACGAGGCGCTGGACGAGGTCGCCGATCGCGAGCGCGACGACGGTCAGCGCGACGGCGACCACGAGCGACATCCCGACCACGATCAGCGAGCCGCCGATCGCGCCGAGCGCCGTGCCGGGCAGCGTCGAGACGTATGCGTCGGTCATCGTCGCCTCACACTGGACAGCGTACGTGGCGCGTTCGCCTTAAGACAAATTAATTGTTTTGACGCGTGTGCATTAGCTGGTCACCGCGACGTGGCGGCGCTGCGTGCATTGCACGTCCGGGCGATGCCCCGCATAGTGACAGCTTGACGCGCCGACACGGCGGGCGGAGGAAACGCGGCATGACGGAGAGGCGGATGCGGGTCGGGGTGGTCTACGGCGGACGCTCGGGCGAGCACGAGATCTCGCTTCGCTCCGCGGCCTCGATCATCGCGGCGCTGGACCCCGCGCGCTACGAGATCGTCCCCGTCGGGATCACGAAGGACGGGCGCTGGCTCACCGGCCGCGACAGTCTCGAGGTGCTCCAGGTGGCGCAGCGGGACCTCGCGCCGCTCCCGGACCACGGCAGCGAGGTCACCCTTCCCGCCGACCCGACGCGGAGCGGGCTCATCCCGCTCGGGCGCGGGCGCGCCGTCGGTCTCGACGTCGTCTTCCCCGTGCTCCACGGCACCTATGGCGAGGACGGCACGATCCAGGGCCTGCTCGAGCTGGCCGACGTGCCGTACGTCGGCGCCGGCGTGCTCGCCTCGGCGGTCGGCATGGACAAGGCCGTGATGAAGTCGGTCTTCCGCGACGCCGGCCTGCCCGTCTGCCGCTGGCTGGTCGCCCGCGCCGGCGAGCGGCCGGACGCCGTCGCCGGCCGCATCCGCGACGAGTTCGGCTTCCCGTGCTTCGTGAAGCCCGCGAACCTCGGCTCGTCGGTCGGGATCACGAAGGTGAAGGAGCCCGGCGCGCTCGCGGCGGCGCTCGCGGAGGCGGCCGCGTACGATCCGAAGGTCGTCGTCGAGGAAGCCGTCGACGCGCGCGAGTTCGAGATCGCGGTGCTCGGCAACGACGCGCCCGAGGCGTCGGTCGTCGGCGAGCTCGTGCCGTCGCACGAGTTCTACGACTACACGGACAAGTACGTCGACCAGGGCGCGCGCATCATCATCCCGGCGCCGCTCCCGACGGAGACGGCGGACGAGATGCGTGCGCTCGCGCTGCGCGTGTTCCGGGCGGTCGACTGCAGCGGGCTCGCGCGCGTCGACTTCTTCCTCGAGCGCACCGGCCGCATCCTGGTGAACGAGATCAACACGATGCCCGGCTTCACCACGATCAGCATGTACCCGAAGCTGTGGGAGGCGAGCGGCCTCCCCTATCCGGCGCTGCTCGACCGGCTGATCGCGCTCGCGGTCGAGCGCCACGCCGCGCGTGCCAGGCGCCGCTTCAGCTTCACGCCGTCGGCGCCGGCAGTACCCGAAGCCCGGCGCGCGCGCCGCTGAGCTACAGCAGCACTACAACAGGGCTGTAGCCGGTCTGGCGGAGGCGTCCCGCGATCTTCTCCGCCTGGCCCGCGCTCGAGAACGACCCGACGCGTAGCGTGCGGCCCGCGATCACCGCGGTGTAGCCGCGCCGCGCGAGCCGGGCCCGCGTGTTCGCGGCCGCGGCCCGCGACCGGAACGGCCCCAGGCGCACCGCGTAGCGCGCGATCCGGGCGTCGCTGGACGCCTCGTCGTCACCCTCGGGCGCGGTGACGCGCGTGTGCCCGCGCCGGTGCAGCGACGGCAGCGACATCATGCCCGCCATGACGACCTGCGGCCGGTCGGGCTGCGCGCCGAAGCCGAAGGCAAAGAGGCGCTTCGCGTCGCTCCAGAGGTCGCGCGCGCCGAGGATGGCGATGATGAGCTCGCGCCCGTCGTGCGTGGCCGCGCCGACGAAGCAGCGCCCGGCCGGGCGCGTGAAGCCGGTCTTCCCGATGACCAGGTACGTGTAGCCGGACAGCAGACGGTTGTGGGAATGGAGCGAGACCCACTGGACGCCGGTGCTCTCGACCGGAACCTGCACGCTGCGCGTCTCGAGGATCTCGCGGAAGAGCGGGATCTGGAGACCATGCCGGAAGAGCGTCGCCAGGTCGCGCGCGCTGGCGACGTGGCCGGGGGCGGTGAGCCCGTGCGGGTTGGCGAAGTGCGCGGTCGTGGCGCCGAGCTCGTGGGCGCGGGCCGTCATGCGCGCGGCGAACGCCTCCTCGGAGCCGGCGAGACCCTCGGCCACGACGGTCGCCGCGTCGTTCGCGGAGTTGAGGAGGACCGCGTAGAGCAGGTTCTTCAGCCGCATCCGCTGCCCGGGACGGAGGTTGATCTTCGAGGGCGCGGTCTCGGCGGCGTTGACGCTGACCCGCATGCTCTCGTCGAGCCGGCCGCTCTCGAGCGCGAGGATGGCAGTCAGGACCTTGGTCGTGCTCGCGGGCGGGAGCGGGTCCGACCCGTTCCGTTCCCAGACGACCTCGCCCGTCGCGGCATCCATGATGACGGCTGCCTTCGCCGTGAGATACGGACCTGCCGCCTGCGCCTGCTGGACCAGCGCGACGGCGATCGCGACCGCGATCCCGGCCTTACGTCCCCCCATCAGCCACCCCCCGCGTGCCGCGTCGAGTTCACGGCGGATTATTTCCATTTAACTCACCGATGCTCAAGCACCGCGTGAAACCTCGCCGGTCCGGGGTGCCATCCGGGGTGCCGCCCGCGCTGGCGAATGCCGTGCCACCTGGCGCGGCGGGTGGAATCAGCCGTCGTCGATCGCGGTTGCGCCGACCCACCGCCCCGCGTCGTGCTCTACGACGACCACGCCGGCGTTGCGGGCGACCTTCCCGGCCCGCCACGTCCCGGTGACGTGCTTCCAGAGCGCCATCATGACTGCCCCGTGGCTGACGACCACGACGTCGTCCGCGGGCGCCGCGGTCGCGATCCGGTCGAGCGCCGCACCGGTGCGGACGACGACCTCGGGAAACGTCTCGCCGCCCGGGGGACACCAGAGCCAGTACGCCTCCGGGTCGTACCCCTCGCAATCCCGGATCGTCGCGTAGGGGCGTCCGGCGAGATCGCCGTAAGAGCGCTCGCGGAGATCCTCCTCGACCATCACCGGGACGTCGAGCCGCGCCGCGAGGATGGCCGATGTCTCGCGCGCCCGCGCGTACGGGCTGGACACGATGTGGTGCGGCGCGAAGCGCTCCGCGACCCAGTCCGCCCGTGCGCGCACCTGCACGCGCCCGGCATCGGTCAGCGACACGTCGGGCGTGCTCGTGAACACGCGATCGCGGTTCCCCTCGCTCTCGCCGTGCCGGATGAGGACGAGGCGGCCCATCAGCCGGCGTTGATGCGATCGATCAGCTGCCGCAGGCGGCCGAAGTTCGTGCGGTTGAAGGTGAAGACGAGCCGGGGCAGCGCCGCGAGCTCGGGCTCGTCGGCCTCGGCGGACAGCGCGGAGCGCTGCACGATCGACCCCGACACGACGATGTCCGCGAACTCGCGGCCGAGGCGCTCGACGAGCTCGCGCTCGAGCGGCCGGGCGAGGCGGATCGCGAGATCACGACCGACCGTACGCGCCGAGTGGTAGACGCGGTAGAAGCGGGAGATCTCCTCGACCGCCTCGTCGACCGACGACGTCACCTTGAACAGGCTCAGGTCCTCCTCGGAGACGAGATTCTTGCGGAGGAGATGGTCCTCGACGTAGCGCTTCCACGTCTTCCAGTATGTCCCGCGCGGCGCGTCGAGGAACACGATCGGCATCGGGCGCGTCTTCCCGGTCTGCACGAGCGTCAGGCACTCGTACGCCTCGTCGTGGGTGCCGAAGCCGCCGGGGAAGAGCGCCGCGGCGTCCGCTTCCTTGATGAAGATGAGCTTACGCGTGAAGAAGTAGCGGAAGGTGAGCAGCTTCGGGTCCTTCGAGATGAACTCGTTCGGCTGCTGCTCGAACGGGAGCCGGATGTTCACCCCGAAGCTGCGATCGCGGCCCGCGCCCTCCTGGCACGCCTGCATGATGCCGTGGCCGGCACCGGTGATCACCATGAAACCGGCCGCCGTGATGCGGCGGGCGAACTCGTGCGCCGTGCGACACGGCGGCGAGCTCTGCGCGAGGCGCGCCGAGCCGAACGCGCTGACCTTTCGGATGTTGCGATACGGCGTGAACACCTTGAACGCGTAGCGCAGCTCGCGCAGCGCGGCGTTCAGCAGCTTCACGTCGCCGAGCCGCGTCTCGTCGCGCAGCAGCTTCAGGCACGTCTCGACCATCTCGCGGACGAGCTGCTCCTCGGTGCTGAGATGGCCGTCGGCCAGGACGCGGGGAAGAAGCTCGTTTAGGAGGCCCTTGCGGCCGTTGCGCGGTCGGGTCGGTTTCCGGGTCGGTAGCACCCGCACATTCTGCCGGGAAGCACGTGCGGTTGCGAGCTTGCCGGGTCGAAGAGCGGCCAGTATCTTTCGCGTCGTGTCCGCCGCGCGCGACGTTCTGCACGTCATCCGCGACGAGCTCCGGCAGATGTTCCTCGAGCGCGACGCGCTGATCGACGGCGCGCTCGTGGCGCTCGTTGCGGGGCAGCACGTGCTCGTCATCGGCCCGCCCGGCACCGCGAAATCGATGCTCGCCGACGAGGTCTGTCGCCGGCTCGACGGTGCGCGCTACTTCCAGTGGTTGCTCACGCGGTTCACCACGCCGGAGGAGCTCTTCGGCGCGGTGAGCCTCAAGGCGCTCGAGAACGACGACTACCGCCGCCTGACGACGCACAAGCTGCCCGAGGCGCACATCGCCTTCCTCGACGAGGTGTTCAAGGCGAGCTCCGCCATCCTGAACACGATCCTGACGCTCATGAACGAGCGCCGCTTCCACAACGGCCGCGACGTCCTCCCCGTGCCGCTGATCACGCTCTTCGCCGCGTCGAACGAGCTTCCGGAGGACGACGAGCTGCTCGCGCTGCACGACCGCTTTCTGCTGCGCTTCGTCGTCGACTACGTCGAGGAGGATTTCCGCTTCCTGAAGCTGCTCCAGACCCGTCCCGCGCAGGCGCGCACCACGCTGCCCCTCGAGGCGCTGGTCGCGGCGCGTGAGGCGGCGGCGGCACTGCCGGTCAGCGGCGAGGTCCTGCGCGCGCTCACGGATCTCCGGCGCGAGCTGCGGACGAAGAACGTCGTCGTCTCCGACCGGCGCTGGACGCAGGCGGTCGGCGTGCTGCGCGCGCACGCGTGGCTGCGCGGCGCGAGCACCGTCGCCGACGAGGACGTCGGCTTCCTGGAGCACGTGCTCTGGCGCGATCCCGCCGAGCGCGAGACCGTGCGCACGGCGATCCGCGAGCTCCTGCGCGGCTACGAGGACGAGGTCCGCGTCCTCCTCTACCAGTCGCGCGAGCTGCGCGAGTACGCGCTGCGCGCCTGGGATACGCGCGAGCTCGAGAGCCGCGCCGCCGTCGAGGCGCACACCAAGATCCGGAACATCCTCGACCGGGTCGACGCGATCCTGTCCCGCGCACGCACCGGCGGCCGGCCGATCGACCGGGTCGAGTTGCTGCGCCGCGAGATCGCCGACATCGAGCGCGAGATGCTGGGTCGTCTCTGATGGCGCGCAAGCGTCCGACGCCGTCGCGCACCGTCGTCATCCCGCCCGACGAGCACAGCTGGGTCGAGAGCGACACGTACGACCGGAGCGCCATCGCGACGCTGCTCGCGGAGTCGCCCTCGCTCGCGAAGGTCGCGGAGGATGGCGGAGCGCTCGTGCCGCACTTCGATGCGCTGCTCGCCGACGTCTTCTGCCTCCTCTTCAAGCTCGAGCCGCGGGCGCGACGCGCGCAGGACGTCGCGCCCGCGGCGGCGCTGAACGGTGCGCTCCTGGCCGCGTTCCACGACCATCCGCTCCTCCACCACCTGCGCGAGCAGACCCAGCTCGACGAGGCACAGGCCGGCCTCGGGACGGTGCTCGTCGGCGAGGAGCTCCTCGCCCTCCTGCGCGACGAGCGACTCCTGCCGCGCGGCGACCTCCTCGACCTCTGGGATCTCGAGCATCGCGAGGAGGAGTTGCGGCGGCGGGGCGACGATCTCAACGCGCTGGATCGGCTCGGCGAGGCATCCGCAGCGCGCGCCCGGGACGCCGTCGCGCACGCCGCGACGGTCGCAGAGGCGCGCCTCAGGCAGAAGGCGCGACAGGTGGGCGAGCGACTCGCCGAGATGCCGGCGCGCGCGCGCAACGCGTTGCCCGCCGCGGCAGCCGGCCTCGCGCGCCAGCTCGGCGAGGCGACGGCCGAGTCGAACAGCTGGGGCAAGGGGCTCGGGGGCGCGGGCCGGACGTCGGCGGGACGGAAGATCGAGCTCGGCCGCCGGCTGGCGCGGAATCCGAAGCTGCGGAAGCTCGCCGCGCTGGTCGGGCGCATGCGCGAGCAGGCCCTCGCGCTCCGCCGCCGTCCGTTCGAGCGTGCGAGCGAGGAGCTCTACGAGGTCACGCTCGGACGCGATCTCCAGCGTCTGCTCCCGCCGGAGCTCCTGGCACTGCACCATCCCGTCCTGCACCGCGACTTCGCGCGCCGGCTGGTCGAGGGCCGTCTCCTCACCTACGCGGTCCGCGGCGACGAGCGCGGCCGCGGCCCGATGATCGTCTGCCTCGACGGCTCCGGCTCGATGGCGGGCGACAAGGAGATCTGGTCGAAGGCCGTCGCGCTGACCCTGCTCGAGATCGCGCGCCGCCAGCGGCGGCTCTTCCGCTTCATCTGCTTCTCGTCCGCGGACACGCCGCTCTTCACGCGCGATCTGAACCCGCGCGAGCGCCACGAGGTGGACGAGGCGCACGCCCTGGACGTCGCCGAGTACTTCCCGGGCGGCGGGACGGACTTCCAGACCCCGCTCAGCGCCGCCGTCGACTGCCTCGGCACGAGCCGCCATCGGCGCGGCGACATCGTCCTCGTCACCGACGGGGAGTGCCAGGTGAGCGCCGACTGGCGAGCGCGCTTCCTCGCGGACAAGAAGCGGCTCGGCTTCGCGCTCTACTCCGTGCTCATCGACGTCGGCCCCGCGAGCGTCGAGACGCTGGCGACGCTCAGCGATCGCGTGACCGCCGTGTCGCGCCTCACCGACGACGGCGTCCGCGACCTGTTCCTCCGCCTGTGACGGGTGCGCTGCAAGGCATCCGCGTCCTCGACCTCGCCGACGAGAAGGGTGCGCTCGCGGGCAAGCTCCTCGCCGGCCTCGGCGCCGACGTCGTCCTCGTCGAGCCGCCGGGCGGGAGCCGCCTGCGCTCGATCCCGCCCTTCTGGCAGGGAACGGCGGACGCGGAGCGGAGCATCTTCTTCTGGTTCTACGCGGCGGGGAAGCGGAGCGTCACCCTCGACGTCGCGACACGAGCCGGCGCCGCGCGGCTGCGTCGGCTCGTCGCGAGCGCCGACGTGCTGATCGAGACCGAGCCGCCGGGCCGGCTCGACGAGCTCGGCGTCGGCGCGGACGCATTGCGCGAGGTGAACCCGCGCCTCGTCGTCGCCTCGATCACGCCCTTCGGGCAGCGCGGCCCCTACCGGAGCTGGCGCGCGTCCGACACGGTCGCGCAGGCGATGGGCGGCATGCTCTACGTGAACGGGCACGCGGACGGCCCGCCGCTGCGCACGCTCGGTCTCCAGGCGTACCACCAGGCGGGCATCTTCGCCGCGATCGGCATCGTGAGCGCGCTGCTCGCGCGCGACGTGACGGGCCGCGGGCAGGACGTCGACGTGAGCCTGCAGGCCTCCGTCGCGAGCGCGCTCGAGCACGTGCCCGGCTTCTGGCACCAGGCGGGTCTCGTCGGCCATCGGCAGGGGACGATGCACTGGACGCGCTACTTCCGCGTCGGCCGCTGTCGCGACGGCTGGGTGATGCACTGCACGCTCGGAGACTGGACGTCGCTCATCGAGTGGATGAAGGCCGACGGCATGGGCGCCGCGGTCGACGATCCCGCGCTCGAGGACATCAAGACGCGGCAGGCCCAGGCGGAGCGCATCTTCGACGCGCTCGACGCGTGGGCGGCGCGCTACACGGTCGCCGAGCTGACCGAGGGCGCGCAGCTCCGTCGCATCCCCTACGCGGCCGTGCGCGCGCCCGAGGCGCTGCTCCGGGATCCGCACTTCGCGGAGCGCGGCTTCTTCGTGCCGATCGAGCATCCCGGGCTCGGGATCACCGTGCCCTACCCCGGCGCGCCGTTCCGGCTCGGCGACGCCCCGTGGCGCGTCGCCCGCCCGCCCCGGCTCGGCGAGCACGACTCGGAGCTCGCCTGATGCGACCGCTCGAAGGCACGCGCGTCCTCGACTTCACCTGGGTCGTCGCCGGGCCGGTTACGACGCGCATCCTCGCCGATCTGGGCGCGGACGTGATCAAGGTGGAGCGGCGCGGGAGCCTCGACTTCGGCGACCGCCGCGGCGGGCTCTCGGGCACGCTGATGCGCGGGAAGCGCAGCATCGTGCTCAATCTGAACGACCCGCGTGGGCTCGACGTCGCGCGCCGGCTCGCCGCCGTCTCCGACGTCGTCATCGACAACTTCAGCGCGCGCGTGATGACGAACCTCGGGCTCGACTACGAGACGCTCATCGCGCTCCGCCCGGACATCGTCTGCGTACGTATGACCGGCTTCGGCCTCACGGGACCGGACCGCGACCACGTGAGCTACGGACCGACGCTCCAGGCGCTCACCGGCTACACGCTCCTCATGGCGGAGCCCGACGGCCCGCCCGCGGGCTTCGGCTACTCGTACTCCGACCTCGCCGGCGGGAATCTCGGCGCGCTCGCCGTCCTGGCCGCGCTCTGGCATCGGCGACGGACGGGACGGGGCCAGCTCGTCGACCTCGCGCAGCTCGAAGCCGTCGCGTGCCTCGTCGGCCCGACGCTCGTCGCGCGCGCGCTCGACGGCGCCGCGTCGGCGCCGGCGGGCAACGCGTCGCAGGAGGCGCCCGGCGCGCCGCACGGCGTGTATCCGTGCGCGGGCGAGGATCGCTGGATCGCGATCACGGTGTTCACCGACGAGGAGTGGCGCGCATTCGCGCGCGTCACCGGCATCGCGGACGACGCGCGCCGCGGGAGTGCCGCGGCGCTCGACCGGCTGGTCGCGGACTGGACGCGGCAGCGCGTCGCGGAGGACGCCGCCTCGCTCCTCCAGCGGGCCGGCGTCGCGGCCGGCGTCGTCGCGAACGCCGAGGATCTGTGCGCGCGCGACCCGCAGCTCGCCGCGCGCGGGTACTTCGTCGACGTTCCGACGCCGGAGGGACGCTCCGTCCGCATCGACGGACCGCCGTTCGTCCTCTCGGAGACGCCCGCTCGCGTCAGCGGACCGGGTCCGCTTCTCGGCGAGCACACGGACGGGGTCCTTGCCACTCTCCTCGGCATGAGCGTCGACGAGATCGCTGCGCTGCGCGCTGACCACGTCGTCGGCTGACGTTTGAGACCCGAGCCCCGCGCCGGTATCGAAGATGAGCGGGGGATGATGCTGGGGAGAGGATCGTTCGCGTCGCTGCAGTCGGCCGTGAGCGTGCTCGCCGGGCTCGTGTCGATCAGCGGCGCCATGTACTCCGCGGTGCGGTACGTCACGCCGGCACCCGGCACGCTCGACGTGCTCGCGGTGGTGCGCTCGGAGACCGGCGATCACCCACTCTCGGGCAGCACGGTCCGGATCGCGACGCGCGACGACGCCCCCGTCGCCGAGCTCACCGCGCCCGCGGACGGCCACGTCCGCCAGCCGCTCCATGAAGGCGACTATCGCCTGCGCGTGAGCGCGCCTCGCTTTCAGGCGCAGACGCGCGACGTCCATCTCGCGGCGGGCGCGATGACGACCGTCCGCTTCGAACTCGCCAAGGAGGAGACGAGCCCGACCGCCGGGCGCGGTCGCGTCGCGCGCACGAGCGACGGCGGCCGCCCGTTGAGTCGCGGGATCGGGGCCGCAGGGCAGTTCCTTCGCCGCCTCGGGCTCTGATCCATCCTCAGAGATAACGGCGAACGCTCGCCGTGTACCGGCGGTACGGCTCGCCGAAGCGGTCGAGCAGGTACGCTTCCTCGGGTCGCACCGCGATGGCGTGCACGACCGCGAGCGACGCGGCGGAGAGCGCAACCACCCAGACGTCGTCCAAGAGGGCCCCGAGTCCGATCTGCATCAGCGTCATCGCGACGTAGATCGGATTCCGGCTCCAGCGGTACGGCCCCTCGAGAATCAACGACGGCGACGGCAGCCACGGCCGCGGGTGCTGCCCGGTGGCGCGGAAGAGCTGGAGCGCGGACGCGAACAGCGCGATTGAGCCGAGGACGAAGAACGCGCCGGCGGCGAGACGGATCGGCCGCTCGAGCGGGACGTGGATCGACACGACGTAGCGCTGGAGGAAGACGCCGACGAGCAGGAAGCCGAGGAAGATAAAGGGCGGCGGGAAGAAGACGCGTGCCCCACCCTGGCGGCTCTGTACCGGCGAGCTCACTTGTTGTGGCAGTAGATGCACGACCCGCCGCCACCGCCGATGAGCGGCGGGTCGTTCGTCGGGTCGCCATCCTGGTACGCCGCGACGCGCTCGGCCGCGTGCGCGACCCGGTCGTCGAGGTACGACTCGTACCGGTAGTTGCTGTTCGCACCGAGGATGCTCCCGAGCGAGTACCAGCGCTTGGCTTTCGCCAGCTGGCCACCCTTCGCGTCGATGTCGCCCAGGAGGAGCGTCGTGCCCTCGAGGTTGTGCGGCGCCATCCCGAGGTTGTTGCAGATCTCGGGCAGCGTCCCGACGCAGTACGCGCTCATGAAGACCATGTCGACCAGCGGCAGGATACGGCCTTGATAGTACGGGTCCGTGCCGGGCAGGATCGGCGCCGCGACCGCGAACGCGTCGAAGCTGTTGAAGAGCGGGTTCGCGTCGATCGCGGCCTCGAGCTGCTGCACGCCGCGCGCGAGCCGCGCGTCGTCGTGGCGCAGGAAGCCGTTGGCGTACGACGTCGCCGCCCGGAAGCCAGGGACGCGCGAATCGTACGGCAGGAGCGCCACGGCGCGATCGAGTGGGCGCTGCGCCGCGCGCCCCTCGGCCTTCCCGGCGGCGCACATGTGGTGAAAGTCGAACTCCGCGCACGCCTCGCTGGTGCGATACAGATGGAGCATCCCGAGGAGGAACTGCGACCGACCGTCGCGCGGGTCGATGCGGACCGCATGGCGCAGGAGCCGGAGCGCCTCGTCGCTCCGCGGCTGGTCGGCCCAGAGCGTGTCCCAGAACGCCTGCTCACCGCGCGCCGCCACGCGCGAGGGCCGGCGGCTCACGATGCGGTCCGCCGCGTTCCGCCGGAAGTTCTGCAGGCGAACGAGATGACGCTCGTCACCGATCGTCAGCCACGCCTCGACGTATGCGACCGGTCCCTTGATCGGGGTGTAGCCCGTTCCTTCGGCGCGAATCTCGAGGCCGCGATGCGTGTAGAGGATCTCGCGGATGCCGCCCGCCCGGTCGTCGCCGCCGGCATAGTGGAAGCCGTCCGTCACCGCGCTCCACGCCTCGCACGGCAGCGGGATCTCGCCGTGGTCCTCGAAGTCGTTCCCGTGTTGGGAGAGCGCGAACTTGAGCGAGGACGTCGTCGGACAGGTCGGAGGCCGCAGCGCCTGCAGGGCGCGATCGGCGCCGACGCGTACGACGGCGCTCGTCGGGCTGAAATCGCCCCGCTTCGCTTCCGTGAACAGCGTAAGCGCGAGCGCCGGCCGCGACCAGGCGGCGACGAGACATGCGGCGACGAGCACTCGTGTCACGACGGCTCTCGAGCGCTGCACCGGGCGTGCCAGGCGAACGCGCGACGTGATCACGACGCCGGCCACGGCGGACCGCAGCCGTGGCCGTGCGGTCGCGCAGTCGTCAAGGTGCATCACGGCGGACCGTAGCACCGGAGCGCTGCCCGCGACCAGCCTGCGGCTTGCAAACGGCCACGCGATCGGCGCAAAGCCCTGGCGATGGCCCTCGCGCTCGTCACCGGCGGATCGCGCGGGATGGGGCGCGCGATCGTCGAGCGCCTCGCCCGCGACGGCGCCGACGTCGCGTTCATCTACCGCCGCGACGAGGCCGCGGCCGCCGAGGTCGCCGCCGCGGTGCAGGCGCTCGGCCGGCGCGCGCTGCCACTGAAGGCGGACCTCGGCGACGCCGGCCAGGTTACCGCCGCTCTCGACCAGCTGGGCGACGAGCCCGTCGCGATCTTCGTCGCCAATGCCGCCGCGACGGCGTTCCGGCCGCTCCTCGAGATGAAGCCGCATCACGTCGAGAAGACGTTCGCGATCACGATCGCGGCGTTCCTCCAGATCGTGCAGCGGATCGCGCCGCGGATGCCGGCGACGGGCCGGATCGTCGCGATCTCGGGCATGGACACGCACCGCTACGTTGCCGGGCACGGCGTGCTCGCCGCGGCGAAGGCCGCGCTCGAGGCGCTCACGCGCTATCTCGCCGTCGAGCTCGGTCCGCGCGGGATCACCGTCAACGCCGTGAACCCGGGCTACGTCGAGACGGACTCGGTCGCGATGTACCTCCAGGACGAGGAGGGCCGGCGTGCGTTCCTCGAGGAGATCGCCGGTGCGACGCCGCTGCGGGCGCTCGGCACGCCGGACGAGGTCGCGTCGCTCGTCGCATTCCTCTGCTCGGCGGAGGCGGCGTGGATGCAGGGCCAGGTGATCTACCTGGACGGCGGCATCTTCCTGCACGCGCCCGGCCACAGCGTCCGCTGGTGGCGGCGGACCGGACGATTGTAAGCGGCGCGGGCCGCCGGTAAGGTCATCGCGTGCGCAACCGGGCCGTCGTCTCGGTGATCGGGCGCGACCAGAAGGGCGTGGTGGCGCGCATCTCCACGTACCTCGCGTCCTGCAACATCAACATCGAGGACATCGAGCAGCGCGTGATGGAGGGTCTCTTCATCATGACGATGCTCGTCGATCTCTCCGACCTCTCCGTCACGCTCGACGAGCTCGCGCTCGGCCTCCGCAAGATCGGCGACGAGATCAGCATGGAGGTGACGCTGCGGCTCGCCGGCGGGCCACCGCAGCGGAAGCGCGTGGCCGTGCTCGTCACCAAGGAGGCGCACTGCCTGGCGCAGTTCGTCCAGGATCGCGACGCCGGGCTCCTGAACGGCGATCTCGTCTCGGTGCTCGCGAACCATCCCGACCTGGAGCCGCTCGCGCGCGCACACGACATCCCGTTCGCGTGGGCGGCGTCGGCCGACAAGAAGGCGCACGAGGACTTCCTGCTCGCGCGCCTCGCCGAGGTGAAGCCCGACCTGATCGTGCTCGCGCGCTACATGCAGATCCTGAGCGCGCGCGTGATCGACCGGTATCCCTTCCGCATCATCAACATCCACCCCTCGCTGCTGCCGTACCACCCGGGCTCGAACGCCTACAAGCAGGCGTGGGAGGAGGGCGTGCGCGTCTCCGGATGTACCGCGCACTTCGTCACCGAGCAGCTCGACGCGGGACCCGTCGTTCTGCAGGACGTCTTCCACATCCGCGTCGGCGAGGACTCGCTCGAGGACGTGAAGGCGCGTGGCCGGGCGCTCGAGGCGAAGGTGCTCTCGCAGGCGGTGCAGCTCTTCTTGAACGACCAGCTCGTCGTGAAGGATCGGAAGGTGATCTTCCGCCCCGGGCGGTTCCCTGGCGTCGCGGCCGGGTCGACGTGAGGACGGCGTGCCGTTCGCAGTCTGGGTGAGCGGCGCCGATCGCGATCGCGTCGAGCGCGTCGCCGACGCGATCGCGGCGCATCTCACGACCCGCGACCTCCCGGTCGAGGTGCTCGACTCGCGCACGCCCGGCGCCGACGCGCTCGCACCCAGAGCCGTCGTCGTGCTCGTGGACGCGCTCGCGCGGCACGGGGTCGCGACGATCGTCGCGCTGCCGCTGAACGCCGAGGACGCCCGCGCCACGGGCGCGCGCATGATCGAGGTCCACGCCTGCGGCGGCGAGCGATCCGGCTACGAGCCCCCGGACCGCCCCGAGGTCGAGCTCGAGCCCGGGGCCGGCGTCGAGCGCGTCGTCGGAACGCTCGAGGTGCTCGGGTTCCTTCCGCGTGGCGCGGAGCGCGCCTACACGGAGGACGAGGAGCGCCAGGTGATCCGACGCCTCAAGGCGTTCGGTTACCTCTGATCGTCAGGGAACGAAGAAGCCGCGCACGCGCAGCAACCGGCGCAGCTCCGCGCGCAGAGCGCGCACGCCGCGGGCGAGCGCGCGCACGTGCGTGGCGACGTCCGCGCCGCCGCCGACCGCGGCGCGCACCGATGGCAGCGCGACGGTCCGGCGTAGCGCACCGACCTGGACGTTGACGCTGCGCAGAATCGCGAGCGCCAGACGGGCGCGCGCGCGGCCCGGCGTGTCGGCGAGCCGCCCGGGCGTCGCGCGAGGACTGGTCTCCTTGCCCGCGAGAGCGCGCGCGACGCGATCGAGGCCCGACCGGATCGTATCGACGCGCGCCGCGACGGACGCGACGGCGGCCGTCGCGAGCATCGCGCGTGCGTCGCCCTCGAGCGCCAGCGCCAGCTGGAACGCGGCCTGGACGGCGACGCAGCTCGCGCGGTCGGCGAACACGGCCGGATGCGTGCAGCGCGCGCCGGCACAGACGTCGTCGGTGCACGCGTCGCCATCCTCGGCGCACTCCTCACCGTCGGTGCGCGCGGGACCGGGCGTGCAGCCCGCCGCGTCGTGACCGGATTGCTGCGGCGAGCACGTCGCGCTCGCACACGCGTTGATGGGAACGCAGCGCGCGTCGATCGGGATCGATTCGCAGTGCCCGCCGACGCATGCCTCGTCCGTGCACGAGAAGCCGTCGTCGGGGCAGACGACCGGCGTGCCGACGCAACGCCCCGCATCGCAGCGATCGTCCTGCGTGCACGGGTCGCGGTCGTTGCACGCGGGCCCGGTCGCCGGCTGGTGCTGGCAATGAAAGCCGACGCAGCGATCGATCGTGCAGGGATCGCCGTCATCGCACCCGATCGCCGTCCCCTCGACGCAGATCGTGGCGCGCGCTCCCATCGGGCCGACCACGAGCAGCAGAGCGGCGACGGCGAGGGTCGCACGTGCCATCCCCGGGTCGTGACCGACGGCTCGACTTCGCGCCATCCCGTGCGCAAGCTATCCGTTCTCCCCCGTTGGGCGCCGACGTTGCGACCGTCCCGGGCATGTGCGCACCATTCCGCCCGCGGAGGCCACCCATGCTGGAACTCGTTCCGCTGGCCCGGGCGACCGCGACGCTGTCGCCGCCGATCCTCCTTCCGAACACGCCGTCGGGGATGCGCGTCATCTTCGAGTTCACCGACTACTGCGTCGAAGGCGAGCGGTTGCGCGCCCGCCAGCGCGGCGTCGCGGCCGCCGACTGGCTCGTCGTCGGCGCGGACGGCACGGGCACGCTCGAGGCCCGCGTGACGCTCGAGACGCCGGACGGGGCCGTCATCCTCCTGCGCTACGGCGGGCGCGTCGACGCCTCGCGCGGGCTCGGCGGCGCGCCGATCTTCGCAACGCTCCAGTTCGAGACCGGCGACGACCGCTACGCATGGCTCAACCGCGTCCAGGCGGTCGCGAAGGGCACGCTCAGCGGAAGCGCCGTCGAATACGAGGTGTGCGAGCTGCGGTAACCCTAATGCAGCACGCGCGGGCCGCGGGTGCCGACGCTCGTGCCGCGTGAACCGCGGCGCGTGAACGAGCTCAGCTCCCAGTGGTCCTCGTCGCGGAGATGCTTCAGCACGTACAGGTGACCGTCCCGGCCGCGCACCCGGAAGTAGTCGGCGTCGTTGCCGTACCAGCGATCGAGAAGATCGTCGACCTCGATCGTGTGCTCGCCGAGGACAAAGCGACGCGGCCCGTCGGCGTTGCGCTCGGCATGGCACTCGACGTGGATGCGCATGCTGAATCGCTTACCGCCCGTCGCACGGCGGCGTCAAGATGGTCTCGCCGTTCGACGTGCACTCGTGATAACCGCGACGCCATGCGAGACCTCGACGGCAAATTCGCATTCGTCACGGGTGCCGGCTCCGGACTCGGACGCGAGATCGCGCTCACGTTCGCGCGCGCGGGCGCGCGCGTCGCCGTGAACGATCTGCGCGCGGAGGCGGTCTCCGCCGTGCACGAGGAGCTCGCCGCGCTGGACGCGAGCCTCGCGTGCGGGCCGCTCGCCGGCGACGTCGCCGATTCGAGCGTCGTGCGCGGCTGGTTTGCCGCCCTCGCCGCGGCGACGGGGGGTCGGCTCGACATCCTCGTCAACAACGCCGGGTACGCGGACTCCGATGGCGAGAACCGGGAACGCCTCGCGCGCCAGGTGCAGGAGCTGACCACCACGGGTCGCATCACGACCGCGCTCGACACGACCCGGCGGCTGACGGACGAGCGCTGGGCGCGGATGATCGCCGTTCACCTGACCGGCACGTTCAATTGCACCCGCGCCGCGCTCGACCTGATGGCGCCGCGCGGGAGCGGCCGTATCATCAACATGGCGAGCATCGGCGCGACGACGGGGATCGCGGGCGCGACGCACTACTGCGCCGCAAAGGGCGGCATCGCCTCGTTCACGAAGGCGCTGGCCCGCGAAGTTGGCGTGCAGGGCATCCTCGTGAACGCGATCGCGCCCGGGTACATCGACACGCCGCTCCTCGACGTCTTCGGGGACGCACGGGAGGTGAGCTCGGCGCTGATCGCCACGCAGACGGTGCTCGGCCGGCTCGGCGAGGCGCGCGAGGTCGCGGCCACCGCGCTCTTCCTCGCCGGCCCGGGATCGAGCTACTTCACCGGCCAGATCCTCTCACCGAACGGCGGCCTCGTGATCTAGACGAACGATGAAGACGCCCAGCAATCGCATCATGTACATCGAGTCCAAGGCTGGCGGTCTCGTCGGTCCGGCCCGCATCGGTCGCGTGACGTTCTCGAAGACGGGGAAGACGCTGTACTACCGCGGGCAGGCATTCCGGAGCCTCAAGGGCGACGGCTTCAAGGCGAACTACTACGACGTGGCGACGGGTGACCGGTACTGGATCTCCGGATGCCGGAAGGACGGCGCGGACCGGCTGTATGGCGAGCGTCTTCCGACGCACATCGACGACGACGTCGCGGACGAATACTGGACAGCGATCCGCGGCAGACGCCCACGGACAACCGGGCGTCCGCGTCGAACCAGTCGCGACAGAAGCGCTAGCTGAGATACGCGGTCGCGAGCAGGTCGAGCGGGTGCTCGACCTGCACCGGGAGACCGCGGAGTACGGCGCCGGCGCGGATCTGGAGCAGACAGCCGGGGTTCGCGGCCGCGACGACGTCGGCGGCGCTTGCGACGATGCGGTCGAGCTTCCGGTCGAGCAGACGACGGCTCATCGCCCGTTCGGTCAGGTTGTACGTCCCGGCGCTGCCGCAGCACACGTCCGCCTCCTCCAGCTCGACCAGGCGAACCCCCGGCACGGCGGCGAGGAGGCGGCGGGCCGGATCGCGCACGCCCTGCCCGTGCACGAGGTGACACGGGTCGTGTACGGCGACGGTGCGCTCGAGCGCGCGCGCCGGTGGCGGCAGCCCGAGCTCGTCGAGGAGCGCGAGCGCGTCGCGCGCGCGGGCGGCGACGGCGGCGGCGGTCGGGTCGTCGGGCAGCAGCTCGGCATACTCGCGCAGGAGCGCGCCGCAGCCGGCCGCATTCGACACGATCCAGTCCGCCCCCGTCGCCGCGAGGACGTCGGCGCAGCGCCGCGCGAGCGTGCGGGCCCGTCCGACGTCGCCGAGGTGCAGCGCGAGCGCACCGCAGCAGGTCTGCGCGTGCGGCACGATGACGTCGACGCCGGCGTGCCGCAGCAGTGACACGGTCGTGCGGTTCGTGCGCGAGAACGCCGCGTCGGCGACGCAACCCGTGAGGACGACCGCGGTGCCGCGCGACCCGGACGGAGCGACCGATCCGCGCGCCGACACCCGCGGCTCCGGCGGCAGCGCCGCCAGGTACGCGAGCGCGGTACTGCGCGTCCAGCGCGCGAGCCGCGCTACCCACGCGCGCCCGGCGAACGGTCGCAGCGCGGCATGCGCTGCGCGCGCGAAGGCCGGCGTCGTGAGCGCGGCGGCGAGCGCGCGGCGGAGCCAGCGCGCCGGCGCCGGACGCGCGCTTTCGACGAACGGACGCGCCGCTTCGATGAGTGCGCCGTAGCGGACGCCGGAGGGGCACGCCGTCTCGCACGCGCGGCAGCCGAGGCACAGATCCAGATGACGGATCACGTCCGCGGTCGGCGCGAGCGTGCCCTCCTCGAGCGCCCGCATCAGATGAATCCGGCCGCGCGGCGACTCCACCTCGAGGCCGAGCTCCAGGTACGTCGGGCATGCGGAGAGACAGAGCCCGCAGTGAACGCAGGTGGAGAGCTTCTCGTGCTCCACGAAGCGCATGGCTAGATCCCGCAAACGAAACGGCCGGGAGCGAACATTCCGTGCGGATCGAACGCCCGCTTCACGGCGCGCATCAGCTCGGCGCCCGGCCCGGGATCGCCCCAGACGTCGACCCGCGCCTTGACGGCCGGCGTCGCGCGCTCGACGACGAGCGACCCGCCACGCGCCTCGAGCTCCGGTCGGAGCGTCGCCACGAGGCCGGGCACGGCGTCGTCGTCGGCAACCGCGATGCGCACGACGCCGTTCGCCGCGTGGCCGACGGAGCGGACCGGCGTGCCGCTGCGCGACACGCGGGCGAGGAACGCGCCGACGTCGGAGGGCAGCATCGCCGCCCGCAGGACGGCGGCCGCCGGACGAACGGGGAAGGCACCGAGCTCGGTGCGCAGCGCCGCACCGTCGCTCACGGGGATCGCGCGCACCCCGCGCGCGCGCGCCTGCGCGAGCAGGCGGTCGCGCGCGTCCGTGACCTCCTCCTCCAGGCCCGCGAGCCCGACGACTACCGCGGCCGCTTCGCCGGGCCCCTCCGGTAGCTCGCCCGGACCCGCGATCTCGAGCCAGAACGGTTCGACGATGCCCGCCAGTGTCGCGAGCGCCGTCTCCGCGGCGAGCTCCACGGCACGGCACGCGATGACGACGGCCTCCTCGCGCGCCGGCCGCGGCCGGACCTTGAACGTCGCCTCGACGATCGGCCCGAGCGTACCGAGCGCGCCGACGTGGAGCTTCGGCAGGTCGTAGCCCGCGACGTTCTTGACCACGCGCCCACCACCCGCAACGAGCGCGCCCTCCGCGTCGACGGTACGCAGCCCGAGGAGGAGATCGCGCACGCGTCCCTGGGACGCGCGCAGCGATCCCGACAGGTTCGCCGCGACGAGACCGCCGACCGTCGTCGCCTCCGGACGCGGCGGATCGAGCGGCAGCCACTGCCCGGCGCGCGCGAGCGTCTCGGAGAGCACGGACAGACGGCAGCCCGCCTCCACGGTGACGGTCATGTCGGCCGCCTGATGATCGACGACGCGGTCGAGTCGGTCGAGCGCGACGAGCACGTCGACACGCGCTGGGACCGCTCCGATGTCGAGATGCGCGCCCGTGCCGCACGCGACGATCGCCCGTCGGCGTGCCGCCGCGTCGCGCACGACGTCCTGGACCTGCGCGACGGTTTCCGGGCGCGCGACCTGTGCCGCGGCGACGCCGTCGACCGTCACATCGCCGCCTGACGCCGCGGCGTACGCGTCTCGACGCACACCTTCGCGTCCGGGAAGATCTTGTGCGGGTTCGCGCGTCCCTCCGGATCAAAGACGGCGCGCAGGCGGATCATCGCGCGCAGATCGTCGGGGCCGAAGAGGAGCGGCAGCTGGGCCATCTTCTCGACGCCGATGCCGTGCTCGCCGGTGAGGCTCCCGCCGAGCGCGACGCACGCCTCCAGAATCTCGCGCCCCGCGGCGAGCACGCGTGCTACTTCGTCTCGGTCGCGCTCGTCGAACAGGATGATCGGATGGATGTTCCCGTCGCCCGCATGAAAGACGTTGGCGATGCGGAGCCGGTGGCGCTCGGCGGCGCCGGCGATCACGCGCAGGATGTCCGGGACGCGCGTGCGCGGCACGACGCCGTCCTGAGTGCAGTAGTTCGGCGCGAGCCGGCCGACGGCGCCGAAGGCCCGCTTGCGGCACTTCCAGAGCGCCGCGCGCTCGGCATCGTCGCGCGCGACGCGGACTTCGCGTACGCCGTTCGTCCGGCAGACCGCGGCGACGCGCGCCGCCTGCGCGTCGAGGCCGACGGCGGGGCCGTCGAGCTCGATGAGCAGGACCGCGCCGGCGTCGGTGGGCAGGCCGACGCCGTACGCCGCCTCGACGGCCGCGACGATGAGGCGGTCCATCATCTCGAGCGCGGCCGGCACGATCCCGGCGGCGATGATCCCCGAGACCGCCTCGCTCGCCGCGTCGACCGACTCGAAGACGGCGAGGAGGGTCCTGTAGGCCTCCGGCACGCGCACGAGCTGCAACGTCGCGCGCGTGACGATGCCGAACGTTCCCTCGGCGCCGACGACCACCCCGACCAGGTCGTACCCGGGCCGGTCCTCGACCGCGCCGCCGAGCGCGACGAGCTGGCCGGACGGAAGCGCGAGCTCGACGCCGAGCACGTGGTTCGTCGTGACGCCGTACTTGAGCGTGTGCGGGCCGCCCGAGTTCTCCGCGACGTTCCCGCCGATCGTGCACGCCGGCTGGCTGGACGGATCCGGCGCGTAGGCGAGCCCGTGTGCGCGGACCGCGTTCGTCACCCACTGGTTCACGACGCCCGCCTGCACGACGATGCGGCGGTTCACCACGTCGATCGCCTCGATCGCGCGCATCCGGCTCGTACAGATCATGACGGGCGCAGCGACAGGGAGGGTCCCGCCCGACAGACCGGTGCCGGCGCCGCGCGGGACGAAGGCAATACCGTCGGCCGCGAGGATCCGCAGCACCGCGCTCACCTCCGCGGGCGAGCGCGGCAGGACGACGAGCTCGGGCGTCGCGCGCTCGAGCGTGTAGCCGTCGCACTCGTAGACGAGGAGTGCCTCCGGGCGGTCCACGACACCGTCGGCGCCCACGATGGCGCGCAGCCGCGTTGCGATGCTAGACGACGCCAATGGTTGCGAATCCCCCGACGAACATGCCGCGCATCACGCCCTACCTCTTCTACGAGGACGTCGCGAGCGCTCTCGAATGGCTCGCGCGGGCGTTCGGCTTCCGCGAGCGAATGCGGCTCCCGGGTCCGGACGGCAAGATCGCGCATGCCGAGATGGAGCTCGCCGGCGGCGTCGTCCAGATGGGCTGTCCCGGCCCGGACTACCGGAACCCGAAGCGGCTCGGGCAGCCGACGCAGCTCGTGCACGTGTACGTCGACGATGTCGATCGCCACTTCGAGCGTGCGCGGAACGCGGGCGCGAAGATCCTTCACGAACCGGCGGATCAATTCTATGGCGACCGCCGCTACGGCGCCGAGGATCCCGAGGGTCACCGCTGGTACTTCGCGCAGCACCTGCGCGACGTCGCGCTGGAGGACATGAAGCCGTGATCGGCGAGTTCGCGCCCCCGACCCGTCTCCTCCTCGGCCCCGGTCCGTCCGAGGTCCACCCGCGCGTGCTGCGCGCGATGAGCGCGCCGCTCCTCGGCCACCTCGACCCCGCCTTCATCGCGATGATGGAGGACGTGAAGACGATGCTGCGCGAAGTCTTCGCGACGAAGAACGCGCTGACGTTCCCCGTCTCCGGCACCGGGAGCGCCGGGATGGAAGCGTGCGTCGTGAACCTCGTCGAGCCCGGCGACGAGGTCGTCGTCGGCGTGAACGGGGTCTTCGGGATGCGCATGGCCGACGTGGTCGAGCGGGCGGGCGGGCGCGTGCTGCGCGTCGAGGCGCCGTGGGGCCGCGTCGTTCGTGCCGAGCAGGTGGAGGCGGCGCTCAAGAACTCGACGAGGCCGAAGCTCGTCGCGCTGATCCACGCGGAGACGTCGACCGGCGCGTGGCAGCCGCTCCCCGACGCGGCACGCCTCGCGCACGAGCACGGCGCGCTATTCCTCACCGACTGCGTCACGTCGCTCGGCGGGGCGCCGGTCGAGATCGACGCGTGGGGCGTCGACGCGGCGTACAGCGGGACGCAGAAGTGCCTCTCGTGTCCGCCCGGGCTCGCGCCGGTGACCTTCGGGCCGCGCGCTATCGAGGCGATGGAGCGCCGCACGACGAAGGTCCGCAGCTGGTACCTCGACGCGACGCTGCTGCGACAGTACTGGGGCGAGGAGCGCGTCTACCATCACACCGCGCCGATCTCGATGAACTACGCGCTGCGCGAGGCGCTGCGCCTCGTCCTCGAGGAGGGCCTCGAGGCGCGCTTCGCGCGCCATCGCCGGAACCACGGGGCGCTCGCCGCGGGGCTCGATGCGCTCGGTCTCGGCCTCGCGAGCGAGGAGGGCCACCGGCTGCCGATGCTGAACGCGGTCACCGTGCCGGACGGCGTCGACGAGGCGCGCGTCCGCGGGCGGCTGCTACGCGAGCACGGGATCGAGATCGGGGCCGGGCTCGGGCCGATGAAGGGGACGGTGTGGCGAATCGGGCTGATGGGCGAGTCGAGCCGGCGGGCACACGTGCTGACCGTGCTCGCGGCGCTCGAGGACGCGCTGCGGGCGGAGGGCCGGCGCGTCGAACCAGGCGTCGGGGTCGCGGGCGCGCAGCGCGCGTACGCGCGTTGAGCCGGCGGGTCGCGCTCGTCTGCCTTCTGCTCGCCGCGTGCGTGCAGGCGCGCTCGGCGCCGGTCGACCCGACGTTCGCGGACGACCTGGACCTCGCCTCGTTGCGCCAGGCGATCGCGCGTAGCCGCGCCACCGGCGACGCGGGGACCCGCCTCCTGGGAATCCTCGAAGGTTCCGACGAGCGCGCCGCCGCGATCCAGCGCTCGTTCCGGGTGGTCCGGATCGCCGACCCGGTGCTCGTCACGGCGTACTACGAGCCCGAGCTGGCGGCGCGGCGGACGGCGGAGGGCGCCTTCCAGTACCCGATCTACCGACAGCCCGACGGCGCGCAACCGATGCCGACCCGGGCTGCGATCGACGCGGGCGCGCTCGCCGGGCGCCGGCTCGAGCTCGCATGGACCGACGACCCGGTCCGGCTCTTCGCCCTGCACGTGCAGGGTTCCGGTCGGCTCCGGCTCGCGGACGGCAAGATCATGCGTGTCGGGTATGCCGGAACCAACGGGCGACCGTACGGGAGCATCACCCCCGCACTGCGGGCGCGCGGCCTGCTGCCCGACGGCTCGGCGACGTGGCCGGAGATCCGGGCGGCGCTCGCGAAGCTTCCGCGCGAGGAGCAGCTGGCCGTCCTCGAGACGAACGAGCGGTACACGTTCTTCCGGCCGACACACGACGCGGACCCGGTCGGTAGTCTCGGCGTCACGCTCACGCCTGGTCGTTCCATCGCCGTCGATCCGCACATCGTCGCGCCGGGCACGATCGCATACCTCGAGACGGCCACCGTGCGGCGATTCGTCGTCGCCCAGGACACGGGGGTCGCGATCCGGGGACCGCGCGCGGATCTCTTCCTCGGGCCCGGGCCGGATGCCGAGGCGCGCGCCGGTACGATGCGGGAGCACGGCGTGCTGTACGTCCTGTCGCCGCGGTGACGTGAACGCGACTTTCGGTTTCTCTTGACGCACGGCCGCGCGGAGTGGAACTCTCCGCCGTCGCGCCGCTCCGGGGGGAAAGCCGGCACGCGTCGTCGATGTCGAACGACCCCACCCACCCCCAACCGGAGAAGGCATCCATGACTGAGTTCGCGCTGCGGACACGTCCGCACCGGAAGCGACTCGTGCTGCTCGCGGTCCCAGTCGCGCTGCTCGGCTTCGCGGCGCAGGGACGTGCTGCGGCTGGTGACACGACGGCCGACCGTGTCCTCGGCCAGATCGACTTCACGCACGCCACGGATCCGTCGTTCATCCGGGCGAAGTCGCTCGACCTCGAGGGCGACCCGCGCGGCAACGGCGTCGCGATCGACGTCGCGCTCAACCCGAACGCCATCTACGTCGCAGACACGAGCAGCAACCGCGTGCTCGCCTGGCGCGACGTCTCGTCGTTCGCCGACGGGGCCGACGCCGATCTCGTCATCGGCGCCCCCGACTTCTACACCGCCAGCCAGGGCTGCCAGCGGACGTCGACCGCGTTCTGCGGCCCGCTCGCGCTCGCGGTCGACGCGTCATCGGGCGACCTCTACGTCTCGGGCGACCACGTCGAGAAGTTCCACTCCCCGTTCGGGCAGTCGCCGCCCGTGAGCGGCACGACGTTCGTGGCGGCCGGACCCGACCCGTGGGGAGTCGCCGCCGATTCGCAGGGGAACGTCTACGTCGCGTTTCGGAACCAGCACGTGGTGGTGGAGTACGACGCGGGCTCGACCACGCCCCATCTCGTCTTCGGCCAGGCGACGGCGGCCGGCGGCGGCTGCAACCAGGGCGGCCTGGCGAGC
>Ga0070731_10001274_pt1 | contig 26754 bp, 25 predicted proteins | sample Coa_R1_2_FD_66448 | JGI IMG/M metagenome (GOLD analysis project Ga0070731, IMG submission 66448) | Surface soil microbial communities from Centralia Pennsylvania, which are recovering from an underground coalmine fire - Coalmine... | ecosystem: Environmental > Terrestrial > Soil > Unclassified ... | reverse complement strand
TTACACAGTCTATAGCGGGCTCCGCTGGGCCGATCCCAAGCCGCACGAGCGCGTGGCCGTGCTTGGGATTGGCGGGCTTGGGCACCTGGCAGTGCAATACGCCAAGGCTGCCGGCTTCCAAACCATCGCCGTTTCGCACTCCCCTGATAAAGACAAGATGATTCGCGATCTCGGCGCGGATGAAATTGTCCGCGATGGAAAGAGCCTTGCGGCAGCGGGGGGCGCAGATGTGATCCTCAGTACTTCCAATTCGACCAAGTCCATGGTAGATAGCATTCAGGGGCTGCGGCCAGACGGCCGGCTTGTCGCGATGGGCGCCGATGTGGAGCCGCTTTCGATTTCTCTGACCGACCTCATAATGAAGCGCATTCGGGTGGTTGGCAGTCAGCAAAACGGCCCCGAATATCTCTACGAGGCCCTTGATTTCGTGGCGCAAGGCAAAGTTAAAGCGATAGTCGAGACGTACCCATTGGCTGAGGCACCGAAGGCCTACGAACGCGTTGCGGAGGGGAAGGCCCGGTTCCGTGCCGTCCTCACCATGTAATTGCCGAGCTGAGCACTCACCGCAGGTTGTGGGTAAACGCCGTTCCCTGAAAATGGGCAATACGGGCCCGTTCATTTGCATTCTGCCGCGAAGTCGGCATCGCATAGGAGTTCCGACGGCATGAAGCTTTCCGATCCGGTGGTGCGAACGTGTCCGTCATTTGCGATCAGGTGGCTGGGCGCGCCGCGGATTTTCTGGCTCCTGATGACTCAATTTATCGCCACGTATGCTCCTGTCCCTGCGGAGTCGCCGACCACTCCGGAGTAGGGGTAGCTGCCGTCGCTGCCGGCAAAGGCTGTACAGCACGTGTAATCATTGACGTTCGTGCCAGATCTCCAAAAAACCTTGAGATTCCATAAAACCGGGCCCATCCGGGCATACGGATGCACAAGTCCACTAACGATAGGGTACGCTGTACGTTCAATTGACAACCAGCCAAACTAACGTGACAATTCATAATCAGGGCTTCAACGAGGCGCCCTTCCGCCGGATCCCTGCCGGTGGAGTTCTTAAGACAAAGCGGCCCTGTGGCCGAGGAGGCGGTATGACGCGGGTCTACCTATATAGCGATCAGCCCATCCTGGCCAAAGGGTTGGAAGTGCTCCTGGCAGCCACGGGCCGGTTCCAGGTGGAGAGTTCATACTCCGGAATACCGGAATTAGTCGAGCGGTTGCAGGCCGACGCCCCGGATATCCTCCTCCTAGACTTGACGCCGGATGTCACGTTCGGCGTTCTCAGCGACATCGAACGCGTCGTCCACGAGTGCAAGCTCGTGTTATGGGTCAGCGCGATCTCCACCGAACTCGCGTTTCAGGGCATGGGCCTGGGTGTGCGCGGCATCTTGCGCAAGACCTTGTCGGCCGAACTGCAGGTCAAGTGCCTGGAAAAGGTCCAAGACGGCGAACTGTGGTTTGAAAAGGCCCTCACCGACAGCTTCCTGGCCGCCAAGCGAGTGGTGTTGAGCCGCCGCGAGGGCCAACTCATCACGCTGTTGTCGCACGGCATGAAGAACAAGGAGATCGCTGCCGCTCTGCAGATCACGGAAGGCACCGTGAAGGTTTATCTTTCCCATTTGTTCACGAAGGTGGGCGTGAAAGATCGTTTCGAACTGGCGCTGTTCGGCCTGAAGAACCTCACCGGCGGACACGGGCAGTCCTCGGAGCAGCCCAGCCGTGTCCACGACGCGCCCATCCCCAATTTGCGGTCGCTGGTGATGGAGAGGCCGCAGGCCCGGCCGGCAGCTTCCCTCGTCGGCGGGCCGCGTTCCAGCCCTTGCGCCACACCTACCGCCCTGGCGAGATTCAGCTAATCGGGAACGTCCTGCCGAGCAACCAATCCAAGCGGCGGGTCGAGAGCTGACCCCATGCTTGGAATGGACAACCGTGAAACAGCCCACTAACTCGTTCGACCCACAGCGACGCAGGACGTCCCTCAACCTGCTTCTGTCGCCGGCGTTTTAACCACTCGCGAGACTAGCCGCGTACAGTAGCGGTCGATTGGCCGCCCGATAATACAATTTATCGTTATTCATGATTCATGCCCACCGGGGTTCAACGATGGTCGGCCCGCGCGGTTGGCTTACCGTTTTCGGAGTGCGATTGATATCTCGTATTAATCCTCCAGCGGCTGCCTCTACGGTATACTGTGGGCTCGGAGAAACCACTGATGCGTGGATGGATTGTCTTGTTGCCAATCGCCGCAGCTGCTCTGGCGCAAGAGGCTCCCGTGGCTCCGAGTGCGCAGGCAGGGACAACGATTCCGTCGGGCGTTCCGCTTCGTGTGGCGCTTGAACGCCGTGTGGCAATCAAGCGTGTCGGCGAACCCATCCAGGGACGGTTGGTGGACCCAATTTATGTTTTCGATCAGGTAGTCCTTCCGGCCGGAATTGAAGTGGAAGGGCATATCGCCGCAATCGGCGGAGTTCCGATTGGCCGGCGTCTCATGGCGTTGCTCTATGGCAATTTAACACCGCCGCGGGACGTGCGTGCACAGTTTGACGCCTTGGTACTGAGCGACGGTTCGCGGCTATCCCTGCGCACTGAGCCTGCGCGCGGAACAGCGCACACCATGCGTGTGGCCAAACCTCGGAAGAAGGGGGAAGAGCGCAAGTCCGGTCTCGCGGGCGCTCAGGACAGGTTCGAAGAAATGAACCGGGCGGCAATTCTCGCCTTCAAAGCTCCGGGCAAAATGAGCCGGCTGAAGTCCAGGCTGTCCGAGATGCTTCCCTATCACCGGCAAGCCTGGTCGGCGGGTACGCTTTTCAGCGGCGCATTACAAGAACCCCTGACCGGACCGCCGCAAAGTCATGTCGAAGCGCGTGCCGTTAACCCTGGCGTTACCAAGGCTCAGGAAGTTAGCGCCCGCCTGCTCACTCCGATCAGTTCCGCGACCGCGCGAAGAGGATTGCCTGTCGAGGCGGTGGTGACCCGGCCCGTGTTCTCGGCCGATCATGGCCTGCTGATTCCGGAAGGCGCTCGTCTGCTCGGGGATGTGGTGGAGGCGCACGGTGCCCGGCTTCTTCACCGTAACGGGAAGGTACTTTTTGTGTTCCGGCAGATTAAACTGCCGGCACGCGCCGCACGAGGCATCCAGGGCTACCTAGAGGGTGTGGAGGCCGACTTCAATGAGCACCTGGCCCTCGATTCGGAAGGGGCTGCGCGCGTCAGCAGCCCTACGACCCGGTTCATTTTTCCAGCGATTGCGGCAGCGGTCACCGGCCTCTCGTTTCATCAGGATTACAATGCCCAGGGTGTTCCCGATCAAGACATTGGAGGCCGCGCTGAATCCGGAGCCGTAGGACTCGGGTTGATTGGCACTCTGGTGACACAGGTTGGTCCCCGTGCTTTCGCCTCGAGTATCGCCATCACGGGTGCTGCGCTCAGCATTTACTCGACCTTCATTGCGCGAGGAAGAGATGTGGTTCTTCCGACGAACACACCGGTCAAAATCAGCCTCAAGGCACGCGACGGAGAGTCCGGGGGCGGGCGGCACAGGGAGTAAAGCGAAGTCGGCTTGTGCGGCCCATGGCCGTGCCACCTCTGGAGCAGCGGTGGACCGGCGGGGGAGAGGCACCTCCGTCCTAGTCCGCACCGCATTTCTACGATTGGGCTAAGTGGATGCCAGCGTTGGGGCGTCCGAGTTGAGTTGGCGCGGCCTCGCGATTCAGAACGTGAACTTGAGCGCGGCTTTGATCAGCCGCGGCGGAGCTGCCCTAACCAGCTCGCCGAATAGCGCGCTATCGACGTCACCGTTTACCGCCGCCGGGCCAAAGAATTGCGCATGGTTGACCGCGTTGAAGGCTTCCAGCCGGAACTGCAGCACCCGGGCTTCGGTGAATTGGAACGACTTCAGTAGCGCCAAGTCGAAGTTCAGCATACCCGGACCATAAAAGGACCGGCGGGAGGCATCACCAGGCCTGCCCAGCACGTTGTCGCTAAAGGCGGAAGTATTGAAATATGGCAGTCCATTGCGAGGATTGCCGTTCAGGTTGAGTGGAGCACCGTTATAGTCGGGCAGGTCTAGGCTATGATTATTCACGCCGTTGGGGATGCTTCCCATCAACGACAAATCGCCGTCAGCTCGCAACGTTACTGGAAATCCGGTGCTCACGCGCGTGATCGCGGAAAGCTCCCAGCCGCTGGTCAAGCCCTTGAGATGCCCAAAGAAGTGCTCGAACGGCGGCTTGTACTGATAGCTCGCTACGAGATCGTGCCTCAGATCGAAAGCCGAGAGCGCGCGCGTGGCACTGAAGTTGAAGGGATTGACGGGGTCGGAGATACTAGACGCCTGGTCGATCGACTTGCTGTAGGTATACCCGATCCAGAAGGTTAAACTCTTGCTGGAGTGGCGGAGCGTGGCCTCAAAGGCATTGTAATTCGAGTTCCCGATACTCGCGTCGTAGTCGTCGTTGGAGAACGCCGGACCCAGCCCCGATCGCGTTCCTTGTATCGTCTGGCCGGCGGCTGTGATGTAGGTGGTGTCTTCTCCGAACGGTCCGCATGTGGGTGATCCGGGAACCACTGCGCTCGGCTGGCTGATAGCCAGACACAATCCCGGATTGCCGGGATTCGCCGAATAAACCAGCAGCAGGTGGTGCGCCTGCGATCCCACGTAGCTCAAGCTCAGCACGGTGTTCCCGCCGAACTGACGCTCGATCGACAAGAAGTAGTTCTCATTATAGGGATACGTGTTCCATGGCGGAGGCGCGGTCATTCCGGCGATGGGTTCAAATCCTGAGAAGTCGATACTCGAATTCGGATGCTGCGGTGACGCGTTCAGCGGCGGGAAGGTTAGCGGAAACGGATTACCGTTGAAAGCACCGTTGGAAGCTGTAATGTATGGCGTCACGAACAGCGGCGGCCCCGGGCTGGTGTAGCTTAAACCATACGGTGGCTGTGGCTCATCAATAGCGATAGTGTTGCCTTCGATCACCGAATAGTTGATGCCGTAACCCGCGCGGATGCTGGTCTTTGCCGGCCCCCCCGTGAGTTTCGCCAGTATCCCCTCTTTCGCGCCTGGCGAATAAGCTAACCCCAAGCGCGGCGAGTATCGGTTGCTCGACGGCACTAAAGTGCTCGGCACGCCTTTGTCGCCGACGTACACGAGACCAACGGGCGCAGTCGGATACACCACCGATTGTTCCCTCGGGATGAACGTCGGTATCTGATTGTACTTCTCGGACCAGTACTCCATGCGATCCCAGCGCACCCCGTAGTTGAGCGTCAGACTGGAGGTCGCGCGCCAGCTATCTTGTGCAAAGCCTCCGAAGTACTTGTGTCGGCCATAGTAAGCTTGTGAATCGGCTTGATTGTAATTGCTCGCGACGCCGATCAGAAAGTCCGCAAAATCAATGCCGGTTTGCGAGCCGGAGAACAGGAACGATCCATTAAAGGTGGGGTTCGGATTAACGTTCACCTGCTCGAAGCTGAGCCCCAGGCCCGCCTTGACCATATGAGATCCCCACACCTTGGTCACGTTGTCGTTCGCCGCGAACGTATTATTCGCCTGTTTCAAATTGGTAATCGGGGTGCCGATCACGAAAGAATTGAAGATGGTGTTCTCGACGCCTTCGATGGACGGCGCAAGCGGAACGATACCCGGAGTACCGACGCCGGTCACGAAACCTTGTGAAGCAAGGCTGGGTCCGACGCCGCCCGCGGGCTGGCCGACGTTGTTCGCATCGCGCATGTAGCTCAAGCGAAGCTCGTTCACGATGGAGGGACCGAACGTCTTGGTATCGCCCAGATTGACCAACTGCGCGCGTCCCAGCGTCAATGCGTTAAAGCCAGGAACGCTCGCGCCTCCCTGCCCAGTCGGATAGGGGTTGTTCAGGTTGTAGTCGTCGAAGAAATAGTAAGCCGACAACAGCCCCCAATGTTCACGGTTGGCATCCACGCGGAAGCTGCCCTTGTCATCGCGCATTGTCTCACCTTCCGCGCCAGTCGAAAACGTCGCGGGTCCGGCGTTGGGAAGCGGAATGTACTGCAGCAAGTGCTGAGCTGGCGCCGACCAAGCTTGTTGCGGAATGATCGTGCCGGGAAAGACGCACTGTGAGTTTGAACCGCATCCCGGCGTGTAATAAGGCTCGTTCGCGGAAACGACATAGCCTAGCTTCGCCGACAACAGATTCGCCAAGTATGGCCCGCTCACCGTCCCTGCGAGCAGGCTCGCGCGATCGCTGAAGTTTCCCGACCGCTCGGCCAGCGATGGCACAGGAATCAAGCCAGTGTCGATCCCCTGTGCGGTCCGCGTCCCTTGATAATCGGCGAAGTAAAAGATACTGTCCTTCTTGATAGGCCCGCCCACCGTACCGCCAAACTGGTTTTTCCGACAGAAGCTGCGATCCGGCGAAAAGAAATTGCGCGCGTCGAGATCCGTGTTTCGCAGAAACTCGAATGCCGTTCCATGGATCGGATTGCCCCCGCCTTTGGTCACCACGTTCACAATACCGCCACTATAGTTCCCATACTCGGCGTTGACGTTGTTAGTGAGCACCCGGAATTCAGCGATGGAGTCCAGATTAGGCACGATAGTGGTGCCGCCGTTCATCAGCTCCTTAACGTCGCCGCCGTTCACCATGAAGCCGTTGGCGTCTTCCCGCTGGCCGCTGATCGATTGATTACCTGGGTTCAAATCGCCAGAGGGAGCGATGGCCACCGAGGCTCCGGCCATGACGATCGAATCGGGAAGCTGAGTGGACATCGGAACGATGCCCGGCTGCAGCGCCAACAGGTCGGTGTAGCTGCGGCCGTTAAGCGCGACCGCGGTCATCTGGGTGCCTGTCACCACCTGACCCATCTGGGTGCTGGACGTCTCTACGTGTGCCGCGTTTTCCAACGCCGTGACTTCTTCGATCCTCTCTGCCATTTCGAGCGCCAGATCCACGACCAGAGCGCCGCTGGCATCCACCTCCAGATTGTTCCGGGCCAGTGTGCCAAAACCGTGCTCTTCCACCTTGATGTTGTAGTGCCCCACCGGCAAACTGAGGAAAGCGTAGAAGCCTTTGCCGTCGCTGACGGTCTTGGTCTGAAGGTTCGTGGCCGTGTTGGTAGCGGTCACCGTGGCGCCCGGGATCACCGCGCCCGTAGGGTCCTTCACGGTACCCGAAATGCTGCCGGTTGTCGCGGCCCAGAGAGTCGCCGGCAACAAGGCCGCGCAGAGCAACAACGCCATTCGCTTCAAATGCACATATCTATTCTAGTGGGGGGCCTGATTTCACCAGCCGCGTGGTCCCCGATGGGTCTGTGACCGGTGTGCGGCGTACCGGCTCTCTGGTTTGAAAAAGATGGTAACCCCGCGTCAATGGCTACAAAAAATGACCTTGGCGGATGTTGGCCATATTGGAGCAATCCCGCGCTCGGAAGCCGTTGACGCTGCCTGGCCGTCTGGCTTGAGAGGACGCGAGCAAGCCGGTTCTGGGAAGCTTAGAGATCGGAAGCACCCGGATTGCCAAAAAGAGCCGTATGCCCCCCGATAATTCAATTTATCGCCACGTATACCGTCACTCCCCAACGGTGAAGGTTCCGTCGCCCCGCCCAAACGCCACCGCCACGGCCACAGTCAATGAACCGTTAATGTAGCCGACGGGGTCGAAGATGTGTACAGCTTCGTCAAAACAGAGCACAATCTTCACACACAGACAACCGTCCTCCGGCGCAGCTGAAACGCCCACCAGATCTCCGCCCGACGCTCGCCTACAGGGGACCGGGGGTGGAGGAGTCTCGCGGCGGGGCCACCACGGCGACCAGTTGCTTTACCAGGGTGTTCCAGGCGGCGCTCATCGGCTTCCCGAGAAACTGCTCGTTGAACGCGCAAAAGAAAGAGGAGGCCATCAACAGGTACGCAGCGAGTTTGGGCTCAACCCGCGGGGCCACCCGTCCCAGCCGTTGCTCGGCGGCGATGTAGTCCTCCAGGACTTTCATTGAGAGATGCGGGCCTTTGTCCTGGCGGGCCAGGGAAGCCCGGTAGGCGGCGTGGAGAGCCGGCTCGGCGAACAGGCCGGCGGCTAGCGGCGTCACCCGGCGATGAAACTTGTAAATTCCCCGCAGAGCCGCCGCCAGATTGGCCTGCGCGGAACCTTGCCCGACGCGTTGCGGCAGGGTCTCGAGCGGGCCGAGCATCTCCGGTAGGGTGGCTTCGAGCATCGCCAGCAGCAGTTCCAGGCGCCCTTTGAAGTGCACGTAAATGGCGGCGTCCGAGCAGCCGACGGCCTGCGAGATCTGGCGGGTGGTCACGCCGGAAAGGCCGTGCGACAGCATCAGTTTCTCGGCCGCGCGCAGCATTTCTGTGCGCCGGTTCATCTTGCCGGATCCTTCGCGGGTAGCCATGCATGCACCTCCTCCGCAGATTTCACCCTTGACATGGGCCGCGGAAAGCTCTTATAGTATCATAGTAAGCGCTCGCTTACCATGCGACGCGCAAAGAAAGAGGGCCCGATGCGGCTGAACCTCGCGAGGATAGGTTTCCTCGCCATCCTTCCACTGGCGGCAGCCCCGCAGGCGCCGGCGCCACCCGAGAACCGGATCCACGTGGATATTGCCGGGCTGCGGAACGACAAGGGCCAGGTCGAGTGCGCGCTATTTTCCTCGGCGGCCGACTTCCCCAAGAGAGCCGAGAAAGCCGTGGCCCGGGCCAAGGCGGGGATCTCGCAAGGGCACGCGGTCTGTGAGTTTCCCGGCATACAGCCGGGGACGTACGCGGTTTCGGTCTTCCACGATGAGAATTCCAATGGCAAACTGGATACGAACTTCCTGGGAATTCCGCGCGAAGGCGTGGGGGCATCCAATAACGCCAAGGGCCACTTGGGACCGCCGAAATTCGCCGACGCCGCCTTCCGTTTCTCCGGCGGAAGGACCGATCTGCGGATCACCATTGCCTACCTCTAGAGGAGCGCTCCATGGATAATATTCAGACGTCGCGACGTAGGTTTCGGATTCTGGCAGGACTCAGCGGGGTGGCTGGTGTTCTGCTTCTGGTCCTGTCGTTTGCCATTAATACCGGTCCGCCGCAGGAGGCGACGCCCGCCGCATTGATCCAGTTCGGCCAGCAGAACTATGCGAAGATCCTGTGGGGCGCGTGGCTGCAGGCGGTCGGGCCGGTTCTGATAGTCCTGTTCGCGTTTGCGCTGGTCCAGCTTGCCGGCGCGGCGCAACGCCTTGCAGGTTGGATGACTTTTTTCGGCGCAACGGTGCTGATGACGGTGAGTCTGATCGAGATCACGTTTTATATCAGCGCTTTGTTCCCCGATCCGGCCGTCATGCCGCCGATCAGCCTAAGACTGATCTCCGCCGTACAACACCTCTACTTCATCGTGGCGGCTCCCTCTCTGTTCCTGCCGCTCGGCCTTGTCCTGGCGGGTTCCACGGTACTCCCCCGGGTGTTCGGGTACCTGGCGCTGCTGCTGGCCGCCACGTTCGCCGGCCTGGGAGTGATCTTCATGCTTAATCTGACATTGCCTACGGCAGTCACGGCTTGTGGGGCGCTCCAGGCGGTGTGGTGGCTGGCCGCCGGAGCCTCCTTGATCTTTCGCAAGTAGTATCCGGGCCGGAAAGCGGGTGCTCGCCGGATCTCGGCCAATTGCCGCGCCCGGTATGCCCTTAGCCGAACGGGCGCAGATCAACTTAATTGGTATACAGTAGTCGTTTGCGAGTGGTATGAACGGAGTTACTTCGTTGTGATCACCGAAGTGGGAGGCGGACGCAGTGGATGTGCAGAGAATCCTCTCTGAATTGCGTCAGGAGCGCGACTCGATTGGCGACGCTATTTTGGCCTTGGAGCGGCTGGCGCGCGGACGCCCGCGGGGGCGCGGGCGCCCTCCCAAAGGGGCATCCGAAGTTGCAAAGGAGGGCCCGGCTCCTCCAGCGGTGAGCAAGGCCAAGCGTAACGCAGATACGTATTGACCTCTTTGTCCGACTCGGGAGGAGGCCTTTGCAAAGTCGACCCACCGGATGCGCCCCAGCCTCTTGGATCGTGGGACACTCGGAAGCGGGTTAGGCCGCTTCCTCGACTCGCCGGAACTGCCGGTCGCGGCGGCACTTCAGCAGCCTGGCTGCGCCCTGCTTAGCCTGTCAAATGCACCAAGATAAGACAATTTATCGCCAGCCAGTGCCATGCACGCGTCGGGCGCGAATCGAGCGGATTGGCTGCGCCGCCACCAGCTTAGCGAGGATTGACTTTCCGATTCCACGTTTGGGAAACGCAGTCCAACAGAACGGCCATGCCTCCCACCCGTGTTTGCGTTAACGCTCGTCGCACTGCCAGAAAAGGCAAATGTGAATTGGTTCGGGAGGGGATGAACGCAATAACGCATGCATGTCCTCTCTCTATATATATAGCGAAAAGTCGGCGGATTCCTGAACAGCGCAGGCAACGTCCTGGAACCACTCATTTTCCATGAGCGCTGGAAACTCCTGCACGAGAGATGAAAGTTCGCGCCGCTGATCCCGACGCGAGTGCGTCAGGGCGAGGGTGGCAGCGCGAATGGCGTATTCCTTCTCTGAATCTCTCAGGATGAGCTTTATCGCAATGTGGAGTTTGGCGACGATGTTCGAATCCTCATAAAACAGCACATCCAAACACTCGCCCAGGGTGCCGTATCCCCAGTCGGAGTAGCCCACAGCCCGTAACATGCGCGCGATTTCTTCCGGCGACCAACGGAACGATGGAAGGATTTGCTCTTCGACATGCGGAGGAATCCAGTTGTCCTTCGTCCATAGAATATTTGGATGAGATCCGGCATGCGAGAGAAGGAAGATCGCTCGCTGCAGTGCCTTCGGTTCCAAATCCATAACGAAGCGGCGAAGGATCAAGAGGTATTTTGCGTCGGATCGGCTGAGGGCCCAGGCGTCGTAAACCGCATCCGTTTGGAACTGCTCCAGCGACAGCAGATTCAGAGCGAGACTTCCCAAGCCGCTGGATGCATACGCCTTCAATGCAGATTTGAACGCGCCGCGGAGGCTCATTACGTCAAGAACGTGGCGACCAGATACGGGAACGCTCCCGTCAATCTGTTCCGGATGCGCACGAAGGTAGCCCGTGAGGTCAACCCAGCGGATCAGCATGTCATCGGGATCGTAGACGAGGCCGAAAACCGGAACGGTCGATTTGCGCCATGTATCCGCGTGGGACTCGACGGGAATAAAATAGTCGCCCTTTGCTGTCCTATATGAGATTCCAGCCTTTATCTGGAGTGCCGCGCAGAGGAACGTGACGACGCCCTTCTCGCCGAAATCGAGATAACCATCCTTTCCGAAATCATTCTGCTGGGCAATTTCCTGAAAGACGCAGCCATGGTGCTCCAGGAATGTCCTAACGGCATTTACACCGTCCTTCGCGGTAGTGCTTTGAGTTCTTAATCTTGGTTCCACACGTCAAATGCTCCGGCGACAATAATAACGCTGTGCAGCCAACCGTGTGCCACGGCAGGATTGCATCAACTCTTCAGGGATGACCGGGCCGGCAAGCGAGTCGGCGGGCCAGAGGCCGAAGCCACGCAGTAACGACACGAGAGAGTAGGCACAAATACAGACCTTCGGCGACGCGCCTTTGAGGCATTGGAAGGGGACCTAATGCGCTTGTCGACCTCCGCTGACCAGCCCGTGTGGTCTATGTCGCAGCGTCGAATATGGAAAGCATTCGAGCAGAATGTCGATCATTTCGTGAACCAAACTTCTACGGTTCGGAGGGACGCTTGGTGCTCGGCAGGCGGCCAGACACGCTGACTTCGTGGAGGTGCTTCCAGCTCACAAATTCCGCGAGACCCGCCAAATCGGGAAATAAAGTACGCTTAGATACACCTAGCTGCGCAAGTTCCCGCAAAACAGCGTCATGGTTCGACAATCTGAAGAGGAGCTTTTTTACGCGTAGTTCCTCTTCCTCGCAGTCGTCGTTTCGCTCCAGCCGAATCTTCTGGTCGAGCAAATCGCGTTCTCGGCCGAAAATGATGAAGCGGCCCTCTTGGGCGGCAACACGCGGATGCATTGCTGGCGGCTCAATGGGCATGGCGTGCTTCGGAACCAGTGCACGCGCATCCTTCATCCGCTCAATCAGCCGCTCAAGGGGCGGCACGTATTTGGTGGCGTCTTCGGAGTATGGAAGCAGTGGCCCGGACCATTCGTCGCTGAGCCTGCTCGCTAACCAGTAAGCATCAACCATCCAAACAGCAACACAGCCTTGGTCCGAATCGACCATTGATGTGGCCGACGCAAATGGACGAGCCTGTTCCCGGCCGTATTCCTCAACCGCGAAGAAAAGTCCGGCGAGGGCATTCGTAGACCAGTCCAGTAATCGCGTCGGGACGCCATGGTGTTGCATGAGAAAGTACCAATCGATGGGAGTCTTTGCCTGATTCGACTCGTTCAGGAGGTGTCCATAGCTAGTGAAGTCAATTCTAATCTCGTGCTCGAGATCAAAAAGTTCATCGAACAATTCGTCTTCATCGGCCTGGGAGCCGTTCCGCCGAAGTTTTTCCCATGTGCCTTCACGATAAAGCCCAGGCTTGAGGCCATGCTTGGAATTTCGTTGGCCGCGAAACCACACCTGTCCGACAATACGGGCGTCGTTAAGCGTATTGTCTTCGTCGCGGTCCAAATCTGTCCAGTCCGTCTTCTGCCATTTTTCAGAGACCTCTCGGACAAATCTGACATAATCCGCTACATCAGCCAGGGGATCGCTAACTCCGCCACAACGCTGCAACAGCTCCGACAATTTCTCCGATCTGACCGAGATGCTGCTCGGACGGCTGTCGTCAGTCTGCATGGCTCTCCCCAGGTTGACAGAACAGAGTACCACCACTCGGTTGCTCGCCAAAGGTCTCTCTAGAATGTGTGGCGGGCACTTCCGAAAACAAAGCGTCGGTGGTTTCAGGCTGAACGCTTACGGCATCGTGGCGGGCGCCAAACGCATGCCGATTCGTAATGTGCCTGATAAGCCAATTTATCGCCAGCTACCTGCCCTGTCCCAAGCGGCATACGACGCACGGCTAGTCGGCGACTAACGCGGTCGAGCGGTACGCCTCGCCTGTCGCGCGGCAGTTTATGGGTCCTGGGCCAGCAAAAGCAGATCTCAACACGGCTTAACGAGCCGTACGCTCTGAAAGCCTGATAATTGTGAGATTAATGGACTGTGCACAATGCACAGATGCCTAATATTGATTGGGTGGCCGACTCTACCTACGTTGTTCGATTGCGGTAGAAGGCTGTGGTCCGGCTGCGCTCCTCACGAAGGGTGATTACGAATGACTGGCAACAACGCCCGTTATGATCTCTCCGACCGGCTGATTCATTTCTTTCGATCGGTCGATTCGAGCCGCCTGGATAGCCCCGTAATGCCCGAAGACTGGGGCCCCTCATCGATGGAGAACCCCGACGAGCCATTCTCTCCATTTTTTCTGATGCGCAATGCTGTTCGTCAAGGGCGTCTTTGGGCGACGTGGTCCGTGCGTAGGCGTCGGCGGACGATCTACGGACCTGATCCCGCAGTTTGTTTTACTGAGATGCCGATCGCCGCGTTCGTGCAGGCAGGCAGCGCCCGAGCTAAACGGGGCGAAATGATGAGCCAGTACGGGCTCGTCTTCCCAAAAGCCACTGTATTCGAGCAGGGAGCACGACCGGTGATTTACGGACTGAGTGGAAGCACGACAGTCGCAACGGCCGCGAATGGCGCTCGCATGATTGCCGGCACCGAGTTGCCACCACGCGAGCAGTATCGGTACGTCACCTACAATCCAACGGGTTCGAAACCCATAGACTGGACTCACGAGCGCGAGTGGCGCTGGCCGCTACGACACGCCCCGCCGGTGGACCCCGATGAGATGCCACCCGAAATCGACGACCTTCACGGCCTAGAGCTGGACGATGATGGCCTCGATGGCCTTGGTGCTGTAGTCAAGACAGCCCGGCAAGCTAATCAGATCGTATATGACATTCTGACTAAGGTGGACCGTGACGACATTGGCGAAACCCATTACGAGTTCGTGCTTGCCATCGAGGCGGTGCAACGTGTCTCCGATTTGCGCAACCGAGCTGCCCTCGAAGCATCTATCAATGCCGCCCGGATCGATCTCTCATCCTTTTTTACTATCAAGAAGGCGCGCGCGGTGAATCTCACGAACGCGTTCGTGGACGTGGTTCGCGACGTTGAGAGAACCGCCCCGAAGCTACAGGTAGGCGAACCTGGGGGTTGCTGGCTTTGGATCACTGACAATCGCCATGAATTAACACGAGCCCTTCTTCGTCAGGGCCGGGCGCGGGTGACCAACGCTGGCAAGTACATCGTTGACTTGAACGAGTTTGCCAGGTCTCGCGGCCTTCACCAGCGAGAATCCATGACCGAGACGCTAGCGAAGCGACTTGAAGTCCAGTTCGGTGTCCATGCGACATATCTTTCGGTTCTGGGTAACGCTGATCCTGACCAGGTGCCGTTCTATAACGGCGACGAACTCGACGATCGGTTTTTCTACAACCACAGCGACGATCCCGAGGATTATTGAGGATAATGTTGGGGTCATCCCGGCACGCCGGCGTCGTTGCTAGCCCGGACGGGACCGAGAATGTCAGTGTGGGAGTTTACGTTCCCTTGGGACTTCCAAGAAGCGAAATGAGATACGCTTGGGCGAATCGATGTTTGCGAACGGTGCGCCAGCTTTGAAAAGCGGCCGCAACCTGATCGATGATGGCGATCGCCTCGGTGCGCGTCCATTGTTTCGAGTTGTCGTAATCTGCGGTATGACGATGTTGCTGGCACTGCGAAAACGCCCAGGATACAACCCGCAGATGTTTCATACAATCGAGGTCGGGACCGGGCGCTGGAATTGGCTGAGCGTTGATGAACCGGTCGCATTCGCCTCGTTGTTTGTCTGAGGCGTTTTTCATTTTGCCATGGTCGAAGAATCGGGCCAACAATGCCCGTTGATCAATCCGTTTCCAGTTCAGAGTTGCTTCAGTGACGAGAAGGTGAAATAGCGCGTAATAGCTTGTGGAAATCGCTCGGCGAAGACTGGCCTGTCTGGGTTTCTTGCGCTCACGATTCGCTAGGTGGTTGGCCTGCTCAAGTAGGTGTTCTGCCAACGGCATGTGATCAGGCCCACGCTGGATCGTTCATTTGCGCGACTTCCGATTGGCTGCGGAAATTGAAATAAGCGTGCACCCCGTTTTCGTCGGTTTTGACCTCGTTCATGAGGGTGAGCGCGACACGCTGGGCGACCTCCCGCAATTTGGCTGGCCCACTGGATTGGTCGCTGAGGACAATCTTGAAAAAAATAGATGCATAGCCCATCCAGTCAAATCCGAGGTCGTAGTAGATGTGAACTACATCGCCACGGAGGGATTTGGCCGCACGGTTGATGTCCGCGTTTAATTTGAGGGTGTTCGAAAATATGGCTGGAATGATCACCGCGAAGAACCATTATCTCGCGTCGCGGCGGCCCGCGGGTGTGATATTACCCTAAGGAATTGGGGATCTTCGCACAACCGCCTACCGAAGGATGACACCTTGTTTCGCGTTAGAACTGGCGGGGAATCTTAGTGCAGTATCGCAAGCAGTAGAGAATGTCATCCAGAATTCCGGCGTCCGTGATTGGCGCGCGAGGATTAGGCGCCGGCAGAAATCCGCAAACGCCGATCGGCGACGGTTCGCGCTCATTGCCGAAGTGGGCGGCATAGTTGGTCACGCAGACGGCGGTCTCGGGCGAAGAATCGGCCAAACTGGCCCATCGCGTTCGCAGCTTGTCCAGGAACTCGGTCATCCATGGGTAAACATCAAGTGGAAGATCGCCGTACGCCAGCGCGGTCTTCGGCACCTGGCAAGGAACGTTGGCGTCGATGAAGATGAAAAACGGTCGCGTTTCCGAAGGCCCCTGGCGAATCGCGTCAGCGTACAGCCCAAACAAATCGCCCTTCACCGGCGCCGCCGAATCGAACTGGCCGGGCTGGTTGAGAACGCCGGGCCGATGACGGCTCTTCGTTTCAACATAGACGATGCCGCTGGTCCGCTTGTGCTTGGCCACGAACTCGCAGTGCCGTGAACTCTTTTCCTTTTCGTCGAGCAACTCGATCTCGAACCCGGCACGGGCAAAAATTGCCGCAATCGAGACCTCATAGCGCGCGCCCTGAAATGCATCGAGATCGCGGAGACGCCGTTCCAGCGATTTGGGAAGCCTGTGGATAAGTTGGAGCCAGTAGAGATCCCAGGCGAAACAGAAATAGGCCATGACCGGTCCGGTCATGATCCAACCGCCATCAGTCATTGCAGGTCTCTGCAAGAGCTCCATCAGAGACCTTCGCCAACGGCAGACGACATGCTGACGCGCGGCGGGAAGGTTCTGTTGGCGGTTGAACCATTCCCGATTCAGTGTTTGCAGGACGAGATAATCAAGGAATTCGTGAAATGTCTGCTGCTGCGGAAACCAATAGAGGCGGTTCCAAATTGTGCGGATTCGCCTTCCCTGGAAAATGAGGCTCGACAGAATCTCGGTTCGGGTACCCTCCAACCGGACAGGCACCGTTCCGCGCTGAATATCGCTGCCGTAGGCGTGCTGGCCGCGCGGCCGGCAACAGCGACCGTACTCGGTTCCGCTGCCACACGGGCATGGATCACTCCCGTCAATCTCCCTCGCCGGTTGAAATTGGTGGATGGTCGCGCTACCCAGAAACTCTCCTTCCATGTGCTCATCTTAGCATTTTCGCCGGATCTTCGCCCTGCAGATAATGGCTCGTTCTGCGCCGCACGGCTAGGCCGGGGCGACCGCAGGGTCGGAGAGTTGTGCTAAGGTCCAGGCCGGCCAGTTCCGTGCCCGATAAGGCAATTTATCGCCATCTATTTCTCCCTGCCGGTCGCCAATGGCCTGTAAGGTGGCCGCGAGCAAGGTCAGCGCCTCGAGTTGGCGAGTTCGTGGTGCCGCAGTCAGGGTAGCGGATAGCGCTGCCAGAATCACCACAGACTGTCAGAAACCTGTGTTCATCGGGGATTCGGCGCACAATTTGTCCCACCCACCGCCAGGAAGAGCGTTGCTGCCATTGGCGGAGGGTACCCGAACTCGCCAGAATCACTGTCATGCCCTTTCGCAAGAATCGTAGAGCACGTGGCAGGGCTGTCCAATCCAACCTGGGTACAGGTTTATTGGCTACGTAGTCTCTACTCCACGCGCAAGGCGGTCAAAGGATCCACCCGCGCGGCCCGCTGCGCCGGAATCAATCCCGCCACCAATGCGACGAGTACGAGCAGGCCGCACACCGTCAAAATGATGACCGGATCTCTAGCAGCCGTGCCATACAGAAATGCGGACAGCACCTGGGTGACGGCCAGCGATCCAACGATCCCCAGCGCCAGCCCCGCCACTACCAGCCGCAAGCTCTGCCCCAGCACCAACCCGAAAATGTTGCTCCGCGAGGCCCCCAGCGCTACCCGCATGCCGATTTCGAAGCTCCTCTGCGCAATCGCATACGACACCATGCCATAAGTCCCGATGGCCGCCAGCACCAGGGCGCTGGCCGCAAAGCTGACGAACAGCCACATCATGGAACGCGGCGCCTGGGTGGAATCCTCCAGCAGCGATTGCATAGTGCGGATCTCGTTCACCGGCACGTTGGAATTCAAGCTCCGCACCAGCTCGCGAAAGCGCTGGGGCACGCCCGTGTAACCCGCCCCCGCCCGGACGATCACGGTCATGGCGGCGGTCAGTTGTCGTTCGTTGTTGACCGACTGCGCATATGGCATGTACAGATCGCCATGCAAGAACGCCGGCGAGTGGTTGGCCAGATCGTATTGCCGCACGTCGCCGGATACACCTACCACCATGCGCCACTTGTTCTCAAACACCGCGCGGATGTGTTTGCCTATGGGATTCTGACCCGGCCAATAGCGCTGCGCCATGGATGCGCTTACGATAATGACCGGCGCGGCCTTCTCTCCATCGCTCGCCGCAAACGTTCGTCCAGCCAGGATCGGGATCCGCATCACCCGGAAATACGAGGCCGCCACCGCTCCGGACCACACCATGGGCGCCAGGCGTACGGCGGGAATATACGGATGGCCCTCCACTACCACCGGAATCGCCGGAATGTCGCTGGACATCGGCACAGTGTTGGCCGCCGTGGCCTCCAAGACGCCGGGGATTCCCGCGGTGCGCCGCAACAGCTCGTCATAGAACGAGATGCATGATTCGCGCTCGCGGCACAGCGATTCATTGGGCGTGACGCGCAACGTGTAAATGCTTTGTGGCTGGAAACCGGGATTTACTTGTGTCAGCTTCCACAGGCTGCGGATCAGCAGCCCGGCACCCACCGCCAGCACCACGGCCAGCCCCACTTCGCCCATGACCAACGCACTGCGTAGCCGCGCCTTAGCGGTACCGGTGGCGCGCTGGCCGCCGGTCTTGATCACGCCCGTCAGGTCCAGCTTTACGGCGCTGAGGGCCGGTACCAATCCGAAGGCTAGGCCCGTGGCGACCGCCAGTGCGCCGGCGAAGGCCGCCACGCGCCAGCCGATCTGGATGTCCGCCAAGCCCGCCGTATCCGGTGGCAGAGCCAGCTTCCAAACCGAAAGAGCCGCCGCTGCCAGCGCCATTCCCAGCGCGCCACCCACCAGCGACAGCGCCACGCTCTCGGTCAGAAGTTGCCGTGCGATGCGGCCGCGCGCAGCTCCCAGCGCCGCCCGCAGCGCCATCTCCTTCTGCCGTGAAGTGGCCCGAGCCAGCAGCAGACTCGCGATATTCACGCACGCAATCAGAAGCACCAGCCCCACCGCGCATTGCAGCACGATCAGCTTAGAGCGGATATCGCTGACCAGGAATTGCTGCAACGGCAGCATAGTGGCTTGCGCATTCCAGTCGCGTCCCATGGGATAGGGGAACAGCGCGATCATCTGGTGAGTCAGTGTGCGGATCTCGCTCTGGGCTTGCTCCAAGGTCACCCCGATCCGCAATCTGCCAAACACCGGCATAAATCCGCGCGCCCAATATGCGCCCGCGTCGCGCGGATCGCGATGCAGCGGAATCCAGAATTGGGTGGACACATCCGGGAAGGCAAATCCCGGCCCCATTACGCCCACCACCTGCCGGTCCCCGCCGCCCAGCGTAATCACCCGGCCGATGATTCCCGGATCGCCGCTGAACTTTCCCTGCCACAGCGCATGGCTCAGGATCGCCAGGTTGTCCTGCCCCACCAGGTCTTCCCCTGACCCGAAGACCCGGCCCAGTTCCACCCCCGCGCCCAGCACGGTGAAGAAGTTCGCCGATACCAGGCTCCCCTTCAGGCGCACCGCTTCCCCCTGGCCGGTCAGGTTCAGATTGACTCCAGTAATGTAGCCCGCCACCTCCATGGTGCGGCTGCGCTCCTGCAAGGCGGCCAGCCCGCCCGGAGGATAGTAGCCGTCATTGGCGGCCCGCACCAATCGGCTCGGATCGGGATATGCCAGCGGCCGGATCAGCACCGTATTCACGATGCTGAACATAGCGGCATTACCGCCAATGCCGAGCGCCAGCGACACCACCGCCACTGCGGTAAACCCGGGACTCTTGCGCAACATGCGGGCCGCATAGCGCATGTCGTGCCACATGTCGGCAGCGAAGTTCCTCCCACCCGACGTCGCCAGCACGACGCGATCGCGCCGCAACTTTTCGCGCAGCCGCAGGCCGCCGATCCCCTCCAGCGCGATCTCGCGCGCTTCTTCCGCGGTCGCGCCGCTGGTTATCAATCGCCTGTATTCGTCTTCCAGGAGCTGCGCCAGTTCCTGCGTAATCTCCCGCTCGCGCGCTGGTGCTAGTTCGAGCTCCAGCCGTTTTCGGATTTCATGATCCCAATCGAGCTGTTCAGGCATGTTCCGGCTGATCCATTTCCGGATATTTTAACAACCTGAACTTTCGCCTCGACAGTCACCCGGGAAGTAAAATGGTTTTGTGAGGGGTGCTCATGTCTTTCCCTATGGCCCCTATGCGGGGCTAGTCCAGGCACCAATGGGGACTTCTACGGGAGAACCGTCAATGGCGACGCGAACGTCGGCGGCAGCACGGTCTTCAAAGTCACTCCAACAGGCACACTGACGATGCTCTACAGCTTCTGCTCCCAAGTCGGGTGCACGGACGCCCGATAAGATACTTTATCGCGAGCTATTATCCCGCGCCCAAGCGCAGAACGACCGTCGGCGTGGTCGCTAGAACCACATCCCGAGTAGGCGTCCAAGTGACCCTCGCCAGTTTTTCGGGAAGCCCGTCTTTCTGCCAAAAATGCCTTGCTGAGTCTATTCGCACAGCAGACCCGGAGCTAAATGCAACCCTTGCCCGCAGCCCTTAGCGAGACTTCGCAGCAGGAAAGAGGCTCGACTGCTTCTCAGGGTCGATGGCACCTTCGCCCGGACAGCCCGATTGGCGTCGAGGGCTTACGTCGAGCATTCGATACCGGTAGTCCCCGCCAACTTGAATTAAGAAATATACGTCACCAACTCTCTTGAAGTCGACGCCGACCTGCCACTCGGCCGGACGGCTCACGCACGGTTGAGCGAACTTGTACTCATCCACGCCGACGCGTCTCAGCGCTTCGTGCATCTTGCTCAACTTTGGATCGGTCCATTCGGCGATAGAAGCCCATTTCTGTGAAAGCCATTCATCCACGAAATCGACCGGTTGCAGCGCCAACGGCTCAACCCGTATAACGCGGTCACCATCGACCCGGAAGTGGAGAACATGACGTCGAGAAAACCCTGCCTCAATGCCCGTAGATCCAAATTCAAGCAAGACCTCGTCCGCCCTTACCTTCTGATTAACGTCCTCGCCAATATTGAGCATGCTTTGCTCCCAATCGAGAAGCGTGACTATTCGCGGGCCGATTCTGAATAGTCGGAAATACCCCTCTTGCCAAACGGACCAGCAAGCCGGGTTGAAGCCGACCGTTAGGAATAGACGCTGCCCGGCTGAATCTGGAGGCGAGAGCTCGCCCTTCACCCACTGCGGCCTGTAGTGACGTTTGCCGTAACCGTTCTGTTCACTTTCGAGTCGCCGAGACCATCGGCCATCCAGCCGTTCGTAGAGGTAAACCGATTGGTCACACTCGCAGACGATTCCCACAGACGTTACAACTTCTAGCCAGCGATGATCCTGTGTGGGCGATGAAATGTCGAGGCTGCCGATTAAGCCAAGATTATTGTCAGCACGGCAAGTGCCCTCGGCACAGAGTAGGCCAGCCTCTTTAAGCGCCAATTTTAGCGCTGTCGCAAACTGGACTGGGTCGGGTAGGTCGCCGCTCATGCTTGACTCCACCCAGTCGCGCAGTTCGTGCTTGAATTTCGTAAGGAGCGGCGACTCGCCTCGCCAACCTGGGGGATGGGACCGCTGCGCCTGTAATTGCACCGCTAGCGCTTTCAAATCAGCGATGCTCGCACCGGCCAGGGGCATGCTGATCGCGAACAAAAGAACCCGCCATACCACGCATTCATTATCTCAGTTGTTGTGAAGTGGGTAACCGGAAATGGGTGGCGCGGGGTTTCATTCCTTTCGGCCGGCCTGACGTTCGGATTCATCTGTCGGATGGTCACACGGCAGGAGGTGCAGATAGATGCCGTGCGTAGCGGTTCTCGCGAAGTGTACGCGTCCTTGTCCCGCAGGGTGCAACTGAAGTCCGCACCCTTCCCGCCCGGTTGCATGGGTATGAATCAGTTCCGAGAACCATTCGAGCGACGCTTTGTTGCCCTCGATCAGAATGTACCGACCCTGGCTATCGTCCATAACCCGGATATTTAGCTTTTGGTTCTTACGGGCAGTCACGATGACCACTCTACCGCTATGCGCCCGGCTCCGCTCGCAACCTTCTGGTATGCTGGGTTACCGGCAACTGCGATCCGGAAGCCTCGGCGAGTTCAATTGGTCGCGTAACGGCCAACTCGCCGATGCAGCGTTCTCGACAAAACCGCCTGAAGGCTTGCGCCTGGAATCCTCGGATGAAGCTGAGCTGAAAACGGCCAGGTCGGTCTCCGCCCGATAACAAGAATTGCCGGCTGCTATCGCCCCTTCCCACGGCATGTCGCGACGCCGGCGGGACCCTCTCTAAGAGAGCGCCCTTCCCACTCCTTTTGGGGGGTGACGCGTGGCATTCCGCAATTCAGAGTCCGAGGTCGCGACCTGCCGTCAGGGTGGATAAGGTCCAGGATGTAATACGCGCAGCGCCTTCACCGTCGATGGCGAAGCAGCATCGACCATTAGCTTCAACAGAGTGGTTGGTCGAAATCGTCGTCCGGGACTCGGAGGTTAAGCACCTGCTGACGCCGCGATGTCGGGAACGATCAGGTCCTTTCTCCGCACGTCGCGGGCTTTTCGTGTCACTCGCCCCTCGGGCAGGACCGTGGTCGGCAGGAGTGATTCTTCGATTTCGAAGGCAAGGGAGTCGAGATTGGTAAATGTGAACAACGCGTAGAAATGCTCGAGATTCTCCCGCCTACCTTCGCGCTCGGTAGCACGCTTGTGATTGATGGCCTGGCCCAGCACGTAGTGTAAGGCGTCCATCACCAGCCGTTCGGCATTGCCTGACGCACACTTAGCGTCGTTTAGCTCATCGATCCGGGATCGCTTCCAACGGACCACGGCTGGAACGTCGTAGGATTCTGGCAGCTCCGGCGATCCGTGCACAATCAGATTGCGAATCTCGCGACAAAAATCCGCGCGAAGTACTGTCGAAATGCGAACCGGTACCGGCACACGCAGCAAGGGATCACAGCGAAGGGACTCGGTGAAGAGTCCCCACTTTTGCTTGGGTCGGATCAACGCCCGCACGCGAGTTTCCAAATACTCCTCAACATGCGAGTACCACTGGACCATGATTGCCCTTGAGACGTGCCGCGCGTTACGGCCGAGTTGCTCAAGGAAACCCGCAACCGTCGCGTAATATTTGATCTTGCCCTGATTGCTCGGATACCACGCCGAGGCGTACACGTCTGCAAGTGCGCCGGAGACGTGGATCGTGCTGTCCGCAAGCCGCGGATCGTTACCAGTGAGCGTCAAGCCATAGCTGAGCTCCGTGCTGTATAAGAAATAATTCAGCTCGCGCTGCAAGCCCCGAAGCTTCTCCATGGCCGGCGATACGGCGACTGTCACACGCTCGTCAACGGTTCCGTCCCGACGACCCATTGGTTTAAAAATCTCACGCGAGCAACGTTTTGAGCCGCTTGATCGCGTCCGGCGCAAACCGTATGGGCTGGCTCTTCTTGCCCCGGATTTGTCGGCTCGTGGACCGGTACGTGTCTACCCGCAGGGAGCTCATGCCTTGCTCGTCTGTGACGTTGTCGTAGGTGCGATCGACCTCGGTATGCCTCGCATCTCGTTCCATCGGAACGTGCCGTAGTCGCCGTACCATTGCCGTTCAGTATAACGCCAGTTTCGCCTCCCGATCCAGTTGCCGAACAGCACCTCGCCGAGCACAATCCGTTTCTCCCCTTTGGCATTGTCACGAAGCCGGGGTATCGCATCGACTGATCTCCCTCAATCCGAAGAGCCCGAGGGCCAGAAGGGCATGGCGAGTAACAGAACGCGTTGACCGAATGGCGACTCCAACTTTCATGTTTGGTCCGCAGCATGCTCGTAACAAGGGGCTCGGGGCAGCGAATCTGCAACAAGGTTGGACATTTAGGGCGTGTTCATCCGGTGAACCGAGTCCGAGACAGATTCCGGTGACCGTCGCCGTGGCATTTGGCCGTCTAAAGCGCAACCCGTTGGAATGCCGTTTTGGGAGAAAGCAGCCGGCCAGAACCGGAGCGCCTGCCGAGTTCGCCAGACAGTCTTTGCCCGATAACTGGAATTATCGCTATCTAACTCGTTCGTGCGTTTGTTAACTCTGATTATTAGTACCTAACTCGTGTCCGGCGTGCCGATAATCATTATCAAAAGTTAGGAGTCTATGCCGACACATTCATTTTGTACTATTTAAGTGCCCGCACAGATAGACATCGCTTGAGCGTTTTCGTACAATCAAATTGCGATGGCGGCCACGCTCATTCAGGCTGAGGACGACATTGCCTCGCGGTCTAGCCGCAAGACAGTCTGTCAAGAGTAACTGTTAGACTCCTGCAGCCTGTTGTAGGTTACATCTAAATGCTCCGGGCGCTCAAAGTGTTCGAGGCATGTGTTATTAAGCAAAAAGACGAGCTGATTGAACTACCAGATGATGTTCCGACGATACACAACGCGGTACGCAGGGAACAGAACAAATGAGCGAGTTGGTCCGAGACGATCGAGCGCAGTGGGAGAGGCTGAAGGCCTTGGCGCTCGACGGCCTGACCTCGCCAAATTCCAAGCGCGCCTACGAATCAGCATTGAATAATTTCCTGACTTGGTATCGTGCCGAACTCCGCCCGCCCATCTCAAAGGCCGTAGTTAACTCCTATAAAGCGCACCTCGAGGCCCGCGGCTGCGGTGCTTCCACCATCAACGGACGCTTGTCGGCCGTCAGGAAGCTAGTAGTGGAGGCTGCCGACAATGGCCTCATCGATCCGGAAATGGCTGCTGGTATAGGCCGCGTGCGCGGCGTTGGCCGGCGCGGAGTCCGCCTGGGCAACTGGTTGGACTGCCACCAGGCGCAGCAGTTGATTCAAGCTCCCGACATCGCGACAATCACCGGCAAACGGGATCGCGCGTTATTCGCCGTGCTAATCGCGTGCGGTCTGCGGCGCTCCGAGGCTGCTGGACTGGAGTTCGAAGACATCCAGCAACGCCAGCAACGATGGGTGATTGTCGATCTGTTGGGCAAGCATGGCCGGATGCGGTCGGTGCCCATGCCAGGCTGGGCCAAGGCCGACATTGATAGGTGGAGCACGGCCGCCGGCATCCAAACCGGGCGAGTCTTCCGGCCAATCAACCGCGGCGGACGGTTGACGCATGCATCGCTGACAGACAAGTGCATCTGGTCCACCCTTCGAAAATATACAGCGGGGCTGGGCTTACCAAAGATCGCGCCGCACGACCTGCGTCGCACCTATGCCAAGTTAGCCCACCAAGGCCACGCACCCATCGAGCAGATCCAACTGTCGCTGGGACATGAGTCGATCCAAACCACCGAGCGTTACCTGGGCGTCAAGCAGAACCTCCGCGACGCGCCATGCGATCACCTGGGGATACAGATGGAGTAATTATGTGTGGACGGAAAGGTGAGCTCGCGGCGCAAAGCCCACTCCAGTTACTGCAGTGTCTTAACCGATCGCAACAACGACGATGCCTAATCTGCCTCTGCGGCCTTGCCGCCACGCCGGATGTCCGAATCTCAGCGACTGCCCAACGCACACTGGAAACGTGGCGGCCCAGGACTACGACCGTGGGCGACGCGATGATCCACTCCGCATCTACAACACGTCTCGTTGGCGAGCGCTGCGGACGATCGTGCTGGAGCGCGATCTGGTATGCAAGGTCTGCGGCGAGGAAGCCAGCACGGAAGCTGACCACATCGTGCCGACTCGCAACGGCGGCGCGTTGTGGTCGCTCGACAACTTACAAGGGTTGTGTGGCAGCTGTCATTCGAGAAAGACACGGCGCGAGAACAGCGCCGGAGGGGATGCCGGTCATCCTTCCCATAGTCGCGGCGCGGCCGCTCCGTAGCCGGCTCGCGTGTGAAAAGCCGCAGGTTTTGAACTTTTTCCCGGAGTTGACCCATGCAGATTGAAATATGGCCCATTGATCGGTTCGTGCTGTACACGCGCAACCCGCGCAAGAACGATGCGGCCGTTGACCGCATGTGCGCGTCGATAAAGGAGTTCGGCTTCAAAATCCCGGTGCTGGCGCGCTCCAGCGGCGAGGTTGTGGACGGCCATCTGCGGCTGAAAGCCGCGCGCAAACTCGGCCTCAGTGACATCCCGGTGTTGCTGTGCGACGAATGGAGCGACGCGCAGGTTAAAGCCTTTCGGCTCATGGTGAACCGCTCGGTTGCCTGGGCTGAGTGGGATAACGAGCTTTTGGCCCAAGAACTCTTCGATTTGAGGGGTTTGGACTTCGATTTGAGCCTTACCGGCTTCGACCCGGGCGAGATCGCGGCGCTCGAGCCCCAGCCAGAGGGCCGAACTGACGAGGACCAAGCGCCGGCCCCGCCCGATGTACCAGTCACGCGACCAGGGGACTTGTGGCTCCTGGCGCCGGCCAGCGGTGGCAGCAACACTTCCGGCAGACCGGGCCATCGCGTGATGTGTGGCGATTCAACATCCACTGACGCTACGGAACAATTGATGGGTGGGGTAAAGGCGGACATGGCGTTCACCGACTTGCCCTACAACTGCGACTATCACGGCTACACCGAAGAGCGCCTGACGATTCAAAACGACCGGATGTCCGGAGACGAGTTCAAGCAGTTCCTGGAAGCCGCGTTTCGTGCGATGCGAACGGCCGTCAAGCCGGCGGCTTCGCTGTACATCTGCCATTCGTCATCATGGCAGCGCGAATTCCAGAACGCGCTGGAAGTAGCTGGCTTCCGGGTTCGCTGCCAGATTATTTGGGCCAAGAACACATTCGCGTGGGGATTTGGCCGGTACAAGTTCCAGCATGAGCCGATCTTCTACGCCCACGTCACGGGCCAGTCGGATGCGTGGTACGGCGACAAGACCCAATCTACTGTGTGGCAGCAGAACAAGCCTGCCGCCAATCGCCTGCACCCAACGATGAAACCCGTGGAGCTGATGGAGAGGGCGTTGGTGAACAGCAGCCGGGTGGGCGATGCTGTTTTGGATCTGTTCCTGGGATCGGCTTCCACGATCAT
>Ga0070731_10001273_pt1 | contig 26855 bp, 22 predicted proteins | sample Coa_R1_2_FD_66448 | JGI IMG/M metagenome (GOLD analysis project Ga0070731, IMG submission 66448) | Surface soil microbial communities from Centralia Pennsylvania, which are recovering from an underground coalmine fire - Coalmine... | ecosystem: Environmental > Terrestrial > Soil > Unclassified ... | reverse complement strand
TCGACGCCGCGCACCTCCGCCGCGATGCCGGCGAGGGTCGCGACCTCGCCCGCGTTGCCGCGCAGCACATCGACGGCGACCGCAGCCAGGATGCTGTGCGCCGTGTCGGTCCGATACGTGGTTGCACCCGCCCCGACCGGGTCGAGCACGACCGGCACGCCACGCTCGTTGGCTGCGACTCCGGCCGCGAGCATCGCGTCGACCCAGTGCGGAGAGAGCGTGCCGATGTTGATCACGAGCGCCCCTGCGAGGCCGGTCATCTCCTCGACCTCCTCGCGCGCATGCGCCATCACCGGCAGCGCGCCGAGGGCCAGCGTCGCGTTTGCGGTCTCGTTCATGACGACGTAGTTCGTGATCTGATGGACGAGCGGCTTGCGCTCGCGCAGTCGTTGCAGGGACTCGCCTGGATTCACCCGACTCCTTTCACGTTGAGAACGTCGACGGGGCCCTCCCCGCTACCGACCTCGGCGAGCCCGTGCCGAACCGCCGCCGCGGCGGCACGTGCTGCGCCACGTGCCGCCTGCTCGAGCGGCAAGCCCCGCGCGAGCAGGGCCGCCAGGGTCGCCGAGTGCGTGCAACCAGCGCCGTGGGTCGCCGCGTTCGAGGAGCGGTCGACTCGGATCTCGACGAACTCGTGCCCGTCGTAGAGGAGGTCGACCGGGGGCTCGCCGTGTCCGCCCGTCACGATCACCGCCCGCGCACCGAGCTCGTGGACCGCCTCGGCGAGCTCCGGCCGTGGGCGTTTGCCGCCGGCGAGGGTCTCGGCCTCCTGGAGGTTGGGCGTCACGACGGTGGCGAGCGGGAAGAGGCGGTCGACGAGCGCGCCGACCGCGTCGTGCTCGAGCAGTTGCGCGCCGGAGCTTGCGACCATCACCGGGTCGACGACGAGCGGAACCGGGTGTCGCCGGAGATAGTCGGCGACCGTCTCGATCAGCCGTCGCGAGAACAGCATGCCGGTCTTCGCCGTGTCGACACCGATGTCGGAAAACACCGCCTCGAGCTGTGCGAGCACGAACTCGGCCGGCAGCTCGTAGATTGCGGTCACGGCACTCGTGTTCTGCGCCGTCAGGGCGACGAGCACCGACATCCCGTGCGCGCCGGCGGCCGCGAAGGCCTTTAGATCCGCCTGGATGCCGGCGCCACCGCCGCTGTCGGACGTCGCGATCGTCAGTGCCCTGGGAACCATGCTCGACCTCGCGCCGGACGGTCGTCCCGGGCTTGGGCTTCGCCGGCGATCCCTGGCCTGTTCGCGGACGTCCTCAACGCGCTCCCTTCGCCGGTATGACCCGGATCAGGTTCGACGGGTGTGCTCTCAGCCCCGGTCGGGGCACCCCGGTGGCGCCAAGCCTACTCGCCGCGCGCGGCGTGTCGTGTGGACGAATCGGCACGGTCTTTTCACGGCGCCGCCGTCGCTCGCGAGCTACGGTTGAAGTGGGTGGTTTCCCCCTGGGAGGGCGGGGCGCGGACCGTTGGCTGCGTCCAGCGGCGGCGATGGGGGCGGGGTCTACGATCGAGCGATGGCAGTGACCGTCTCGGTAGCCGGCCTCTTCGAGCAGGCGGAGGAGGTCGCGCACGTCGCTCGCGAGCCTGTACGCTCCGCGCGCAGCGCGCCGGTGCCCGACGACCTCGACCCCCGTGTGCGCGAGGCGATCGCCGTCCCCGCGCTCTACGCGCACCAGCGAGAGGCCTGGGACCTCGCCGCGCGCGGTCGGAATCTGATCGTCACGACGGGCACCGCCTCCGGAAAGACGCTCGCCTTCACGCTCCCCGTCCTCGATGCGCTCGCGCGCGAGCCGAAGAACCGCGCGCTCTACCTCTACCCGACGAAGGCGTTGGCGCAGGATCAGTACCGAACACTCTCTTCGTACCGTCTCTCGCGGCTCCGGCCGGCGATCTACGACGGCGACACGCCGACCGAGCAACGGCGCCTGATCCGGCAGAGCGCCAACGTGATCCTCTCGAATCCCGACATGCTCCACGTCGGCGTGCTGCCGCACCACGATCGCTGGGGCGACGTGCTCGCGAACCTCCGCTACGTCGTCGTCGACGAGGCGCATGTCTACCGCGGCGTGTTCGGGTCGCACGTCGCCAACGTCCTCCGTCGCCTTCGCCGGCTTGCCGCGATCTACGGGGCGCAGCCGCAATTCCTGCTCGCGTCGGCGACGATCTCGAATCCCGGTGAGCTGGCGCGTCGGCTGCTCGGCGTCGAGGCAGCGGTCGTCGGCGACGACGCGGCCCCGCGCGCCGAACGCGAGATCGTCCTCTGGAACCCGCCGCTTGTCGACGAGGAGCTGGGGCTGCGTGGCTCTGCGCTTGCGGAAGCGGCCAAGCTGCAGGCGCAGCTCGTCGAACGCGGCCTTCGCACGCTCACGTTCGCGAAGTCGCGCAAGGCTGCCGAGCTGATCCACCGTTTCACGGCCGAACGGCTCGGCGACGACTCGCGGCTCTCGCCGTATCGGGCCGGCTACACCGCACAGCAGCGGCGCGAGATCGAACGTCGCCTCGCTGACGGCGAGCTGCTCGGCGTCTCGGCGACGAATGCGCTCGAGCTCGGCATCGACATCGGGCTGCTCGACGCCGTGATCTCGGTCGGCTTTCCGGGAACAGTCGCCTCGCTGCGTCAACAGTGGGGCCGTGCCGGGCGGCGACAGCACGGGCTTGCGATCCTCGTCGCGTCCGACGACGCGCTCGACCAGTACTTCATGCGCGAGCCGGAGAAGCTGCTCGGCCGCCGCGTCGAGGCCGCGATCCTCGACCATACGAACCCGCGTGTACTCGCGGGTCACGTCCGCTCCGCCGCGTTCGAGGCGCCGCTTGACGAGAGCGACGTCGCCGTGCTCGGGCAGGAGGCGCTTGCCGCGGCTGCGGCCGACCCCGAGCTACGGCGGACGCCCCGCGGCTATGTGTGGAGCGGACGCGAATATCCGTCGGCGCGGGTGCCGCTCCGCTCGGCGGACGTGGACGCCTTCACAGTCGTCGACGCCGAAACCGGATCCGTGCTCGGTCTCGTCGAGCGCTCGCGGGCGTACGCGACCGTGCACACGGGTGCCGTCTACCTCCACCTCGGCGAGTCGTACCTCGTCGAAGACCTCGACGAGCGGATGCTGCGCGCCTTGGTCACGCCGTTCTCAGGCGACTGGTACACGCAGGCGAAGAAGGAGACGCACACGTCGATCGTCCGCTCGCTGCGGGAGGAGCTTCGGCTCGGACTTCCGGTCGCGTTCGGCGAGATCGAGGTCACCGAGCAGGTCGTCGGTTACGAGCGAAAGACAATTCGCTCGCAGGAGCGAATCGAAGCCGTCGCGCTCGAGCTCCGGCCGACGTCGTTCACGACCGAAGCGATCTGGTTCGTGCCCGAGCCGCCGCAGCTCGCCGGCCTCGACCAGATGCCGACGTTGCTCGCGAGCCTGCACGCGGCCGAGCACGCGCTGATCGCGATGCTGCCGCTCTGGGCGATGTGCGACCGATGGGACATCGGCGGCCTCTCGACGAACGTCCATCTGCAGACCGGCAGGCCGACCGTCTTCGTGTACGACGGTCACCCCGGCGGCGTGGGGATCACGCAGCGGGGCTTCGAACAGTTCGAGGGCTGGGTCGCCGACACCGCCGCCATGCTCGCCGGTTGTCGGTGCTCGGATGGATGTCCGTCGTGCGTGCAGAGCCCGAAGTGCGGCAACCTCAACGAGATGCTCGACAAGGGAGGCGCGCTGACGCTGCTCTCACGGTTCGCGTAGCGCCAGCTCGACCGCCTCTTCCGGCGTCTCCGCACGCTCGACGCCGTCGACCTCCAAGCCCGGCTCGAGTACGACGACGCGGCGGCCGAGCGTGCGCGCGAGGCCGATCTCGGCGAGCGTGCCCCAGCTGCCGCCGACAGCGATCACGGCCTCGCCCGATGCGACGACGGCGAGGTTGCGCGCGTGGCCGATGCCGGTGACGACGACGTGATCGCACCATTCGTTCGCAGCGTCTCGTCGCTCTCCGGGAACGATCCCGATCGTCGTCCCTCCAGCCGACTTCGCGCCGCGCATCGCCGCAGCCATCACCTCGCCGAGGCCGCCGGTCACGACCGTGCAGCCGCGCTCGGCGAGTAGCCGGCCCACGTGCTCGGCGCGCTCCTCGTGCTCGCGGCCGCTGCCGATGACCGAGATCTGCATTCCGGCGCTGATCCTAGGATCGAGCGATGCCCTGGCGCGCCTTCGGCGAGACCTTCGTCACGCTCGTCGTCATCACCGACCCGATCGGCAACGCGCCGATCTTCCTCACCGTCACGCGGCATCTCGATGCGCGTGGCCGGCAGCGGGCGGCCGTGCAAGCCGTGGTCGCCGCCGGCGCGCTGATCGTCGGGTTCGCGATCTTCGGCGAGCTGCTGCTTCGTTACCTGCATGTATCGATCTCGAGCCTCTCGATTGCGGGCGGCCTGCTGCTCCTGCTCGTCGCGCTCGAGATGCTGCGCGGCACGGACTTCCCGACCGGCGACGATGCAGACGGCGTCGCCCTCGTACCGCTTGCGACACCGCTCGTCGCCGGCCCGGGAGCGATCGCGACGGCGATGGTGCTCTGGCGCAACCACCATCACGCCAGCGGTCACGTGGCGGTGATCGCCGGCATCGTCGCTGCGGTCGCGTGTGTGGGCGCGGCGCTGCTCGTCTCGGAGCGCGTGACGCGGGCCGTACGACCGTCCGTGATCGCGTTTCTGACCCGCGTCTTCGGCCTGCTGCTCTCGGCGATCGCGGTCCAGCTCGTCGTGAACGGCGTCAAGGGCCTGAGCTGACGGCTACCTGACCCAGAGTCGGTCGATCAGCGTGCCCCCTCCGGGTGGAACTGGACGGTGCCGACCCGGCGTGAAACAACCAGCCGCCGCGATGGACGGCGGCTGCACCTCGTGCGCTCAGCCGCAGGCGGCCGCCAGCCGTCGCACGGTCCTGCGGCTCGCTGGCGAGCGCAATCGCCTTGCCCGGCCAGTCGTTCCGGGCATCGATCTGCGAGAGCTCGTCGGCGTAGCTGTCGGCAACCCAGACCGAGCCTCGGTCGACGAGCAGCGGCGACGGGCCGAGGCCGACCGTGATCGTCGAGACGATCTGTCGCTCGCCGGGTCGACCCGGGAGACGGTTCCGTCGAGGCCGTTCGCGACCCACACCGCGCCCGAGCCGACGGCGACGGCATCCGGCTCGTTTTCCGAGGGCTACGGTCGATGCACCCCGCTGCGCGGGTGGCATCGTCGCCGTGCTCCTGGGTGAACCTCGTGTACCCCGGACGTCCGCGAGGAACGCCTTAACGCGAGCCTGTGCGCTTCGACGGCAGGTCGCTCGGTCTCGCGGTCCGAGGACCCGATGTCCGCCACGCGTGGTCAGACAGGGATCTAGCTCGCGAGTTGCGCGAGCGCCTTCGTGAGCGACTGGCGCGTCTTCAACACCGGCTCGTAGAGGTCGCCTCGCGCCTCGACCCGCTCGAGCACGGCCGGCATCGTGAAGCGCGCCGGGTCGACGTTCTCGACCTCGTCCCACTCGAGGGGCGTCGAGACCGGACCGCCGGGGTGGGGGCGAACGGAGTAGACCGACGCGATCGTCTTGCCCTCGCCGTTCTGATTCGCGTCGATCAGGACGCCGCGCCGCCGCGACTTCTGCCACTCCGTCGTCGCCAGCTTCGGGTGGGTGCGCGCGATCGTTCCCGCGACGAGCTCGGCGAACGCACGTGAGTCGTCGTAGGTGGAGCGCCGGTCGAGCGGCACCAGGATGTGGAACCCCTTGCCGCCGGACGTCTTCGGGAACGATGCGAGCCCGAGCCCGTCGAGCAGTTCGTGCACGAGTCGCGCGACCTCGAGCGTCTGCGACCACGGCACCTCCGGCGTCGGGTCGAGGTCGAAGAGCACCCAGTCCGGACGATCGGGCTTGTCGATCCGCGAGTACCACGTGTTCATGTCGATGCAGCCCATGTTCACCATCCAGAGCAGTGCCAGCTCGTCGTCGACCACCGGGAACTCGACCCACTTCTTCGTGCGCGAGCGCTCGCGCGTCGAGACGAGCGCGCGATACCTCGGGATCCAACCGGGCATGTGCGAAGGCGCGTCCTTCTGGAAGAACGCCTTGCCGGCGATCCCGTCCGGATAGCGGCGCATCGTGAACGGCCTGTTCTTCAGGTGCGGCACGAGGACCGGCGCGACGGAGCGGTAGTAGTCGAGCAGGTCACCCTTCGTGATCCCGTCGTCGGAGAAGAAGACCTTGTCGAGATTCGAGAGCTTGAGCTCGCGCTTCCCCTTCCGCACCGTGTCCTCCGCCGGCAGCTCGCGGCGAACGTCACCCGCGGGCTTGTCGTCGCGGAGCCCCTGGTAGGACGGCTGCCGCAACCGGCCGTCGTGCGTCCACTCGCTGAACTCGACCTCCGCGACGAGCTTCGGCTCGACCCATACGACTTCGTCCTTCCGCACGCGCGGCATCTTCGGCGGCACGGGGAATGGCGACTCGCGCCGCTCGAGCGGCCGCAGCAAAGCAAGCAGCCGTTCGATCTCCTGCTCGTTGAACCCGGTGCCGACGTTGCCGACGTAGCGGAACGTGCCGCCTTCGTTCACGGCGAGCACGAGCGAGCCGAACGAGCTCGAGCGCCGGCCCTCCCCGCGTGTGTAGCCGGCGATCACGAACTCCTGCCGGCCGTGGGTCTTCACCTTCAACCACGAGCGTGTGCGCTTGCCCTCGGCGTACTCCGAGTCGAGGCGCTTGGCCATGATCCCCTCGAGAAGCTGCTCTCGTGCCGCCGTGAACAAGGCCCGCCCGTCGGAAAAGTCCTCCGACAGCCGGACGGTGCGGTTGCGGCGATCGAGCAGCCGCTCGAGCCGCGCGTGGCGCTCGCGCAGCGGCAGCGTGACGAGCGGCTCGCCGTCGAGCTCCAGCAAGTCGAAGACGTAGTAGACGAGCTGGCCCGTTCCGCGCTGCATCGCCGAGAAGCTCGACCGTCCTCGCTCGTCGAGCGCGCAGACCTCGCCGTCGAGCACCGCGTTCGGGCTCTTCGTCGCCTTCACGACCGCCTTCGCCACGTCCGGAAACCGCGCCGTCAGGTCATGGTCGTTTCGCGACACGAGCTTGCACTCGCCGCCGCGCACGTACGCGAGCGCGCGGTACCCGTCCCACTTGACCTCGAACGTCCAGCCGTCGCCGGTCGGCACGTCGTCGGCGAGGGTGGCGAGCATCGGCTTGTAGAGCCGCTCGGTTGCGGGATCGGCCTGCTGGGAGTCGCTGTTCCGAATGAGCAGCCAGTTCTCCTCCTTGCCGTCGAGGTGCGCGGGCACGAGCGTCCACACGCCGTCGAGCCGCTTGCCGTGAAGACGGACCTTGAGCTGGCCGCCGCGCTTTTCCTCGAGCAGGTCGTAGGCGCCGGTGTCCCAGATCTCGACCGTGCCGGCGCCGTACTGGCCGGCGGGGATCTCGCCCGCGAAGGACGCGTACTCGAGGGGATGATCCTCGACGTGGACGGCCAGCGCCCTCCCGCCCGGCTCGAGCGGCACGCCTTTCGGTACCGCCCACGACGCGAGGACCCCGTCACGCTCGAGCCGGAAGTCGTAGTGGAGCCGCCGCGCGTCGTGGCGCTGGACGACGAAGATCGGCCCTTTGCGGCGCTTCTTGCCGTCGAACGGCTCCGGGGTCTGCTTCGGGTCTCGCTTGGCGCGGTACTCGCTCAGCTTCGCCATCGTCGGCCTTGTCCACACCCCCTCCGCGGAGAACGAGGTTTACCGCTGTTCGGCCGGGCGCGAACGGATTCGAGCTCCTCCATCTGACGGGGGCTAGGCGTCCGGAGCCCGCCCAGCGCGGGCTCCGGCGCGCTCCGGCGAAGGTTGAAAACCCTGTGGACGCTGTGGACAGTCCGTCAAATTTCCACAACTCCCTCTGACACTTCTCTGAGCCGGATCAGAGCCGGAGGTCACGCGAAGACGCCGAGGCCGCGGAACTTCGCCCGCCGCTTCGCCCGCAGCTCGTCGGGCGGCAGGTCTTCGAGCTCCGCGAGCGCCTCGACGAGCGCGCTCTTGAGGAGCCGGGCGGCGGCGTCGTGGTCGGTCTGCGCTCCGCCGGGGGGCTCAGGGACGATGCCGTCGATCACGCCGAGCTCGAGGCAGTGGAGCGCGTCGGGCTTGAATGCCGCCGCCGCCTTCTTCGCCTCGCCCGCATCGCGCCAGAGGATCGCGGCGCACCCCTCGGGGGTGATCACCGAGTAGATCGCGTTCTCCTGCATGAGCACGCGGTCCGAGACTGCGATCGCGACCGCACCGCCCGACCCGCCCTCGCCGATCACGCAGGCGACCGTCGGCACGGCGAGCCTCACCATCCGCGCCTGCGAGCGCGCGATCCAGCCGCCCTGCCCGTGCTGCTCGGCTGCGACGCCCGGATAGGCGCCCGGCGTGTCGACGAGCGACACGAACGGGAACCCGAACCGCTCGGCGAGGTCCATGACGCGGATCGCCTTCGCGTAGCCCTCCGGGTAGGGCATGCCGTACTGGCGGTCGAGTCGCTCCTTCAGGTCGCGGCCCTTCTGCTGGCCGATCAGCGCGACGGTGCGTCCGTCGAGGCGACCGAGCCCGGTGACGAGCGCGCCGTCGTCGGCGCGGCTGCGGTCGCCGTGCAGCTCGACCCAGTCGTCGAGGATCCGCTGGACGTAGTCGAGGGTGTACGGCCGGTCGGCGTGCCGCGCGAGCTCGACCGAGCGCCAGATCTCGTCCTCGGACGCCGCCGCGTCGGCTTCGAGCTGCTCGAGCTGGCTCTGCAGCCGTTGCTTCTCGCCCGCGACGCGCGTGCCGCGCAGGAGCGGCAGGCTCGACAGCTTCCCCAGCCGCTCGCGCAGCCGGAGCTCGGCGTCACCGGCCAAAGAGGCGGAGCAGCCGCGCGAGGTACGGGCGCTGCTCGGGTCGAGGGACGACGCCGTCGAGGTGGCCGAAGCGGAGGTTCTGGTCGGCGAGCGCGAAGTCGTCGGGCAGCTTCTCGCGCGTCGTCTGCTGCACGACCCGCGGGCCCGCGAACGCGATCAGCGCGCCCGGCTCCGCGATCGTCACGTCACCGAGCGACGCGAAGCTCGCGAGCACGCCCGCCGTCGTCGGGTGGGCCATGACGACGAACAGCGGCTGCCCCGCCTCGTGCAGCTCCTGCACCGCGACGACGGTCTTCGGGAGCGTCATCAGCGAGAGGATGCCCTCCTGCATCCGCGCGCCGCCGGAGCTCGGCACGGCGATCAGCGGCGTCTCGTGCGCGACGGCCGATTCACACGCGCGCGCGAACTTCTCGCCGACGGCGCTGCCCATCGAGCCGCCCATGAACGCGAAGTCCATCACCGCGAGCTCGACTGGATGCGTGTCGAGCGTCGCGCGCCCGACGACGATCGCCTCGCCGAGCCCGGTGTTCAGCTCGGCTTCGGCGAGCCGTTCCGCGTAGGGCCGCAGGTCGAAAAATCCGAGCGGGTCGGCGGAGCGGACGTCGGCGGATTCCTCGATGAACGATTCCGAGTCGGCGAGCCAGTCGATGCGCGCCCACGCCGGCATCGGGAAGTGGTAGTCGCAATGCGAGCACACGTAAAGCGCCGCCGCGAGCTCGTCGTCGCGGTAGTGCGAGTTGCAGCGCGGGCAGGTGTTCGGGTGCTGCTGCTCGTCCGGAGGGGAATGCTTGTGCTCGACCTGGACGTCGATTCGCGTCTCGGCCACGCCCGGAGTCTAGACCGGGACGAGCGAATCGAGCGCGTCCGCGAGCCCGCGCAGGTTCGGCTGCTCGAGGGTCGGCTTTGGACCGGGGCTCTCACCAAGCCGATTGATCCAGATCGACCGCAGGCCGAGCTCGTTCGCGGGCCCGACGTCGTGGAAGAGGCTGGCGGCGACGTGGATGTGGCTCGCCGGCTCGGCGCCGGTCCGGCGTGCGAACTCGCGCCAGTGACCGAGGGCCGGCTTGTACGAGCCGATCTCGCTTGCGACGACGGTCTCGTCGAACGGGACGCCGAGCAGCTGCTTCGACGCGGCGATCAGGTCGGGATCCGAGTTCGAGAGGATCGCGAGCCGCCAGCCTCGCGCCCGCGCCTCGGCGAGCGCAGCGGGCACTTCGGGAAACGCCTGCCAGGTCGGGAGCGAATCGGCCAGTCCGCTCTCCTCGCCGGCAGGCGCGCCGAGCCGGCGCATCGCCTCGGTCATCACCTCACGATACGAACGGGTTCCGTCACGCTCGAGCTCCGGCTCGAGCTCGTGGTAGCGCTCTAGCCGCTCGTCGGCGCTGTCGTCGCCGAAGACGCGGGTGAGCTCCGCGCGGATCCCGGCGTTCCAGTCGATCAGCGTCCCGTAGCAGTCGAACGTCGCCCAGCGCGTCATCACGGCAATTGAACCGTTTCCGGCGTCGCGGCGAACGAGGGAAGATGACGGGCGCGATGGCGCGTGAGCTGGCACATCTCTCCGACGAGGCGGTGGTGGCACTGGCGGCGCGGTCGGACGAGGTCGCGTTCGCCGAGCTCTACGACCGCTACGGCCGGGTCGCCTACGGCCTCGCGCTGCGCGTGCTGCGAGACGACGCGCTGGCCGAGGACGCCGTCCAGGAGGCGTTCGTCGCGATCTGGCGCGGCGCAGCCCACTTCATCCCGGAGCGGGGCAAGGCGAGCACCTGGATCCTGACGCTCGTACACCGTCGTGCGGTCGACCTCGTGCGCCGCGAGAACCGCCGGCGGACGGAGCCGCTCGACGACGCCGTGCTCGCCGCGACCGAGGGCTCAGCCGAGGACCTCGCCTGGCTGCGCCTCGAGCGCGAGCGCGTGCAGGCCGCGCTCAGGCAGCTGCCCGACCCGCAGCGCGAGGCGATCGAGCTCGCCTACTACGGCGGCTACACGCAGTCCGAGCTCGCCGAGCGACTCGGGCAGCCGCTCGGTACCGTGAAGAGCAGGATGTTCGCGGGTCTGAGCCGCTTGCACGAGCTGCTCGACGCGCCGAAAGGGGGGACATGGCAGACGACGCCGTTCACGAGCTGACTGCCCCCTACGCCCTCGACGCGCTCGATCCGTCCGAGGCGCGCGCGTATGAGCGGCACCTCGCCCACTGCGAACGCTGTCAGCGCGACCTCGCGACGCTCGCCGCGGGTGCGGTCGCGCTCGCGTTCGCCGCACCCGAGGCCGATCCGCCGGCGGAGCTTCGCGGTCGCATCCTGGTCGCGGCGCGCGCTGAGCGCCCGAACGTGGCCCCGCTGCGGCCGCGGCTGTCGCTACGGTCGAACGCGGCCCGGATCGTCGCCGTTGCCGCGACCGCCGCCGCCGTCGGGCTCGGCGTCTGGAACGTCGTCCTCCACGACCGGCTGAGCAGCTCGCACCAGGCGCTCCGGAGCGTGGCCGTCCACGGCGCCGCCGGCTCGGTGCTCCTCGGCGGCCGGAACGAGGGCACGCTCGTCCTGACGGGGCTGGCGACGCCGCCGGCGGGCAAGACGTACGAGGCCTGGGTGATCGACCGCGGCAAGGCGAAACCCGCCGGGCTGTTCGGCGGCGGCAAGACCGTGGTCGTCCACCTGCAGCGCGAGGTTCCGCACGGCGCGATCGTCGGCGTCACCGTCGAGCGAGCCGGTGGGGCGCCGCAGCCGACGAGCGCTCCGTTCATCACCTCGGCGAAGGTCTGAAGTTCTTAGGCGCGGCCAAGCTTCGCTCGGGTACAACCCAAAGCGATGAATCGGTTGCGTCTCGCGTTGGTCGTGCTCGCGGTGCTCTTCGCGGCGGCCCTCGTCGCGGCGCTCGTCGGGTTCACCACGGGTCGCTCGACGTCGTTGTCCGCAAACGCGAAGCAGTCGCGCGCAGTACCGTCGGCCGCACCGCCCGCGGGCGTGGCTGCGCTGCAGAACGCATTCGTGAGCGTGTTCCGGCGGGTGTCGCCGTCAGTCGTCCAGATCAGCACTTCGCAGGGGCTCGGCTCGGGCATCGTGTTCGACTCGCAGGGCGACATCGTCACGAACAACCACGTCGTCAGCGGCTTCAAGAGCTTCACGGTCACGACGTCGAACGGGAAGAAGCTGACGGGGAAGCTCGTCGGCGCGTTTCCTGCGGACGACCTCGCGGTGATCAAGGTCAGCGCCGGCGGCCTGACGCCGGCGACGTTCGCGGACTCGTCGAAGCTCGAGGTCGGCGACATCGTGATGGCGATCGGCAACCCGCTCGGTCTGGCCTCGAGCGTCACGGAAGGGATCGTGAGCGCGCTCAACCGCACCGAGTCGGAAGGCGGGGGCGTCACGCTCCCGAACGTGATCCAGACGAGCGCGCCGATCAATCCGGGCAACTCCGGCGGCGCCCTCGTCGACATCTCCGGCCGCGTCGTCGGCATCCCGACGCTCGGCGCGACCGATCCCGAGTTCGGCAGCACGGCCGCAGGGATCGGGTTCGCGATCCCGAGCAACGTCGTCACCGACATCGCAGGCCAGATCGTCAAGAACGGCCACGTCGTCGACTCGCACCGCGCGTACCTCGGCGTGGAGGTCGGGGACACGTTCGGGAGCGGGGTCTACATCGGCTCCGTCACGGCCGGGGGCCCGGCCGCGAAGGCGGGGATCGCCGTGGGCGACGTGATCACGTCCGTCGCGGGAAAGCAGACGCAGACGACCGACGATCTCAGCGGCGTGCTCGCCGGGCTTCGGCCGGGGCAGACGGTGAAGGTCGCGCTCACCAAGCAGGGCGGTGCGCGGACGACCGCCAGCGTCACGCTCGGCGAGTATCCCGGAACCTGATCGCTACGAGGTCGGGCCCATGCCGGGCTCGTCGTCCGCGAGCGGGATCCCCTCTGGCCCATGGCCGCGGTAGGCGTCGCGGAACGTCTTGAACGCGTTCTCGTTGAAGCTGGGGCAGATCGCGACGTGGCCGACGCCGTAGTCGCCGGCCTCGTAGTAGTGAGTCGGATCGCCCGTCCACGAGGTCAAGGCGATCTTGTCGCCGAGGCTCTTGCCGTTGATCTTCGCGACGAGCGGCGTCCCGAACATGCCGTCGCCGGCGCCGCCGGGGATCGGCTCGTTGTAGAAGGCGCGCAGTTTCGCCACCGTCGAGGCGGGCACCTTCGGGCCCCACCAGATCACGACCGCGCCGTGCTCCTCGTTGTGCACGACCTGCCGCGGGTTGACGGGCTGGGTGTAGAAGCCCCAGACCGCCCAGAGCGGATAGTGGCCGCCGGCGGCCGGTGGGAACGTGTTCCAGAGCCCGTTCATCGACTTCGTCAGCGTCGGGACGTCGGCGTGGTAGCCGCCGTACGACTTGGTCTTCGGAGGGAGCGGCTTCATGTCCTCGTACGTGCAGCCGGCCGCGAGCATCGTCTGCTTGACCTTCGCGGCCGAGGCCTTGCCGCTCCCGCCCGTGAGCGCGATCACGGCGGCGACGATCGCGGCCACGACCGCGATGCCGACGAGCCAGACCCAGCGCGGCACCCCGCCCGCGCCGGCGAGCCGATTCCCGTTTCGCTGCCGAGCGTCGCGGCGCTGCGGAGCCTGGACCGGGCGCGGCGGCCGCGGCGTCTTCGCCTTCTTCGGCATCTCGCGCCAAAGTAGCGAAAGGCCGCGTCGGTCCTCAGGTCAACCGGCTCGTGTCGAAGCGCACGACCGGGTCCGAGCGGTCACGTGCGGTGCGGCACGAGCGCGAGGCCGCGCAGGCTCGACTTCGTGACACCGAAATCCCGCTTTGTATCGATCGGAACGGCAGAGTTTGTGCCGCTTGCGCAGTTCGAAACGTTATTGACGGAGCAAGTATCCTGAAGGTTCAACCCACTGCAAGGAGAAGTCTCGATGTCCAGTGCTGCTGCTGTCGTTGCCGTCGCCCAGGAGCCCGTGGCGACACCCCTCCAGGTCGTCCCGGCTCCCGCCGTCGACGTCGCCGCCAGCGAGGCGAACCGCTGGATGATCGTGTTCGGCACCCCGTGCCTCTTCGCCGGCCTGTTCGTCGCTGCTGCCATCGGCAGTGGCATCAAGTGGCTGCTCGGTTTCGCGATCGCGTCGCTCCTCGTCGCGATCTGCTCGCTCACCTGGCTCGCGCTGACGTCCGACACGAACGGCTGATCCGCACCTCCCTCCTCTAGAACGACTGCCGGGGCCAGCACCGCCCGTCCCGGCATGGTCCGGCGGCGGCAGAAGTCCCTCGTTCGGAGGATCGGAGATCCCTGGGTGAGGCGTCGATGCCGCCTCTATGGCACGCCGGCTCGTCCCGAGGCTCGCCGCCGCGGCGGCGCTTCTCGTCACGGCCGCAGCGTCCTTGCCGGCGGCTGCTCTGCCCGCCGGCAGCGAGGGCGCAGCCGCGACGCTGGCGCAGCTCCAGTCCGGAGTGCTCGACCAGCTGAACACGGTCCGGCGCGCCCACGGCCTCGTCCCGCTCACGCTCAGCCCAGGGCTGACGGCGGCCGCGGAGGAGCACACGGCCGAGATGCTCTCCGACGGCTACTTCGCGCACGAGTCCGCCGACGGCTCGCCGTTCTGGAAGCGCATCGAGCGCTTCTACCCGCACCTCGGATCCGGCTACTGGTCGGTCGCCGAGAACCTGCTCTGGAGTGGGGGCCCGATCGACGCGAAGCAGGCGCTCGCGACGTGGATGGCGAGCGCGGGCCACCGCGAGAACATCCTGACGCCCGAGTACCGGCAGATCGGCATCTCGGCGCGCTTCGCCACCGGCGCGACCGGTCCGTACGCCGGCTTTCCGGTCACGGTGATCGATACGGACTTCGGCGTTCGCCGCTGAGACGCCGGCCGGCGCCTACGTGCAGAGCGGTTTCGGAGTCGGCGGTGCCGGCGGCGAGGGGATCGGCAGCGGCGGCGGGCTCCTGAGCGGCGTCACCGTGCGCGTGATCGCGAGCTTCTGCGCGCCGGTCACGCGGATCGTCGTGTGCAGCGTCGGCATCGTCCCGGGACCGAACGTGTCCGTCTCGAGCGCCTGCGCGTTCGCGACCCAGGGGTAGCTGAAGATGACCGCCGTCGACTTGCCCTGTGTGCGAAGCGGCTGGAAGCGGGCGCCGCCGCCGTTCAAGAGGAACCTGTCGCCGGTGCCGAGCGGAGATGCGCCGGCGGTCGCCTTCTTCCAGCACTTGCCGGAGGAGAGGAACACAGCGCCGTTCGACATCAGCACCCGGACCGGCAGCAAGCCCGGCGACGCCAGCACGGCGAGATACGCCGCGAACCTTCCGCTGCTCAGCTGCGCGTAGATCGTCGCCGTCTGCGGTTGGTACCCGGCCGGCGGCGGCGCCGCCCAGAGAAACTTGACCGAGCCGTGCCCGCTCGAGATGCCGAAGAAGTACCCGGTCTCGACGATCTTCGCGCCGCGGAGCTGGCTGTAGTAGCCGACCTCCTGCTTGAAGAACGCGATCGCAGCCTGGTTGCCGGCCGGCGGGACGACGGCTCCCGGCGCGCTCGCGGCGGCGACTCCGACAACCGTCAGGAGCGCGGCCACTCGGACGGCCCCCCAGCCCGGGCGTGACATGACCTCAGGCTAGACCAGGACCGCACGGATTCCTACTAGACGCGAGACCGGCCCTCGCCGCGAGGCGATCAGGCACCGGCGGAGGACGTGCTCCATCGGCTGACCGAAGCCGCGGTCGATTCCGAGCGAGAGCGCGGCGACGAGCTCAGCCAGCCGGACCTCGCCGCGGCGCAAGCCATACGCGCCGAGGGCGGGCTACCTGATCCCGCGCTTCGCGGCGCTACGCCGTCACGCGAGGTGCGCGACCGTCGCTCCGTTCGCCGCGTCGGATTGCTGCCCGGTCACGAGGCTGTGCGCGGCGAGCTCTTCCCTGACGGCGGATCGAAGCGCGCCGGTGCCGCGGCCGTGCACGACCCTGACGCTCTCGTGACCGGCGAGCGCAGCCGCGTCGACGAACGCACGAACCGCCTCTCGGGTCTCCCGGGCGCGCAGGCCCCGGACGTCGAGCTCGTCGGGCGCGTCGCCGGCACCTGCGAGCACCCGAGCCGCGGGCTCGGGGGCGGGAGGCGGGGTCGGCCGGCTCGATGACGGCCGCAGCCGGGCGAGCGGGACGCGGAGCCGAAGGCCGCCCGGTGCCAGCACCTCGGCAGTCGCTCCTTCGATCGCGGCGATCGTGCCGTGGATGCCGTCGTCCGGCGACTCGACCGGGTCGCCGGCCGCGAGCGGAAGCGGGGAGGTGAGCGGCTCGAGCGCGCGCAGCGCACGCTCGGCGCCGGCGGCGCGCTCGGCCGCTACGCCGAGCCTGCGGTCGCGCTCCCGTTCCGACGCCGGAGCGGCGCCGCGTCGCCGCTCCTGCCTGCGCGCAGCGCGGATCTCGGCGCGAAGCGCCGCGAGCTCCGCCCGTGCCTCGCCGAGCTCTCGCTCCGCAGCGGCTACCGCCGCGCTCCGCTCGTCTGCGGCCGAGGCGCGGACGCGCTCGACCTCGCGGGCGAGCTCGCTCTCCCGTCCGCGCAGGCGCTCGAGCTCGCGCTGGGCCTCGTCCCTCGTCTGCAACGCCGCGTCCAGCTGCTCGGCGGCCAGCCGCTCGGCCGCCTCGGCCTGGACGACGAGCTCGCCGACCCGCAGCCGATCGGGCGAGATGCGCTCGCGCGCGTCGTCGACGACGGCCGGATCGAGCCCGAGCTGCGCTGCGATCTGGAGCGCATGCGACGTGCCGGGCCGGCCGACGACGACCCGGTAGAGCGGCGCCTGCGTCTCCGGGTCGAAGCCGGTGGCCGCGTTCGCCGCGCCGTCGAACGTGCTCGCCCACTCCTTCACCTCGGCATAGTGCGTCGTCACCACCGTCAGCCGCGCCTGCTCCGCGAGCCGTGCGAGCAGCGCCTGCGCGAGCGCCGATCCCTCGACCGGATCCGTGCCGGCGGCGAGCTCGTCGAGAAGGACGAGCGAGCGACCGGTCGCCACCCCGAGCACGCCGACGATGTTGCGCAGGTGTGCCGAGAACGTCGAGAGGCTCATCGCGATCGATTGCTCGTCGCCGACGTCGGCGAGGACGTTGTCGAACACCGGGAGTGCAACCTCGCGCGCCGGCGGACGCAAGCCGGCCTGGTGGAGGAGCGCGGCGAGCCCGAGCGTCTTCAGCGCGACGGTCTTGCCGCCCGTGTTCGGGCCGCTCACGACGAGCGCGCGCAGCGCCCCCAGGTCGAGATCGATCGGGACGGCGGTGTGCTCGTCGAGGAGCGGGTGCCGGGCGCCCAGCAGGCGCACGTCGGACGACACCTCGACCGGAGCGCCGCGCCACGCGCGCGAGAGCACGCCTCGCGCCAGCGCCAGGTCGAGCTCGCCGGTCGCCAGCACGAGCGCCTCGATCGCGTCGGCACTCGCGCCGGTCAGGCCCGACAGCTCGCGCAGCAGGCGCTCGACCTCGTCGCGCTCGGCACTCGCGGTCTCCGCGAGCGCGTTGCTCAGCTCGACGACGGCGAACGGCTCGACGAAGAGTGTCTGACCCGAGCTCGACGAGTCGTGGACGACACCCGGGACCCGCGTCCGGGCGGTCGCCTTGACCGCGAGCACAGGCCGACCGGCACGCTCCGTCACGAACGTCTCCTGCAGCGCGGATCGGACGTCGGCCGAGCGCGCGATGCGGGCGATCTCTGTCCGTACGCGCTCGCGTCCGCGGCGCAGCTCGTTGCGAAGCCGTCGCAGCTTCGGCGACGCGCCGTCGCGCAGGTCGGCGCCGTCGTCCTCGACGTTCCGGTCGATGCGCTCTGCGAGCGAGGCGAGCGACGGGTCGATTCCGGTCGCGAGCGCTTGCAACAAGGGCGCGGCACCGGCCTCGTCGAGCCTGCGGCGTGCTTCGAGCGCGACCGAGATCGCCGTTGCGACCCGGCGAAGCTCGCTCGGCGCGAGCAGCCCGCCGCGCCCCGCGCGTGCGGCATCTTCGCGTACGTCGGAGGCGCCCGCCAACGACGGCTCCGCCGAGCGGTCGAAGAGCGAGACGGCCTCGGTCGTCAGGGCTTGCCGGTGGGCGACGTGCGCCGGGTCGGAACTCGGGAGCAGGCCGTGCGCAAGCGTCGCGCCATGGACGCTCTCGGTCGTCCTCCCGAGGCGCTCGCGGATCGCGTCGAACTCGAGCACGGCCAGCGCATGCTCGTCCACGGCGGCCAGTCTGCCTCAGCAGGCGACAATCTCGGCGAATGGAGACCGTGCGGATCGACAAGTGGCTCTGGGCGGCGCGCTTCTTCAAGACGCGCGGCTCGGCGACGGCGGCCGTGGTCGGCGGTCGGGTGCAGCTGAACGGCGCGCGCGTGAAACCGTCGAAGGAGGTGCAGGCCGGCGACACGCTGGAGGTGCAGGTCGGCCAGACTCGCTGGACGGTGGTCGCGCGCGGGGTTGCCGACAAGCGCGGCTCGGCCGCGGCTGCGGCTGCGCTCTACGAGGAGACGCCGGAGTCGGTCGTCCTGCGGGAGCAGAGGGCGCTTCAGCGACGGCTCGCCGCTCCGCTCGGCGCCGATCTCGGCGCCCGTCCGACGAAACGAAACCGCCGCCGGCTCGACGCTCTGCGGCGGGCGAACCGCCGCCGTCGGGAGGGCTAGGGCGAGCAGTCCGTTGCCGCAGGCCGAGCGTACGATCAAGCCGTGACGACGTGCTCTCGTTGCGGACGTGAGAACGCCCGCGATGCCCGGTTCTGCTCGGGGTGCGGCGCGCGGCTCGAGCCCACCGGGCCGGTGGGCGAGCGGAAGCTCGTCACGGTCCTGTTCGCCGACGTGACCGGCTCGACCGAGCTCGCCGACCGGCTCGACGCCGAGGAGCTCCGCGAGGTGCTGAGCCGCTGGTTCGCGGCGATGCGAGCCGAGATCGAAGCGCAGGGCGGAACCGTCGAGAAGTACATCGGCGATGCCGTGATGGCCGTGTTCGGCGTTCCGACAGCGCACGAGGACGATCCGTCGCGCGCGCTCCGGGCGGCGCTCGCGCTGCGCGAGCGGCTCGCAGAGCTGAACGGCGAGCTCGCTGCGAGCCACGGGATCAACCTCGAGATCCGCGTCGGCGTCAACACGGGCGAAGCGGTGACGACGCCCGAGCCGGCGCCGGGCGAGGCGATGGTCACCGGCCTTGCGGTCAACGCCGCGGCGCGACTCGAGCAGCTGGCCGAGCCGGGCCAGACCGTGGTCGCCGAGCGGACGGCGCGCGCGGCACCCGGCTTTCGCTTCGACGAGCTCGGCCCGTTCGAGCTGCGGGGCCAGGAGGCTCCCGTTCGCGCCCGCGTCCTCGTCGCCGCCCCGCCCGGTCCCGTCGCGCGCGGGTTGCCGGGGATGCACGCGCCGCTCATCGGGCGCGAGCGAGAGCTCGACCTGCTGCTCGCGCTGCAGGAGCGGGTCGTCGCGGAGCGGCGGCCGCACCTTGTCACGATCTACGGCGAGCCGGGGGTCGGCAAGAGCCGCCTCGTGCGCGAGCTCCTGCGGCGGGTCGACTCCGGGCCGGAGCCGCCGCGCGTCGTCGTCGGCCGCTGCCTCTCCTATGGCGACGGAGTCGCGTACTGGCCGCTCGCCGAGATCCTGAAGGGGCTCGTCGGAATCTCCGACGACGATCCTGCCGCGCTCGCCCTCGGGCGGATCGAGCGCTTCACCGCCGACCTGCTGCTCGAGCCCGGACGTGTCGTCGCGACGCTCGCGTTCACGCTCGGCCTCGACGCTAGGGACGCCGAGTTCGCGCGGCTCCAGCCGTCGTCGATCCGGGCCGAGCTCCACCGCGTCTGGCGTGCGGTCCTCTCCGCACTCGCCGAACGGAGGCCGCTCGTCGTCGTCGTCGACGACATCCACTGGGCGGACGCGGTGCTGCTCGAACTCCTCGAAGAGCTCGCCGAGCGGACGCTCGGCCCGATCCTGTTCGTGTGCCCGTCGCGGCCCGAGCTGACCGCCGGCCGACCGACGTGGGGCGGCGGGCGGCGCAACTTCTCGTCGGTCTTCCTCAACCCGCTGCCGCCCGCCGCAGCCGGCGAGCTGATCGAGCATCTGCTCGCCGTCGACGGCCTTCCCGACCGAGCGCGCGGGAGCATTCTCGAGCGCGCCGAGGGCAATCCCTTCTTCCTCGAGGAGATCCTCCGGCAGCTGATCGACGGCGGGCGCGTGGTCCGAAACGGCGACCGCTGGCAGACCGACGGCGACCTCACGCAGCTCGAGCTCCCCGACACGGTGCAGGCGGTCCTCGCGGCGAGGATCGACCTGCTCACGCAGAGCGAGAAACGCACCCTGCAGCAGGCCTCGGTCGTCGGTCGCATCTTCTGGCGTGGCGCCGTCGCCGCGCTCGTGGGCGATGCCGCCGAGGTCGACGGCGACCTGCGCCGGCTCGAGGAGCGCGAGCTGGTCGCGCCGCGGCTCAGCTCGTCGTTGCTCGGCGAGGAGGAGCTCGCGTTCAGCCACATCCTTACGCGCGACGTCGCCTACGAGAGCCTCCCAAGGCGCGACCGGCCGCGCGCCCACGCGCGCGTCGCGAGCTGGATCGAGCACACGGCCGGCGATCGACGGCGCGAGTACGTGGGGCTGCTCGCCCACCACTACGGCGAGGCCTATCGCGGCGCGCGCCGTGACCGCTCGTATCCCCCCGACGAGCTCGAAGCGCTGAGGCGCCACGCGTTCGAGTTGCTGCTCGAGGCCTCGCAGGACTCGCTGCGGGCGACCGCATACCGCGCAGCGCGGTCCCTCGCCGAGTCGGCGCTCGAGGTCGCGGCCGCCGCGGAGGAGCGGGCGACCGCGCTCGAGGCGCTCGGCGACGGATACCGGCACGCGGCGCTCGGCGACGGCGCCTGGGAGTCCTACACCCGCGCCACCGACGTGCTGCTCGAGGCGGGCTCGTCCGACGGCGAGCGCGTGGCCGGCCTTTGCGGCCGCGCGCTCGAGACGCTCGTCCGCTGGACGGGCACGATGACCGCCACCTGGCCGGAGTCGACCGCCGACCGCTACCTGGAGGCCGGCCTACGAGTGCTTCCCGACGGCGAGAGCGAGGCGCGTGTGCGGCTGCTGACCGTGCAGGCCTTCTGGGGTCAGGCCTATCCGGGCTCGAGCTCGCCGCTCCAGGAGCCTGCGCTCGGAGAGAAAACCGGCACCGCCGCGGCCGAGATGGCAGAGCGGCTCGGGCGTCCCGATCTCGCCGTGGTCGCGCTCGACGGCGTCTCGCACAACCTGCAGCGCCAGCTGCGTTACGACGCGGCGTACGAGGTCGCGCTCCGGCGGCTCGAGCTCGCGCGCACGGCGGGCGACCTGACCGAGCTCGGAGACAGCTACGCGGTAGCGGCGTGGCACAGCGACTACGTCGGCGCGTTCGCCGAGGCCCGCGAGCTCGGTCGCGAAGGCTACGAGCTCCTACGCTCAGACGTTCCGCTCTACGCCGCGCATTCGCTCATCTGGGGTGCGCTCGCGTCGTTCTACCTCGGTGACTGGGACGAGCTCCTCCGCGACGTCGAGCGCGCGGTCGAGGCCCTCGGCGAGCGGGCCGAGACGCTGACGACCGGCTTCCTGGCGCCGTGGCCGGCGGCCGCGTTCGCGCTCGAGGCGCGCGGCGAGCGTGCGGCCTCGGAGCACATGCTCGCCCCCGCGTATGCGGCCGAGCGCAGGCGCGGCCGGTTCTCGCCGGAGCTTTCGCCCCTGATCGTGCGCACGCTCGTCCTGCGCGGCGAGGCCGGCCCCGCAAGGGAGCGGGTCGCAGCGTTCTCGGGCGCGGAAGGGAGGGAGAACGCGCCGCTCATGCTCGTTGCCGAGGCGGACCTCGCCGTGTCCGAGGAGCGCTGGAACGACCTGCCGCAGTTGGCGGAGGCGCTCCGGGCGACACGCGCTACGAGCGGAGCTCATTCGCTCGCGCCGATCGCCGACCGACTGGAGGGCCTGGCGGCGCTCGCCGCCGGCGACCCGGAGGCCGCCGTCGCTTCACTCGCCGCGGCGGTCGGGGGCTTCGACGAGCTCGCGATGGCGGTCGACGCTGCGCTCGCGCGTCTCGACGAGGCCGACGCGCTGCTCGCGTCTCATCGCGTGGAGGAGGCGCTCCGGCTCGCCGCCGAGGCGCGCGGGCCGCTCGAGCGGGCTGGCTTCCAGGCGCCGCTCGCGCAGGCCGTTTCGCTCCTCGAGAGCGCGCACGACCGCCGTTAGACGAGGCTCTCCCAGAAGGCGACGAACGCGCGCTCGACCATCAGGCCCATGCGCAGCGTCTCGAGCGGATAGAGATCGTCGGGGCTCTGCGCCTTCGCGCCCGCGACCGCCTCGTACGCGGCCAGGCGCTCGCGGTGCACCGCCGCCTGAGCGCGGGCGAGCTCACGGGCCGCGTCCTCGTCGATCAGGCCCGCGAAGAAGAGCTTCAGGAGGCCCAGGTCGCGCACCTGAGTCGGCTCGCGCGTCGGCTCCCGCAGCCAGGCCTCGAGCGCGTCGCGTCCGGCTGGAGTGATCGTGTACATGCGGCGCCGCCGGCCGTGCGCCTCGCGCGACTCGGTCAGCAGACCCGCCGTCTCGAGCCGCGCCGGCTCGGCGTAGAGCGCCGAGTGGGCGAACGACCAGAAGTAGCCGACGGAGCCGGCGACTCGCTGCTTCAGCTCGTATGAGGTCGACGCACCGCGGGCGACGAGGCCGAGAACGAGGTACGAGATCGGCGTGAGCTCCGGCGTGTTTGACACGAACTTCGACCTTATCGTACTCTTAGGATCATCCACTCTGGATCATCAGCCGGAGCCGCGCGGCCAGGCCTTACCGAGGCGCTCGCGCGCCGGAGCGCGGCCCGGCCGCGGCGGACGCTCGCGATCTGGGGCGCCCTCGTCGTCGTCGCGCTCGTGCTCGTCGCGACGTCGCTACACGGCCTGACCTCGAACTCGAACGTCACGGGACACCCGGCCTCGGCGACGGCCCAGGCGCTCTTCGCGCGGGGCTTCCCGACTCCCGAGGTGACCGACCTCGTGATCGTGCGCTCGGCCCGCTTCACGGTCGGCGACTCCGCGTATCGATCGTTCGTCTCGAGCCTCGTCTCGAAGCTGAAAGCGACCGGGGGCGTCGTCGCGGCGACGAGCTATCTGACCGGACGCGTACCGATCTCGCGCGACCGCCACGCGACGATCGTGCAGCTCGCGATCAAGAGCGACAGCGCGGCGAAGCCCGTCGTGAAAGCCGTCCAGCAGGCGAGCCGCGGCGCGTTCACTACGGCGATCACCGGCGACCATTCGCTCAACGCGGACTTCGGCACGCTCTCGCAGCGCGACCTGGAGCACGGGGAATTCGAGATCGGCCTGCCGGCGGCGCTCGTCGTGCTCGTGCTCGTCTTCGCGTCCCTCGTCGGGGGGCTGATGCCCGTCCTGATGGCGATCCTTTCGATCGTCATCGGGCTCGGCGTCGTGGCGCTCCTCTCGCTCGGGTTCACGCTCTCGATCTTCATCGTGAACATGCTCACCGGCATGGGGCTCGCGCTCGGCATCGACTACTCGCTCTTCGTCGTCTCTCGTTACCGCGAGGAGCGCGGCCACGGCCTCGACAAAGACGCGGCGATCCGAACTGCGGGCGCGACCGCGAGCCGCGCGGTGCTGTTCAGCGGTAGCACGTTCGTCGTCGCGCTCTTCGGGATGCTGATCGTGCGCACCTCGATCATGCGCAGCCTCGCAGCGGGCGCGATCATCGTCGGCGTCGTCTCGGTGGCGGCGGCGCTCACGCTCCTGCCGGCGCTGCTCGCGCTCGTCGGCGACCGCGTCAACGCGCTCCCCATACCGTTCCTCGGCCGCAACCTCGAGCGGACGGACACGGCTGAGGGACGCGTGTGGCGTCGCATCGTCGACACGGTGCTCCGGCGCCCGGCCGTCAGCCTCGCTCTCGCGGCTGCGGTGCTGATCGCGGCGGCCCTCCCGACGCTCGGAATCCACATCGGCCAGAACAGCGTGCTGACGCTGCCGTCGAATCTGCCGTCCCGGCAGGGGTACGTCGAGCTCCAGCGCGACTTCGGCGCGACGAGCCCGTACCCGGTCATCGTGGCCGTACGAGGTGACCCCGCGGCGATCACGCCGCGTCTCCGGACGGTCGCGCGCGCGCTCGCCGGCAACCCGCACTTCGGCGCGGCGACGATACGCACCGGTCGCGACGGGATCGTCGCCCTGACCGCGCCCGTCACGGGGGACGCGGTCGGTGAGCCGGCGGTCGGAGCGGTGCGCCGGCTTGCCCAGACCGTGAACGCAGCGTTCGCGGGCGGCTCGACGAGGGCCTACGTCGGCGGACAGACCGCGCAGGCGGCCGAGTACTACGACGCGACCACGCAGCCGGTGCCGTACGTGCTCGCGTTCGTGCTCGGGCTCAGCCTCGTCCTGCTGACGATCGCGTTCCGCTCGATCGTCGTCGCGCTCGTGTCGATCGTGCTCAACCTGCTCTCGGTCGGCGCCGCCTACGGCCTATTGACGCTCGTCTTCATCCACGGCTACGCGGCGAGCTTCTTCGGCTTCCAGAAGGTGCCGATCATCGACGCCTGGGTGCCGCTCTTCCTGTTCTCGGTGCTGTTCGCGCTCTCGATGGACTACCAGGTGTTCCTGATGAGCCGGATCCGCGAGCGGTTCGACGCGACGGGCTCGACGCGCGAGGCGGTTGCGTCCGGCGTCGCGTCGACCGCGCGCATCATCACCGGCGCCGCCCTGATCATCGTCGTCGTCTTCGGCGGCTTCGCCGCCGGGCAGCTCGTGATGTTCCAGCAGATGGGCTTCGGCGTCGCGGTCGCGCTCCTCCTCGACGCGACGCTCATCCGTTCGGTCGTCCTGCCGAGCATGATGAGCCTCCTCGGCGACCGTGCCTGGTTCCTGCCTCGCTGGCTGGAATAGCTGCCACACATCGAGGTCGAGCGCGTCGCTCCCACGGCGCTCCCCGAGCCGTCACGCTGAGGCGGCAGGGTCGCCGCCGATTCCGACACCGCCCTGTGCGCGTATTGCGTCCAGCAGCGGACCGATTTGCGACATTTGGGGGTGGTAGGCACGTGGGAGACGACGAGTCCGTCGCCGGGCGGCGGTCGCCGTCCTCGGCGGTGTGGTCGCGGTTCTCGCGTCCGGAGGCTCCCCGGCAGCGCCCCGCTTGTGCCCTTCGCTTCTCAGCCGGCGGCGATGAAGCCGTACAGGCCGCGGTAGCCGGCCGCGTCCCGCTTCTCTGCGTTCGGACCTGGGATGATCGGGACGTGACGGTCGACGCGATCGCCGTGCTCTTCGAAGACCTCGGGCGGCGCGGGCGGGCGCGTTGACTCAGCCCGCGGACGTCTTCGTCTCCTTCGGGATCACCGGCGACCTCGCCCGCGTGATGACGTTCCGGTCGCTCTACCGGCTCGACCTGCGCGGCCTCCTCGACTGCCCGGTCGTCGGCGTCGCCGTCGACGACCTGACCGTCGGCGAGCTTCGCGAGCGCGCGCGCGCGGCGATCGAGGCGACCGGCGAGCAGATCGACGAGGACGTCTTCGGCCGCTTCGCGCGACGGCTCGACTACGTCGCCGGCGACTTCGGCGACGCGGCGACGTACGAGCGGCTGGCGAAGGTCATCGGGGAGGCGAACCTTCCGGTCTTCTATCTCGAGACACCGCCCGGTCTCTTCGCGACCGTCGTCCAGGGTTTGAGCGGGGCCGGGCTGACGAAGACGGCGCGGGTCGTCGTCGAGAAGCCGTTCGGACACGACCTCGATTCCGCCCGCGCGCTCGCCGCCGAGCTGCACGAGTACGTCGACGAGTCGCAGCTCTATCGCATCGACCACTACCTCGGGAAGATGGGCCTCGACGAGATCCTGCACCTGCGCTTCCACAACGCGATGCTCGAGCCCGTCTGGAACCGCAACCACCTCGCCTCGGTGCAGGTCACGATGGCGGAGAGCTTCGGGGTCGAGGACCGAGGCCGCTTCTACGATCCGGTCGGCGCTCTGCGGGACGTCGTCGTCAACCATCTCTTGCAGCTGATCACGGCGGCGGCGATGGAGGCTCCCTCACGTAGCGACCCGGGGAGCGTCAAGGATGCGCAGGTCGCGCTCCTGCGGTCCGTCGCCGATGCGGATCCGTCGCAGTACGTCCGCGGCCAGTACGACGGTTACCTCGCGATCGAAGGCGTGGCGCCGGGCTCGACGACCGAGACCTTCGCTGCCTTGCGGCTCGAGATCGACAACTGGCGCTGGTCCGGCGTTCCGTTCTTCATCCGGGCGGGCAAGCGTCTCCCGGTCACGCAGACGGAGCTACGGCTCGTCTTCAAGCATCCTCCGCGGCTCAGCTCGGACGTCTCGGGTCGTGTACCGGAGCCGAACCAGCTCGTGTTCAAGCTCGACCCGTCGACCGGGATCCGGCTGATCGTCGACGCGCACCGCGCCGACAGGTCCGCGCTCGCGCCGGTCGAGTTGGACGTCGAGTTCGCCCAGCAGGGCGGCGAAGGGCCCACGCCGTACGAGGTCCTCCTCCACGCCGCGATGATCGGCGACGCCACCCACTTCACTCGCCAGGACGGCGTCGAAGAAGCGTGGCGCATCGTGCAGCCGCTGCTCGACTCGCCGCCGCCGGTGCAGGTCTACGCCCCGGGCATGTGGGGACCGTCCGACGCCGACGACCTCCTGGCCGGTCATGGACGCTGGCACCCGCCCTGGCTTGCGAGCTGAGCGCTCGCGGCCGGGCGGCGGCCCACGCTGGGGGCTCCCTCCGCTCAGGGATCGCTCGGCGGGTCTTCTCGGCCGATAGGACCGGCATGTCCGCTGTCGCGCCGCTCGAGCGGACGAGCTGGCACCCGCACCCAATCGAGAACTCGGAGCGCTCCACTGCCCGTGAGCGTCTCGAGGCGGAGATCGGCCGCGAGCTTGCGTCGCGCCTGATCGCGGCCCTCACGAGTCGTAGCCCGGAGCCCGACCTGCCGCAGCGTCACCTGCGACTCGTCGGCTCGTAGCCGCGGCACGTCGCTCCGAGCCGCATCACCACTCCGGCGGGAGGCCGGGGCGGCAAGATGCGGGCATGAGCGCATTCACGAAGATCAACCTGAAGGAGCTCGG
>Ga0070731_10001272_pt1 | contig 26855 bp, 23 predicted proteins | sample Coa_R1_2_FD_66448 | JGI IMG/M metagenome (GOLD analysis project Ga0070731, IMG submission 66448) | Surface soil microbial communities from Centralia Pennsylvania, which are recovering from an underground coalmine fire - Coalmine... | ecosystem: Environmental > Terrestrial > Soil > Unclassified ... | reverse complement strand
GCCAGCGCGGCTGGACTCCCGAGGAGTCGCAACAGATCATGCAAAGGTGGGTGAATTGGTTTAAAGAGCTGGGCGCGAGCGGCAATCTGAAGGATGGCGGCCAGCCGCTCGAGCCCGAAGGCAAGGTGGTGCAAAGCAAATCCGCGGTGACCGACGGCCCGTATGCCGAGACGAAAGATCTCGTTGGCGGCTATACCCTGATCGAGGCCGATACGCTTTCGCAGGCGGCGGAGCTCGCGAAAGGCTGCCCGATTCTCGAGCGCCAAGGGATCGTCGAAGTTCGCCCTGTCATGAAGATAGATATGTAGCATGGAGCAAAGCGACCATCTTTTCCGCCGTGAGGCGGGACGCATGGTCGCCGCGCTCACGCGCGTCTTCGGGTTGCACAATCTGCAGTTGGCAGAAGACGTCGTTCAAGACGCCTTCTGCCGCGCTTTGGAAATCTGGAAGCAGCGCGGCATGCCGGAGAACCCATCGGCATGGCTGATGCGCACCGCGCGCAACCGCGCGATCGACGTACTGCGTCGCGAGCGAACCGCGCGAACGTTCGCACCCGAATATGGGCGCCTGCTCGAAACGGAGTGGACGCTCGCCCATGCCGTTGCGGAGATCTTCGAGACGACCGACATTCGCGACGACCGGCTGCGGATGATGTTCTCGTGCTGCCAAAGCGCTCTGCCGGAGACTGCGCAGGTGATGCTGGTCCTCGCGCTCGTCGGCGGCTTCGGCGTACGCGAGATCGCAGCGGCCTTCGTCAGCTCGCATGCCGCGGTCGAAAAGCGGCTGACGCGCGCGAAACATACGCTGAAAGAATCGGTTTCGCTCTTCGATATCGCCGACCGCGCTGACTTCGAGCACCGGCTGCCGGCGGTGCAGCGCGCGCTGTACTTGATCTTTAACGAAGGCTATCACGGGTCGTCGCCGCGCGCCGCGGTCCGCAGCGATCTCTGCCACGAAGCAATTCGGCTAACCCGTCTGTTGGCCGACCATCCGCTGGCAGCCGAGCCGTCTACTCACGCGCTGCTCGCATTGATGTATCTCGATGCGGCGCGTTTGCCGGCTCGGCTCGACCCGTCCGGCAATCTGACGTCGCTCTTCGATCAGGACCGGTCGCGCTGGAATCGCGCGATGATCGACGAGGGAATCGAGTGGCTCGAACGCTCGGCGACCGGCCCGGCGATGACGCGCTATCACGTTGAAGCGGCGATCGCCGCCGAGCATGCTCGTGCGCCATCGGTCGAGCAGACCAACTGGAGCGCGATCGTCGCGCTCTACGGCACCTTGATGCGCATCGCTCCGTCGCCGATCGTCGCGCTCAATCGCGCCGTCGCGATCGCGCAACGCGATGGTCCCGAATCGGGCCTCGTTGCGATCGACGCAATCGAAGGTCATGAAAAGCTCGAAACGTATCCGTTCTATCATGCCGCTCGAGCGGAACTCGAGCTGCGGCGTGGCGCCGGCGCGACAGCGCGCAGCCACTTTACTGCCGCTATCGCCGTCGCCCGTAATCCCGAAGAGCGTCGTTTCTACGAAAAGCGACTCGCGCGCTGCGAAAAGGCTACGCTGGTCTAGATCTTCCGCGCGGCGTGCAGCGTGTCGTAAATCGTCAGAGCCAGCTTCCCCGACTGATTTTCTTTTGAGTCTGATTGGCTGTTCAAGCCAAACGCGAAGACGACGTCTTGCTGCGGAAGATAGACGTGAACCATGCGATACCCGAGCGTCATGCCTTCGTAAAACCAGATCGTTCCAGTTTGTGGCGTCGTCATCTGCGCCACGCCCAACCCAAAACCTCGCGAGTCGCTCAGCGTGGTTTTCGCTATGGGCTCGCCGCTCTTCGTCGAAACGATGCTTAAAAGTTCGGCGCGCTGCTTCGGCCGTAGTATCGAACCGGTGTAGAGTGCGCGCGCCCAAATCGTCATATCCTGCGGCGTAGAAACGATGGCCCCGGCTGACTTCATCCACGAGACGCTATCGTTGCGTACGTCTCTTCCGAGTATGGGTCGCAGTGCGGCATTGTCGGCATCGTGGCTGAAGAAGTACCCCGAGACCATACGGTCGCGCACGTCGGCCGGATAGATCGTTCCTGAATAATACGTGTCGTTCAAGCCGAGCTTCTGGAAGAATCTTTGTTCGATTTCGCTCGCGTAGCTATGGCCGGTGGCGCGTTCGATTATGAGCTCGGCGAGCAGATAGTTGGTGTTCGAGTAATCGTAGCCTTTCGTGGGCGGCGGGGCGTGCGGCTTGCCGGGATAAACGTACGCAATCAGATCGGCGGCCGTATAATTGTGTTTTGGATCCCGGATATAGGGAGCCCACATCGCGGGAACGTTATCGTAGCCGGGGATGCCGCTGGTCATGTCGAGCAGGCGGTGAATGGTTACGTTCTTCCACGCCGGATACTGGGGCAGCCATTGTCCGACCGTCTGGTCGATCCTGAGCTTGCCTTCGGCTTCGAGCTGAAGAATCGCCGCTGCAGTGAATGCCTTCGTGTTGCTTCCGATCTGCCAGAGGTCGTCAGGCGTCACGCCGGCGCCCTCACCGCCGTATTGCGCGTGCCCTGCAGTGACGTTGATGTTCGGGCCGGGGCCATGCAGGTCGATGCTCAGCGAGATTGCCGAGATGTGCTCGACCTTCGCGCGCGCTGCGAGATAATCGTTGAGGTCGCGCTGCAGCGACGCGCGCAGCGCGGAATCGGCGGGCGCGGCGTTCCCCGGCGCGGCGATCGAGCCGAGGGAGAACAAGAAGATCAAGGCGCCGCAGATTCGTTTCATGGCGCCGGGACTTCGGCGCGGATGGGGAGCCGTGCCTTTGGTCGCTGCGCACAATTCAAAAGCGATTGAGCAACTCTTCCATCGCCGGTGCGTGAAGCAAGTCGTTGCGAATTTCGGGGCATGCTGAAACGGGCTTCGGGTCTTGCGTCGAGGCCGAGTCCGAGAGCCAGCACTTGCCCGGAATGATCGCGCAGTAGCAAATTCGGAAATTCATGCGCGAGACCGAGCGAGCAAACGGCGCTGCGTATTGTTTGCTGCTCAGACCGAAGGCGACCGTCGATTCGCCCGGGCGCAGCACGGACCCCGGGCCGCCCGAACTGATCGAGAGACCGACTTTTGGTTTCCGTCCGCTTCGTCCGACGAGATGAGGTCCCAGAGCGGCGTGCAAGATGTCGATGAAGTTCGATTTGGGAACTCCATCGACGGTCGCGGTTGCGCTGCGCAAGATCGCGGGCCCTAGGCCGTCGTTCGCAATTGCGATTTCGACGCGATCGCCGCTGAAGTTCTCGGAAATACTCACGTACGGCCAGACCTGCGCGCCCAACTGCTCTTGCAGCACGCGCGCTTGCCAAAACGAAGCGCCGGCTGCGAGCGTCGAGATCAGCAGCGCGCAAACCGCGATGAGGAGATCGAGCCGGATGCTTCGCTCGACTCGTGCAACTTCGTTATCGTCAGCCATCGGCGAACGCATGCGGATAGAGCCGGCGATCGTCGGCATTCAGAATGTCTATGATGTACTCCAGCTGGGGATGCGCGGCGATTGTCGCCGCGTATTCGGCGCGTAGCCAGGCTTCATCTTCGGCGTGCTTGGGCCGCTTCCATGAGCGCCTAGCCTTCGAGTCACGGGGGGCGTCCCCCGGCCGCTGAACTAAAGTAACGACGTGGGGTTCTTCGAGAAGCCCGATCCGCGACTGGTGGAGAGCGCCGACCCCTCGCCGGCGGCATCGGTGGGTCGCGCGCTGCAGCGCCAAGCCGTTGCGCTGGCGTTCTGTTGCGGGGTGCTGCTTTTTGCCTATGCCGGCGGCCTGGTGATCGGAATGAACGCGGCCGCGACGACGCGCGGCACGATTGTTGCGCGCGAACTTTACGCGCCGGTCACCATCGTTCGCGATCGCCGCGACGTGCCGCACATTCTGGCGGCAAACGACCACGATCTCTTCTTTGCGCAAGGATACGTCGAAGCGTCGGACCGGCTCTTTCAGCTCGACCTGAGCCGCCGCTACGCGTACGGAACGCTTTCGGAAGTCCTGGGGGCTAAAGCGCTGACCTATGATAAGGCGCAGCGCGCCGTCGATATCGATGCGATCGCGCGACGGCAGCTGCATGCGCTCGCCCCGGCCGACCGCGCCGCGCTCGTTGCGTACAGCGAGGGCATCAATACGGCGGCCGCGTCGCAACCGCTGCCGATCGAATTTCGCATGCTACTCTACCGTCCCGCGCCGTGGACGCCGAAGGATTCGCTCGCCGTCTCACTTGTTGCCTCGCTGGAGCTCGCGGATTCGTGGCACGATATTTTCGACCGCGACGCCGCGTGGCGCCGGAACGGCGCACGCTGCTTCGATACGCTCTATCCCCTTTCGGACCGTCGCTACGACGTCACCGTTCAAGCGCAAGCGACGCGAAGCGTACCGCGCGCGGCGGCCGGATGCGACGACTCCGAACTCGCCGCGCACGCGACGGCTCGGCCGCCGATCGGCAGCAACGCCTGGGCGGCCGGCGCGCGTCGCAGCAACGACGGCGCCGCATTGCTCGCCAACGATCCGCACATCGACTTAAGCGTCCCCGGCATTTGGTATCTGATCGACCTGCAGGCGCCGCAACTGCACGCAGCGGGTGCGGCGATTCCCGGGATTCCTGGTATCGCGCTCGGCCACAACACGCACATCGCCTGGGCGTCCACCAACGCAGCGATGGCAACGACGAGCGTGTTCGAGGCCGGCCGCTTGACGCGCAGCGCGTGGAAGATCGAGCGGTTCCACGTGCGTTTCGGCCGCGACGTACGCGTCGCGTATTATCGAACGGCACTCGAATTCTCAGTGCCCGACGAGAGCGATCCGTCTCGGGTTGCGCTGGTGCGCTGGCCGATCTACGCGCAATCGCGCTCGACGATCGCGACCGAGCTCGCACTCGACCGCGCGGGCGACTCCCGCGATGCCCTGCGAATTTTGGCGCGCTATCCCGGCTCGCCGCAAGGATTCATCGTGGCCGATCGCGGCGGCGAGGTTGCATACCACGTTGCCGGTATCGTTCCGAACGATCCCGCGTGGGGTCGCTACGTGCACGCCGCACGCGATCTGCGCGAGTCATTCGCGCCGGTGCCGTTCCAGCGGCTCCCAGCGGTAGCACCCTCGCGCGATGCCGTGCTTCTTACGGCCAACAACAAGCCGTACGGAACGGGCTATCCGTATCGGCTTTCGGCGCAGTTTCAGCCTCCGTACCGAGCCTTCCGCATCGCGCAATTGCTTGCCGGACGAACGTCCTACGACGCACGGTATTTCTCGGCGATGCAACTCGACACGCTCTCGCCCATCGACCTTGAGATCGCGCGCAACGTCTCGCGACTGACGCGCGCGCATTCCGATGGAACGGATGGCGAGGCAATCGAGGCGCTATCTCGCTGGGATGGGCGTTACGCGCCGCAGTCACGTACTGCTGCGCTTGCGCACGCACTGCGCCAAGCACTGCTGCAAGACGGACCCGCGTTCAACGTGCATCTTGCAGCGTTGCGCGGCGAATCGAACGCCATTCTCGGTTTCGATCGAGATTTGGATGCCGCACTCTCGCTCGCTGCGTTCCGCGAGACCGCGCCGTGGCAAAAGGCCGGCGGAACTCGCGTAGAGCATCTGCTTGCGCCGATGCATTTCGGATTTCTCAACGGCGACTGGCTCCCGGGCGCCGGCGACGAATACACGGTGCACCTCCAAGAACCCGGGTTCGCGCAGGGCTTCCGCGCCGTCTGGGATTTGCGCGACTGGGATCGCGGCGGCATCGCCATTCCGAGCGGCGAATCAGGTGAGCCGGGCTCGGGTCACTACACCGACCTCACGCGCGCATGGATCTCCGGCAGCCTTGACGCACTGCCGTTCAGCTCCCCGGCGATCCGCGCGAACGCGGTCGAAACGCTGCTGCTTCGGCCGCAACCTTCGTGAGCGCAGCAGCCTTTCTGCCGACATGCAAACGACAGAACAGTTAGCACGACGGCCGTCGCCCGCGCCGCGCCCGCACCCACTCGCGCACGCCCACGGCCTGCTCTGGATCGGTTCGTGGGAGACCGATCGGATCTACTCGCTCGATCCGGAGAGCTGGGAGGTGCGCGACGAAATCGAAGCACCAGGCCGCCCCTACGGCATCACCGCCGAAGGCGACACGTTGCGCGTCGTTGTGGCGCACGGCGAGGAGGACGACCGGTATCTCTATCGGCTCGATCCATTGCGCGGCTTCGATCTGGAGAGCAAGACGCCGTGTCCCGATCTGACCGGCTCGTTCCTTGCCGCGGACGAATCGACGCTCTACATCGGGCAGATGACGTATCGGCGCATTTTGGTGATGGAAGACGATGTGGCCGTTAGGCGTGAGATCGCGCTGCCCACGCGTTGCGCGGGTTTCGGCTTCGGACGCCACGGACGATTTTACATGATTTCCGGCGACGAGGAGCTGGAGCACTTGCAGTTCGGCACGCTGGATATCACGCAGGACAAGCCGCAGTTCGAACCGATTCGTGCCCTGCCGGACGAGGCGCGCTCCCTGGCGTTCGACGGCGCGCGCTGGTGGACGTGCCTGCGCGACCTCAACGAGATCGCTACGTTTAGCGACTAACGATCGAGGAACGGACCGTTCCGTTGGTTTCGCCGACGAGCACCTCGTCGGCAACGCCGTAAAAGAGCCCGGTCGCGACGACGCCGTGGATGTCGCGTAACGCAGCATCGAGACCGGGCGGATCGTCGATGCGGCCGAAGTGCACGTCGAAGATCCAGTTGCCGTTGTCCGTCACGAACGGCTGCGCGGTATCACCGCGGCGCACGATGAGGATGTCGCCGAAACGCAGCGCGATCTCGCGGCGGACGTACGCTGCAGCGAACGGAACGATTTCGACCGGCAGCGGAAACCGGCCCAACACCGGAACGAGCTTTGCGCCGGTGACGACCACAATGTATCGCTCGCAGGCGAGCGCGACGGCTTTCTCGCGAAAGAGCGCGCCGCCGCCGCCTTTCGTGAGCGACCAGTCGGGAGCGACTTCGTCCGCGCCGTCGATCGCGACGGGCATTGGGTGCTCCAAGAGCCGCGCGAGCGGTATTCCCAGCTTGCGGCACAACGCCTCCGTTTCGCTCGAGGTCGGAACCGCCGTGATTCGTTCTCCCGAGGCGACCCTTTGGCCGACGCGTTCGATCGCCCAGTATGCCGTCGTACCGGTTCCGAGCCCGACGCACATTCCGTCTCGCACGTACCGGTCGACGGCGGCATAGCCCGAAGCGCGCTTCGCCGGATCCTCATTTTCAAACACGCGCTAGATTTCGACGGCGTTCAATCCATGTCACCCTAAGCATGTCGGAGGGCGGGAATGCATGCGCGTGGAGATGAAAGCGCGTGGACCGGCTCGGCCGGTTCGTAAGGAGGATGTCATGGCGCGCAAATTCATCGATTGCCGCGAGTATCCCAGCGAAATGAACTGCACGATCGCGATTTTCGCCGACAACGAGGATGAGGTCGTCGAAGCCGCGGCACAGCACGCGGTCTCCGTGCATAAGCACCCCGACTCAGCGGAGCTGCGCACGATGTTGCGGACTGCCGTGAAGGAGGGCGCGCCGGCATAGACGACGGCAGCCTCCTTTCGATGAGCCGGCAGCGGCTCATCGATCTCTATGCGTCGAGCCCGGCAGGGATGATTCCCGACGGTCCGGCACGGGGCATCGCGCTCGTGCTGCCCGGAATGCTGTTGAACTCTTTCTTTGCGGCGTGGACGAATCTCGTTGGCTGGCAGGGCAAGACGTTCGACGCCGCGCACGGCCGGCTCGTCAATCGCATCACACCGTTTCGCGTCAACGCGATTGCGGCACAGGTTTACTTTGGCCCGAGCATGCTGGATGATAAACCGTGCATCGTGCTCGACTATTCCAAGACGTCTACCATAGCTCGATTCGTACGCGATGAAATTCGCAACGTCGCACCGCGGCTCTATCTGGGCTTCGCGTACTGCCGTCGAGTCCGCACCATCGCGTTCGGTCTCGATTTTACACGTGTACGGTAGACTCGCGCTCGTCGTCATTATTGCGGCGGCGATCTTCGTTTGCTACGACGCCTTTTTGCCGCCGTTGCCCGACTTCGGGCTGCACGTAACGAATACCAATCGGCCCTTCGCCGACCAGCATGTCACTTCAGTCGCACCGGATTCTCCGGCGGCGAGGGCCGGAATTCTCGCCGGCGACACCGTTTCGTTCGGCAGCACGCCGTTGGAACGCGCCGAGGCACAGTACGTGCAGCCCGGTACGCGCGTCTCCGTGTCCATAAACGGAACGCGCACCGCCGCGTTGGTCGCGCCCGGCACCTCGTTTCAGAAGATTCTTATCATTCCGCTCATCATTCGGCTGGCGTTCCTTGCCATTGCCGCTTTGCTTGCGTGGCGCCGGCCCGACGATCCATCGGCACGAGCTTTGATACTTTTCTTGCTATGCTTCGGTTTGCTCATCGGCTTGGACAACACGCTGATGCCGACGCCGCTGCTCTCGGTCGTCGTCTTGCAAATGGGTAGTACGATATTGCTGTTGCTCGGCACCGGTGCGGCAGCAACCTTTGCTGCGAACTTCCCGTCGGGCGTCGCGCGGCCGGCCCCACGAATCATGGCCCGCATTGCACAGTCGTTCGTTGCCGCCGCGATCGCCTTGGCGATACTTGGAACGTGGTTTTCTCGCTTGCCGAGTTTTCTCGGGATTGCGTTCGACGCCGTGGCGTGGCTTTTCGTTGCCGCCGTCGGCCTCATGCTTGCGATTCTCGTCGTCGCGTACGTCCAAGGTGCGCCTTCCGAGCGAGAACGGCGGCGGTGGGTCTTCTTGATGCTCGGCGTCGCTTTGTTCGCGGTCCTCATCGATGTGGGCGTCCAACTCACCGCCGGCTACTCGGCGCTCGTCGATAACGCGAGCCTGCTTTTTATCGGGATCATCCCATTCGGCTTGGCGTACGTCATCTTGCGCCACCGCGTGATCGACGTGGGGTTCGTCATCAATCGAGCCATCATCTACGGCGCCGTCTCACTGATCATCGTCGGCACCTTTACAGTTGTCGAGACGCTTGCCTCGAATTTTATCGAGCAGCGTCGCGCCGGTGGTATAGCCCTGCAGCTGGCGGTCGGGCTCACGCTCGGTTTTTCGATTCGCTACATCCACGCTCGCGTGGAGTGCGTGGTCGATGCGCTGCTCTTCCGTCAGCGTCATCTCGACGAAGCCGCGATTGCTGACTTTACGAACGACGCGCACTATATCACCGACCCGGCCGTGCTCCTCGAGCGCTGCATCGATATCGCAATCCGCCACGGGCACGCGACCGAGGCGGGAATTTGGCCGCGTGACTATCCGAACGTCGGCGAAAACGATCCCGCACTCGTCGCGATGCGCGCGCGTCGCGTGGTGCCCGATCTGCACGCCACGCGCTCCACCCTGCCCGGCGCGATGGCTTTTCCGATGATCGTACGCGGCGAGCTCATCGGCGCGCTCGTTTGCGGGAATAAAGAGCGAGCCGAGGCGTATGCGCCGGATGAAAAGGAAGCGCTCCGCGGGATGGCTTCGGCCGTCGGTCACGCACTCGACGCCTTGCGAATACGCGAGCTCGAGGAACGCGTTCGCCTGCTGGAAAGCGCGCAACCCTTGCACGTTTAGCGCGGTTGCGTAGCGCGTGACGCGCCGGACCAACGCGCTGCCGTGGATCGCGCTCATCGCGGTCTATTTTTTGTGGGGGTCCACCTACCTCGGCATTCGCGTTGCGGTCGAGACGATTCCACCCTATCTCATGACGGGTGCGCGTTATGTGATTGCCGGTACCCTGCTTTTTGGACTGCAATGGGCGTTCAGCAAAGAGAAGCCGTTGCTGCCGAAGCGGGCGGAGATGTTGCAGATTTCGATCATTGCGGTGGCACTCCTCACGATAGGCAATGGGCTGCTTTGCATCGCGGAGCAGCGCGTGGAGTCGGGAACCGCGGCTCTCCTGATCGCAAGCTCGCCGATCTTCATGGTTGTGCTCGACGCGCTGCGCACCCGCAAAGTGCCGAGCGCGATTGCCATTGCCGGCATCCTGCTTGGATGCGTCGGTGTCGCGGCGTTGGTGGGAAAGAGCCCGGCGCGTAGCGACGCGCTCATGGCGGGATTGATTTTGCTATCGTCGTTCGCATGGGCAGCCGGCTCGGTCTACGCCCGCGGTACCACGCACCATCCGCTAACGGCGTCCCTGGAGATGATGGTCGGCGGCGCGCTTTCGGTGATCGTGGGCGTAGCGCTCGGCGAAGCGCCGCACGTACGCATCGGTGCGATTGCCCCCGAGTCGCTCTGGGGCATGCTTTGGCTGATCGTCGGCGGCGCGATGATCGGCTACAGCGCCTTTGCCTACGCGGTTCGTACGCTGCCGACCGCAACGGTGGCGACGTACGGCTACGTCAATCCCGTCGTCGCGGTGATATTAGGCGCGATGGTCTTGCGCGAGCCGGTGACGTGGCGGCTCCTTGTCGGCGGCGCAGCCGTGATCGCGTCCGTCGTGCTGATTCTGCTTGGGAATCGCCAGGCCGCAGAGGAGGCCGTTGCCGGCGGGTAAAGCCACAGGCATGGAACAGCGCAGACTTGGAACGCAGGGCCTGACCGTTTCGGCAATGGGCTTGGGCTGCATGGGAATGTCGTTCGCGTACGGTACCGCCGACGAACGCGAGGCGATTGCGACGATTCATCGCGCGCTCGATCGCGGCATCAATTTTCTCGACACCGCCGAGGTGTACGGCCCGTACACGAACGAGCAGCTGGTCGGCCGCGCGTTGCAGGGGCGTCGCGACGGCGTGATCGTCGCCACGAAATTCGGATTCAAAATACACGACGAACGGCGCGGCGTCGACGGCACGCCGGCCAATGCGAAGCGCGTCGCCGACGAATCGCTCGCGCGCCTCGGCATTGGCGTCATCGATCTCTACTATCTCCACAGGCGCGATCCGTCGGTCCCGATCGAGGAGACGGTCGGCGCGATGAAGGAGCTGGTCGAGGCCGGGAAAGTGCGCCACATCGGCCTGTCGGAAGTCTCACCCGCGACGCTGCGCCGCGCTCATGCGGTTCATCCGATCAGCGCGTTGCAAAGCGAGTACTCACTATGGGAGCGCCGCGTCGAAAAGGCCGTTCTGCCGGTTGTACGGGAGCTCGGGATCGGCTTCGTGCCGTATAGTCCGCTCGGCCGGGGATTTCTCACCGGTACGATCAAACGCGAGCATCTCGAAGAGCACGACGCGCGTCGTACCCATCCGCGCTTTTCTGAAGAGAACGCGGAACGAAACCAACGCATCGTTGAGGTGGTGCGCGCCGTCGCGCGCGAGTGCAATGCGACCCCGGCGCAGATTGCGCTTGCATGGGTGCTCTCGCAAGGGAACGACGTAGTGCCGATTCCGGGAACCAAGCGCGTGCGATATCTGGAGGAGAATATCGGCGCGCTCGACGTGCGCCTGAGCGCCGATCAGCATGCGCGGCTTGAAGGACTCGCTTCGCAAACGGCCGGCGAACGCTACCCGCCCGACATGATGCAACTCGTCGAACAGTAGTCTAACTTCGTGTCATCCTGAGGAGCGCCCGCATTGTGTCATCCTGAGGAGCGCCCGCATTGTGTCATCCTGAGGAGCGAACGCTTCGACTTCGCTCAGCGCAGGCTCCGCGAGCGTCTCGAAGGGCTGAGGAGCGCCCGCATTGTGTCATCCTGAGGAGCGAGCGCAGCGAGCGTCTCGAAGGGCGCAGGAGCGAGCGCTTCGACTTCGCTCAGCGCAGGCTCCGCGAGCGTCTCGAAGGGCGCAGGAGCGCCGGCATTGTGTCATCCTGAGGAGCGAGCGCAGCGAGCGTCTCGAAGGGCTGAGGAGCGAGCCGCGAGCGTCTCGAAGGGCGCCTAGACTCTATCAATTCGGCCCGAGTAGCAGCCCGGTTTTGCGTTGTGCACGTGGATATATGCGACGCGCGGATCGGCGAAGAATTTCTCGATGAGCTCTTCGAGCGCGTGGCCGTCGATAAGGTCGGCGTCGAGCATCATAGCGTCTTTATCGAAAGCGCGCAGGCTCAGCGCACGGATGCGCATCACATCTGGGACCTCGTCGATCCGGTCGTAGCGGTCGGTCGCGCCTTCGCGGATGAAAATGGCGTGGCTCGAGCGATAGGGCGATGCAGAATCGAGATGGACGAAGTTCAGGAGCAAAGCGTGCTCCCCTGGCTGAAGATCGCGCATCTCCACGCGATCGGGAAAGCCGGGCGTCGCATCTACGACACACCGCTTGACACCGAACGCGGCTAGCTCGTCATCAGCGCGACCATATAAGTGTTGGAACTCCTCCGGCGCGAGACCCGTTATGCGAAAACTGACCACGAGGCAATTTTAGTGTCGCAATCGCGGAGAAACCATCTGAATCTTGCTGATCTTGATGATCTCTAGTCATCCTTCGAGTCCGCTCAGGATGACACGGGACTTCGAGTCCGCTCAGGATGACACGGGACTGACACGGCGCTACTTGCCTAAGTTTTCGATGCCGTAGTGTTTGAAGGCTGGCCAAAGCTGCGGGAGCGGCGGGCGCATTCCTCGGCATAGAACGATCGGGCGATCCTGCTCGTACGGCATTGCGTAGGGCGATGTGCCGAACGTTGCGACGATGCGTGCGCTATCGCAAATGCGCGACCACTGCGCGACGTCGACGTTCACGGCGAGCACGACCGAGCCGTCGTAGCCGCGCGGGCCCCACAAATAGTACTGATTGTTGCCGCTCAGTGCCGGCGGCAGCCCGCGGCCGTAGAAATCGATCGCCGCAGCATCACCGTAGTTTGAAGCGAAAATCGCTGCCTTGGCGCGGTCGCCCGCCGGCAGCGCCGAATACGTATCTTCCACGGTGCGTGCGAGCTGCGGCCAGCCAAATTCATCGGAAAGCATCTGCATCAGCGGTGCGCCGACACCGGCGGCCTCGATCGGTCGCGGGCGTGGACGCATGTTGTCCATCATCGTCTTGAGACGCTCCGGCGGCACGACCGGCATCACGAGCGGAAGGGCGAGCGCGCCATTCGCCGCCGCCAGCACCGCCCACAGCGCGACCAGCAGCCGAGGCAGACGCGTGCACGCCGCCGCGCCGAGGGCAAACATCGCCGGATAAGCGCCGGCCATGTAATAGCTCTTGCCGTGCGTGAGCAGAATGATCACGGCCATCGTCACGAACGCAATTGAGAGGAAACGAAACGAGCGTAGGCGGGCCGAAACAAACGGTGCGACAATTCCAGTTACCCAAAGCGGCGCAAGCAAAAAGTTCACCGATAGGATTTGGTCGATCGTGAATCCGAGGGGTGAACCCGTAAAATTGCCCGGATTGTCGTTATGCACCAGCTCCAAAAATGGGAAGCCGTGAACTGCTTGCCATAAGACGTTGGGCAGCGCGAGGACGAGGGCGAATCCGAGACCCACCCAAAGATCGCGCGAGCGAAATACGCTGCGCGGCCCAGCCAACAGCAAACCGATCGCAAGGGCGGCAACCCAAAACGCCACACCGTATTTCGCCTCGAAGGCGACGCCTGTAACGATTCCTGCCCACCAAAAGGCGCGCGATTCGTCCAGGAGCAGCGCCCGCACGACGAAATACGCGACCGCGGTAAACGCAAGCGGCTCGAAGGTCGACGTTGAGAGCGTTGCAGTCGTTGCGGTCACCAGCGCGGCGCCCGCGGCCGCGATTGCGGCGAGCCAGGCGCCGCGCGTCGTAGCGCCGAGGAGCTGGGCAAAGATCACGGTGAGCGGAACCAGCAGTGCGGCTGCAAGAATTGCGGGCAGCCGAAGGAGCCAAAGATGGATGCCCGCGGATTGCGTCAGCGCCGCCAAAAGCGGAACGAGCGGTGGCTGGTCGACATAGCCGAAAGCCGGGTGACGCCCGCAAATAATAAAGTAGAGCTCGTTGCGAAAGATTCCGTATTGCTGCGCGACGGACAGATGAACGACCGCGACGACTGCAGCGACGCTCCATGCCGCCCACCACGCACCGCGAGGCATTACGCCGCTTGCTTACGGCTAAAGGACGCGGTAAACCTGGCCGGTTTGTGCTCCTTCGATGCTCCTTGCGTAGGCGAGTGCGACGCGCTTCGCCGGTACGGCTTCAAAGCCGCGAAAGTATGGTCCGTACGAATCCATCGATTCTTGAAGCACGCTCGGACTCACCGCATTGACCCGATGATCGGCGAACTCCACCGCAGCAGCGCGGACGAAGCTCTCGATGGCGCCGTTGACCATCGAAGCAGAAGCGCCGAACCGAATCGGGTCCTGCGCCAGCACTCCTGAGATCAGCGTGAATGAGCCGCCGCCGTTGACGAACTTCTGCCCCGCAAGCACGAGGTTCACTTGGCCCATGAGCTTGTCGCGCAAGCCGAGGTCGAGCTGCTCGGGCGTCATTTCAGTAAGCGGCCCGAAGTGAACGTTGCCGGCCGCGCAGGCGACCGCGTCAAGGCCGCTTGTGCGATCGTACATTGCGCGAACGCTAGCTAGATCCGCGATATCGACGCGAAGTTCACCGCTGGATCGTCCCGCCGTGATAATTTCATGACGGTCCGATAACTCCGCCGTTACGGCTCTACCGATCGCGCCGTTTGCGCCGACAATCAATATTCTCATGATGCTGCTTCAGAGCCGATAAAGTCGTCCAGGGTTGCAAGAGCTTCCGGCAGGTCCGCACGGCCGTAACCGAAGCGGATGTGCTCGTCGCCGGCGTCGAACGCCGTGCTTGGCAGCAACAGCACGCCGGCTTCGCGCGCCACGCGCGCGCAGAACGCTTCGCCGCTGCCACCGAGATAGCGCGGAAAAGCCGTCGTGCCCGCGCGCGGCCGTCTCCAGGCGAACAGCTGCGAGCGACGCGCGAAGAAATCGTCCAGCAGATCTAAATTCCTCGTGGTAATTCCGCGCACACGCTCGATCAATGCGGCATTGTGGCGCAATGCCAGGTCCGCGAGGAATTCGCTGGGGCCGCTATTGCAGATGGAGAGATAATCCTTGAGCGCGGCCATGCGCTCGTAGAGTGCGCTGTCGCGCGTGCACGACCAGCCTATGCGCAAGCCGGCCAGACCGTGCGCCTTCGATAATCCGCCAAGCGAAACTCCGCGCTCGTACCAATCGCAGATTGCCGGAATCTGCTCGGCCTCGCGTTCGGTGCCCCGATAGACCTCGTCGCTCAAGAGCCAAAGGCCGTGTTCGCGTGCGATTGCGACGATGCGTTCCATCTGCCCACGCGCGAATGCATAGCCTGTCGGATTGTTCGGAGTCGTGAGCACGATAGCACGCGTTTGCGGCCGGACGAGCCGCTCCAGCTGGTCGACGTCGGGCGCGCCCTCGTCCGATAGATCGGAACGCCAGCGCGTTACCTCGGCACCGATCGTCTCGGCAACGGAATAATGCGATTGGTACGCCGGGAACTGCACGATCGCGTGGTCGCCGCGTTGCAGCGCAGCGTTCATGAAGACGAAGATCGCTTCTTCGGCGCCGGCGTGGCTCAGAACCGCGCCGGCATCGCAACCATCGTACAGCGTGGCTACTGCCGCTCGTAACGCCGTGCCGCCGCGCGATTCGACGTATCCAAGACGCAACTCGGCGAGCCGCTCTTCGGAACCAGGCTCGAGCGCGAGCAGTGCGTGCAACGGCATCGTCTCGGGATCGCTGGCGCAGAGCAAATAGCGCGTGGTGAACTCGTAGCGGGCGAAATAACGTTCCAAGGCAAATGGGCGCATGCGGGACGTTTGCGCTGCGCCCGGCAGCCGCCCTCCGCCGGAGCTAATGCCTCAGTATTTAATTGCGGGGCATCGTAACGCTGATGTGATTGCCGTAGTTCTCGATGTGCTCGATGCGAAGGCCGGCCGCGAGCTGGGCGACGATAAAGAGCCCGCGGCCTCGTTCGCTCAGTGTATCTTCGGGAAGGCGCCAATCGGTCGCCACGATCGGCGGTCCGGAATCTATGACGTGCAGAATCAGCGAATCGTCGTACGGATCGACCGAAACTTCGACCGGTCCCGGTGCGTGGCACACGACGTTGCCCAAAAGCTCGCCGAAAATTAGTTCGGCCGCGTCGATGGAGCACTCGCCGCTACCGATGCTGCGTAGATAGTCCACGAAGTGCGAGCGCGCATCCCAGGCCGCGCGCGCGTCGTCAAACGATAAGCTCCAGGCACGCCGCGGCGCGACCGAGACGGCCAATATCGCCACGTCGTCGTGCAGCGTCGCCGGCAAGCAACTGCTCGCAACCAGCTTGGCAGGGGTCGTCGAGGCCGCGAAGAGATCGCTCTGAAGCACCTTGCGCAGCATGGTTTCGCCGACATCCCAATCGCGGCGTCCTTCGATCAAGCCGTCGGTGAAAAACAGGAGTATGTCGCCGTCGTGCAACGCCACCTCACCGCTGGGTCCCGGCGCTGCCATCTGCCGCAAACCCAGCGGCAACCCGGTGGCCTGCAGTTCGATAAGCCGGCCGTCTCGCCGTAAGATGGGCAACGGATGGCCGGCATTGGCAAAACGCATCGTTCGCCGATCGGGCGAAATGATCGCGACAAATGCCGTAACGATGGCCTCGGGATAGCGTTTTCCCAAGAACCATCCGGCCGAGTCCAGTATCTTCGTTGGATCCGTTTCGTGCAACGGTGCCATCCCCATGGCGTGACGCACCTTGCTCATGATGGCTGCCGCTTGAATGCCGCGGCCGGTTACGTCTCCGACGCTGACGACCACCGACCCGTCGTCGAGCTCAATTGCGTCGTACCAATCGCCGCCGACCTCCGCTTCTTCGCCCGCGGGCGCATAGACGGCATCGAAGAGCAATCCGTGGGGTTCGGCGATCAGCGCCGGAAGCGAAGCTTGCTGGAGCGTCGTCGCGATTTTGCGCTCGCGTTCGAGCGCCTCTGCACGTTCAACGGCAACCGAGGCGCGCCGAGCTATCTCTTCCAACAACGCGACGTCGGCGGGGTCGACGGTCGGAGCGGAATAATGCGCGATGAGGGCGCCGTACGTAGAGCTGCCGGCATGCCAGGGGACTACGATTGTAGCGCGCGCATTGAGCGCATCGATCGCTTGGCCGAGGTACGGCCACGATCGCTCTCGCAGGCGTCCGGAATCCTCCGTCAGCACGATGGTTTCGTGCTGCTTCAACCGCTCTGCCAGATCGCGTTCGGGCTGCAGCCGCAGCGTGCGATGTCCGCGCAGCGGCGCGACGGCAGCATTTACGTGCGGGTCGCGGTGAACCAAAATCTCGGTCCGCACGGTATCGCCGTGCAGGCGCACGATGGCGCACGCGTCGGCAACTTGCGAGGCGATCAGCCGCGCGACGCGTTCCATCGCTTGCCACGGATCCGGCGTCTCGAAGAGAAGCTGATTGACTTGGCCGGTGAGCCGAAGCTTCTCGGCGGCGCGGCGTTGACTATGAAAAATATGCGCGTTTTGAATCGCTAAGGCGGTGCGGCTTGCGACTGTCTTACCAACGTTCAAATCGGCTTCGGTAAAGACCCGGCCTGACTCGCTCGAAACGAACGTCACCGCGCCGAGCGCGCTCCCGCCGGCCGTGGCAAGTGGGACGACGAGTACGGAGTACATCTGCAACAAAGTGAGTAACCGGAGGTGCTCTTCGTCTTTGGCCGACGCTTCCAGCATTTCTGGCCGCACGCGCTCGACGAGCCATGCTTCGTTTCGCATGGCGGCTTGCAGCGCCGGGCTGTTGCTGTCGGGCGGGTAACGGTGCCGGTATCGCTCGATCTCTTCTTTAAGCTCGGCTTTCCGATGCGCGATTGCGGTGGTTTCCAGCTGCCCGTTGCGGAGCAGTATCACAAAACACCAGTCCGCGAAATGATCGACGGCCACGCGTGCAAGCTGCTCGCAAATTTGGTCGACGTCGAGCGACGCCAAGATCGAGTCTCCAGCTTCGACGATGAAGCGCAGATGATCGCGCGTACGCCGCTGGTCGTCGATGTCAGTTGCCGTACCGATCCAGCGCAAAATCGAACCGTCGCCGGCGCGAATGGGGACCGCGCGCCCGAGAAACCAACGGTAGGCGCTGTCGCTGTGGCGGCGGATCCGATACTCTTGCTCGTACGGCTCGCCCGTTTTTAGCGCCGAGCGCCAAAGCCGCCAGGTTTCGTCGCTCTCGTCGGGATGTATGATGCCCGCATTTTCGGGACGCCGGCGGAGTTCGTCCACGTCGACGCCGGTATACTCGACCCAACGAGGATTTAGGTAGTCGATCGTTCCGTCCGGCTTCGCGGTCCAGACGAGCTGCGGCATCGCTTCGGCGATGACGCGAAACTCTTCCTCGATCCGTGGGGAGCGTAGAAGCTCCCGCCGCCCCGTCCGTCGTACTGTTCGCATAAAGGAGCCAAGGATTGTTGGCCGCCGGTGCTTTTACCCAACTAGCCGCCTGACTGCACGTGCGTATCATAACATTCGGACACGGCACTGCCGGCGAGATCGACTCGCGGCGCTCATTCGCGGCGCAGGCATTCAGAGCGTCATCGACGTGCGAAGCGTGCCGAAGAGCCGCGCGCATCCGCACGTTTGGGCCGAGCGCATGGCGCGCTGGGTGCCGGATCTCGCCGGCGCATCGTACGAATGGCAGCGCGAGCTCGGCGGATTTCGCAAGCCGCAGCCGGATAGTCCAAACGTGGCGTTACGCCATCCGGCCTTTCGAGGCTATGCGGATTACATGCAGACACCGCAGTTCGCCTCAGCGCTCGACGATCTATTGAAAGAAGGCGCGAAGACCTCGGCGGCGATCATGTGCTCGGAGAGCCTCTGGTGGCGATGTCACCGCCGGCTGATCGCCGATGCGCTTGCCTTGCTGCACGGCGTCGACGTCGCGCACCTGATGCATACGGGCGCCCTGCAGTCCCACCGCCCCACGCCCGGCGTGCGCGTTTTGCCGGATGGGATGTTGCAGTACGACGCGCCTCAGGAATGAAATATCCGACGATGGCGCGAGCGTTCTTTGCACTGGTCCCGCTACTGTTTGCGGCGACGCTGCTCGCCGCGACGGCTCAGGGACCAAACGACAGGCCTCAAGCGGAAACGCTTCTGGCAAGGCATCGTGCGTATGTCGGCTGGCAGTTCGGCGACGGCACCTTCAGAAGCATGCGAATAACGGGCGACGTCACGACGCCGCGAGGAGAGCGCACGATCTCCTTCGTCTCGGTATCCCGCGGCCTGCTCGTGCACGATATTTATACGATGATCGCGCGCGGAAACGTTACCGAGCATACGGGCTTTACCGGCAGTCTCTTTTGGAGCTCGGATTATAACGGCTTCACCACGCCGGTTTACGGCGGGTATGCGAAGTATCTCGCCTCGTTGGCGGTGCTCGGTTTCGAAGGTACTACCGAGCTGCCCGCGACGTACCGCGGCGAAGCGACGGTTGAAGGAAAAGATTTTGCGGTCGTTCGCGTGACGCTGCAAAGCGCCGATGCAATCGATCTTTACGAGGATCCGGTGACGGGCGCGTACGTCCAAGCGGTCGTCGACCCGGGCGGTCCGTATGAAAAGGTCATCCACGTCGTGTCATACGCCGACGTCATGCCCGGAAAGAAGATGATATCGGCGTTCCGGATTGGGAATGATCCAGCGCTGCATACGTACCGCGGCTTCGAGCCGAACGTCCCTGTAAGCGATGCCGACCTCCATCCACCCGCGCCAACCGCAAGCTGGACGTTTGGCGAGCCGAAGCCGCTTCCAATCTCGCTGCACAAGAATCGGATTTTGATCGAAGCGACGGTCAACGGCGTCAAAGGACGTTTCATCCTCGATACCGGCGCGACCGCGATCGTGCTCGACGATCAATTCGCGCTGCGTGCCGGCGCAGCGGTCGTCGGCGGACCCAGCGAGGCGTCCACGTTTTATGGAAAAGTCCCGACGCAGACCCGCCGGATTGCGACGATCGCGGTCGGCGGCTCGACGCTCCATAACGCATTCGTCGATTCAGAAGATTTTCGAGCGCACGACTATCGCGGCCTCGACGCTGAAGGTTACGACGGTTTGATGGGATACGATCTCTTCGCCGGCGCGATCGTGAAGCTCGATATTTACCAATCCACGCTGACGATGCTCGACCCGGCGGGCGATACTCCTGACACGTCCGGCGTGCCCTTTCGCGTCGACCTCTCGCGCCGCATTCCCGTCATTCCCATGACGGTCAACGCGTCGGTTCCCGTGGAGACCATTCTCGATACGGGAAATCCCGGCGTAGCCTTCCTGAGCTACGACCTCGCGCGCAAGCACGATCTTCGCTTGGGCAGTCCGATCTGCGGCAATATCCAGACGCTCGAGATTGGTCCGATCAAGTATGCCGGGCAGTCGGTCTGCCTTGACAACTTCGGTGGCGACATGCTGGTCGGCTATGATTTCTTGAAACACTTTGACTTCGTCTTCGACTATCCGCACGGTCGCTTAATCTTAATGCCGAATAAGAACTAACGTTCATCCCATCACGCCGATCTGCAGCTTCACGCTCGTAACCTCGTCAGGTACCCGTGTCGGCTCCTGCGTGAAAGATGAACTTGACGATCAGTCGGTTGAGCGTCGCGCCCGCGGCTGGACTCCCATAGTTGACGTAGAGCTCGTTGCCCGAGGTAAAGCGCTGATGGAAGCCGAGGGCGAGATTATTGCCGATCTGGGTCGCAAAGCCGCCGTAGCCGTTGATATCGCGCAGACCGACGCTGAACGTGCTCTCGTTGCTGATGTTATAACCGAGCGAAACGCGCCGCAGCCATTGCGAGTCGAGTATGCCGGTGGAGAACGCGCGCTCGTACGTGCCATCGTACTCGAGGCCCAAGCTCAATCCCCGCGCGAGCGGGCGACTGGTCACGATCGTGAAGAGATGCGCGTAGTTGTCGCCAAACGGTCCCCACTGATAAGAGACGTCCCACGGCGATGGCGTCCCATCGCGATAGCCGACGGGGATGACGTAGAGGTTGAAAGGCTGCGTGACGCCGCCGAGATAACACGGATATCCGCTGAAACTACTCTGTGCGACGATCGGTCCCGTGCAGGCGGGTCCGGACGGCATCGAGTACGAGCGCAGCTGCCCTATGGCCGCACCGGCGCCGTCGATCGAGAACTGGTTTTTGAAGACCGCGCTGACAAAGTATTGCACGTCGGCCTCGTGCACCGCGCCGGAGTCGTCCAGAAACCGATCGGCGGTGAAAAAGAGCGTGTAATTTTTTATGCCGGGCGGCGCCGCGCCGGCATAATCGGTAAAGAACTGCGGGCCGCGAATGTCGGAGTTCGCGGTGTAGCCGTCGATTGGATCGTAGTTGGGCGAAATATCGAGATAGCCGGCGTTGACTTCGAACGGGCCTTTGTGACGATCGACGAAAAACTGCGCAAGATCGGCGTGGCCTTGCGGAACCCACGAGCCATTCTCAAACGAATAATCACCGAAATAAATCATCCCGTTCTGGAGATTTCGGACTTCGAAGCCGTTCTCGATCGTATTGTCCCAACCGGCGATGCTGTGGTTGGCGAAGACGCCGTCGCTCCAATAGGTGAACGCTCCGCCCGGCACCGCATGTTGAAAGCCATATGCTTGATCCGTAAACGTATTGTTCGACGGCACGTCGTAGCCGTGGAAGGTTAGCGCACCAAAAGCGTTCTCGCCGAACGTTCCCTCGACTTTAGCGCCGCTGTCAAAAGGTCCGACCGAAGGTGAGTAAAAGACGAGATACGGAGCTTGGACGTTCGTTCCCACGGGCGCGCGAACGCTCGAGTTCGCGTTGATATAAGCGGCGCCTTGAGCGAAGAACGGCCGATACTCGATCAGCTGACGCTGGAACTCTTGCGGTGCAATCGTCTGTTGATCGATCTCAACGTTGGAGAAGTCCGGATTCAGCGTGCCGACAAAGCGAATCGTCGGCGTCAGCGGATAGCTGAGGTCCCCGCCGTACCAGCGCGCGTTCATCGGGAGAAACGTGCCGTTGGCTTGCTGAACGAGGTTACGGTCTTCTCCGATGCTCGCAAGACCGAAGATGTCGGCACGCGGTTTGGGGCGCGCGGCGGCCGACGCCGCGAGATCGAGTTCACCGGCAGGCCAAAAGCGAGGGTCGGGCGATAAGAGCGGCCACGTACCGCTCGCGGCGTCCTGCATGATCGGATCCCACACCCACGATATATGCTCGCCGCGTGCCGCGATGCCGCGGACGAATTGAAAGCGCCACGTCTGTTTTCCGCCGCGAGGCACGCGCAACACGTCGAGTGGAATGATCATGACGGCGCTCCAAGAGCCGTCCACGATCTTTCCTGCCGCGGACCAGCGAGGGCGAAAGCGTGTATTTTCACCGGCCTGTTCGTATTTCGTGCCGTGTGGCGTGGCTTCGAAGTAGTAGACTTGGCTGCCGGAGCCGCTGGTGTCCACGCCGATGCCGACGAAGTCGTCCGAGCCGAACCCAACGTCGTTCGTCGCTTGGTTCGCAACGATCGGCACGCCGGTTTGTTCTGACTGAACGCCGACGTAGAGGTTCTTATCGTCGTAGAGCAGATACGCGGTTGTCGGAAATCGCGCCGGCGAGCGCGTCGTGACGTTCTGCCACGGTCCGTTTCCCAACGGAATTTTGCCGGCGTTCCACGCTGCATCGGCGAGGGTCGGGTCGAGCGCCAGCGGATGGGGAGCTCGCGCAACTGTGAAGGTGAAGCTCTCCGCCACTGAAGCGCGGGCGGGCGCGCCGAGCAGACCCGCGAGCCCTGCCAGCGACAATACCAAACAAAACGAACGCGATCTCGACAAAACGATTCAGCCTTCAGAAAGAAGTCTAGCATCCGCGACGGCGCGACGGGCTCAGTAATGCAAAATTTGATGCCTTGCTGATATCTTTATTCGCTTAGGCGTGATGGTCGGTGCGGGGCGGACTTATCCGCGCCAGCATTTCGTCGACCAGTTCTACGATGCCGTTCGCAGCCGCGTCGAGCAGTGCGCGTCCCTTTTCGGCGGTCGCTTTCGTCGGATCGCCGAGCACCCCGCTGCGGCTAAGCTGACTCCAATGTTCCATCATCGCGAGCGGTCCGTCGCCGGCGACCAGGTCGGTCCAATAGTTCTTCGAGGGCCGGTGTGAGTACTCGGCAACGGCGCGCTGCATGTCGACCAGCTCCGGACGCAGCGCCAGATAGAGCGACGTCTCGAACTCGCATGCATGATTCATCCCACCCACCGGTTCCGATTCGCGCAGCGACTCGGCGACCTCGCGCACTCCCGGCGCTGCCCAATAGCTCACGGCGGCCGCCAGGGCGTCGGTGTGCACGACGCAGAGCCGCGCAATAATGTCGATGAACGGAGCGTTACTGCCGTGACCGTTGACGATTAAAATTCGCTCGAACCCGTGATGCGCTAAACTCTTGCAGACGTCCAAGCCATACTCGATGAGGGTATGCGGCCCGATCGTGATGGCACCGGGAAAATCCATGTGGTGCGGGCTGAAGCCGTGATTGATCGGAGGTACGAGCACGGTACGATCCGCTGCTCGCGACGCGGCCAACTCGCAGACGCTCGCGCAGAGCAGTAAATCGGCATCGACCGGCAGGTGGGGTCCGTGATCTTCGAGCGTCGCAATCGGCACGAGCGCGACGCAGGGACGCGCTGCGGCTTCCTTTATTTGGGGCCACGTCATCTCGCCGTAGCGGTATTTGTACGCCATGCGCGCGTATTCGCGCCGGCGCATTTATTTTCCGACGGGTGCGGCGTTCACCCTGGCGAACTAGCGCACATGAAGCTCGGGGCATCGGCGCTGCTACTGGCCGGGCTCCTCTGCGCATGCGCCGGCGGCACGCCTCCGAACCCGCCGAACCTTGCGCCGGCGGCACGGGCAAAGGCGGCCTCCGCGCTAAGCGGCATCCGCGTTTCCGGCAATCACCTCATCGACGGCTACGGCAACGTCATCCATTTGCAAGGCGTGAACCGCTCCGGCACCGAGTACGCCTGCGTGCAAGGCTGGGGGATCTTCGACGGCCCCAACGATGACAAATCGATCAAAGCAATCGGATCCTGGCGCGTCAACATCGTACGCGTGTTGCTCAACGAGGATTGCTGGCTCAACATCAACGGCATCGGCCAAGAGTATGCCGCCAAGAACTATATCGACGCGATCGTGAGCTACGTCAAGCTCTTGCACCAAAACGGCATGTATGCGGAGATTTCGCTTATCTGGGGAGCGCCGGGGAGTTACCAGGCTACGTATCAGCCGGACGCGCCCGACGAAGATCATTCTCCGGCGATGTGGTCGAGCATGGCGGCGACCTTTAAGAACGATCCCAACGTTATTCTGGCACCGTGTGGCGAGACGACCGTCGGCTGGAAGTGCTTCATGAAAAAAGGCTGCGACGACGAAGCGACCTACGGACCGTACAACGAGTACTATCTGACCGCGTCGATGCAGCAAGCCGTCAATCGTATGCGCAAAGCCGGGTATCGCGGCGTGATCTCGGTTCCGTGCATCGATTACGCGAATGCTTGCGGCAAGATCGATGGCTCGAACTATAACGGATCGACGTGGCTGCGATCTCGTCCGCGCGATCCCGATCGACAGTTGATCGCTGAAGCCCACGTTTACGGGAAGAATCTGTGTGACACGACGTCATGCTTCAACTCGAGCATGAAGCCGATTACCAAGGCGGTTCCAATGATTTTCGGCGAGACCGGCGAGACGTACGACGCCTCGGATTGCTACCCGAACTACATTCCGGCGTTCATGCATTGGGCCGACGAGAACGGCGTGGGGTACGAGGCCTGGACGTGGGACGATTGGGGCGGGTCCTTGGTCTGCGGAGTCTTGATTTCAAACTACGACGGCACGCCGGCTAACCAATGGGCGAGCTGGGTGCAGCAGCACTACTTGTCGCATTGAGTCGTATGCCCGACGCACGCCGAGCCCTGCGCTTCGTGTTGCTCATCGGCATCGTCAACGGTTTCGCCGATCTTACGTACGAAGGCGGACGGGGAATCGTTGGTGCCTTTCTCGGCCACCTCGGCGCGAGCGGCGCGATCGTCGGCGTCGTCGCAGGCGGGGGCGAGCTCGCGGGATATGCGATTCGTTCGGTCGCGGGCGCGGTTGCCGACCGCACCGGCCTTTATTGGCTGGATGTGTGGGTCGGCTATGCAATCAACATGCTCTGCGTCCCGGCACTCGCATTGGTTGGCAACTGGCCCGCGGCGGCGGGCCTTGTGATCGGGGAACGCGTCGGGCGCGGCATTCGCAAGCCGGTCACGGCAGCGATGCTCTCTCACGCCGGCACGCAGCTTGGGAGCGGGCGCGTTTTCGGCATCAACGAGCTGCTCGATCAGACCGGCGCCGCAGTGGGTCCGCTCGTCGTCGCGTACGCGTTGGCGCACGGTGGATACAAGACCGGCTTCGGCATCCTGATCGTTCCCGCGCTCCTAACGCTAATGATGCTGGCGATCGCGACGCCGTTCGGCCTGCCGTTCGCACAGCCGGATTCCGGCGAGGCGGGTCCGCGCGTGCTCGAGCCGGCTGCATTTCGACGCTATGCGACGGGCGGTGCGCTAATGGCAGCCGGTTACGTCGACTTTGCATTGATCGCGTTTCGTTTTCAGCGCGATCACGTGCTCGGCGTACCGGCGATTTCAATTTGGTTTGCGGTTGCCATGGCGGTCGGTGCAATTACCGCGCCGATTCTCGGGCGGCTATTCGATCGCATCGGCAAGCCGGTGGTCTTTATTTCCATCGCGCTTACGGCGGCGGCAACGCCGCTGGCGTTCATGGGACGCGGAGCGGCCGCGCAGGCCGGTGCGGCGCTGTGGGGCGTCGGCATCGCGGTGCAAGACGCGCTCTTGTTGGCACTCGTCGCGAGCGTGCTTGCGCGCCGGCGGCGCGCGACGAGCTTCGGTCTTTTCGACTTGATCATCGGCGGCGCGTGGTTTGCCGGCAGCGCGATCGCGGGAGTCTTGCTCGATCGCTCGACGCTTGGGCTCGTGCTCTTTTCAACACTCCTGCAACTCGCGGCGATCCCGTTCTTCCTCTAACTCGTAACTCGCGGCGTCAGTGTGCGGCATGCGCTTGGTTCCACGCCGATCGAACGCCCATCTCACCGCTCTGCGGTTGAGCGTTCGAATCGTGGGAATTGTGGGAATTAAGGGAGAGCTATGAAAGCTCTCTTGACGATTATTACTGCGGCCGTCTGTATGCTTGGTTTTGCGACGACCGCAACTGCGCAAGGCGCGCCGCCGCCCCCGCAAGGCGGACCACCACCCGCGCCCCCAGCACCGCCCCCGGCGCCACCGCCGATGAATCCGGATACGCCGCCGTATAACGACACCGCCTGCGGAAGTTGGAACGGTGACGTGTGGACCGCCAACGGTAATTGCCCGAGCGTGACCTACCGGCACCAAGTCGTGACTGGAACGATCATTTCGGTCAAAGGCCACCTCGTGACGCTGCAGCAAACGACGGGCACGGTCGTCATCGACGACTCCGCCGCGCTGAACAACCAGAGCAGCGGCCGCGTCGCGGTTGGCCGGCAAATCGTCGCGCATGGGTACTGGAACGGCAACAATTTCTACGCAACCGCCATAACGGGTGGTCAACCTCCTCCTCCGTAAAGCCCCGTTCACAAAACAAGAGCGCCGGTCCGCATCGCGAACCGGCGCTCGGGCTTATCTCGGCGGTGCGGCTAGCCGCGCTGGTGTCGCTTGCTCTTGCCGCCCGAAACCGTCACGGTGACGGCTTGCGAAGCAATGCCGTTGGCGACGACGACGAGCGAACTCTTTCCATTCTCGATGTTGCTCGGGACGTCGAAGTTCGTGTAGACCGACGCGTTTCCAGTTGCGACGCCCATCGTGCTGTGATCGTGCGTTTTGGCGTAGAACACGTCGCCGGAGCTATTATTGGTGATGCG
>Ga0070731_10001271_pt1 | contig 26860 bp, 31 predicted proteins | sample Coa_R1_2_FD_66448 | JGI IMG/M metagenome (GOLD analysis project Ga0070731, IMG submission 66448) | Surface soil microbial communities from Centralia Pennsylvania, which are recovering from an underground coalmine fire - Coalmine... | ecosystem: Environmental > Terrestrial > Soil > Unclassified ... | reverse complement strand
GACATCGGCCGCCGGCTCTACTGGGCCTGCGGCAAGGACGGCTCGCGCGCGTCGCACCTGGCGAGCGGCTGGCTCGTCTTCGCCTTCGGCTCGCTCTTCCCGGTCCTGGGCTGGTTCGTCATCCTGCCCTGGGTCAGCCTGTCGGGGCTCGGCTCGGTCCTGGTCGGCCTGCTGCCCGCGCGCCGCACGGCGGAGCCGGGCAAGGACATCGAGTTCCCCGAGAGGTAGCCGCCCGGTCAGTGACGGAAGAAGGCGTTCGACATCAGCCCGAACGCGATCGCCCCGGCCACCAGCGCGATGCCCGCCGCGATCGGCTGCATCGTGAACGCGTAGACCACGGTGAGGATCATGCTCGAGATTCCCACCCTACTTCCCCCGAACGCGCAGAATCCCGCCATTCCCCGCGCATCCTTTCTCGCTTCCGGAGTCTCCACCCTGTGTCACCTCCCGATCTCCCATTATCCGTTTTCTTCGTGGGGACTTTTGTCCCTATAATGGGGTGGATGATCAAGATCGCCGCGGCCGCGCTGCTCGCCCTGGCGCTTTCGGGCTGCGCCACGAACTGCTCCGACGGCACCTCGGGAACCGGCATCCAGATCGGCCCCGTGGGGATGTCGCAGTCGCGGTATCACCCCTGCAACGACGGCTGCCTCGATCCGGTCGATCCCAAGCCCTGCGGCTGCAGCCGCGCCTGCCCGTGCTGGACGAAGCACGAGTAGTCCCCGAAGCACCGGTCGCGGGCCGCGCCGGCCCGGCCCCTTGGGGAAGGCGGTGGCGGCTTCGCGACGCCGCGTCGCCCGCCGGCGCGGGCTCCTAGAGCTCGAGGCGCTTGATCGACCGGAGTCCCATCGCCATCGGGTCCAGGCAGGCGAGGAGCGAAATGGCCGCGATGCCGGTCATGGAGGCGACGATCGTCCATCGGAACTGGTCGCCCGACAGCGCGCGATAGGTGAAGTACTGGAAGCAGGGAACGGCCTGCGCTCCCAGCACCGCCAGGACGAAGATCAGGCTCATCACCAGGTTCAGCGTACCGCCGAAGCCGCTGACGATCTTCGAGGGATTGTCCTCCGCGAAATTCGGGTAGATCGCCCCCAGTCCCACCGCCAGGCCCGACAGGCCCAGACAGATGCCGAAGAGCGCCACCCCGTGGAGGATCGCGAGCGTCGCCGGCGTCTTCAGCATGACGCTCGACAGCGTGATCAGCGTCTCGCTGATGAGGAGGGTGCACATGAACGACAGCGCGAGCTTCCCGAAGAGGATCTTCTCCCTCTCCATCGGCGCCATTCCGATCACCCAGAAGCGCTTCCCTTCCAGCGACAGCTGCGGATAGATGAAGCGGCTCGCGAACGTGGCCAGGGTCAGCGACGTTGCCAGCAGGTTCATCTGCGCGATCAGGTTCTTCCAGAAGATGTCCCGGTCCTCGTAGGCGAAGGTCCGAAGGTTGAGGAAATAGATCGCCAGGAGGCCGAAGAAGATCAGGAACTGCGACCACTGCACCGGGTCGCGGAAGAAGCTCTTCAGGTCCTTGGCGACGATCAGCCGGACATGCCGGTCGACGTAGAAGAGCAGCACGGACACGAAGCGGTCCACCCCGCCCCGACCCGCGTAGCGCCGCTGCGAGCGCAGCCCCTGGGAGACGTGCCAGCCCCGGAGCAGGAGGCCCGAGGACATCGAGTGGGCGAGCGCGACCAGGAAGGAGACGTTCGCCGCGATCAGGCCGAGGAAGAACATCGAATTCCCGAGGCGTCGCTCGGCCAGCTCGAGGATCCCCTTCGAAAGCCAGTAGCTCGGAAGCAGCGGATTGCGGCTGAAGCGGGTCGACTCGAACACCTCGCTGACCAGCTTGAGGTCGACGGCGTTCGTGCCCTTCACGACCATGAGGCGCGAGACGGCGATCAGGATCGCCAGGATGGCCGCGAACACGACCCCGATGACCAGACCCCTCCGCGTCCGCGGCAGGTAGACCGTGACGATCATGGCGATCATGGCCCCCAGGCCCGCGGGGATGAACATGAAGGCGGCGAGAAACGCGACCGAGCCGGGATAGAAGGTCCACGGCACCTCGAAGATCCGGCCGTACGCCGCCATGAGCGGCGTGCCCAGGAACAGGAAGGCCCAGGAGCTGAAGCCCAGCGACTCGACGAATTTGTAGAGGAACACGCTTTCGGCCCGCACCGGCGAGGCGAGCAGGAATCCGGTCTCCTTGGACTTGAAGTAGCTGGAGTAGCCGATGATCGCGTTGGAGAAGGTCAGCATGACCGTCAGGGCGAAGAAGAAGATGTAGAACATCGCGCCGATCAGGCCGGCGAAGTTGTACTGCAGCGCCGTCTTCTGCAGGAACGTCATCCCGGAGTAGAAGAGCTCGAAGAGCGAGATCCAGAAGGAGATCGAGAAGACCGCGACGACCGCGATCTTGAACCGGGACTGATCGGCGAACGCGGCCGCGCGGTTCCGCAATTCGACCCACTTCAGGCCGGCGAGGGCGCCCACGTCACTCATACGGGTTGACGACTCCCTCGGTGATCTTGAAGAAGACGTCCTCGAGCTTGCCTTCCAGCTGGGCCTGGCGGCGCAGGTCCTCCATCCTCCCGAGGCCCACGATCTTGCCCTGCATCATGATCCCGATGCGGTCGGCGAAGTCTTCCGCCACGGACAGGACGTGTGTCGACATGAAGATCGACGTCCCTCCCTGGGCCTGCTCGCGGAAGACCTGCTTGACGAGGCGGGCCGTGTGGGGATCCAGGCCCACGAGCGGCTCGTCGACGAGGATCACCTTCGGCTTGTGGAGCAGCGTCGCCGCCAGGACCAGGCGCTGCTTCATGCCGTGCGAATAGGCTTCCGTCAGCTCCCGCACGAACTCCTTCATCCCGAAGAGGTCGACCAGCCGCTCGATCTCCTTCTGGCGGCCGGCGCCGTCGACTTGGTAGAGGTCGGCGATGAAGTTCATGAACTCGAGGCCCGAAAGCTTGTCGTAGAGGAAGGGCTGGTCGGGCACGTAGGCGCAGAGGCGCTTGGCGGCGATCGGGTCCACCTGGACGTCGACGCCGGCGACCACGATCTTCCCCGCCGTGGGCCGCAAAAGCCCCGCGAGCATCTTGATGGTCGTCGTCTTGCCCGCCCCGTTGGGGCCGAGGATCGCGAAGAATTCGCCCGCGCCGATCTCGAGCGACAGGGCGTCGACCGCCACCTTGCGCCCGTAGTTCTTGGTGACGTTCTGAATGGAAATCATGAGCCGTTCCTAATGGGGCGCCTCGACATCCCAGCTGAAGCCTTTCAGCTGCTCGTCCGTCAGGAATCTCCGCGTCTCCAGGACGATCCGGCAGATCAGCTTGTTGATCTTCATCTGCTGCTCCAGGACGGTGCCCTCGTCGTCGACCCAGAGCAGGTACATCCAGAATTCGTCGGCAGGCTGCTTGCGCACCTCCACCTTCCACGCCAGCTTCTCCTCGGTCCGGCTGGGCGGCTTCTCCCGATCCACCACCGCGGCGAAGAGCTCGGTCAGCTCGACCTGGTGGTCCTTGTTCATGGAGACCATGTTGCCGAGGTCGAACATCTTCATCTTCCACTTCTTCCCCTCCTCCAGGCGCCCGCCGCCCTGGTACGGGAGGAAGTTGTCGGAGAGCGTCGCGTCCTTGGGGAACGGGATCAGCTGCCCGTCGCTCTTCAGGAGGACCAGGTTGTAGGACAGGAGCAGCTTGTCGCCCTGGCGCTCCCCGCGGGCGCTGATCGGGAGGCCCTGCAGGTTGCCGGTGATGTGGAAGTCGTGGAGCAGATAGCCGCTGTCGAGGCGGAATTCGGAGGCCATGAAGGCCCGGTCGTCCGGCAGCGGAATCCCGCCGAACGGTTTCATGTGCATCAGCATCCGGGACCGCATCTTGAAGCCGCCGCCGGCGACCGGCTCCGACAGGGATTCCGCATCCCCGATCCGGGAGTCGGCGAAGAAGACGGCCCGGCGCTGGTGCTCCGCCTGGGTCCGGTCGCGGAAGATGGACTGGTAGGTCGGGGGCGACTGATATTCGAAGTAGGGGCGGATCTCGTGCTGGAAGAGGAAGAACATCATGACCGCCCAGGTGCAGCCGGAGACCAGAAGCCAGGTGTGGCGGCTCATCGAGTAGCCGGATTATACCACGTGGTTACTCCGTCCGGATGCGGTCGGCGGCGAGGCCCAGCTCGACCCCCAGCGCGTGCCGCAGGCGATCGACGAAGCCCGGCCCGACCGGACGGGCCTGATTGGGCCCGCAGATGAACACCCAGGCCGACGAGAGTTCGAGCCAGCCGGCGGCTTCGCTCCGGAGCCGGTCCACGTCGATCCGCTCCTTGCTGGTCCGGGTGTAGATCCGGCGGACGCGGAACTGGTCGGGGTGGTGCGCCGCCAGCTCGGCGAGCTCCTTCCGGAAGAGGACCTCCCCTTCGTCGCGGTCCTGCACGAGAAGGAGGTGTTTCAGGGGCCACTTCCGGGCGAGCGCATGGCGGATCATGCCGCGGTTGGGGGCGATGCCGCTGCCGGCGCAGAGATGGACGAAGCCGCTGATCCCCGGGGGGGGCGCGTCGGGCAGCCCGTACTTCCCGCCCGGCCCCGCCAGGCGCAGTTTCCGGCCCGTGTCGAGTCCGGCCAGGAGATACTTCGGCAGCATGCCGGGCGGGCCGTCGACCGGCAGCTTCACCGTGAATTCCAGGAGCGACTCATCCAGCCCGTCGGACGAGAGGGAAAAGTAGCCCGGACCCATGGGCCTTCCCCGCTGGGCTTCGCGCTCGCGGATCTCCGCCGCCAGGTCTTCGAACTGGTGCGGATCGATGGTGATGTACTGCCCCGGACGGTAGGCGAACGCCGTTCCTCCCAGATCGAGCCGGATGGTGGCGGCGTTGGAGGATTCGGTGCGCAGGTCGCGGACGGTCGTCAGCACTTCGGCCATGGACCGGGCAGGATAGCCGGAAGATCTTTTTGCGGCAACCTTTAACCAACGCGGACTATAATTCGCCTGGGTTTCGGGGCAAGCATGAAAGATCGGGTCGCGCTCATCACGGGGGGTGGCCGCGGGATCGGTGAAGCCATCGCCCGTCGGTTGGCGGCCGAAGGCGCGCGTCTCTTCATCACCTCCCGCACTCCCAAGGACCTCGAGCGGGTCGCCGTGGAAACCGGCGCCAACTTCGACGTCTGCGACGTCACGCAGCCCAAGGAGATCGGCGCCCTCGTCCGCAAGGTCGGACCCGTGGACATCCTCGTCAACAACGCCGGCATCGCCGAAAGCGCCCCGTTCCTGAGGACCGACCTGGAAACCTGGCGCCGGGTGATGGATACCAACGTGACGAGCGCCTTCCTCTTCTGCAAGGCGCTCGTGCCGGGCATGATCGAGCGCGGGTACGGACGGATCGTGAACATCGCCTCGATCGCCGGCAAGCGCGGCGCCCCCTACATCACGGCCTACGCGGCCTCCAAGCATGCGCTGCTCGGGTTCAGCTCCAGCCTCGCGATGGAGCTGCAGCCCAACAACATCATGGTGAACGCGATCTGCCCCGGCTACGTCGACACGCCGATGACCCGGTCCAATGCCGCGCGGATCGCGAAGGTCACCGCCTCGACGTCCAAAGAGGTCGTGAAAAAACTGCTGGCCGGCGCCGGCCAGTCGAAGCTCCTGCATCCGGGACACGTCGCCGAGGTGGCCCTCGCGCTCTGCCGAGCCGACTGCAGCCACACCGGAGCGGCGATCGACCTTTGAAGACCCTCCATCCCCTCCATCCGAGCGCCCTCAAGAAGCCGTCCGGCTACACCCACGGCATCCTGGTCACCGGCGGACGCACGCTCTACATCGCCGGCCAGACGGCGGCCAGCCTGGGCGAGATCCCGAGCGACGACTTCGTCGACCAGTTCGACCGCGCCCTGGCGGCGGTGCTCGAGGTCGTCCGGGTGGCCGGGGGCAAGCCGGCGGACCTCACGACCTTCACGATCTTCGTGAAGAGCGTGGACGAGTACCTGGGGTCGCTCCAGCCGCTCGGCGAGCGCTACCGCCGGCGCATGGGGAGCCACTATCCCTGCATGGCGCTCTTGGAGATCTCCCGCTTCGTGAACCCCAAGGCGAAAGTCGAGATCCAGGCCATCGCCGTGCTCGATGACTGATCCCTTCCTGCTCGACGTCCTGGGCGGCGTCGCGACGCTCACGCTCCACCGACCCGAGCGACTCAACGCCCTGCTCTTCGAGACCTACGAGGGCCTGCGCGACTATTTTACCGGTCTTCGGAAGGATCGCTCGATCCATGCCGTGGTGCTGACCGGCGCCGGCCGCGGGTTCTGCTCCGGCGGCGACGTGCGCGACGTGATCGGCAAGCTGGTCGAGAAGAAGCCCAAAGAGGTGCGGGCCTTCGTCACGCTGACCTGCGACGTGGTGGAGGCGATCCGGAAGGCGCCGCAGCCGGTGATCGCCGCGATCAACGGCGTCGCCTTCGGAGGAGGCTCGGTGCTGGCGCTCGCCTGCGATCTCCGGTACGCGTCGCCCGAAGCGACGATCGCGTTCTCGTTCCGGGGGCTTTCCGGGGCCGACATGGGCGCCTGCTGGCTGCTCCCCCGCCTCGTCGGCCTGGGCCGGGCGAGCGACTGGCTGCTGAACGGAGCGACCGTCGGCGCCGAAGAGGCGCTCGCGGCCGGGCTGGTCACCCGCATCATCCCCTCTCAGGTGCTCGTCGCGGAGGCGAAGGCCGCCGCGCGCCGCTTCACCGACGCTCCGCGGGAGGCCACCGCCCGGACCAAGAAGATGCTCGACCTCGAATCGTCGATGGGCTTCGACCGGGCGCTGCGGGCGGAGGAACGAGCCCAGGCGGCGCTCATGCTGAAGGCCGACTTCCGCGAGGCCTACCGGGCCTTCATGGAAAAGCGCGAGCCCCGGTTCAACCGCTGATCTTCGCCCGATCAGGGCGCGTCCTTCCGGTCCGCCTGAACATCCCCAGGCTCTCTGCCGTCCAATGCCGCGGAGGGCAAGCCATGAAGAAGCTGCCGACGATTCAGGAGACCCTGTCGCCGAACCTGATCCCCATGATCGACATCATGTTCCTCCTCCTGCTGTTTTTCATGCTGGGGGCGGACATGGGTCACCGGGAGCTGGAGGACGTCCGGCTTCCCACGTCCGACCAGGCCGTCAAGGATGAGGCAGAGGACCGGATCACGATCAACGCGCATCACCGGACGGACGGCGCCTGCAGCGCCTACACCCGCCGCGAGACCTGCCGGGACCGCTCCCACTGGAACCTGGCCCTCAAGGCGAAGGACGTCACCGATCCCGGCGAACTCGCCGCCGCGCTAGAGCGGGAGACCGCCGCGACCCGGCACCTCGATCCCCAGGGCCGGTCGATCTCGGATCGGCGGGTCATGATCCGGGCCGACGGCGCGGCGCCCTACGGGCTGGCCCAGCGGGCGATGAGCGTCTGCGCCGAGCAGGGGATCTACCGGATCGAGGTGGGAGCGGCGACGACCAAGGGCCGGTGACCTAGAGCCGCCGGCGGGCGGCGGCGACGAAGTCGGGCCAGAGCGCCTCTTCGATGCGGGCGATGTCGGCGGCCATGCCCTCGGGGAACGGCACGTCGGCGAACTGCGCGCCGTGCCGCTCTTCCTGCGCCAGGATCCGGCGCAGGGCCTTCTTGAGAGACTCGTTCCGCGACTGCCGCAGGTAGGCGGGATAGACGATCAGCACCCGACGCTCGATCGCCCAGCTCACCGCGGGATACCGCAGTCCGTCCGAGCCCGGCAGCGCCGAGACCCGGCGGTCGAGATTCTGGAAGTAGCCCCAGCCGGCTTCGGCAAAGCGGCCCTCGCGCCAGGACCGCCCGACGATCCCGCCCTCCTCCGCCACCGCCTTCAGCAGGTAGGCGTGGGACGCCTCTTCCGAGACGTGCCGCAGGACCTCGAGGGTGACGGACTCGAACCCGATCGACTTGACGATCTTCCGGCAGCCGACGTACTCCAGCTGGCTGAGGAGATCGATCCACTCGAGTTCCATCGCCGGCGACGACGTGATCGCGCCGAGAAAGTCGACGAGCGCGGCATCCTCGGTCAGCGGCGCCGGCGCTTGATTCTGGGTGGCCATCAGGTCGCCCAGTGTACACCCATTATGGGCCCCACACAATGTTGACTTCTCCCCGCTCAAAGTGAAAGATGCATCTGGCCATGCCGGAACCGCGCGCGAATCCTCTGGTCCTGGTTGCCGACGACGACAACAATCTCCGGAAGATCCTCTGCATCTTCCTCAAACACGCCCGGTATGAGACCGTCGAGGCGGCCAACGGCCGCGAAGCCCTCAACATGGCCAAAGGCCAGTCTCCCGACCTCATCCTCATGGACATCATGATGCCCCTCCTGGACGGCTTCACGGTGTGCAAGCTCCTGAAGGACGATCCGGACACGAGGCGCATCCCGGTCCTCATCTGCACGGCGAAGAACCGCAAGGAGGACCTGGTGGCCGCGATCAAGGCGGGCGCCGAGGATTACATCATCAAGCCGTTCACCAAGGAGACCGTGCTCGGCAAGATCGAGAAGGCCCTGGCGGCGCGGATGAACCAGTCCTCGACGAAGGTCATGACGGCCGCGGAGCGCCGGGATTCCCGCCGCAAGGTGGCCGGCTGGTCGCTCTCGTGGGGCGGACAGGCCCAGGGCGGCCTCGCGCCCGTCTACAAGACCCGCGTCTACGACATCTCGCAGAAGGGCCTGTCCTTCGAGTTCGTCCGCTGCGATATCTGCACCGGCTACGAGCAGGGCACGGTCCATCCGCTCTGCCTCTTCGCCAAGCACGCCAAGCGCTTCCAGGAATCGCACGCCCTCGACTTCGTCCTGTCGATCAAGAAGGACATCGTGATCGAGGTCCAGGGCCGCATCGCCCACGTGTACCAGTGGGCCGACAACCCCCGCACCGAAAAGGTCGGCGTCATGTTCACCAAGATCGCTCCCGCGGCGCACCAGGTGATCAGCCAGTATCTCGAGGGGAAGCTCCTGGTCTAGGATGTCCGGGACGGGACCCGGACGTTATAGTAGTACGGATGCGACGTTGGTCCCTCGTCCTGGGGCTCCTGCTCGGGTGCGCCTCTCCTCCGGCCGAGGACTCCTTCTCGTTCTGGGCCGGCACGTCGGCGATCGACCTCACGCCCACCCGCAACCTCCCCCTGGGCGGCTACGGCGGCCGGCAAGGCGCCCCCATGACCGGCGTCCACGACCCGATTTTCGCCAAGGCGCTGTGGCTGGAGACGCCCACCGCCAAAGTCTGCCTCGTCACGACCGACCTGATCGGCTCTCTCGTGTCCCTGCGGGACCAGATCCAGCCCGAGGACGCCTCGGTCGTGCTCTGCGCCTCCCACAGCCATTCCGGGCCGGGCGGCCTGGTCCGGGGCTTCTGGGAGCTCGCGATGGGGAAATACGACCCGGCCTTCTACGAGGAGATCGCCGGCAAGCTCCACCAGGCGGTGCTTCAGGCGCGCGCGAACCGGAGGCCCGCCCGGCTGGCCTTCGTCCGCGGCGAGGCGCCGGGCTTCAGCCGCAACCGCCGGGTGAAGGGGGGCCCCGTTGATCCGGAGTTGAACGTCCTGCGCGTCGACGACGCCCTGGGCCGGCCGATGGCGATCCTGACCAATTACACGGCCCACGGGACGATCCTCTCGGAGCGGAACCTCCTGCTGAGCGGCGACTGGCAGGGGGCCCTGCAGCGCGACCTGGAACGGCAGTTCCCCACCGCCGTCGCGCTGTACACGAACGGAGCCGAGGGAAACATCGCCCCCTCGTCCCCGTCGGACCGCGACGGCGAATTCGAGCGCTGCGAGGCCTTGGGCCAGGCCATCGCCGACAAGGTGGCAAATCTGGTCCAGACCATTGATAAAACCACGGAAAGGGTTAAACTCTCCTATGTGGAGAGAGGGGTGGACCTGCCGTCCCCCACCCTTCCGGCCGCCCCGAAGACGAGTGTCCTGGGGCTTCTTGAGATCAACGGCACCCGGATGTTCTGTTTTCCGGGGGAGCCGTTCGTCGAGCTCGGGCTGGAGCTCAAGAAGCGGTTCCCGGGCGCATGGATTCTCGGACTGGCCAACGACCACCTGGGGTACTTCCTGACGGAAGAGGGGTACGCCCGCGGCGGCTACGAGCGGATGGTGAGCTTCTATGGGCCGACGATGGGCCCATGGTTGGTCGCCCAGCTCACGGAGTTAGGAGAGGGGAAGCATGCGCAGGATCGCCCTGGTCAATCAGAAAGGGGGCGTGGGCAAGACCACGACCGCCGTCAACCTTAGCGCCGCCATCTCCAGGCTGGACCGCCGCGTCCTCCTGGTGGACCTCGATCCCCAATCCAACGCGACGGTCTCCCTCGGAATCCCCCCCAACGAACAGAAGAACACGACCTACGCCCTCTTGAACGGAGGCCCCTTTCAGCCGCTCCGTCTGACCGAGAACCTCCATCTCATCCCGTCGAACATCGAACTCGCCGGCGCCGAAATGGAGCTGACGTCGGTCATCGGCCGCGAAATCGTCCTTCGCGACGCCCTCGCGGAGATCAGCGGCTACGACTTCATGATTCTGGATTGCTCGCCGTCGCTCGGCCTCCTGTCCGTCAACGCGCTGACGACCGCGAAGGAGGTCATGGTTCCGATGCAGTGCGAGTTCCTGGCCCTCCACGGCATTTCGCTCCTGATCAAGACGGTGGATCTCGTCCGCAAGCGCCTCAACCCCGAGCTGTCGATCACCGGCGTCATCCCGTGCATGTACGACGTCCGCAAGGGTCTCGCCCGGGACGTCGTGGTCGAGATCGAGAAGCACTTCGGCAGCAAGGTCTTCAGAAGCAAGATCCGCAGCAACGTCCGCCTCGCCGAGGCGCCGAGCCACGGAAAGTCGATCTTCGACTACGCTCCGGACTCCTATGGCGCCGAGGACTATTTGGCTCTGGCGCGGGAGATCGTCGGCATCGAGAAGATCGACCGCGCCACCCTGCCGCTGCCGGTCCTCGATCGGATCGAGATGACGACGCCGCCCCTCGACGTCGAGCTCTCCGCGCCCGTCCCGGAACTGGTCCACGCGATGACCGTTCCGCTCGGCGCCGCGGAAGGACCCGCGGCCCTCGCCCCGGCGCCCTCCCCCGGACTGCCGCTCCCCTCGCCCGCGCCTTCGGCCGAGCACGTCCTCCCGGTGGCCCGCCCGGACCTCGCGCCCCAGGCGCTCCTGGCTCCGCCCGCGCTGGAGCCTTCCTCCGAACCGGCCGTGCCGGCTCCCGATTCGGCGCCTGCCTCCGACCTCGCCGTCCCCGCTCCCGCGCCGGACGTTGCCGTCGAGCGGGCCGTCCCTCCTGCCCCGGTGGAGCCCGCACCCGAGCTCGCCGTCCCGGCTCCCCCGCCGGATCACTCCGCCGGGCTGACGCTCCCTTCTCCCACGATGGGCCTTGCTCCCGACCTCCTGGTCCCGGAGTCCACGCCGGACCTCTCTGCCGGGCTGACGCTCCCTTCTCCCACGATGGACCTTGCTCCCGACCTCCTGGTCCCGGGGTCCACGCCGGACTTCTCCGACGGCCTCGCGGTCCCTCCTCCCACGATGGAGCTTGCTCCCACCCTCGTCGTCCCCGGTTCCGAGCCAGACGCCTGCCCCACGCAGGACGCCCCTCCCTCCGGTCGAGAGCCCTCCCCGGCGCTCCAGGTCCCTCGGTCCTTCCCGGAGCCCGAGCCGGTCGAGTCGTCCGCCGCGGCACCCGCGACCCCGCCGGAGCAGGCCACCCCCGACATCGTCAGCGACGGCGTGGTGGAATTCATTGAGCTCATCCCTCTGGAGATCGAAGATCTCCCTTAGAGCGCGCCCGGGCTCATGCAGGTTGCTTGGCGCGCATCGCGGGATGGCTGTTAGAATCCATCCGTGATGCGACGGGTCCTCTTCCTTGCCCTGGCGCTCGCCCACACTCCGGCTGAGAAACCGTCGCCTTCCTCGTGCAAACCCTTCGCCCCGATCGACCTTGACGCGGCCATCGTCGGCGATCCGGGCTCGCCGTTTGGAATCACCGCCAGGGCCTCGAGCCGGCTCGGCGTGCCCCTCGACCTCGAAATCGTCCTCCCCGACGGGGTGACCGCCCACGGCGGCCAGGCCAAGGCGAGCGGCAGGGTCTGCGAGACCCGGCTCGAAGCGAGCGCCCTCGACCGCTCCCGCCGCGAGATCCTGGTGCGCGCGTCGTTCACGCAAGGCACCGCGACGATGGTCCGGGTGGTCTCCCTGGTCCTCTTCGACCGACCGGCTCCCGCGCCCAAGGCCCCGCTCAAGACGAATGCGAGGGGCGAGACGATCCTGGAGTATTCGCCGTGAGGACGGCCTTCTTTCTCGTCGGGATGGCGTCCGCGGCGGCCGCACAGGTCACCGTGAGCGGCGCCGTCCAGTATGAGGATCGGACCTACGATGCCGCGGGCTTCAACGGGACCACGATGCGTCCCGTCCGCCAGGCGGACGTCGAGCTGCTGGACACGGGGACCAGCGTCGCCCTCGGCTCGACGGACGAAACGGGCAGCTTTTCCTTCTCCGGCGTCGCCGCCTCCAGCAGTCTTCAGGTTCGCATCTATGCCCGGCGGGCCGGGGGAAAAATCAACGCCGTCGTCCGCAACAACGCCGGCGCGAGCGCGATCTACACCGCGTTGAGCGCGTCCATCGATACGTCGGTGACCACGAGCTTCGGCACGATCGACCTCCTCCAGACCGGAGCCGGCCCGGCCTTCAACATCTTCGACTGCGCCGTGAAATGCTTCCAGTATCTGGCCAGCCTCCAGCCGAGCCTCCCCGCCGTCCCCCCGCCGATGACCGTCTACTGGGAGCTGAACAACGCGAACGGCACCTATTTCGACAATGCCGCCAACGGCATCTTTCTCCTCGGCCTGGTCTCCGACCCCGACCAGTACGACGACGACATCATCCTCCATGAGATGGGGCACTGGGTGGCCTTCAACTTCTCCCGGGACGACACCCTGGGAGGGCCGCACAGCGTCATCGATCAGCTCGATCCGAGGACCTCGTGGTCGGAGGGCTGGGCCCATTACTGGTCCGCGGCGGTCCGTCGCTTCTTTCCCGCGGAATATGCGAACCCCAATCTGCAGGTGGATAATTTCGGCTCCGGCAACAGCGTGTTCGACATCGAAGCGCCGAGCTTTCCGACCCTAGCGGTCATGGCCACCAACGAGCTCGCCGTCGCCACGGTGCTCTGGCACCTCATCGACGGCAACACCCTGTCTCCGTTGGGCTCGGGAAGCGTCTATGAGCCGGAGATCTGGAGTTCCGTCAGCGTCCAGATCCCCCTGCAGATCAACATCACTCTGGAGAAATTCCATTCGGGTCTCACGGTCGTCGACCCCGCGATCATGCCGACCGTGTCCGGCAGCGAGACGACTCCCGGGATCTTCAAGGAACGGGAGATCCGGTACTACCCCGACGACAGCGATCCGAATGAATCAACCGGCACCGCGGCGCCCCTCACCCTGGGTCCGGTGGGTCTCGTCCAGCGCACCTTTTTCACCCCGGGGGACGACTGGTACTCGGTCGCGGCGACCCCCGGCCTGCTCAGCGTCCAGACGCTCAACCTGGGGGACGGCGGCGATACGGTGCTGGAGCTCTATGATGCGAGCGGCCTGACGCTCCTCGCCTCGAACGACCATCGCTCGTCGACCGATCGGAGTTCCTTCGTGGAAACGCCCGTGGCGGCGAACGCGACCTTCCTCGTCCGCGTGACCCGAGGGGGAACTGTCGTCCAGTACGGCTACTACGACCTCCAAGCCCAGGTGGGACCGCTGCCTCCCCCGATCCCCCCTCACGGCGCCCATCACTGCGGCGCCCTCGGAATGGACGCCGTGGCGCTCCTGGGTCTCGTCCGGCTTCTGCGGCGCCCTCGATGCTGATCACCCCCTACGACCTTCTGGTCCCCCTGGGCGAGCCGGCTACGCTCGAGGTGGAAGTCGAGGACCGCTGGATGGCGTTCATCGACCCGCCCGTCCAGGGAGTGGAACTGGAGGTCGCCGGCGTGGGCCGGGCGACCTCCGCCCGGAACGGCCTGGCGGCGTTCGACCTGGGCGTCCTGCCCGAGGGGACGCACCGGCTCGAGGTCCGGTACCTCCACAAGTCGATCGACGCCCTGGTCCGGGTGATCCCCCGGGAGACGCCGGTGATCATCGTCGATATCGACGAGACGATCGCCAACGTCACGCCCGCCGGGTTCATCCTGCGCGCCGTCCGCAACGTCCGGCCGCTTCCGGGATCGCGCGAGATCCTGAAGGAGCTGGCCAAGACGATGCAGATCGTCTACCTGACGGCGCGCGACCACATCTTCACCCGGAAGACGAAGCTGTGGCTACGGCTGGCGGGAATGCCGGAGGGTCCGGTCTATCTCCGGAAGGGCACGCGCTATTGGAAGACGCCCGCCAGGGAACACAAGTTCCAGCGCCTGGGCGAGCTGCGGAAGCAGTTCCCGAACATCCCCTGGGGGGTGGGGGACAAGCCTGGCGATGCCGCCGCCTACACCGCCAGGGGCATCCGGCCGATCCTGATCGCTCCGGGAAGGCCCGCCGAGGTCTCCGCGGACGTGCCCTGCTTCCCCACGTGGAAGAACATCCTCGACTACATCCGGATGTCCGAGCGTCCCAGGAATCCCGAGTCCTAGCCGGAGGCGTCGGGCCGCGACGGAGTGGGGGGCGCGGCGGACACTGGGCCTAGACGAGCGGCGGCTGGAGCTTCTGCCACTCCTTGTCGATGGGCCCCTCATAGAACTTCTCGGGATGCTGCAGGGCCCAGATCTGCTTCGGAAGGACCCGGCTCTCGGGGTCGTGCTGGAGGGCTTCCTTCAGGAAGCCCACGGCATCGTCCACCCGGCGGCGCGTCAGGTAGTTCGTGCAGAGCTGGACGAGGAACTCGACCTTGGTGTCCTTCAGCTCCGGGCTCGGAACCGGCGGCGGGTTCGCGGAGGGCGGCTTCGCCAGGAGCTGCTCAACCTTGGCGAGAACGGCGGGCTCCGGCTTTTCCGCGGCGAGGAGGACGACATCGTGCTCGTCGAGCAGGAGGAGGACGCCGACCTGCTTCAGCTTCCAGCGGCGCCCAAGCACGCAGTTGGCGTCGATCCACAGCTCGAAGCTCGCCCGGACCCGGCTCAGGTACTTCATGGGGAGGTCGACGCCCTGGGCGTCGCAGGCGATCGAGATCACGGGGAGCGCGGGATGCGCCCGGTGAAAGGTCTCCAGGTCGCCCAGATGCTCGCGGCAGCCGCACCAGGATCCCCAGACATAGACCAGTTTCTTCCGCCCGGCGAACTGGCTGAGGGTCACGGAATGGCCGCCCATGGAGCCCAGACGGACGTCCGGGAGCCGGTCGCCGAGCTTGATGGGAAGATCCATGGCCAGAATCGTATCACGGCGGCGGAGTCGAGTCCACGGCTCCGCTATTTCATTCTTTATGCACGAATGTGCTTTACAGGCCTCCCCGGCCGGCGTCGAGTGAGGAGAGGACTAAGGGAGGACGACGCCATGGACCTGCCGATCCGGGAAGGCCTGGAGGAGTACGCCAAGTCGTTGGATCTCAGTCCGACCGAAGTGATCGCCCTCCTGGAGGACGCGCTCGCTCGAGACCCTTTGGAGGAGCTCCCGGGCTGACCACTCCTTCCGGGATCAGACTTCCAGGCCACGGCCCCGGGAAGCCCGACCTAGGACGCGTCGGACGCCTTCCTCTGGAAGGTGTGGAACGCGTAGCCGATTCCCGTCCCGAAGCCCAGGCCGTACGCCAGCCCCCAGCCCAGGATGCCCAGGACCCGGTGCTCGGGTCCGCTCTGATAGTGCAGAGGACCGCCCAGGAAATAGCCCGCGGAATGCGTCGCGAAGAGCACGACGACCACCGCGGGCAAAGAGCGCCGGTTTCCCAGGAACCCGCCCACCACGAGGGCGAAGGCCAGGCAGCCCCCGAGCGACGCCAGCCATTCCCCCAGCCCAAATCTCAGCGCGAACCAGATCCCGCACCAGGTGACCGCGTAGGCGAGAAACGCCGGAACGAACACGGTCAGGAAGCGGCGGAAGGACCGAGGACCCCGGACGAGCGGATGGAGCGCGAGGCCGGACAGGGCCAGGAACACCGCCGCGTCCACGGCGTAGAAGCCCGCTTCCTTCAGGTGCGCGCCGAGCCAGGCCCCCCCGTAGGCCCAGACCGCGAAGGCCGCCACGCTGACGGCGGCGAAGCCGAGGCCGCCCCGCAGGATCGAGGCGGTCAGGGAAGGCGGGGTCTGCGCCGAAGCGTTCATCACACAGGTCCCTCAGCGGACGGTGCGGGTCGGGAAGCCGGATCCCGTCTGGGACGCCCTGATCATCGAATTGTGAACTATTACGCCCGACAGACCGATATATCAGGCAGACAGGGAGAAAAACGATGCCGACCTTCAGCTATTCGCCGACCGAGAGCGTCACCTTCTCCGGGACCGGGGATCTTTCGGTCACCGACGGAGCCACGACCACCACCTATACCAAGGCGGGCGCGAGCAAGGTCGTGGCCCGAAACCTGCCGGGGAGCCCATCCCCCAGCCTGGAAACCCCGCTCTCCCAGAAGCTGAAGCCCAATGGGGACCTCGTTCACACCTATTCGGACATCACGAAGACTCCCCCGGTCACCACCCGGGTCAGTTTCAGGCCCGGAGGCGACGTGGAGATCCTGGTCACGATCGGCGAAGACCGGACCATGGTCGACCTGAACCCCATCACGGGGGTGCGCCGGACGAAGATCTGGAAGGATCCGGACCCCGAACCCATGGCCTGGAGCAAGACCGAGTCCCCGAAATCGGGCAACGGCAGGGGAGGGTCCGCGGTCCACGGCTCGAAAAGCGCCAAGAAGACCAAGAAAGCCCCGCACCGGACCCCTCCCGCCAAGAGCCGGGCCGCCACGAGAAGCCCGAAGAAGAAGTCGAAATCGAAAGCCCGGCGCCGCTAGAATCCTTGCGTGAGGAAAAAGCCCCGGGAGAAGCCCCTCCTCCAGCGCTGGAAGAAGTCGAAGCTGGAAGACCTGATCCGTCGCGCCGTCGTCGACTCGGATGACGAAGAGGAACAGCAGATGGGCTTCTACGAGGCCCTGGAAGAACACCTCCGCTTCCCCTTCAAGACCTCCGTGGCAGGGGTCCCGGTCGTCGTCCAAGGCCTCGATGTCGGCGAAGACGATGAACTCCTGGCGGTCTGCCTCCGCGGCGGGGAGCGCGTCGGGGTTCCCCTTCTCGACCTTCCCATGCCCAAGCCCCCGCCCAAAGGCGCCGAATGGGTCGAGGCCTTCCGGCTCTGGGTGGCCGAATAAGGGCGCGACGGGCGGCCTCGGCTGCCGGACCGCTACCAGTTATCGTCGATCCTCTCGCCCATCAGCTCGCGACGCCGCTTGTCCACGATCTTCTCCTTGGCCGCCTTGCGCTCGTCCAGGGACTTCTCCAGGGACTCCACCCGGTGCTTGAGCTCCGCGATCTCGCGGACCCGCTGCTCCTCCCTCAGGTCGAACTGTTTGGACAGATTCTCCACGAGCTTCTTGGACGCGGACTCCTTGTCGTCCGGGGCGGCCCGGCGCGCCTGCTCCGCCAGCTCCCTCCCTTCGCGCTCGAGCCGGTGCAGCTCCTGCATCTTCTCGTAGGCTTTCGGGTCCCGCTGCTTCAGCTCGGTCAGCTCGCGCAGCCGCATCGAGGCTTCCGCCAGCATCCGCTGGACCTCTTCCCGCCGCCCGTCCTCCTGGAGCTGCTCCAGGTGGCGGAACGTCTCGGGTTCGTTGTCCTTGAGCCAGGCGCGGAGCTCCTCGGGGTTGAACGGCGGCACCGGACGGCGCCCGCCGTCCCGGGGCATCGGAGGCCGCTCGGGCTCCAGAGGCGCTCCCGGAGCACGCGGCGGAGGCGGCGCCTCCCGGGGGGCGCCCGGGGGGCGAGGCCGTTCGCCCTCGCGGCCGCCGGGGGGCCGGGGATTGTCGCTGCCGAGGGGACGTTCCGGACGAGGTTGGTCGCCGTCCTGGGGACGGTCTTGGGCCCAGGCCGCCGTCGCCAGGATCAGGAGCGCCAGCATCGTCTTCATCGTTTCTTCTCCTCGAGTTGTTCCAGTTTCCGCCAGCAGTCGTCCAGCGCGCTCGCGACGCGGACGTCCGACGCCCAGGGTTCGAGAGGGATCCGCATGAACACCGCCGATCCCGACCCGGACTCGGTCGACTTCACGCCCTCCGTCCGGGGTCCGGCCAGGATGAGCGCGAAGACGCCGATCAGGATCGCCGCCGCGGCGGCCATGGGGATCCAGGAGTTGCGGGGCCTCCGGAACCGCGGGACGCCGCCGCGATACGTCTCGGTCGATGCCGCCTGGTAGAGGCCGAGCAGCTCGCGGAGTTCCACCAGGTCGCGTCGGCAACCGGCGCAGGCCGCCCGGTGCTCCCGGAATTCGAGGGAGTCCGTCTCCCCGATCTTCTCGTCCACGAATTCAGGGCATTCCATAGGCTTTCATCGATTTCCGGAGGGCCTCCATCGCATAGTGCATCCGGCCCAGGGCCGTATTGAGCGGACACCCGAGCAGTTCCGCGATCTCGCGAAACGACATCCCGCCTTCCTCGCGCAGGAGGAAGACCTGGCGCTGCTCGACGGGCAGCCGCTCCACGGCGTCCAGCAGGGCCCGCCGGCGTTCCTCCTCCTCCATCCTCTCCAGGGGCTCCCGGGCGTCCGAGGCGAAGCGGTCCGGCGCCAGAGTCTCGTCCAGCTCCGAGAGCGACGTTTCCGGCTTCCGTCGGCGCACGTGGTCGATGCAGAGGTGGTTCGCGATGGTAAAGAGCCACGATTCGAAGCGCCCCTCGGGGCGATACGACTCGATGGACCGGTGGACGCGGAGGAAGACCTCTTGCGTGAGATCCTCCGCCGGACGCTCGCCCGCGAGCCGCTTGACGAAACGGTAGATCCGGTCGCCATAGTCCCGGACCAGCCGCTCGAACGCCTCCGGGCGGCCCGCCTGCAGGCCCCGGATGAGCTCGTCCATGAATCCATCCTCTAGAACGACCTCTCGGGTCGATTATTGTGCGGGTTGCGGAGTCCGCGCGGCGAGCGCCGTCCGGACGGGCGCCCGCTCCGGGCCCGGCCCCTCGCGAGGCCCTTCTCAGTATAGTCGAGCGGCCGACCCTCTCTCTTCCCGTCTCCCTCCTCCATCCAGGCCGCCGGCGGGCCGGCAGGTCCCGGAGCAGATCCGGTTGAATTGGTCCTCCCCCGTGATAGGATGAGCGCCATGAACAAGCTCTGCTTCTGGGCTCTCCTTCTCGTGTCCGCCGGCTGTTCCGACAAAGCCGAGGAATGCCATGACGCCTGCTGCCAGAAACCGACGACGGCCCCCGTGGCGCTCCGGGACATCAGCCGGGCCGACGGAGTGCTGCTGACCGGACTCCCTGACAGCACCGACCTGGCCGTCTGCGACACCCGGGGCCGCTGGGGCGTCAAGACGGCCGTCTTCGAGCATTCCCTGGAAGATCCCAAGGAGAAGGCGCCGCTGCTTCCCGAGGAGAGCAAGCCCCGGATCACGCTCTACCGGGACTCGCTTCCCTTCCCGCAGGTCAATTGGAAGTCCGGCGACTGGGAGGTCACGCAGCTCGTGTTCCCGGTCGGCAAGGGCTACGCCGCCCGCTACCACGTGATGAACCACGGCGAAGACGCGCGCGAAGGCCATCTCCGAGTCGGCCTCCCCCATCCGACGGAGGGCTCCCAGGCCCCGACGATCGCCGCCGCGGGCAAGCCGGCGGCCTCGTCCCTCCAGTTCGACTTCAAGTGCGAGCCGGGGGTCAGCCAGTTCTTCTTCGTCACCACTCCGGATCTCGCCGGCGCCGTCCCCGAGGACGCGCTCGACCAGGTCACCGCCCAGTGGGAGAAGCTGATCGGCAATCGCGCGGTCAAGGTCCCCGACGAAGCCGCGGCGAGGGAGTACTACGGAAACCTGGCCGGGCAGCTGCTCGGCGTGAAAGGCTGCGCGGAAGCCGTCGCGAAAGCGGAGACGATGTTCGCGAGGACCGAAGGGAAGGCGCTCCGCCTGCTGCCCGGCATTCCCGAGGCGTGGTCCCTGGAGGCGATCGAGGTCCGCGAGATCCCGACGGACTTCGGCCCCCTCAGTTTCAAGTACCAGGGCGCCTACAACAACCGGACCTTCGAGCTGAGCCCGGGCTGCGCTCCGCCGGACGGCTTCATCATCCCGGTCCCCGACAAGCTCGTCGCCAGGATCGACGGGAAGGTGGCGGCGGCCTCGGGGGGCGCGATCAAGGTCCCGGCCGGCGCCAAGTTCGTGGAGGTTTCCTATCCCCGTTAAGGCCCAGGGATGCGCGAGGAAGACGATCCTCTCTGGAAAGAGATCCTGACCAATGAGCTGCTTTGGGTCGTCGTCGCCGTGATCCTGATCCTCGGGGTGGCCTTCCATTTCGCGACCCGATGAATCCGCTCACCGTCGCGGAACAGACCGACTACCGGGAGACCTCCCGACACGTCGACGTCCTCCGCTTCATCGACGAGCTTCGAGCCGTCCGTCCGGTCTTCCGCGTCGAATCGATGGGTCGCAGCGCGCTCGGACAGGAGATGCCGGTCCTGGTCTTCGGCGAGCGCCCGGGCACGCCCGTCGTCCTGGTCATCGCCAACATCCACGCGGGCGAAGTCGAGGGGAAGGAAGCCCTGCTCATGCTCGCCCGCGACCTCCCCGACCGTTACTTCCAGGCGTTGACCCTGCTCTTCATCCCGAACTACAACCCTGACGGCAACGATGCGATCGACGTCCGCAACCGCAAGCTCGACCTCGGCCGGCTGGAAGGCCAGATCGGCCCCGAGGGCGGCGTCGGCACCCGGACCACCGGCCAGGGGATCAATCTGAACCGCGACTACATGAAGATGGAAGCGGTCGAGTCGCGGAACCTGTCGAAGCTCCAGGCGAAGTGGCGTCCGCATCTGACGGTCGACTCGCACACGACCGACGGGTCGATCCATCGCTATCAGCTGACCTTCGACACGTCTCACCTGCCCTGCGGGCCCGCGGACTATGTCCATCGGACGATGCTGCCCGACGTCTCCCGGCGTCTGGACGCCCGCACGGGCCTCAAGACCTTCTTCTACGGCAATTTCGTGGATGAGGCGGATCCCTCGAAAGGCTGGGCGACGTACCCCCACTTCCCCCGCTACGGCTCCCACTACCGGGGCCTTTCGGGCCGCCTCGACATCCTGCTCGAAACGTACAGCTACATCTCGTTCAAAGACCGCGTCCGGACGACCGTCGAAATCCTGAAGGACATCTTCGACTACACGATCGAGCACGCGGAGGAGATCCGGACCCTCTGCGCCCAGGGCGAAGCCGAGCGCCCGGATCCGGTCGGGATCGCCTACGGGCCTCCCCAGCCGATCGGGGACTGCGAGATCCTCGCCTGGGACCTGGAGTCCCAGCGGGCCCGGAAGATCCCCGGCCGCACCCCCCAGAGCTATCGCATGCCGCACCTCGCGAAATTCGTGCCCACGAAGACCGTGCCCCGCCCGGGAGGCTACCTGATCCCCCGGGAACACGACGGGATCCTCGAGAAGCTGGAGCACCACGGCATCGCGTTCGAACGGCTTGGGGCCGACCGGGTCTTCCAGGGGGAGAGGGACCGGGTCGTCGGCGTCTCCAAGACCAACAGCCCGGACGTGGGGACGATGACGCGTGAAGAGTCGGTGGTCACGATCGAGCGCCATCCCGCCCGAATTACCGGTCGGGCGGGAGACGTCCTGGTCCCGAGCGACCAGGTCCTGGGAACCCTCGCGGTCTATCTCCTGGAGCCCGAGAGCGACGACGGACTCCTCCGCTGGGGCTATTTCGACGCCTTCCTGGAGCCCGGCACGATCCTTCCGGTCCAGCGCGTCGCCGTCGCCTGAACGGGAGATTCCCCGGAGAGCACGGGGGGGATCCCATGACGGCTCCGACGTGTGTATAGTTAGGTAGATGATCCTCGTCCGGCCGCTCCTGCTTCTGGCGCTCTTGGGGTCCCTCACCCAGGACCCCGATGTCCGGGACATCCTCCGTCGCCTGGAGGACGATAACGCCGACGTGCGCGAGAAGGCCCAGAAGGAGCTCGGATCGCTGGGAGACGGCGCCATCCCCGCCCTGAAGGAGGCCGCCGACTCGCCGCGCTCCTCCGGAGAACTGAAATTCCGGATCATCGCCGCGATCAAGCAGATCGAGCTGTCCGGGAAGATCGCCAAGATCTACCAGGAGCCCAGGCCGATCACCCTCCAGGCCTCCGGCGCGATGCTCCGCGACGTCCTCGACGACCTCCAGCGACAGGCCGGGGTCGTGATCGAGTCGTCCCTCGTCGATCCTGCCTCGAAGATCACGCTGGACGTGAAGGACGCCTCCCTGCAGCGGATCCTGGATCTCCTGTGCAAGGACCAGACCGAGCGGACCTGGGAGGCGCAGGACGACGGATCGATCCGTCTCCTCAAAGACCGGCATCCCTCCGCGCCCGCCGCGTACGGGGGCCCGTTCCGCCTCCGGGTCCAGTCGCTCAGCGTCGAGCGCGCGACCGACTTCAAGGGCAAGACGGTGTCGGTGACGGCCACCTTGGCGGCCGACTGGGACAAGCGTCTGAAGCCCTCGAAAATCGTCGACATCGACCTCGCCAAAGCCTCCGACGGCCAGGGGTCGGCGATCGACATCTCCGCCGCGGACTCGGGGGTGCTGACGGTGCGAGGGGTCCCCGGCGCCCAGATCCGGATCGCGGGAGTGAATTTCCCCGAGCCCGGAGAGAACACGCGCGCGTTTTCCCTGAAGAACGTGTCCCCGACGGCGACGCAGCTCGACCTGGAAGGCGTCGCCCGCTTCACGTTTCCGCTCGACTACAAGGACATCCGCGTCGACCGGCCCGGAACGGTCGAAAGCCGCGACCTGGGCGACACGACGGTGCGGATCGCGCGAGGCGGCGCGACGGAGATCTGGTCGGTGTCCTTCCACAAGAATCCGTCGGCCTCGACGCCGTCCTGGTCGCGGACGATCGCCCAGCGCTTCGACGCGGACTCGTTCGTGGTCGTGGATACCGACGGGAACGAGTTCACGGGCACGCTCCGGTCACCGAGCCTGCGCGGCCGGCAGATGGACTTCGCGTCGGAATCGAGCGTCTGGTACCAGGCGGCGATTCCGCGGAACCCCTCGCTCCCCATCAGGGAGGTCCGGTTCCGCTTCGTCGAGCAGACGCTCGTGAAGACCCTGCCCTTCAAGTTCAGCGGCCTGGCCCTGCCCTGAACGGCGCCGACGGCGCTCGCTCCCGGGCGCCGCGCTACTTCAGCTCCCAGTGCTCCTGGAAGAAATCGGCCGACACGATGTTGCCCGGCCACTGGGTCCCCGGCGGGGTGCGGAGGTCGATGACCGCCCAGTCCGGGAGCCGGGGCACCTGCCGCGCGTTGTTCAGGTAGTCGTACTCGCGGTACGTGAAGCCGCTGTTCAGGACGACGTACTTCGCCGGGTTGAGAGGGTTCGGATAGACCAGGATCGGCACATGGGTGTCGGACGAAAACGACTCCGCCCCGACCTGGAGCTCCTTCGCCCCCCACCGGATCGGCAGCTGTCCGGCGATCTTGGCCAGGAGCCTGTTGCTCGACGGGTCTCCCCAGAGCACCAGGTTGAACCTCGCCAGATCGTCCGGGGTGACCGCCTCGTCCGTCGTCACCCGCGCGTCGCCGCGGAACTGCCGCCGCCACTCGAGGACGGCGCGCTTCTGCTCCTCCGCGACCCAGGCGCCGATCCGGTCGTTCAGGGGTTTGCCCGTGGGCGTGACGACGAGGAAGCCGGAGAGGAAGGCGTCGTCGATCGGACCCTGGAGCCCGTGCCTCTTGACCAGCCCTTCGGGCGAGCCCGCCGCCCACGCGGCGCCCTTCTTCACATAGTGCGGGGCGGCCGGGAGCTCCGTCCCGTCCAGGACCACCTTTTTGAGGGACGGCAGATCGAAGCTGATCGCCGTCACGTTCGACGTGGTCGCGGTGACGACGCCTCCGTCCTGCTCCGCGTCCACCCGGGCCCGCTCCCAGTGATGGCCGAGCCCGTCCACGGTCACCCATTTCATGTCGTTGTAGCGAAGCGTCCAGGTGGTGAAGCGGATCCGCCGGGGATGGGGATCCCGGCCTTTTGCCGAGGCGTCGTCCACGCGCCGGACGAGCTCCTTCCAGACCTCGGGATGATACTGATGCCCCGTGTTGGGACCGATCAGGTGCTCTAGCTCGAGGCCTTCCTCGGCCAGGGCCTTCGCCATCATGTCCGCCGCCTGCTTCTGCGGGTCCCGTTCCCCGCTGTAGGCGACGAGGGTCGTGTTGGAGAAGTTGACGGCGTAGTCGGTCGCGTCATACCAGTGCCACAGCTTCCGCTGGACGGGGGTCGGCGTCAGCGTCTCCTTCTGGAAGACGCGGAGGAACTCCGCCGTCTCCGCGAAGCCCGCGCCCGGGGCGACCGCGGCCCAGCGGCCGGCATAATGGGCCCCCAGGTGCCACGACGCGGCGCCCCCCATCGAGAATCCCCGGATGACAATGCGGTCGTCGTCGACGGGATACCGGCGTTTGACCCAGTCCATGGCCTCGAAGAACTCCGCCTCCCCGGCGAATTTGCTCGCATTGCAGAAGCGGCCATAGAGCTGGAGGACGAGGGCGTCCGCGGGGGTGAACGGACCGCCCGCGATGCGCACCGAGTCGTCGAAGTGAACGCCCGCCCAGTCGATGAAGTTGAGCTCGCTGAGATGTTCCATGCGGCCGTGGAACCAGGTGTCGAGCCTCCGTTTCCGCGAGGGGTCCGCCCGAAAGCCCTCGGGAAGGACGAATCCGTAGGGCTGAATCGACCCGTCGATCGCCGAGACGTAGCCCCGGGGATGGGGACCCGGCGACGTCGTCCACTCGGGCGTCCCGTCCCGCAGCATCCGGGCGCGCCGGCGACCCTCCTGGAGCTGCCCGCGGGCGAGATCGAATTCCTTGGGGTCGTGAAACTCGCCGTCGGCCAGCGCGACGTGGACCGCCTTGTGGAAGATCTGGACGTCGGGCAGGAGGTCGAGCAGCGCCGGCTGGCCTTTCAGGTCGGCCTGCAGCTGGTCGATCTCCTTTCCCAGCACGACGAGCGCGCCTTCCAGCTCCGTGCGGACCTCGGCCGGAACGGCGATGCCCGGAAGAGGAATGGGCCGGACGCGCTCCGGATGGTTGTCGCGGTCTCCGTCGAAGGCGGCGAGCACGAGGAACAGCGCAAGCGTCGGCATTCCGGTGGTTCCCTGTTCAATGAGGCGGATCCCGCACCGGAACGACACGCCTGGAGGAGGAATCTCCCCGGGTTTCTAGTGCTCCCCGAGCGGATGCACCGCGTCCTCGTCGATGGTGTGCATCTTGTAGTGGCTGATCTGGATCGGGTACCAGATCTCCTCGTAGGGCCGCAGCTTCACCCGGTACCGCATGAGGTGCCCGCTCGGATACACGTACCCGCGCACCACGTAGGTCCCCCACTCCTCGGACTTGCTGACGGTGTACTGACTGGGCCGGAAGGGCTCGGGGGCCCAGGGTACGTCCAGGTGACGCCGGATCGCCAGGTCCGCCACCGCCTTGGGATCGCCGTGCCACTTCTCCGCCCCCGACCGGTAGGCGGTCAGACGCTGCCGGAGATCGTCGGGCTGATCGAGATTGACGTCCGGAAGATCGAGGGTGTAGTACTGTTCGCAGCCGGCCGCCAGGAGGCCGCCGAGCGCGGCGAGCAGGAGGTACCCCGGACGGCGGAGGAATCCCCGGGACCCCACGCCCGGAACGTCGACCCCGGAGAGCGACCTACTCCTCGCCACGAGCGCTACCCATGCTCTCGAACATGGTCTTCAGCATATCCTTATACGAGACGGACGCGTCGAGGTCTTCCCGGGCAATGAGCGAATGCTGGTGGAGCCCTTCGAGGACGAACTCCATCGCCAGCGGCACCTGGTCCGGCAGCGGTTTCAGGTTCGCCTCGGCGATCCCCCCCAGCCCCGGAACCTGGGCGAGCGCCTTGGCATAGTCGGCCGAGGACATGGAGTCCGTGATCTCCACGCGGTTTCCCTTCGCGAACCAGTCGAGCACCGGCTTGTAGGCCGTCTCGTCCAGCGGCGCGTCCTTGGTGCCCGGGCCGGGCCGAGTGGTTTTCGCCTTGACGGGCTTGGAGGCGGACGCCTCCGGGAAGTAGCGCTTGAACGTCGCCTGCACCGCCTGCCCCAGGATGCGGCGGGCGACGGCGACCACGCCCTCGCGCTCGCCCTCGTAGACCAGCTCGATCTTCCCGGCGATCGCGGGGATCGCGGCGTAGAGGTCGCAGATGCGGGGGACGGCCTTGGTCTCCCCCGAGGCGAGCGCCCTCCGTTCGCAGTTGGAGACGACGTTCTCCAGGGCGGAGATCGACATGCGCGCCGACACGCCGCTGTTCTGGTCGACGAATTCGCTCTTCCGGGCCTGGAACCCGATCTCCTCGACGATTTCCGACAGGAGGCGGGGGACCCGGACCTGGATCCGCTCATCCCGCTTCACCCACGCCTCCTGGGCCGTGATGGCCATCGCGTCCTCCAGCGAAGTCGGATAATGCGTCAGGATCTGGGAGTCGATGCGGTCCTTGAGCGGCGTGATGATGCTCCCCCGGTTCGTGTAGTCCTCCGGATTCGCCGTGTAGACGATGCAGACGTCCAGCGCCAGGCGGATCGGAAAGCCGCGGATCTGGACGTCGCGCTCCTCCATGATGTTGAGCAGGCCCACCTGGATGCGCGTCTGCAGGTCCGGCAGCTCGTTGATCGCGAAGATCCCGCGGTGGGTGCGGGGCAGGATGCCGTAATGGATCACCTCTTCGTCCGACAGCGACCGGCGCTCGTTTGCCGCCTTGATGGGGTCGATGTCGCCGATCA
>Ga0070731_10001270_pt1 | contig 26870 bp, 25 predicted proteins | sample Coa_R1_2_FD_66448 | JGI IMG/M metagenome (GOLD analysis project Ga0070731, IMG submission 66448) | Surface soil microbial communities from Centralia Pennsylvania, which are recovering from an underground coalmine fire - Coalmine... | ecosystem: Environmental > Terrestrial > Soil > Unclassified ... | reverse complement strand
CCGTAGAGCGAGCGGAAGAACAGCCGCTCGACGACCGCGCCCAACACGCCGACGCCGGCCGCGGCAAAGAGCGTCGCCGCCCAGAAGCCGGCGCCGGTCGGGTGCAGCCACTGCACCCCTTGCCAGGCGAGATAGGCGCCCAGCATGTAGAACGAGCCATGCGCGAAATTGATCACGCGCATGACGCCGAACACCAGGGACAGCCCCGAGGCGATCAGAAAGAGGAACATCGCGGTGGTCAGGCCGCCCATGAACTGGCTGAACAGAAACGAGGGCGCCACCGCGATCAATCCTCCAAAATGCTGCGATGCCGCCGGGTCAGTTGGTGCTCGACGGCGGCAGCGATTCCGGGTTCTTGATGACGGCGAACGGATAGGCCGCGTCCTTCACCATCGTTCCCCAGTATTCCGGGCTCAGCGTCTCGTGCGAGGTGGCGCTGAACGTGCGCTTGCCAACCGGTGTGTCGAACGTCATGCCGAGCATCGCCTTGGCAACATCGTCGCTCTTGGTGCTGCCGGCCTTCTTGGCGCCCTCGGCGAGGGCCTCGATCGCCTCGTAGCCGACGATCGCCCAGCCCGAGCCGTATTTCGACTTCATGAAGGTCTGCAGGTTTTTCTCGAAGGCCTTGTGCTCGGCGGGTTCGCCGGCGCCGCCCCAGATCACCGGGTCGTAGGCGTCGGCGATGATGCCGTAGGGGTAGTTGTCGCCGAGCGCCTGCGCCTCGTCGACCGTGCCGACTTCGGCGCCGTCGATCAGCCGGTTCTTGATCGCCTTGAAGTAGCCGAGCGGGGTTGCTTCCTTGGTGAAGGTGACGAAATCGCCGGCAAACAGCGAGCAATAGACCGCATCGGGCTTCTTGCCCATCTGCGCGGTGATGAACGGGGTGAAATCCGCTTCGCCCAGTTTTGGCCATTGCTGATCGACGATCTGGATGTCGGGGCGCAGCTTCTTGATTTTCTCGACGAAGGAGGCGATCGAGTCGCGGCCATAGGCATAGTCCGGCGCAATCGTCGCGACGGTTTTGACGTCCTTCCACTTGGCCATCAGGCTCGCGCCGGCGCGCCCCTCGACGTCGGTGTTGGAGGCGACCCGGAAGACATAGGGGTGCAGCTGCGGCGGCAGCGTCAGTTCGGTCAGCTTCGCGGTCGGCGCGACAAAGACGATCTTGTTCTCCTTGGCGACGGTCGAGACCGCCGGCGCCTCGGCCGAGGTCAGCGTGCCGGCGAGGAAATCGACGCCGTTCTTGATGATCAGTTCGCGCGCCAGGCGCACCGCCTCGTCGGCGCTGGCCTTGCTGTCGCGCGACAACAGCTCGAGCTTCCTGCCGAGAACGCCGCCCTTGGCGTTGATCTCCGACACCGCCAATTCGGCGCCCTTGAGGATCGGCTCGCCATAAACCGCGGTCGGCCCGGAGAGCGGGATCGGAAAGCCGATTTTGATCGTGTCGGCCGCCGTCGCGGCAAGCGGCCACAGTGCGGCGGCGGCGGCGGCCAGCGCCAAGCGATTGCGATAACCCATTGCGATCCTCCCACGCCCGATATCGGGGCTTTTTGCCGAGCCGCGAGTTATCGTTTGCGCAACCCTGGTCGTCAAGTCGACGCTGCGGTATCCAAGGTTGGGGGGTGCGCCCGATTGCCGCGCCAGCCGCCCCGGCGTAGCATCGGCCGGGCCTGGCGCGCGGCTTTTGCGCCCGGATGCACGTTGTCACGATGCACCGGCCGAACGAACCCGGCTATAGTCGGCCCGGGCTCTACGTGCTCGACGATTGGCGATAGGGGCGGGGCATGAAAGCGGTTGTCTGCGAGGCCTTTGGCGGGCCCGAGGTGTTGCACCTGCGCGAGGTCCCCGATCCGCCGCCGCCCGGCGCGGGCGAGGTGCAGGTGCGCATCCGGGCGCGCGGCGTGCAGTATGTCGATGTGCTTATGCTGGCCGGCAAATACCAGTTCCGCCCGGAGCCGCCGTTCGTCCCCGGCAACGAGGCGGCCGGCGAGGTTGTCGCGGTCGGCGAGGGCGTCACCCGCTTCAAGGTGGGCGACGCGGTGATCAGCCGCGCCAGGCTCGGCGCCTTCGCCGAGCTCGGCAACGCCAAGGAGAGCGATTGCGAGCCGGTGCCGGCGGGGCTCAGCCTCGAAGAGGCCGCCATCTTCCGCAATTCCTACATGACCGCCTACCACGCCTTGCTGCAGCGCGGCCGGCTGCAGGCCGGCGACAAGGTGCTGATCCACGGCGCCGCCGGCGGCATCGGCATCCCGGCGATCCAGCTCGCCAAGCATTACGGCGCGATGGTCATCGCCTGCGCCAGCAGCGCGGAGAAGCGCGCGGTTTGCCTGGAAGAGGGGGCGGACCATGCGATCGATTACACGGACGGCTTTCGCGACCGTGTCATGGAGCTGACCGGCGGCTACGGCGTCGACATCATCTACGACCCGGTCAACGGCCCGACCTTCGAGGAGTCGCTGCGCTGCCTCGCCTGGGGCGGGCGCATTCTGATCCTCGGCTTTCTCGGCGGGGCGCCCGCCGTCGCGCGCAGCAACTACCTCTTGATCAAGGGCATCGAGGCGATCGGCGTGCGCCTTGGCGGGGTCTACGAACAGCGGCCCGATCTCGGCGTCGCCGCCAACCGCGCCCTGCTCGATCTGGCCGCCGCCGGCAAGCTGCGCCCCCGCATCTGGCGCTCATTGCCGCTGGCGCGCGCCGGGGAGGCGATCCAGGCGCTGATCGACCGCCAGGTCATCGGCAAGGCCGTGCTGGTCGGCTGACACCCCCGTCCGGGCTTCAATCGTAGGTGACGCCGATCGTTTCAGCGACCAGCACCGGGCGTTCGCTGCCTTCCAATTCCATCGTGCTGTCGTTGGTGATGCGGGTGCCGCCGCCGGCGACCGGTTCGACCGATTTGATGCTGAGGCGCAGGCGGACCCGCGAGCCGGCCGGCACCATGCCGGTAAAGCGCACCCGGTTGGCGCCGTAATTGATGCCGCGCGAGCGCTGCTTGACGTGATAGAGCGTCGCGGCGAGGCGCGGCACCAAGGACAGCGTCAGCCAGCCGTGGGCGATCGTCTTGCCGCCCGGCATCTCGCGTCTGGCGCGCTCGACGTCGACGTGGATCCATTGGTGGTCGCCGGTCGCCTCGGCGAATTTGTCGATCTGCTCCTGGCTGACCGTGTACCACTCACTGACGCCGATCTCCTTGCCCTCGTAGGCCTTGAGGTCGGCGGCGCGCTCGACTTCCAGCATCGTGTCATCCTCATCCAGGCATCCCCGCCGCCACTATAGGGCGGGCCGGGCGGCGCGGGAAATTCCCTGCGAGCAGCGAAATTTTTTATTATTCTATTCATAAGGCTTTGGAATTACGTGATTAACCCCAGAAATTCCCGGGGCGCGGCAGGGAATTTTTCGCCGCCGTGCAGGGAATTCAAAAGGGGCGGGCAGGGAAATTTTTTGCGGCGGCAGGGAAATCAGTCTTGCGCCCGAGGAGATTATCGATATGGCAATTGCCAGACATAGATGGTGATGCGGCGGCGGTTTGGGAAGAGTGCCCGGGGGTCAGGGGCGCATCGCGAAGCGGCGCTCGCCGGGTTCGCGCAGCTTTGCCGCGAGGTTGGCGAATTCGACAGCCAGCTTGCGGGTGTCGCGCGGGTCGATAATCTCCTCGATCCAAAAGGCTTCGGCGGTGCGGAACGGCGAGCGCAGCTTGGCGAGCCGCGCCTCGATCTCGGCGCGTTTCGCAGCGGGGTCGGGGGCGGCGTCGATCTCGGCGCGGTAGGCCGCTTCGATCCCGCCCTCCAGCGGCAATGAGCCCCAGCGCGCCGACAGCCACGCATACCGGATCGAAAAGCGGCCCGAGGGCTGGTTGACCGCGCCGGCGACGCCGAAGACGTTGCGCACCAGGAACGTGCACCACGGCACGCTCGACTGGTTGACCGCGGCCATCGCCCGCACCCCCTTCCGGATCGTCGCGGCCTTTTCCGCCTCCAGCCCGATGTGGAAGCCGGGGCAGTCGCACAGGTAAAGGATCGGCAGGTGGAAAGTCTCGGCGAGGTCGACAAAGCGGATGATCTTGTCGCACGCGTCGGCGGTCCACGCGCCGCCGTAGAAAAACGGGTCCGACGCCATGACCGCGACCGGCAAGCCGTCGAGCCGCGCGAAGCCGGTGATGATGCCGCGGCCGAACATGCGCCCCATTTCGAAGAAGCTGCCGCGGTCGACCACCGCCTCAACGACCGGGCGCATCTTGTAGACGCGGCGGGTGTTGCGCGGGATGACCTCGAAGAGGAATTCGTCGCGCCGCTCGGGATCGTCGCTCGGCGCGACGCGGGCCGGCACCTCGTAGACCGACGAGGGGAGATACGAGAGAAAGCGCCGGGTCGCCGCGAAGGCCTCTTCCTCGCTGTCGACCGCGTGGTCGACCGCGCCGCAGCGGGTCTGGATCTCCCAGCCGCCCAATTGGAAGCGGTCGAGCTCGTCGCGCCCGAGCGCGTTGACCACCGGCGGGCCGGCGACGAAGAGGGCGGAGGTGTCCTTGGTCATCACCGAATAGTGGCTGGCCGCCATGCGCGCCGCGCCGAGGCCGGCGACCGACCCCAGGCCCAGCGCGACGACCGGCACCAGGCCCATGTTCGTCGTCGTGTAGTAGTAGGGCAGGTTGGAGCCGACGCGGCCGGGCAGGTTGGCGCGGCCCGTGGTTTCGATCGTCTTGACCGAGCCGCCGCCGCCCGACCCCTCGATGATGCGGACGATCGGGAGCTTGAGATCGTGCGCCATCTGCTCGGCCATCAGCGGTTTCTCGCGGATCGTCGCGTCGGCCGAGCCGCCGCGCACCGTGAAATCGTCGCCGACCACCACCACCGGCCGCCCGTCGATCCGGGCGCGGCCCATCACGCAGTTCGACGGGGTCAGCTCGATCAGCTCGTTGTTTTCGTCGTAGGCCGCCTTGCCGGCGATCGCGCCGACTTCGTGAAAGCTCGCCCGGTCGACCAGGCCGTCGATGCGCTCGCGGATCGTCAGCTTATTGGCATCGTGCTGGCGCTTGACCTTGTCGGCGCCGCCCAATTCGCGCGCCCGCCGCTCGCGCTCGCGCAGCTCCTCCAGCTCCGGCTGCCAGCTCATCCCGGTTTCCGACCCCCGCATCTCTATTTGCCGGATAATATCGGGTGATCGGCGTTGGACAAACATCGCTGCGTCCTTCGAGACGCCCGCTGCGCGGGCTCCTCAGGATGAGGTAAGCCTTTAATGCCACGAACAAATTTTCCTCATCCTGAGGAGCGCTCCGCAGGAGCGCGTCTCGAAGGACGCAGGCTGCTGCATCATCGGAAGGCTGAGTAAAATGTAATAGGAAACCAGCCCAACCATATGGTCTTGCCGCTGAAAATCGTTGCGATGATCCCGATTGACAACATTTGAACACAGAACGTAATAATCACGGCGTTTCCTAAGTTTCTGATGCGTTTGTCCGGTAATTTCCTATATGTCATTCAACAAATGAATACGTATAGCCTGATCTGGGACGTTAAGGAACCGATCAACCTCGGTCGATCGAGCGAAGCCCACACATAACTATGAGCTTTCCTTAGCTCGTCGATGAAAATACACAAAAAGTAAATGAAACTTCCGGTGATGGATACGAAAAATGTCGCGCCGACGATCGCAAATGTATCATCGGCATGCACGAAACGGGGATCAGCGGTCGCGCAGTTTGGGGTCGAGGACGTCGCGCAGCGAGTCGCCGAAGAGATTGATGCCGAAGACGGTCAGCATGATCGCCAGGCCCGGGAAGATCGCGATCCATGGCGCGGTCGTCGCGTATTCCTCGGCGCCGCCCTGCAGCATGAGGCCCCAGGCCGGCACCGGCTCCTGCACGCCGAGCCCGAGATAGGAGAGCGCCGCCTCGGTCAGGATCGCCTGCCCGACAAAGGCGGTGATGATGACGAGGAACGGCCCCATCACGTTGGGCACCATGTGGCGCAGGATGATCCGCATGTGGCCGTAGCCGAGGGCGCGCGCGGCGTCGACATAGGGAACTTCGCGGATCGCCAGCGCGCTCGAGCGCACGACGCGCGAGCAGCGCGGGATAAGCGGGATGGTGATCGCGATGATGACGTTCTGCACGCCGGTGCCGAAGATCGAAACCACCGCCAGCGCCATGATAATGAGCGGGAACGACATCACGATGTCGAGGAGGCGCTGCAGCCACAGATCGACGTAGCCGCCGAAATAGGCGCTGCCGACGCCGAGCACCAAGCCGCTGACGCCGCCGACAAAGGCCGAGGTCATGCCGACGACAAAGGCGGTGCGGGCGCCAAAGAGGATGCGCGAAAGGAGATCGCGGCCGAGCTGGTCGGTGCCGAGCCAGTGGGCCCAGCTCGGCGCCTCGGTCATCGCGGCGAAATCGTTGGCGGTCGGGTTGTAGGGCGCGATCCAGTTGGCGAAGACGCCGGCGAGCCCGAACAGGAGCACCAGAAAGATGCCGAGCGCGCCGACCGGCTGACGGCGCAGAAAGGCGAGCGACACCCCGAAGACGCCGCGCGGCGCGAGGCTGCCCTCGTCGGCGAGGGCGGCGAGCCCGGTCGGGGTCGGTTCTAGGACGGCCATGGTTCAGCCCTCAGCGGCGCGAATTTCAGGCAAGGCGGATGCGCGGGTCGAGCCAAGCATAGAGCAGGTCGACGACGAGCGTGCTGACGACCGCGATCGTCACGACCAGCATGACCAACGCCTGGGTCAGCGTGTAGTCCTGGTTTTGCACCGACAGCACCATCAGGCGCCCGATGCCGTTCAGGTTGAACACCTGCTCGGTGACGACAAGGCCGCCGATCAGGAAGGCGAACTCGATGCCGATCACGGTGACCACCGGCAGCAGCGCGTTTTTCAAGGCGTGCCGGTTGATGATCAGGCGGTTGATGAGGCCCTTGGCGCGCGCGGTGCGGATGTAATCCTCGCGCAGCACCTCGAGCATCGCCGAGCGCGTCATCCGCATCGACACGGCGCAATAGCGATAGCCGATCGTGATCGCCGGCAGCATCACGATCGACAGATTGCGGATCGGGTCGCGCCACAGCGGCACGTAGTCAATGGGCGGCATCCACGGGACGCCCGAGATCGCCTGGGTGATGTCGAGCACCAGGAGGATCGAGACGATGCCGAGCCAGAAGGCTGGCGTCGCGAGGCCGGCGATCGAGAAGGTGCGCACCAAAAGGTCGATCCAGCTGTTCTGCTTCAGCGCCGAGATCGTGCCGAGCGGGATGGCGATGGCAACCGCGATGACCGTCGCCATCACCGCGACTTCCAAGGAAATCGGGAAGCGCGTCGCGATCTCGGTGACGACCGGCTTGCCCGACCACATAGAGATGCCGAAATCGAAGCGCGCCAGGCCCCAGATGTAGCTGAGGTACTGCACGATCCACGGCCGGTCGATGCCGATCTCGGCGTGGCAGGAGGCGAGCGCGGCGGTGGTGAAGCTCTCGCCGCCGGAGCCCAGCCGCACCAGGCAGATGTCGCCCGGAATGAGACGCATCAGGACAAAGACAAGCGTCGCCGCGCCCAAGAGCGTCGGGAACACCAGGAGGACGCGGTTGATGATGTATCGGTACATTCGCCTTCCTGCGCCTTCCTGCAGCGGGGCGGCGGCGCCGGCCTCGGTTCCAGCCGGCCGCCGCCCGCAATCATTTGCCGGATGTTACTTGTCGAGCCAGATGTTGGAAAGGTCCTGGTTGATGTAATGGCTGGGGCTGATCTTCCAGCCCTTGACCTCGGCGCGATACGGCACGATCCGGTACCACCACAGGATCATCAGCTTGTGGGCTTCGGTATCCATCACGTACTTGGCAAACTGGAACATATCCTGTTTTTGCTTGGCCGGGTCGGTCTCGTGCAGCGCGGCGTCATAGAGCGACTGCTCCTTCGGGTCTTCGTAATTGCCGTAATTCTGCTTGCTGACCGAGCTCGACAGATATGGCTGCACGTCAATGAGCGGGTTGACGACGCTGTGGCAATTGGCCTGCAGCACGACGGTGAAATTGCCGGCCCGCTCGGTGGCGATCCACGGGCCCGACGGCATCACCTTCTGCGTCACGTGGACGCCGATCTTGCTCCACTGGTCAACCAGCCAGATCGCGACGTATTTATAGGGCTGGTCGACGTCGCGGTTTAAGAGCTCGAAGCTGAGGTTCTCGGCGCCGGCCTCCTTCAGGAGGCGCTTCGCCTCCTCGCGCGACTTGTTGATGTCGGGCCAGAAGCCGGCGACCTCCTGCAATTCCTGCTTGCTCGGTGCCAGGGGCGAGGCCGGGAAGATGATGCTGCCGACGGTGCGCACGTCGGCGATCTTCGACAGGGCCGGCGCGCCGCCCCAGCGGTCGATCGCCAGCGTCAGGGCGCGGCGCACCCGCACATCGTCGAACGGCTTCTTGGCGTGGTTGATCGTCACCACGCTGCCGCAATTCCAGTCGCTCTCCTGCACCGCGATCTTGTCGCCAAGGTCCTTCTTCAGTTCATCGCGCGAGGCGGGCGGCAGGCCGCGGAACTCGATCTGGCCGCGGCCGCTGCGGATCGCATCGACCCGCGTCGCCTGCTTCGGGGCAAAGATCCCGACGATCTTGTCGAGGTAGGGCTGCCCCTTGTGATAGTAATCCGGGTTGCGCACGCCGGTGATCGATTGGCCGACCTCGTAATCGGTCATCTTGAACGGGCCGGAACCCATCACGTTTTTCTCGTACCAGTGAGGATCCTTGTCGAGGATCTTCTTGTCGTAAATGTAGCCGTAAGGATCGGCCAGCGCCGGCAGGAAAGCCTGCGTCGCGAACTTGAGGTGGAAGACGACGGTATTCGGGTCGGGCGTCTCGACCCTGTCGACCATCTCGAAATTGCTGGAGCGCGGGCTCAGGACGCCCTTTGGCGGGAAGATGATCGCGTTCCAGCTGTCCGCCACATCGGCGGCGGAGAGCGCATCGCCGTTGGTGAACTTGACGCCGTCCCTGATCTTGAAGGTGTAAGTCTTGCCGCCATCGGTCGGCTGCGGCATTTGGGTGCATAGATCGCACACGAAATCGGTGGTCGAAGACGGATTGTCCGGGTTGACCCGAATGAGGACGCTGTAATAGGGCGCCGTCGCGTGGATCGTCGCGTAGGTCGTCTCGCGGTGCGCATCGAGGGTCGGCGGCGCGTCGGCCGGGATCAGGTAGGTCAGCGTGCCGCCGTGCTTCGGGGTTTCCGCCGCCACCGCCGGCGCCGCCGCCAGCAATATCGCCCCAAGCGCCGCGGCGCCCGCCCGTGCCAATGCCATCGCGTTCTCTCCCCGGATGTTCTGCGGCGCTATTTGACCCTGCGCCGGCGGGTCGGCCAATTCACAATTTGGTAGGGGAGGGCAGGGCGCCTTCCCGGCGCCCGCCCTCCCGCACCTCGCAGCCCGTGCGAACGCGGCGCTATTTGTCGAGCCAGATCGTGCCGAGATCCTGGTTGACGTAGTGGCTCGGGCCGATCTTCCAGCCCTTGACGTAGGACCGGTAGGGCACGATCCGGCGCCACCACAACAGGTAGATCGAATGCACCTGGTCGCTCAGCACGCGGGTTTCGAACTGGCGCATCAGCACTCGCTGCTGCGTCTTGTCGGTTTCGCGCAGCATCTTGTTGTAGATGTCGACTTCGGTCTGGTCCTCGAAATTGCCGTAATTCGACGATGTCACCGTATGCGGCAGGTATTTGGCGACATCGGCGAGCGGGTTGACCACGTTCTGGCAGTTGCCCTCGGTCGATGCGGCGAAGTTGCCGTCGCGCAGCGCCGCGAACCAGGGCCCGGTCGGCAGCACTTTCTGGGTGACGTGGACGCCGATCTTGCTCCACTGGTCGATGACCCAGAGGCCGTAATACTTGTAGGGCTGGTCGACCGTTCGGTTGTTCAATTCGAATGTCAGCCCCTCGGCGCCGGCTTCCTTTAGCAGCTGGCGCGCCTCGGCGCGTGATTTTTCGATATCCGGCCCGTACCCGGCGAGCTTTTGCAATTCCTCTTTCGTGGCGGCCAAGGGCGACCCGGGATAGACGACGCCGCCGACGGTGCGCACGACCGCGATCTTCGCCAATTCGGGCGCGGTGCCCCAGCGGTCGATCGCCAAGGTCAGGGCGCGGCGCACCCGCACGTCGTCGAACGGCTTTTTCTTGTGGTTGATCGTGATGATGCCGCCGCAGTTCCAGTCGCTTTCCTGCACCGTGATCTTGTCGCCGAGCGCGCCCTTCAGTTCGTCGCGCACGGTCGGCGGAAAGCCGCGGAACTCGATCGCCGCGCGGTCGCTCCTGATCGCCTCGACCCGGGTGACCTGCTTGTCGGCAAAGATCCCCTTGAACCCGTCAAGGTAAGGCAGCCCCTTGTGGTAGTAATCGGGGTTGCGCTCGCCGACAATCGACTGGCCGATCTCGTAGCTGACAAACTTGAACGGGCCCGAGCCGTTGACATTCTTCTCGTACCAGTGGGGGTCCTTGTCGATCTGCTTCTTCTGGTAGATGAACGCATAGGGGTCGGCGAGCGCCGGCAAAAAGGCGTCGGTGGCGAACTTCAGATGGATGACGACGGTGGTCGGATCGGGCGCCTCGATCTTGTCGACCATGCTGAAATTGCCCTTGCGGGCGCTGAGTACGCCGGCCGGCGGAAAGACGATCTCGTTCCAGCTGGCGGCGACATCGGCGGCGGTCAGCGGATCGCCGTTGTGGAACTTGACGCCGGTGCGGATCTTGAAAGTGTAGGTCTTGCCGCCGTCGGCCGGTTTCGGCATCTCGGTGCACAGATCGCAGACGATGTCGGCGCTGTCGCCCGGGTTCATCGGATTGGCCCGGATCAGCACGCTGTAGAACGGCGCGATCGAATGGATTGTCGCGTAGGTTTCCTCGCGGTGCCCGTCGAAGGAGGGCGGCGCGTCGGCCGGGATCACATAAGTGAGGATGCCGCCGCGCTTCGGGGTTTCGTCGGCGCCGGCCGGCAGGGCCACGAGCGCCACGGCCGCGAGGCCGCCGGCAAGGCGCATGATCGGTCGCATTTGTCGTCTCCCTTTTGTCGTTGCGGGTCGCCGCCGGCCGTTATTTGTCGAGCCAGAGCCGCGCCAGATCCTGGTTGATGAAATGCGTCGGGGCGATCTTGAAGCCCTTCAGATACGAGCGATAGGGCACGATGCGGTGCCACCAGAACGCCCACATCATGTGCACCTGGTCGCCGAGCACGTAATCCTCGAAGGCGCGCATCGCGACCCGCTGTTTGGCGGGGTCGGTCTCGTGCAGCATCGTGTTGTAGAGGTCGATCTCGTGGGCATCCTCGTAATGCCCGTAATTCTCGCCGTCGACCGAGCCCGGCAGCACCTTCTGCACATCGAGCGGCGGGTTGACGTTGCCGTAGCCGGGCGCTTCCACGACGACGTCGAAATCGCCGCGCCGCATCGCATCAAACCACGGCCCCGACGGCGCCACCTTCTGGGTGACGTGCAGGCCGATCTTGCTCCACTGGTCGATCAGCCACAGCGCGATGTATTTATAGGGCTGGTCGACGTTGCGGTTTAACAGCTCGAACGAAAGGTTCTCGGCGCCGGCTTCCTTGAGCAGCCGCTTTGCTTCGGCCCGCGACTTTTCGATGTCGGGCCAGTAGCCGGGGATCTTCTGCAGTTCCGCCTTGGTCGCGGCCAGGGGCGAGCCGGGGAAGACAAAGCCGCCGACCGTCTGCACGATCGCGATCTTGGAGAGCGCCGCGGCGCTGCCCCAGCGGTCGAGCGCCAGGCTCAGCGCGCGGCGCACCCGCTTGTCGTCGAACGGCTTCTTCATGTGGTTGAAGGTGACCGCGCTGGCGACGTTCCAATCGCCCTCCTGCACCTTGATCTTGTCGCCGAGCGCGCTGACCAATTCGTCGCGCGCCGAGGGCGGCATGCCGCGGAACTCGATCGCGGCGCGGTCGCTGCGGATCGCCTCGACCCGGGTCGCCTGCTTCGGCGCGAAGATGCCCTCGAAGCCGTCGAGATAGGGCAGGCCCTTGTCGTAATAGTCCGGGTTGCGCACGCCCTTGACCGATTGGCCGGTTTCGTAGCCGACAAACTTGAAGGGGCCCGAGCCCATCACGTTCTGCTCGTACCAGTGCGGGTCCTTGTCGAGGATCTTCTTTTCGTAGATCCAGTTGAACGGGTTGGCGAGCGCCGGGAGGAACGCGCCGGTGGCGAATTTGAGGTGGAAGACGACCGTCGCGGGATCGGGCGCCGCGACGCTGTCGACCATCAGGAAATTGCTGACGCGCGCGCTGAGGACGCCCTGGGGCGGGAAGATGATCGCGCTGAAGGTGGCGGCGATATCGGCGGCGGTCAGCGGCGAGCCGTCGGTGAATTTCGCGTCCTGGCGGATCTTGAAGGTCCAGGTCTTGCCGGCGTCGGTCGGGGTCGGCAGCGCGGTGCACAGATCGCACACGATGTCGGTGGTGGAAGCCGGGTTCTCCGGGTTGATCCGCACCAATAGGCTATAGAACGGCGCGAAGGCGTGCACCGTCGCGTAGGTGCTTTCCTTGTGGCCGTCGAAGGAGGGCGGCGCGTCGGCCGGGATCATGTAGGTCAGCGTGCCGCCGCGCTTCGGCGTCTCGGCGGCGCCGGCCGGCGTCGCGAATATCGGCGGCGCCAGCGCCAGTGCGGCGGCGATCCACAGTGCGAGCCGCATGCTGCCTCCTCCCACGCGTGTGTTTTACCGATTAGACCCGACCCTTCGGGCGCTGTCGAGCTACCGAAAGGTGGCCCCGCGCTGAACGGCTCGTCCGACCACGGGCGCCTACAAACCGCATTCCCGGCGTAAGCCGGGACCCACTCGTCAGCCGCTCGGCCGGTTGGTTGGTGGGTCCCGGCTTGCGCCGGGAAGACGGAATTGAGGTTGCTGAAGTATCGCTATTTGTCGAGCCAGATCCTCGACATGTCCATGTTGATGTAATGGCTCGGGCTGATCTTGAAGCCCTTGACGTAGGAGCGGTAGGGGATGATGCGGTTCCACCACAAAATCTTGGTGGCATGTGCCTCGGTATCCATCACCAGCTTCTCGAAGGCGTTCATGTCGTCGTGCTGTTTTTTGGGGTCGGGCTCGTGCAGCATCGTGTTGTAGAGCTCGACCTCCTTGGGGTCCTCGTAATAGCCGTAGTTTTCCGAGCTGATCGAGGTCGGCAGATAGGGCTGCACGTCCAATAGCGGGTTTACCGTCGAATGGCAGATCGGGTAGTGCACGACGCTGAAACTGCCGGAGCGCATCTCGGCGAACCACGGCCCCGACGGCACGACCTTTTGCGTCACGTGCACGCCGATCTTGCTCCACTGGTCAACGAGCCAGATGCCGACGTATTTATAGGGCTGGTCGACGTCGCGGTTGAGGAGTTCGAAGCTGAGGTTTTCGGCGCCGGCCTCCTTCAGGAGGCGCTTTGCCTCCTCGCGCGACTTGTTGATGTCGGGCCAGAAGCCGGCGACTTCCTGCAGCTCCTGCTTGTTCATCGCCAGCGGCGATTCCGGAAAGACAATGCCGCCGACCGCCTTGACGATCGCGATTTTCGAGAGGGCCGGGGCGCCGCCCCAGCGGTCGATCGCCAACGACAAGGCGCGGCGCACCCGGACATCGTCGAACGGTTTTTTCTTGTGGTTGAAGAAGAGGTCGCTGCCGCAGTTCCACACGCTCTCCTGCACGTCGATCTTGCCGTCCAGTTCCTTTTTCAGTTCGTCGACCGCGGAAGGCGGCAGGCCGCGGAACTCCATCGCGGCGCGGTCGCCGCGGATCGCCTCGACCCGGGTCGCCTGCTTCGGCGCGAACACCCCCTCGACCGCGTCGAGATAGGGCAGGCCCTTGTGGTAATAATCCGGGTTGCGCACCCCCTTGATCGACTGGCCGGCCTCGTAGCTGACGAACTTGAAAGGCCCCGAGCCCAACACATTGTGCTCGTACCAGTGCGGGTCCTTATCGAGCTGCGCCTTCTGGTAGATGAAGGCGAAGGGGTCGGCCAGGGCCGGGATGAAGGCGCCGGTGGCGAATTTGAGGTGGAAGACGACGGTCGAGGGGTCCGGCGCCTCGATCTTGTCGACCATCTCGTAAAAGCTTTTCCGCGCGCTGAAGACGCCCTTCGCAGGGAAGGCGATCGCGTTCCAGCTCGCCGCCACGTCGGCCGCGGTCAACGGCGTCCCGTCGCTGAACTTGACCCCGTCCCGGATCTTGAACGTGTAGGTCTTGCCGCCGTCGCTCGGCTGCGGCATCGCGCTGCACAGATCGCAGACGAAATCGGTGGTCGAGGACGGGTTCTCCGGGTTGACCCGAATGAGGACGCTGTAATAGGGCGCCACCGCCTGCACCGTCGCGTAGGTCTGCTCCTTGTGGCCGTCGAACGAGGGCGGCGCGTCGGCCGGGATCATGTAGGTCAAGGTGCCGCCGCGCTTCGGCGTCTCGTCCGCCCACGCCGGGGCGGCCGCGCACAGCGCGATCGCCGTTGCGACCGCCAGTCGATTTGCGAAATGCACTTCTTTCTCCTTTGTCGGGGCGCCCTGCGGGGGCTCGTCGTGGCGCCGGCCTATGCCACCTGACTGCAGGCGACCCAATGGGCCGGGCGCAGTTCGCGCAATTCGGGGCGGGTGCGCCGGCAATCGGCGACCGCGAGCGGGCAGCGCGGATGGAAGACGCAGCCGGGCGGCGGGTTGATCGGGCTCGGCACCTCGCCCTGCACCGGCTGGAAGGCGCGGCTCGCCTCGACGCTGGGGTCGGGCACCGGCACCGCCGCGAGCAGCGCCTTGGTGTAGGGATGCAACGGGTTGTCGAAGAGTTCGTCGCACTCGGCCAGCTCGACGACGCGGCCCAAATACATCACCGCGACGCGCTGGCACAGATGCCGCACGACCGAGAGATCGTGCGCGATGAAGAGGTAGGTCAGGTTGAACTTGTCGCGCAGATCCTCGAGGAGGTTGATGATCTGCGCCTGGATCGAAACGTCGAGCGCCGAGACCGCCTCGTCGCAGACGATGAATTCCGGGTTGAGCGCGAGCGCGCGCGCGATGCCGACGCGCTGGCGCTGGCCGCCCGACATCTCGTGCGGGTAGCGGTCGGCGAAATTGGGGTTGAGGCCGCACAGGGACAATAGTTCGCGCACGCGCTCGTTGCGGCGCGCGGCGTCGGGCTCGACGCCGTGCACCTTCATCGGTTCCGCGATGATCGAGCCGACCTTCTGGCGCGGGTTCAGCGAACTATAGGGGTCCTGAAAGATCACCTGGATGCGGCGGCGCAAGGCCACCAAATCCCTGCGGCCGAGATTGGCAATGTCGACGCCGTCATAGAGGATTTCGCCGGCGGTCGGCTTTTCGAGGCGCAGGATGCAGCGCCCCATCGTCGTCTTGCCGCAGCCAGATTCCCCGACGAGGCCCAAGGTTTCGCCGCGGCCGATCGTGAAGTCGACGCCGTCGACCGCCTTGACGTCGCCGATGTGGCGGCGCGCGATCATCCCCTCGGTGACCGGAAAATGCATCTTGAGGCCGCGCACCTGGAGGAGCGGCTCGCTCGGGCTCGCGGTCGGGCTCGCGCTCATGCCGCGGCGCCCGCGACTTTGTCCGCCAGCGAGCCGAGTTCGGCGCTGCGAAAGCAGGCGGCGAGCTGGTCGGCGGCGCCGGCCGGCATCAGCGGCGGCTTACTTTCGGCGCAATGCGGGATCGCAAAGCGGCAGCGCGGCCGGAAGGCGCAGCCCTCGCCGAGGCGGGTGAGGTCGGGCGGCTGGCCCTCGATCGGGTCGAGCCGCGCTTGCCGCGGCCGGTCGAGCCGCGGCACCGATTTCAGGAGGGCCATCGTGTAGGGGTGGCGCGGATCGTGGTAGAGCGCCTGGGCGCTGCCGCTCTCGACGATGCGGCCGGCATACATCACGTTGACCCGGTGGGCGTAGCGCGCGACGACCCCGAGATTGTGGGTGATGATGATCAGCGCGACGCCGAGGCGGCGCGTCAAATTCTGCATCAATTCGAGGATCTGCGCCTGGATCGTCACGTCGAGCGCGGTTGTCGGCTCGTCGGCGATAATGAGCTTCGGGTCGCACGCCAGCGCGATCGCGATCATGATGCGCTGGCGCATGCCGCCCGAGAGCTGATGCGGGTATTGCTTCAGGCGGCGCTCGGCGTCGGCGATGCCGACGAGGCCCAGCAACTCGACCGCGCGGGCCTGCGCCGCCGCGACGTCGTGGCCGCGATGCTGCTCGATCGTCTCGGTGATCTGGCGGCCGATCGACAGCACCGGGTTTAATGAGGTCATCGGCTCCTGGAACACCATGCCGATGTCGCCGCCGCGCACATTGCGCATCTCTTCTTCGCTGAGCGCCATCAAATCGCGCCCGTCGAACAGCACCTGCCCCTGGGTGATGCGGCCCGGCGGGTCGGGAATGAGGCGCAGCACCGAGAGCGCGCCGACCGACTTGCCCGAGCCGCTCTCGCCGACGATCGCGACCGTCTCGCCGGGATCGACCGTGTAGGAGATGCCGTCGACCGCCCGCACAATTCCGGCGCCGGTGCGGAACTCGGTATGCAGATCCTTGATTTCGAGCAGCGGCGGCAAGCGGCCCTTCCTCCCAATGTCGGCATTGGCGCCGTTGGTAGCGGGGGCGGGGGCCGCGTGTCAATGTCGCCTATGGTGCGGCCGATGAGGGTGGTTGCCGATTGCGGCCGGTCGGAGTAGGGGATCGGCCCAGGGGATCGGCGCAAGGGATCGGCGTAAGGGAAGAGGCGGCCGGCCGGGCCGCGATGGAGGCCCTGATGGAGGCCGCTCGGGCATGACCGACGAGATCGCCGACGCAGAACCCTTCGCGCCGTTCGCGCGGTGGTTCGCGCTTGCCCGCGACAGCGAGCCGCTCGCCGAGACAATGACGCTGGCGACCGCGACAAAGGACGGCCGCCCGTCGCTGCGCGCGGTTCTCCTCAAGGACGCGGACGCGCGCGGCTTTGTGTTCTATACCAATCTCGCCAGCCGCAAGGCCGCGGAACTGGCCGAGAACCCGCGCGCCGCCTTGTGCTTTCACTGGAAGTCGTTGGCGCGGCAGGTGCGCGTCGAGGGCAGCGTCGCGGCGGTTGGCGCGGCCGAGGCCGACGCCTATTTCGCCAGCCGGGCCCGCGACAGCCGGCTCGGCGCCTGGGCCTCCGACCAGTCGCGGCCGCTCCCTAGCCGCGCCGTCCTCGAGGAGCGGCTGATCGCGCTCCGTGAGCGTTATCCCGAGGGGGCGGCGGTGCCGCGGCCCGCCGGGTGGTCGGGCTTCCGGGTCGTGCCGCAGGCGATCGAGTTCTGGCAGGAGCGGCCGCATCGGCTGCATGATCGGGTGCTGTTCACCCGCGATGGCGACAGATGGCAAAAGCAGCGCCTCTTTCCGTAACCGACCGGAGCGACCAGGCGGCCGCCTCCCAGCGGCTGCGGCTGCGCGCGACCTATGCGGCGCTGGCGGTCGCGGCGGTGCTGATCGCCGCCAAGTTCCTCGCCTGGATCGGCACCGGCTCGGTCGCGCTGTTGTCGAGCCTCGTTGATTCACTGGTCGACCTCGCCGCCTCGCTGCTCAATTTCCTGGCGATCCGCCACGCCGCCACCCCGGCCGACCGCGAGCACCGCTTCGGCCACGGCAAGGCGGAACCCTTGGCGGCGCTCGGCCAATCTGCGTTCCTCGTCGGCAGCGCGATGCTGCTGATGGCCGAGGCGATCCGCCGACTGGTGTCGCCCGCTCCGGTCAGCAACCCGCCGGCCGGCATCGCGGTGATGGCGTTTGCGATAATCGTGACGCTGGCGCTCGTGACCTACCAGCGCCACGTCGTGCGGCGGACCGGCTCCCTGGTGGTCGGCGCCGACGAACTGCACTATCGCGGCGACATCATCCTCAATCTCAGCGTCATCGTGACGCTGGTGATCGGGCACCTCTTCGCGGTGCCGATCCTCGACCCGCTGTTCGGCGGCGCGGTCGGGGTGTGGATCATCTACGGCGCGGTCAAGATTGCCCGCCTGTCGTTGACGCAGCTGATGGACCGCGAATTGCCCGATGCCGAGCGCGCCCGCATCCGGGCGATCGCCGAGGGCCATCCCGAGGTCGCCGCGGTGCACGACATCCGCACCCGGGTCGCCGGCCCGACCGCCTTCATCCAGCTCCATATCGAGATGGACGGCGAGATGAACCTGCTGCGCGCGCACGAGATTTCCGACGATGTCGAGGCGCGGCTGCAGCACGCCTTTCCGCACGCCGAGATCATCATCCACGAGGATCCGGCCGGGATCGACGAGCGCGTCACCTTCCCGGCCCGCACCGGCGCACGATAGGGGGCACTCACCCCGCGCCCAGCGGTTCTCCGGCTATCGGAGAAAAGTTGCGGCCCGCGCGCTTCTCCAGGATATTCGGCGACAACTATCATCGAGGACCAGCAGGATGCGCAGCAGATCATTTATCGCGGTTGTCGGCTTTGTCGTCGGCTTCGTCGGGATCGTCGCCGAGGCGCCGGCCCGCGGCTCCCAGGCCGATATTCACGCGGCGTTGCAGCGCTGGGTCGGGGCGCTCGGCAGCGGCAAGGGCGAGGGGCCGATCGCCGCGCTCTATGCGCCCGATGCGATCCTGCTTTCGACCTTCGATCCGAAGCCGCTCGAAACGCCGGCCGCGATCGCCGCCTATTTCCACAAGCTGACGCAAAACCCCAATCTGAAGGCGACCGTCCAGACCGAAAAGATCCACACCTTCGCCGATGGCGGCGTCGACAGCGGGCTTTATACCTTCAGCTACACGAAGGACGGCAGGGAGGTGCAGGTGCCGGCCCGCTTCACCTTCGTGTTTCAGCGCACCCCCAAGGGCTGGCTGATCGTCAGCCACCATTCATCGGTCGTGCCCTCCGGCCCCTGACCCGATTACGGCAATCCTGCGACCGCCGCGCCCGGAGATAATATGTTGATCAGCACGGCTCGGGGGCGGAATACCGCTTCACGCTGATCTCGCACGCCCGGCGGCGCATCGTATGCGTGTCATACCACGCCTGCATCCGCAGCAGCATTTCCATATCGACGGCAAACGCCTTCTCGATCCGAAGCGCCATTTCCGGCGACAACGCCGCTTTGCCGTGCACCAGATCGGAAAGGGTCGCGCGCCGCACGCCCAACACCTCGGCCGCCCGGCTGACCGACAAATGCAGCTCGTTGAGGATTTCCTCGCGGATGAACTCGCCCGGATGGGTCGGGGTCATGCCGATTTTCACGGGTGTATCGCTCATCAGTGATAGTCCTCTAAATCAAGATCGCAAATTTCGTCCTGCCGCAAATCGAAGGTCAGCCGCCAATTGCCGCTGACCGAAATGCTCCATGTTCCGGCGCGATCCCCTTGCAGCTGATGCACCCGCCAGCCGGGCGGCCCGTGCAGCGCCTTCATGTCGCTCGCCGTAATCAGCGCCGTAAGTACCCGCCGCAAGCGCTGCACGAGATCACGGCGCAGCTCCCGGCTGTCGTCGTCTTGAAGGAGGCGCAACAGTCCTCGGTGCCGGACACTCCGAATGATCATGACGGATCGTACGTTAGAGCCGTACGATTGTCACGGGTCGGCTGTGCGAGCGGCGGGGCCCGGAGGCCACGGGGGCCTTGCCCCCTGCTGCTTCGGCGTCGTGTCCGCCGGTTACGCCGCCTGGCGCAACGCCAAGTCTTGCCAGACCTCGCCGAGGGCGGCGACCAGCGCGGCGATGTCGCTGTCGCTGTGCAAGGGGGTCGGGGTCAGGCGCAGGCGCTCGGTGCCGCGCGGCACGGTCGGGTAGTTGATCGGCTGCACGTAGATGTGGTGCTGGCGCAAGAGGAGGTCGGAGGCGGCGCGGCACAGCGCCGGGTCGCCGACCAGCACCGGCACGATGTGGCTGTCGTTCGCGATGACCGGCAGCCCGGCCTCGGCGAGCCGGCGCTTGACCAAGGCGACCCGGTCCTGATGCGCCGCCCGCTCGCCGCCGCTTTCGCGCAGGTGGCGCACCGCGGCGAGCGCGCCGGCCGCCAAGAGCGGCGGCATCGCGCTGGTGAAGATGAAGCCCGGCGCGTGGCCGCGCAGGAAATCGCACATCAGCGCCGAGCCCGCGACATAGCCGCCCATCACCCCGAAGGCTTTGGCGAGCGTCCCCTGGATCACGGTCAGCCGGTGCGCGACGCCGTCGCGTTCCGAGATGCCGCCGCCGTGCGCGCCGTAGAGCCCGACCGCGTGCACCTCGTCGAGATAGGTCATCGCGCCGTAGCGCTCGGCGATTTCGCACAATTCGGCGATGGGCGCGATGTCGCCGTCCATCGAATAGACCGATTCGAAGCACACCAGCTTCGGCCGCTCGGCCGGCAGCGCGGCGAGGAGCTCAGCCAGGTGCGCCGCGTCGTTGTGGCGGAAGATCAGGCGCTCGGCCCGGCTGTTGCGGATGCCGGCGATCATCGAGGCATGGTTCATCGCGTCCGACAGCACGACCATGCCGGGCATGCTGCCCGCCAGCGTCGACAGTGCCGCGTCGTTGGCGACATAGCCCGAGGTGAAAACCAGCGCGGCCTCGCGCCCGTGCAGCGCGGCCAGCTCGCGCTCCAGGAGGACATGCGCGTGGGCCGTGCCCGAGATGTTGCGGGTGCCGCCGGCGCCGGCGCCGGAGCCCTTGAGTTCGGCCGCCATCGCCGCCAGCACCTTGGGGTGCTGGCCCATGCCGAGATAGTCGTTGGAGCACCACACCGTGATCTCGGCGCCGATCCGATGGTCGAAGGCGCGCGGAAAGCGGCCGCAGCGCCGCTCGAGATCGGCGAAGACGCGGTAGCGCCCCTCGCTATGCAGCGCGTCGAGGCGGGTCTTGAAGAAATTGTCGAAATCCATCGTCGCGGTCGCCCCTTGGGATCGCGCGACGATAGCACGGCGCCGCCGCCGTGCCATCGCGCGCTGTGTCGCGGCCGATCAACGCGGCGCGAGGTCGAAGCGGTCGAGGTCCATCACCTTGGCCCATGCCGCCACGAAGTCTTGGACAAACTTCTCCTGCGAGTCGGCGCAGGCATAGACTTCCGCGAGGGCGCGCAACTGCGAGTGCGAGCCGAAGATCAGATCCACCCGGGTGCCGGTCCACCTGACCTCATGCGTCTTGCGGTCGCGCCCTTCGTAGACGCCGTCGGTGCCGGCGGCGGGCTGCCACTCGGTGCGCATGTCGAGCAGGTTGACGAAGAAGTCGTTGGTCAGCGTCTCGGGCCGTCCGGTGAAGACGCCGTGCGGGGACCGCCCGGCATTTGCGCCGAGCACGCGCAGCCCGCCGACCAGGACCGTCATCTCCGGCGCCGTCAGCGTCAGCAATTGCGCGCGGTCGACCAGCAGCTCCTCGGCCGACAGGCGCTGGTTGCCGCGCAGATAGTTGCGGAACCCGTCGGCGGTCGGCTCGAGCGGCGCGAACGAGTGGGCGTCGGTCTCGTCCTGCGACGCGTCCATGCGCCCCGGCGCGAAGGGGACGCTGACGTCGTGCCCGGCATCCTTCGCGGCCTTCTCGACCGCCGCGCCGCCGCCGAGCACGATCAAATCGGCGAGCGAGATTTTTTTGCCGCCGGACTGCGCGGCGTTGAAGTCTTGCCGGATCGCTTCGAGCGCCTGCAGCACCTGCGCTAATTGCGCCGGCTGGTTGATTTCCCAATCCTTTTGCGGCGCGAGGCGGATGCGCGCGCCGTTCGCCCCGCCGCGCTTGTCGGAGCCGCGGAAGGTCGACGCCGACGCCCAAGCCGTCGAAACAAGCTGGGAAACGGACAGGCCGGAAGCAAGGATCCTGGCCTTGAGGGCGGCGATGTCTTCCTCGCCGACCAGCGGATGATCGACCGCCGGGATCGGATCCTGCCACAGCAGCCGCTCGTTGGGCACGAGCGGGCCGAGATAGCGCGCGATCGGGCCCATGTCGCGGTGCGTCAGCTTGAACCAGGCCCGGGCGAAGGCGTCGGCGAACTCGTCCGGGTGCTCGTAAAAGCGCCGCGAAATCTTTTCGTACGCCGGGTCGAGCCGCAGCGCGAGGTCCGTCGTCAGCATCGTCGGGACGCGCCGCTTCGCCGGGTCGAAGGCGTCCGGGATCGTGGCCTCGGCGTCCTTCGCCTGCCACTGATAGGCGCCGGCCGGGCTCTTCGTCAGCTCCCATTCATGGCCGAACAGGTTTTCGAAGAAGTGGTTGCTCCACCGGGTCGGGGTCTGCGACCAGGTCACTTCCGGGCCGCCGGTGATCGCGTCGGCGCCTTTGCCGGTGCCGAATTTGCTCTTCCAGCCGAAGCCCTGCGCCTCGATGGCAGCGGCCTCCGGCTCCGGGCCGACGAGCGAGGCATCGCCGGCGCCATGAGTTTTGCCGAAGGTGTGGCCGCCGGCGATCAGCGCGACGGTTTCCTCGTCGTTCATCGCCATGCGGGCGAAGGTCTCGCGGATGTCGCGCGCCGAGGCGAGCGGATCGGGGACGCCGTTCGGCCCTTCGGGGTTGACGTAGATCAGGCCCATCTGCACCGCGGCGAGCGGGTTCTCGAGGTCGCGGTCGCCGCTGTAGCGCTCGTCCGCCAGCCACTTGCCCTCCGGCCCCCAGTAGATCTCCTCCTCGGGCTCCCAGACATCGGCGCGCCCGCCGCCGAACCCGAACGTCTTGAAACCCATCGATTCCAAAGCGACGTTGCCGGCGAGAACCATCAAATCGGCCCAGGAGATTTTCCGGCCATACTTCTGCTTGATCGGCCACAGGAGCCGGCGCGCCTTGTCGAGGTTGGCGTTGTCCGGCCAGCTGTTGAGCGGCGCGAAACGCTGCTGGCCGGCGCCGGCGCCGCCGCGGCCGTCGCCGATGCGGTAGGTGCCCGCGCTGTGCCACGCCATCCGGATAAAGAGCCCGCCGTAATGGCCAAAATCGGCCGGCCACCACTCCTGCGATTGGGTCATCAGGGCATGCAGGTCGCGGGTCACGGCGTTGAGGTCGAGGCTGTTGAATTCCTTGGCATAATCGAACGCCTTGCCCATCGGATCGGACAAGGCGGAGTGCTGATGCAGAACCCGCAGGCTGACCTGGTTCGGCCACCAATCCCGGGGCGTCGGTGCGCGGGTCGCGCCCGCGAACGGGCACTTGCCTTCAGCGGCGAGCGGCTTGAGGTCGGCGTCCGTCAGAGTCAGATTGTCGTCGGGCATGGCAGGCATCCTGTGGTTTAGAATGCCTCTAATTTGTATCTCGGTCCGTCCGCGTCAAGGGCGCCCGTTACAGCAGCCGATCGAGCCGGCCGCAGGCGGCGAGCCAGCCGCTCCAATGCTGCTGGCGGGCGCCCTCGTCGGCAAAATTCTCGTGGCGCAGGATAAGCTCGGTGACGTCGCCCTGCTGGCGCAGCTCGACGACCACGCGGCTCTCCGGGTGACCCGCAAAGGCGCCCTCCCAGCGCCAGGTGAAGACGAGGCGCTCCGGCGGCCGCACTTCGAGAAACCGGCCGCGCACCGCGACCTCGCCGGCGACTTCCCCGGCGCCGCGCGACATCGCGATGCGGTAGGCGCCGCCGACCCGCAGGTCGATCTCAACTTCGTCCGCGACCCACCCCGGCGGACACCACCATTCGCGCAGCGCGGCGGCCTGCGTCCAGGCGCGGAAGACCCGCTCGGCCGGGGCGCGAAAGCTGCGCCGCAGCTCGATCGCTAGCGGCGCTTGGGTGTGGCCGACGGTTCGCATGCATCCCCCTCCCGGTCGAGGTACTGCGCCAACGCATCGAGCTGCCGCTGCCAGAAGGCGCGGTGCTGTTCGAGCCAGATTGCGGCCTGCGCCAGCGGCTCCGCGCGCAAGCCGCAGTAATGCACCCGGCCGATCTTCCAGCGCTCGATCAGGCCGCAGCGCTCGAGCACCGCGAGGTGCTTTGAGATCGCCGGCGCCGAGACCGCGAACGGCGCGCCGAGCTGGCTCGCCGAGCGGGGCCCCTCGGTCAGCCGCGCGACGATGCCGCGGCGGATCGGATCGGACAGCGCCGCGAAGATCGCGTCGAGCGCGCCGGCGTCGACTGCGGTGGCGCCCGCCGGCGCCGGCGCGGCGCGGCGCGGCGCGCTTCTCAACCGCGCGGTCCCGTCATTCGGCGGCGGCCAGGCGGGCTTCGACGATGTCCCATTTGAGGCCGTTGGTCGCTTCCATGACCTCGCCGCGTTCCAAGTCCGGGACGCCGAGCGCATCGCACGAGGCGTTGATGTGGCGCAGCAGGATGTCCCATTCCGCTTCGGTGATCCCCAATCCGCGGTGCGACCCCTTCATGTCGGGGCCGGCGTAGAAGGCCGGGCCGCCGAACGCGGCGCAGAGAAAATCGACCAGCAACTGCTCGCCCTTGCGGTGGCTGTCGAGCGATTTGCCCTTCCAGTAGACCCACAGCGTCGGGTCGCCATAGAGCCGCGGCATCAGGTCGGCGACGAACGCCGCCAGCGCGTCGTAGCCGCCCAGCCGCTTGTAGAGGGATTCCGTCGTCTGCGCCGATTTCCCGGGGTCCAACATGGCCGCCTCGCTGTTCTAACGCTTAACTTATCGGTTAAGTGTAGCGCGGCAAACGCCCAGCGTCAAGCGCGCATCCCGTTTGGCCGCCGCGTTATTTTTTGGCGATGCAGGTGAAGCTCGCGCGGGCCGGCAGCAGCAGCGGGCAGGCCTGCAGGTACCAGTCGGTGTCGGCCGGGGTGGCGCGCGAGCCGCCGAGGGTGGTGGTGCATTCCTGCTGCGCCTGGGTCTGGACCTCGGCGAGCGTCGTCGTCAGCGTGTTATAGCAGATCGCGACGCGCGGCCCCGGCGCCGCGCCTGGCGGTGCCGCCAGCGGCGCCGTCGGGTAGGGGTTGAGCGCGCCGCAGGCGGCGAGCGCTAAAGCGGCGGCCAGGACGGCGGCACCGAGCACAAACGCGGCGGCGCGGCGCCTCGTGCGGCCTCTCATGGCGCCCCGGCCAGGGCGCGCTCGGCGAACAGCGCCGCTGCCATCAGCGCCGCGTCATGGCCGGGCCGCCCGACCAATTGGACGCCGAGCGGCAGGCCGCCGGCGCTCCACATCGCCGGCAGCGTCACGCAGGGGGTGCCGAGCAGCGTCCACATGCGGTTGAAGACCGGGTTGCCGGTATAGCCGAGCCCTTGCGGCGCCTCGCCCGGCGCGGGCGGCGTCAACAGCGCGTCGCAGCCGGCGAAGAAGCCGTCGAGCGCGGCCCGCGCCGCCGCTGCCTCGGCCAGCGCCCGGTCGTAAGCGGCGGCCCCGACGCTCATGCCGAGATCGAGCTGCTGCGCCAGCCGCGGCGACAGTTCGGCGCCGTGCTGCAGGCGTTCGTAGGCGAGGCTCTGCGCCAGCTCGAAGCCCATCACGGCATCCTGTGCCGCGGTGAGGCCGCGGTGCTCGGGCGGCACCGCGATCTCGGCGACCGCGGCGCCGGCGCGCTCGAGCGCCGCGCGCGCCCGCTCGAGCGCCGCGCCGGCGGCGGGCTCGGCCTCGTCCCACATCGGCGTGCGGTAAAGCCCGAAGCGTGGCGGCGTCGGCGGCATCGCGATCTCGCGCAAGGCCGGGCGGCCGCCGATCACCCCAACGAAAAACGCCGCGTCGGCGACATCGCGCGCCATCGTGCCGACCGTGTCGAGGCTGTCGGCGAGCGGCTTGATTCCGGCCCGCGGGATCAGCCCGAAGCTCGGCTTGAAGCCGACGATTCCGCAAAACGCGGCCGGCCGGATGACCGACCCGGCGGTCTGCGTGCCGAAGCCGAGCGGCACCATGCCGGCGCCGACCGCGGCGGCCGACCCGCTCGACGAGCCGCCCGGGGTGTGCGCCGGGTTGTGCGGGTTGGTGGTCTTGCCCGGGGTGAAGCAGGCGAATTCGGTGGTGACGGTCTTGCCGAGCGGGATCGCGCCGGCCGCCCGCGCCAGCGCGACGCAGGCCGCGTCGGCCGCCGGACGGTGGCCCTCGTAGATCGGCGAGCCATAGCCCGTCGGCATGTCGGCGGTGTCGATCAAATCCTTGACCGCGATCGGGATGCCGTGCAGCGGGCCATTCGGCGGCGAGGCGTCGCAGCGGCGCGCCGCGGCGAGCGCCGCCTCTCGGTCGAGATAATGCCAGGCGCCGACGACGCTTTCGCACGCCGCGATGCGAAGGAGCGCGGCGCGCACGAGGTCTTCGGCGCCGAGCCGCCCGGCGGCGATCTCGCGGGCGGCGGCGCGGGCGGAGAGGGCGAGAGGGTCGGGCATCGCGGGCGTCCTCGCGGGGCGGCGGTTGGCAAAGACCCTAGCGCCGCGATGGCGGCGGCGAAAGCGCCGCAAAGCATGCGGCCGGCGCCGGTTTGTATTACTGTAGGCGGCAAGGCGTGCGGCGGCCGGAGAATTCACCATATGCGCGGGCGTGACGCCGGCGACACGGAGGGCGAAGAGCGGCGCACCGCGGCGCTGATGGGTCTCATCGTGATCCTGGTGCTGGCGATCGCCGGGGTTATCCTCGTCCGCGAACTGGGAAAAAAGGCGAGCCTCGAGGATTGCCTGATGTCCGGCCGGCGCAATTGCGCCCCGATCGAGATGCCCTCGCGCCAGCGTTAAAACGGCCTTTCGGGTCAATGCCGGCGGCCGGCGGTGGGTACTGCCTCAGTTTGAAATCTGCTTCGACTTTGACCGCAGGTACGAGGCATCAGTCCAAAAATCGGCTCGCGATACGATTTCACACGATGCTTCGGCGGCTATGGCGCGGGCTTCAATCGTGAACTCCCCTGCCACCAAAACGCTGGCTCTCGGGTTCGGGAGCTTGCCTAAGACACGCGCAAGATGTTGGCTGGTAATTACCTGTGAGGGGGGAAACCGGAGTATGTAGGCATATTCCCTAATCACAGGATTGGGGACGTAGCGTGCGCCAAGGATTGACCCGATGACGCGCTCTATCGATGGGCCATCCGCAGGGATGTTGCGCAATATGACGGG
>Ga0070731_10001269_pt1 | contig 26877 bp, 23 predicted proteins | sample Coa_R1_2_FD_66448 | JGI IMG/M metagenome (GOLD analysis project Ga0070731, IMG submission 66448) | Surface soil microbial communities from Centralia Pennsylvania, which are recovering from an underground coalmine fire - Coalmine... | ecosystem: Environmental > Terrestrial > Soil > Unclassified ... | reverse complement strand
CGTCATCAAGGCCCTAGCGGCAAAACATCGTGCCGGTAACGGTAGGTGACGCCGTGAGCAGGCTCCGCTCCACTCGCGAGATCTACAGACAGATTTACGTTCGAGAGGATTAACCAAGATATGCATATCCTTCACGTAGTTGGCGCGAGGCCCAATTTTATGAAGGCGGCGCCCGTCATGTCGGCACTCAGTCAACAGCCGAATGTCACTCAAACTCTGGTACACACCGGTCAGCACTATGACAAGAACATGTCAGATGTGTTTTTCGAACAACTCGGGATGCCAATGCCAGATGTGAACTTGGGTGTCGGATCAGATACACATGCAAGGCAGACCGCAGAGGTCATAAGTCGCTTCGAGCCGGTAGCAATCGAGAAGAAGCCCGATGTGGTATTGGTCTACGGAGACGTGAACTCTACGATGGCGGCCACGGTCGTCTGCTCGAAGCTTTCGATAGCAGTCGGACATGTAGAGGCGGGACTGCGCTCTTTTGACCGAACGATGCCCGAAGAGATCAATCGCCTGATCACCGATCAGCTGGCCGACTGGCTGTTTACCCCGTCGGAAGACGGCGATCGTAATCTCTGCCGTGAGGGCATCAGTCCCGACAAGATCCACCGCGTCGGAAACGTGATGATCGACTCGCTTGTGCGGCTTCTGCCTATAGCAATGAAGTGCGGAGTGAACGGACTTCCGCATCGCTATGCACTCGTTACTCTCCACAGACCTTCGAATGTCGACGATCCCCAAGTCCTGAGACGAATTCTCGAGTGCATGGTCGGAGTTGGTACGGAACTAGGCATAGTTTTTCCGGTGCACCCTCGCACCCGGCAGCGGATTCGCGAATTTGGCATAGAGACGACTGGTCTCCAACTGATTGATCCGATGCCGTACATCAACTTTCTTGCGCTCCAGGCTCGCGCTGCACTCGTAATTACAGATTCCGGAGGAATTCAAGAGGAAACTACCTATCTCGGCGTACCCTGTCTGACACTCCGTCATAACACGGAGCGCCCCGTCACTATTGAGATCGGAACAAATATTCTTGTCGGCGACGACACCATCAAACTTCGGAACGAAGTGCTGACAATCCTCGCGGGGAACGCAAAGCGAGGTGCGATTCCGCCGTTATGGGACGGTCATGCCAGTGACCGAATCGCGGATGTTATCGTCCGGGGGACGAGATATGCCGGAGCGCCGCCTGCAACAGCTCTCTCGGGAGTGGAGTGATCTTCTCGCGATTACGAAGCAACATATGGTCGACCAATTCCGCTAGTGGATGGACCTAGGGTTTCGCAACCTTTAAGCTCGGTTTCTAGATTCACTACTGCGCTCGTGCCCCCTTAGACGCGGGGTGCTCGGTACATGGTCAGTTGCTAGGATTTTACCTTTTTCGATACACCGGTGCCCCCAAGAACGGGCGCTCAGCGGTGCTTATGTTCTGTCTTGAGCGATGCGGCGTTGCTTGTATCCTTTTAAAAATAGACAGCTTAGTGCGGCTCTCTGGGTCACAAAGCCCGTGGCGGCCTTGGCTACAAACTTGCTCTGGATCTATCCAGGCGCTGTGTGGGCGCCACGATTTTAACTGAGGTTCTCCAGTCATCGATCGAAAGTTACACCACGTCATAACCCCGGTAGGCGCGTCGGCTGGATTAGGGCGTGGCGTCTCGATTGGTTCCGGACGTGAGTGTTGCGGTTCGGCCCAAGTCTCGCTGCATTTCCTCCCCCCTGCGGACCAACGCTGAGCCGAAACCGTACGGACTTGGAGATAGGAGACAGTACATGAAAGTTGCAATCTTAGCCGGCGGAAAGGGGACTCGCCTGGCTGAAGAAACGGAAGTCAAGCCAAAGCCCATGGTAACGATCGGCGGCCGTCCGATCCTGTGGCACATCCTCAAGCACTACGCACACTATGGCCACAAAGAGTTCTACATTGCGCTCGGTTACAAAGGCGAAGTAATAAAACGATACATAGTTGACCACACATCGCTCCAGGGAGATCTTACGGTTGACCTGATGAAAGGCAGCGTGCATCAGAGTATCAACGGAATGCACGAGCTTGACTGGATCGTTCATCTCGTAGAAACCGGCCAGGAAACCCAGACCGGAGGTCGCATCAAGCGGCTCGCCCCTCGCATTGGAAATGAGACGTTTATGCTCACCTGGGGCGATGGTGTTTCGAATGTGAATCTCGACGAACTGCTCGAGTTTCACCGCTCTCATGGGAAGCTTGCCACGATTACGGCGGTGCGCCCTCCGGCCCGGTACGGCCGTCTCGACTTAGACGGTACTCGAGTTGCGCACTTTGCTGAGAAGCCACAGTTGAGCGAAGGATGGATCAACGGGGCTTTCTTCGTGCTCGAACCACAGGTATTTGACTATATCGAGGGGGATGACACGTCGTGGGAAAAGGGCCCCCTCGAGCGGCTGGCCCAAGAAGGCCAGCTCATGGCGTACCGCCACGATTCATTTTGGCAATGTATGGACACGTTACGCGAGAAGGTTATTCTCGAAGAGCTATGGGCGGCCGGGAATGCGCCTTGGAAAACTTGGAGGTAAGGTAAATGCGAGTATTGGTTACCGGTCACAATGGCTACATCGGGTGCGCCTTGGTACCTATTTTGACGCGTGCGGGGCACGAAGTTGTGGGTCTGGATAGTTTCCTTTTCGAGCACTGTACGCTCGGCCCTGACGTAGAGCCGGTTTCATCGATCCGAAAGGACGTAAGAGAGATCGAGGCCGATGATGTTGAGGGTTTTGACGCCATTATTCACCTCGCGGGTATCTCGAATGATCCGCTTGGTGATTTGAATCCGGAGTGCACCTATGACGTCAATTACCGCGCTTCCGTTCGGCTTGCGAGACTCGCTAAGCACGCTGGAGTTAAGCGGTTCCTCTTCTCGTCGTCATGTAGTAACTATGGCGCCGCCGGCGGCGATTCGATTCTCACCGAGCAGGCTGCATTCAATCCGGTGACGCCGTATGGGGAATCGAAGGTCCTCGTAGAGAAAGAAGTCGCGCAACTTGCCGACGGGCGTTTTACTCCGGTGTTTTTGCGTAACGCGACCGCATACGGTTTCTCCGCGCGCCTTCGAGGCGATCTCGTGCTGAATAATCTTGTTGGATGGGCTTATATCACCGGGATGGTGCGGCTGAAAAGCGATGGGACCCCCTGGCGGCCTATCGTGCACATCGAGGACATTTCCGAAGGTTTCCTCGCGCTATTGGAAGCTCCGAAGGATCGGGTTCACAACCAGGCATTTAACGTAGGTCGGACCGAAGAGAACTATCAGATGCGCGATTTGGCCAATATCGTCATGGAAACCGTACCTGGCAGCCAAGTAACGTTTGCAGATGGGGCGGGACCGGACAAGAGGTGCTACCGCGTAAACTGCGACAAAATCCATAATACGATCCCTGCCTTTAAGCCACGCTGGACGGCGCGCAAAGGTGCCCGCCAACTTTACGAGGCCTACAAGACTTTCGGTCTTACTCTCGCTGATTTTGAGGGGCCGAGATACATGAGAATCAAACACGTAGCGAGCCTGCAATCACAAGGCAAGCTCGATTCGAATCTGCGGTGGGTCCCGGCTCCAGTCGAGGCTTCCGCACCATAGAGGTATTTCGGTGAACGAATCTCGAACGACCTGTCGTATCTGCGATTCTCGTGAAATACGGTCCGTGCTTTCTCTGGGAACAACTCCCCTAGCCGACGGGCTGCGCCGGAAGGAGCAACTGTCGCAGAACGAGCCGATATTTCCACTGAACGTAGCCTTCTGCCCACGGTGCAGCTTGCTTCAATTGCTGGAAACGGTGCCGCCCGAAGTTCTCTTCTGTCAGGACTATCCTTACTATTCATCTTTCTCGCCCGCGCTATTGCAGCATTCTCGCGCAAACGCTCTTGACCTCATCGATTCGCGGCGCCTGAATGCTGGGAGCTTGGTCGTTGAACTGGCCAGCAATGATGGTTATCTACTGAAGAACTTCGTGGAGCATGGAATTCCCGTTCTCGGCATCGATCCAGCCGAGGGCCCAGCACGTGCGGCGCAGAAAATCGGAGTCCCAACGCTATGCACCTTCTTCAGCAAGGATCTTGCCCACGAGTTGGCAGCGAATGGCAAGTCTGCTGATGTGGTCATAGGCAACAACGTTCTAGCGCATGTTGCCGATCTGCACGGCTTCGTCGAGGGAATTCGCACGCTGCTGAAGGACGACGGAGTTGCGGTCATCGAGATGCCTTACGTAAAAGATCTGGTTGACCATTGCGAATTCGACACCATTTACCACGAGCATCTCTGCTACTTCTCGCTCACCGCTCTGGATCATTTATTCCGCATGCATTCCTTGTTTCTCAATGACGTAAAACATCTTTCCATCCATGGCGGATCACTGCGCATCTACGTGGAAAAGACGGAGAACCCTTCGCCAGCGGTTCGCGACATGCTGAGAACGGAGGCAGTCGAAAAAGTCAACCGGATCGACTATTACCACGATTTCGCAGGAAGGGTGGAATGGATTCGAAAGGAGCTTCGCCGCCTACTCGGGTCCCTTCAACAGGAAGGCGCTCGGATCGCAGCATACGGTGCGGCCGCTAAAGGCAGCACGATGATCAACTACAGCGGCATCGGTCCAGACCTCCTCGACTTTGTGGTTGATCGCAACACCCACAAGCAAGGACTGTACATGCCCGGACAGAATATTCCCGTATTAGGGCCCGAGGTTCTGCTCGAGAGAATGCCAGGTTATGTGTTACTGCTCGCTTGGAACTTTGCTGACGAAATTCTTCAACAACAGCAAGAATATCGGCAACGCGGGGGACGCTTTATCATCCCAGTTCCGACTCCGCGGGTCGTTTAGCCCCAGAGATAAAGATGACAATCGCACAAGAAAATACGTGTAAGAGCTGCTTCTCAAAGAATGTAACCATCTTCCATCGCCTGGAAAATCTTCCAGTCAACAGCTGTCTGTTGTTTGACGATCAACGCGAGGCTAGAAACTACCCTCGCGGCGAACTCGAGCTCGGATTTTGCAGCGATTGTGGTTTCATTGGAAACCTCCGTTTTAGCTCACAGTTAGCCCGCTATACCGAGGGCTACGAGGAGCAGCAGTCGTTTTCGCCGCGTTTCAACGCATTCGCGAAGTCTCTCGCAACAAAACTCATCGATCGTCATGATCTTCATGGCAAAACGATTGTTGAGATCGGTTGCGGCAAAGGCGACTTTCTCGTGATGTTATGTGACCTTGGGAACAATCAAGGGGTGGGTATTGACCCGACTTACGTTCCGGGTCGTCACGACGAAGCGATTTTGAGAAACGTCTCCTTCATACGCGACTTCTATTCCGAAAAATACTCCAACTACACTGGCGACATGGTCTGCAGCCGCCATGCCCTCGAGCACATTCCGGATACCGGCGCATTCATGGAAACCGTGCGGACGGCCATTGGCAAAAAGACAAATACGCTGGTGTTTTTTGAATTGCCTGATGTGGAGCGCGTTCTCCACGAATGCGCGTTCTGGGATATTTATTATGAACACTGCTCATACTTCACTCTCGGTTCCCTGGCGCGCCTGTTCCGCCGAGTTGGGTTTGAAGTGACCGATCTGGCAAAGGGCTTCGACGGGCAATACCTATTGCTGGAAGCAAAGCCCGCGACGAACGGACATCGCTCAGCGCCTCTAAAAGAAGAAGACACCATAGAAGAACTTTCTAAAGCCGTTGCTAAGTTCCAAGCCAACTATAACGAGACTGTTGCACGGTGGAAGCGTAAGGTGCAGAGCATCCGCGAGATGGGTCAGCGCGGCGTCATTTGGGGCTCTAGTTCAAAGTGCGTCGCGTTCCTCAACACCATCGGCATCGAAAACGAAATTGAGTTCATAGTGGACATCAATCCCTACCGTCAAGGCAAGTACCTTCCGGGCAGCGGTAAGTTGATTGTCGCGCCAAAATTTCTTCAAGAGTACCGGCCGGATGTGGTCATCGCGATGAATCCGATTTACCTCGACGAGATCCGCAACGAATTGAACGGCCTGGGTCTCGCTCCCGAGCTCATGGCGGTCTAAGGACGGGCAGGGACGCTTTTGATACGTGGATTGAGTGACTGTATGGATTCCAAACAAGAAGTCGCGAGATTCGCAACAACGGCTCATCAAGCCGTTTGTGCGGCATGCGGCAGCAATGAACTCGAATGTTTCTTCACAATTCCACAAGTCCCACTAAACTGCGTTGTATTAAGGGCCACTCAAGAGGCCGCGCTGAATGCCCCGACCGGTAGAATAGAGCTCGTCTTTTGTACTGCATGTGGCGCGATCAGTAATGTCGCCTTTGATCCCAACCTGGTCGACTATGACCAGAGCTATGATAACTCGCTCCACTTCTCGCCGACCTTTCGAAAATATGCGGATCGCCTAGCGCACGATTTGATCGAGCGCTATAACTTGCGCGGCAAGAACATCATCGACCTTGGTTGCGGCAACGCTGAGTTTCTGGCACTTGTATGCGCCTTGGGGGACAACCGAGGCCTAGGTTTTGACCCCAGCTTTATTCAGGGCCGCGCGGACTTGAAAGCTGGTAAAGGAGTTAAAGTCATCCAGGATTACTACTCAGAGCGTTATGCAGAATATGCGGCGGACTTTGTCATCTGCCGTCACGTATTGGAGCACATTCCGAAACCAACTGAATTCCTAGGCAATGTGAAAGGGACACTCGGAGCGAGTTCAGAGGCGGCAGTTTTCTTCGAGTTGCCCAATGCCTCATTTGTCTTCCAAAAAAACAGTATCTGGGACGTCCTATACGAGCACTGCTTCTATTACAGCTCCGCTGCACTGGCGAAGTTGTTTTCGGCTTCCGGTTTTAATGTGTTGAATGTGTCAGAGACTTTCGATGGACAATACTTGTCTCTCGAAGGGCGCCTTCCATCTGGGGGAAACGGGCTGCGAGGGGATGCGGCCAGCGACCTCGATTTGATGCTGTCCCACATACGGCGGTTCGCAGACGTGTTTCGTTGTCAGCACGCGCACTGGGAAAAAACGCTAGATCGCTTTGTGGACCAGGGTAAACGGGTAGTGTTGTGGGGTGCCGGAGCGAAGGGGGCGATGTTCCTGAATACCGTGCGCAAGAGCTCTCTCGACTATGTTGTGGATGTTAATCCTCATAAATCCGGGCTGTACATTCCAGGCACCGGCCAAGAAGTGGTAAGCCCGGAGTTCCTGAGGCAGTATCGACCAGATGCGCTGCTGCTCACAAACCCGAATTATCGCGACGAGATCGGGCATCAGGTCGCGGCTCTGGGCATAGCTCCGGAATTGCTCTTAATTTGAGGAATCGCTTAGGCACGAACTGACAATTTTGCAAAAGGGAGATGTGAGATGAATACCGTTTACGTGGACAGCGATGTAAATGATGTTGGCCGCAGGCAGCGGCTTTATGCCGGACAGTTGTTCGTGATTTCGCCGCGGCCCGCCACCATTGCGCTATGCGAGTTTGCGAAAAGCATGATTCGGGAGGCCTTCGGCTCGGTGGACCCTCTCGCGGCTCAGTATGAGATGCCGGTCGAGCAGTACGTTGCTATAGTGAGCCCATTGAAGCCGAAGTTTATTCACCACCCGGAAACAAAGAAACTTCTGCGCACGCTGGTGGCAGATTGCGGCTGCGACTTGAATGAGACGTACGTGGATGTGCCGCGACTGCGTATGGTGACCAGCCATGGTTATCTGACCTCCGGAGTCGGCTATGCCCATCATCCTCACCGGGATACTTGGTATTCCGCGCCGATGGCGCAATTAAACTGGTGGCTGCCGATTTACGACATTGAGTCCGAGAGCTCGATGGCGTTTCACCCCGCATATTGGTCCAAAGGCGTGAAGAACGGATCGTCGGAGTTCAATTATTACAACTGGAACAGTGAAGGTCGAAAGAACGCGTCACAGCATATAAAAACCGACACCCGCAAGCAACCGAAGCCCCAGGAAGAGATTGAATTAGATCCGCAGATCCGGCTCATCGTTCCTCCTGGCGGTGTAATTCTGTTTTCGTCGGCCCAGATGCACTCCACTGTGCCGAATACCTCGGGTCGCGCGCGGTATAGCATTGATTTCCGAACCGTGAATCTAGCGGACTTGCGAGCTGGGCTTGCAGCGCCGAATGTTGATTCTTCTCCCGTGGGCACCTCGCTGCGAGACTTCGTTCGTGGTAGTGACGGCGCCCCTATGCCTGAGGAAGTCGTGCAAAAGTATGACAATGCGCCGGCTGCGGAAGGTGTCTTGGTCTACCGCCCGGCCGAGGACTAGCAGCCGTGGCAATACTGAAGCCCGACAATCAAAATCTTAGCCGATTTTCGGGAGGCCCGTCATGCACATGACATCTGATTCTCACGCACAAAGTGGCGGACACCTCGACGTCACAGTCATTCTGTGCACCTACAACCGATGCGGGGACTTGGCAAATGCTCTTGAGAATATCGCGGCTTCTCAGATGCCGACCTCAGTCACTTGGGAAGTCCTGGTAGTGGACAACAACTCCACTGACCAGACTCGCGACGTTGTCGAGGGTTTCAAATGCCGCTTCCCCGGCCGTTTTCGCTACATTTTTGAAGGAAGACCAGGTAAGTCTCACGCTCTAAACACGGCAATTGCTGAATCTCGCGGTGAGGTGCTCGCCTTCGTCGACGATGACGTAACCATGGACGCTACGTGGTTGCAGAATCTCACGGCAGAATTGCACGAAGGCAAATGGGCTGGAACTGGAGGGCGAATCCTCCCGCCCGAGGGATTCACACCGCCTCGCTGGCTTCCAATGAGCGAGTTCGCGATTCTTTGTGCTCACTTCGATTTGGGTGATCAGCCATCCGAACTCAACCGCGCACCATACGGCGGCAACATGGCGTTTCGAAAGGATGTCTTCGAAAAACATGGTGGTTTTCGCCTCGATCTTGGGCCTAGACCGAATTCTCAGATTCGCAATGAGGACACCGAATTCGGTCGCCGGCTCCTGGCAGCAGGTGAGCGGTTAAGGTATGAACCATCGGCTGTCGTTCATCACCCTGTACCAAATAGTCGAGTCACCCAGAGTTATTTCTTTTCATGCTGGTTGGACTACGGACGCGCGATGATCCGGGAGTACGGCGAACGACCGGACCTGTATGGAATTCCCAGGGACTATCTGAGCATGCTGCGCTGCGCAATGGAAATAACAGTCCTGACTCTGCGATCGATGATTGCTCTTCATCCGCAAGAGAGATTCAGCCACAAATGCCAGGTCCGGCGCTGGGCCGGGCAGATGGCGGAACTTTACAGTCGCTCGATCAGTCGCAAGAGAACTAAAGCAGCCGATGCGCAGGAAGCAAGGTCGAAAATAGCATCGTAAGCGAGCGGGAGTTCGATAGGCTCCGACAAAATCCATAGCAAACGAAGTTCGGAACAGCCGTAATAAATAATCCGTGCCGCCATTAACCCAGCTGATTAAGAACCTACTGACGAGAGTATTACCGCTTGCGATGTACCATCGATTGCGCAATCGCCATACCCTCACAGTAGTAACATTCCATCGAGTTCTCAGCCGCAACGACCTGCGCTGGACCGGGGCGCTGGCAGAGTGGACTGTGTCAGACAAGGTTTTCGAAGAGTGCCTCCTATTTTTCCGGCGACACTACAACCTGATCGGCTTGCAAGATCTCTTGGCATGCTTGGGGGGAGGTGGGCGGTTACCCCCGCGTAGCCTGCTCGTGACTTTTGATGACGGTTACGCGGACAATGAAGAGTATGCCCTGCCACTACTATTGAAGCACGGTGTCTCGGCGGTCCTCTTCCTCACATCTGCTTTCGTCAACCGCCGCTCGCGACCCTGGACAGAGGATTTGCTGTCGGCCTATGAACGGGGCCTCGTATCGCCTGAGGAAGTAGCCAAACTCCATCAATCACTCTTCGGGCCTCAGGGAGATGCATCACGCGATGCGAGTGTGATGCTTATGGACATCTGTGCGCAATGGACGGCCCTCGCCGATATCGACGCGGAAAGGCTATGCAAAGCCACGCTTCGCAATCCTCTGGAGCGCACGATGTCGCCGGCACAAATGCTCACATCCGAACAGGTTAAGCGCATTCATGCGGCGGGAATCGCGATTGGGGCGCACGGCCGAACGCACAGTTCCATGGCGCGGAGCAGCGATTTGGGTACAGAACTCCACCAACCGCCCTGTGCAATATCGAATTTGCTCGGGCTACAGTCATCGGACGCCATCAACGCATTGGCGTTTCCGTACGGCGAGCATTCGCAGCGAGTGGTGAAAGCAGCCCTTGATGCGGGATATAGGTTGCTCTTTACCTTTTCGTCACGGCTTAATCCGCTGCGACATGGGCGGCTAGTTTCCTGCGTGTTGGATCGGGTCAATGTCTCTGGGCCAAAACTTGCGCCCGACGGCTCGACAACTCCGAAGCGTCTCGCGAGGTACTTTTTTTTCCTGCCTCGGAGCCGAACGGTTGCATGTGAGCAAGAGGCTTTGACATAGCGACGACGCGTCGCGCCCAAGATCTTTCAGGTTGTTCTAGATAAATGCTCGACAGCGGACGAGTGAAACGCTTAATCGTACTGAGGGAGATGAGCCGCGGCGTTTGCTTTTTCGAATTGTCCGCCCAGGTTGGTGCCACGTCCAGTTCGCTCATGTACGATGACGGAGCTGAGTACCGGTCAGGCCTAAACGCGAGCGAAGTGGCCTGGTCACACTGAGCAAGAAATACCACGTGCGCCGAAGTATCTTCCGGCTACTTCGCCGCACGACAAAACGTTGGCTGGTCCATTCATCGTCAATCGTATCCGAAACTTTGGTGCCAAATGCTACCCGACCGGTCTTTAAATTTACATTCCAGCCGGGGTCTGATTGCATGAAACGGGCTGTCAATTGACAGGTATAGATGTGCATGTCGTCGATTATCAGAGTTCCCCCGGTCTTGAGGAGCTTGGTCGCATAGTAAAAATCTACGAAAATGGACGGAAAACCGTGACATCCATCAATCAGGATGAGATCGAACTCGGAGCGAGGGAGTTGGTGGATTACATCGGATGATTTGGCAATAACGAATTTAACGTTCCTGACATCGATGTTTGCAGACCTGCAATATTCTTGGATTCGATCAGCTTGTCCCTTGTCGGGCGTCACGCAAGTATGTTGACAACCATTAACCGCGAAAATGATCGTGCTTAGGCCGGCCCCGGTCTCCAGAGTCTTTAAACCCGGTTTCAATCGATTGTCTAACTCAAAGCAGGTCGTGTTATCAATTCGCCAGTCTGAAATAAGCTGGCCCTTATCTTGATGAAGCTTTGGCGGGTTCAAAACTAATGTTTTTAAATCGAACCGGGGTAGCGAGGGAATGGTTTCCAAGCCAACATTTCTCCTTTGGGGGCGCTCGTACTTTCTAAAGCACCTGAAAACGCCACACGCCCATGGCAGGACTCATCCTAAATCGTCACCAGCCTGCGGCCGTGCCTTTTTCAAGCCCTCTGCCGCATATGTATTTCTCTTCAGGAAGATTTGAAGACAGCATTGGACCTGCCGTCGCTGCACTTCGCAATCCAGATGCTTGCGCCTCCGCTCTTTAAGCATAATGGCAGATGTTCAGCCAACTCATTTCTATGAAACCTCTCAAAATAATGATAGAAGAATTGGATTCGGAAGACGCTGTTGTATTGTAGGAATGCCCGCAAAATGTAAGCCTCGTTCCAGGCCCAACCCTTGTATACCCACTCCCGAGGGTATTCGAACGGGTACATTACATCGTGAAAATGTATGTATACTCCGTCCTTCAGTCGAGGCAGGACTTCAAAGAAGATCTGATTGACATCGCTGGCGGTTTTGGCCACATGACTGGAGTCAACGATGAGCATATCTCCCTCGGCCAATTCATCAAACAGGCTAAGGTTGACCTCCTGGAGATTCTCTCGTTTGATCTCGATTCTGCTTTTATCCTCCTCTGTGAGCAATGACAGCAACCGTTCAGGAAAAGGCTCGATAAAGGTAAATGAGATCGCATCGTTGAAAAACAGGTGATTCGTATCGAGCATTAAGCCTGAACTAAAGCCCGATCCAACTTCGATAATCCTCTTCGGCTTTATTTCTCGAAGCATACAATACAGAATGATGGCGTCCGCATATGGATAGAACTCATTTTCAAAGTAATAACGTAGCCCCTCCTTTTTTTCAGGCCCAAACGGCTGCTCGTTGTAGTGGATCTTGAATTTTTGGAACAGCGCCAGTTGACGATCCTCATTTAAGTCGACAGTTGGAATCGTTCTTGGCGCCGAGTCGAAAATCTGGGCTTCTTTTCGCTTTATTTCGGATACGCTTGGTATTGGGGAATGAAAGTGACCTGGCGGGAAACCGAGCTGCGATCGCAATTGATCTCTCTCGCGAAAGAGCTGCTTCAAATACGGCAGATTCTTAACAACCTTCTTTGCAGGCTGCCACATTATCTTTTATCGCTCGATTCGCTCTGGTCCAACTCTGTCCAAACCCTACCCTGACCGCCCTCTCGCGTCAACCCGCAAGTAACGCTAGATGGGAGGCGGTTTAGGTTTTCTTCAGGCTACGAGCAAGCGGTCGACCAGAAGAGTGTCTCGTGACTGGGAAGGCTAACCCTGCCGAGAAGCGTGCGGTTCGCCGGAGGTAGAAGTCAGCATAATAATGGGAAAATCTTTGCCATAAAAAGCTGCCTAACAGTCACCAAACCAGGCCTCACCACGGCAACTCCGGACTGCAACCCTAATGAATTCAACAAGTTTACGAGGCCCAAGGCTATTCTCCTGGCCCTTCGATTGCTGATCAATAAGCGTACTGGTGAGTTCAAGACCAAGAAGGAATGCACCTCTACGTGGTACGCTTGGAATCAAGTCGCATGGGCTGGGCTGAGATCCCAACCGTCGTGCTGGACGAACCCAGAGGAGTCCGAGATCTAAAATGACCCAGGGAGAAGTATGCGCCGATCCAACGGAGCGAACGCAGGATAAGTCGACGGCAGTCCCCGGCCCGGATTCTCGTCAATCGGAGAGCCTTCCGGTCCTTCGAATCGAGGCTTCCCGTGGATGGGTGTCCCTAGGATTACGCGAACTGTGGGGCTACCGCGAACTCATCTACTTTTTCATTTGGCGCGATATCAAAGTCCGTTACAAACAAACCCTTCTTGGAGGACTCTGGGCGATCCTTCAACCGTTCTTCACCATGCTGATCTTCAGCGTTTTCTTCGGACGCTTGGCAAAAATTCCTTCCGAAGGGGTTCCCTATCCCCTATTCGCCTTCGCGGCCCTTGTCCCTTGGCAGTTTTTCGCCAATGGACTCAGCCAGAGTTCGACAAGTCTCGTAGCAAGCTCGAATCTGGTTGCAAAAGTCTATTTCCCCCGTTTGGCCTTGCCAACCTCGAAGGTTTTATCGGGCGTTGTCGACTTTCTGCTGGCGTTTGCCATGCTTATCGCACTGATGGTGTATTATGGCGTCAAGCCTACATACCACGTATTCTGGCTGCCCCTTTTTTTTCTGCTGGCGCTCACCACGGCTTTGGGAGTTTCCATATGGTTTTCGGCACTGCACGTCCAGTTTCGGGACGTCCAGCACGCCATTCCCTTCGTAGTTCAAGCCTGGCTTTTTGCCACTCCTGTTGCCTACCCCAGCAGCCTGCTTTCAGAGCCTTGGCGTACGCTCTATGGCATTAATCCTATGGTGGGTGTCGTGGAAGGATTTCGCTGGGCTCTTCTTGGGACTACCACAGCTCCCGGGCCGATCATTGCCGTTTCTTCTATCGTGTCCATCGCCCTGCTGGTTAGCGGTACCTTTTATTTTCGACGCCTCGAGAAAGTCTTTGCAGATATTGTCTAGGACGATTAATGAGCCAGCCAGCTATCCGCGTAGTTGATCTCAGTAAGGAATATCACATCGGTCTAAAGCGGCCGAGTGATAGAACAATACGTGAGGCTATTGTAGACGCCGTTAAAGGCCCGTTCCGTCGAACCGCCAAACTGCTGCGCGGAGATCCGACCGGGGCAGCCGAGCGCGGTGCTATCCACGTGGCCCTAAGAGACGTGTCATTTGAGATTCCGCACGGGGATGTACTTGGTGTCATTGGGCAAAACGGCGCGGGCAAGAGCACGCTCCTGAAAATTCTTTCACGAATCACCGAACCAAGCCGAGGTTTCGCCCAAATCCGTGGCCGGGTTGGATCGCTTTTGGAGGTAGGCACCGGCTTTCACCCTGAGTTGACTGGTCGCGAGAATATCTACTTGAACGGCGCCATTTTGGGAATGCACAAGACTGAAATTGAGCGCAAGTTCGACGAGATCGTGGCCTTTGCGGAGATCGATAAATTCCTGGAAACTCCCGTTAAGCACTATTCCAGCGGTATGTACATGCGTCTCGCATTCTCGGTTGCCGCGCATTTGGAACCAGAGATTCTCCTCGTAGACGAGGTTCTGTCTGTCGGTGACGTGGCTTTTCAGAAGAAGTGTTTAGGCAAGATGAACCAGGTTCACCAGTCAGGTCGGACGGTTTTGTTTGTTTCCCACAACATGGCGACTATTGAGAACCTGTGTACGACGACAATCGTCCTGAACGAAGGCCAAATCGCGTTCATGGGATCCTCAAAGGAAGCAGTGCAATTCTATTTGGAAGGCATTGTCGATCGCGGGCCGCTCGTAGAAGGCGTCCCAACCGCTAACCGGTGGGCAAACCCAGAACATCGGAAACATCGAAGTACAGAAGACGTGGTCTCGTACACTCGAATCGAATTCAAGAATCTGCAAGGGAAAACAATTCCCTATGTTCTCCCTGGCGAGCCTCTCGTGATCCGGCTGCACTATTCTGCTCGCAAGGCCATCAGACGACCTATTTTTGGCGTCGGGATCTCAACGGAGAACGGCACCCTGGTGTCCTATGTAAGTACTTGGCTATGCTCGGTCGAGATCCCCGTCTTGCAATGCGGTGATGGGTTCATTGATCTGTGCCTCGACTATGTAGATCTCATGCCCGGGCGTTACTTTCTATCCGTCATGCTTGGCGGAATGGGGCCTGTCTTTTATGACAGCATCGATCGTTATGGCGTCCTCACCGTCGAAGAGTCAGATTTTTATCGGTCGGGACGAATGCTGACTCGAAACCGCTCAATCATGCTGTTGCCTTGCCATTGGGAACCTTTCGGATCAGCTAAGGAGAACGGCGAACCCGCGCAGAATCTTCAGAACGCCGAAGGAGAAGATCTTGTTCACCTCTAGCGCTGTATCTAAGGGTGAGAACGTTATTCCGGATAGCGCGCTATAAGGAACATTATCGATGAATTCTGCCACACCCGGTGCTCGTGACACGGTCAAGTCGATTCTAAAAACAGTCGGCCTGCTGCCAATCGCGCAACGCATTGCGGACCTGTTCAGACCCCCTTCGCTCTACAGCGGCTATGAGCGGCGGTTCCAGCAACTCAAGCGGCGATCTGCGCACGTGCTCGGAGAGCGTCTGAACAATCACCAATCGAGGCAGAAGGTCGCACTGGTTTGCGACCCGTCTTTTCCCGAAGTACAAATCGAGCTAGGTCTGATCAAAGCCTTACAGCTCGCCAACTTTGTGCCTGTGGTCCTTATAACGACCCCAGGGCGTGAAGGGAAATTGCTCGCGGAGTATTACAAGCTGGCGGGAGTTGATGACATTTGCCATTGGCCCGATTTTGCAGGAGAAACCGACACCGCGGCCGCGGAGGCCATCGTCAGCCAGTGTAAATCTCTGCGGGACCTTATCGAATTCGAGCACGCCGGCGTTCGCGTAGGAAGGATCGCCGTATCAACCGCGCTTCGAATCACATACCTGGGCTCTCTGGACTTTCAGCTGCCAGAGCATAGAAAACTGCTCGTGGATCAAGTTGCTCAGAGCATGGTCGCCGCAGGAGCAGCTCAAAAGATCCTTCACCGCTTTCGGCCGGACCTCACGTTGTTCGTGGATACCGTCTATTCGCCGCACGGAGAATTATTTGATTCCTGTGTGCAAGGCAATATCGAGACGGTTCAGTGGCAACAGGCCCACAGAAGCAATCTATTGCGTTTCAAGCGCTACTCCCTATCTAACACCGGAGAACACCCTGGAGCTTTATCAGAGGAATCGTGGCGGCTCGTTCGCGATATGGAATGGACAGAGAACCATTCCAAGCAGCTTGATCGAGAATTGTATAGCAGCTATGCATCCGGTGATTGGTACAGCGTAGTGGGTAACCAGTTTGAGAAATCCATGGTCGACTCTGCTCGACTACGCGAGCAGCTCAACCTCGATCCGAGCAAGAAAACCGCAGTCATATTTCCACACATACTGTGGGATGCAACGTTCTTCTGGGGCAAATGTCTATTCGCGGATTATGAGGAGTGGTTCGTAGAAACTGTGCGAGCGGCGTGCGCTAATGACCGTGTGAACTGGGTGATTAAAATTCACCCTGCCAACCGGAGAGTCCGAGAGGGCAGGAGCTTGCAATGCGAGTCCGCCGAAGTCGAGTCTTTGCGTAAATACATCGGAAAACTTCCGCCCCACATTGTCATGATTCCACCCGAGAGCGAGATAAGCACTTACTCGGTATTTCCGATCATGGACTATGGCATCACGGTGTGCGGTACGGTGGGGATGGAAGCGGCGAGATTGGGAATTGCCGTTCTCACCGGAGGAAGCAGTCTGTACGACAACAAGGGCTTTACTGTGGATTCCAATACTCGTGAAGAGTACCTCCAAAAGCTGCTCAATATTGAGTGCATTCAGCCGCTTTCCTCCGCCCAGCGGGAACTAGCTGAACGATTCGCCTACGCTTCCTTCATAATGCGTCCATGGCAGGCGAAGTCCGTCACGCTTCGCTATATTCCTAATACACAAAAATTCATGTACCAAGGTCAGGTAAATATCAAGTCTCGAGAAGAGTGGTATACGGCTGACGACCTCAAAGCCTTGGCAGAATGGATTGCAGATCCGAACAAACTAGATGAATATTTGGCGCAGGGAATGTCGAGGCCAGTCGGCACCACTGCTTGAACCACAATAGTTTAGCCGTTTACCTAGTCTGTCTACGGTCGGTGACCGGAGCGTACTCATCTGAAGCTGCTCAAGGTGGATTTGTCGCTGTTCGTGATCAAGGGGGAAATGTCGTGAGCGCACCAGTCTCTAGACCCAATTCAGGCGTCGTGATTCGTCATTCCAAGCCCCTGGACATTCGTTTGCATAAACGCGACTGGCTCAACATCGAATACCTTCGATCAAGGCAACAGGAAACACTCTCCTTTTGTCAGTCTGTGATAAGCAACCAACACCGTATCTCGGTCGACTCGTGTTACATATGCGGCCGTCACCGAGAAGAAGAACCATTCGCGACAACCTATGGAATTCCATACTTCCGCTGCTCTGAATGCGGACATGTTTACGCTGGCCTGGCTCTGCCGCCCGAGGAAATAGCGAAACATTACGTTCAACACTATTTCGCTGGTGGCGTGTATGTAGACGAGGGCCAGTTGGATCGTCGCAAGTACATGGTTTATGAGCCTAAAGTGCGTTTTGTGATGGATTTCTTGCGAGGTTCGCGAAGAAAGTGGCTTGATGTTGGAGCAGGTAACGGCTCGATTGTAGCCTGTGCTGCGGAGTTCGGTTTTGATGCGGCGGGGCTGGAACCGGGAATTCCAGCTGTGGAATTCGCACAACGCAAACTTGGTGTGAAACTTCATCCCCACACTATCGAAGAGGAGCTGCAGCGAAGCGGACCAGGGAGCTATGACGTGGTTTCGTTTTTGATGGTGTTGGAACATGTCTTAAATCCCGTCGAGCAGGTATCCATAGCCGCCCAACTGCTTTCATCAGGAGGGTTGTTGGTGGTTGAAGTTCCTACCGCTGGTAGCTTGAGCGCGACGCTGGACGCCTTGTTCCCGGCTCAAGGACTGCGGCAACTTATGGGAACTCACATCATGCTATATAGCGTGCAGAGTGCAACCCGGTTGGTGGAAGACCGCGGTTGCAAAACGGAAGGCATGTGGTTCATGGGTCAAGACATATTCAACTTGTTCATTCATCTTGCCCTCCATGACCCGAAGTTTTTGAAGACGCCGATGGCAGACTTTCTTTTGGATAACAACGATGCCTTGCAAGAGGTCGTGGATCGCCGTGAGGTCTGTGACGAGGTGATCATTGTGGCGCGCAAAGGACCGTAGGTTCAAGCGGTAGCCTTCTTCCCGGCCCACTAATAGCTACGGTCCTCCAGTCATCATCAGCAAAGAACATGCTGCGAAAGCATACAATCCGTATCGATTCCAGGAACATCGGTTCGGGTGAGCCCGTGTTTATCGTCGCCGAGGCTGGTGTCAACCACAATGGTGACCTTCGGAGAGCCGAGGAAATGGTGGATACCGCAGCAGAAGCGGGTGCGGACGCGGTAAAGTTCCAGACATTTCGTGCCGATGAAGTGGTGAGCTCAGCGGCGCCTAAGGCGCAGTATCAGGTTGAGAACACAGGGGAGGAAGGATCGCAGCTCGAGATGCTCAAACGCCTCGAGCTCTCTCCGGATGCTCATCGTAAGCTGATCGAACGGTGCCATGCGAGAGGCATCATGTTTCTCTCGACCCCGTTCGATTTCCCAAGTGCGGATCTGCTGGAAACACTCTCCGTCCCCGCTTACAAGGTTCCTTCGGGCGAAATCACGAACTGGCCGTTTCTCGAGCACATCGCCTCAAAAGGGAAGCCGGTCATCCTGTCGACCGGAATGTCAAATCTCAATGAGGTTGAGCAGGCCGTGAAGGTGTTGCGGGCGGCTGGATGCTCTGAGCTGCTGATTCTGCACGCTACTTCAAGCTATCCTGCCACCGCCGCGAGTGCCAACCTACGCGCTATGCAGACGCTGTCGGATTCGTTTCATACACCAGTTGGACTTTCCGATCATACGACGGGCATCGAGGTGGCCCTCGCAGCCACAGCCTTGGGAGCCTGCGTTCTGGAAAAGCATTTCACGCTTGACCGCTCACTCGTCGGCCCTGACCATAAGGCCTCACTCGAACCCGCGGAACTGCGTTCATTGGTTCGTGGCATTCGTGCCGTTGAATCGGCCCTTGGCGACGGTCGGAAGCAGCCGACGCCATCCGAAGAGGACGTGAGACGAGTCGCGCGACGTAGCATTGTGGCTCGAAGCACAATTCCAAGCGGTACTCCCCTCGCCCCGGACTTGCTCGCCTACAAGCGGCCGGGGACAGGAATTCCTCCATCCAGGCTCGGAGACGTGATTGGCCGCAGGACCACTCGCACAATTCCAGCTGACACGCTGATTCAATTCGAGGATCTCGAATGACGCGACGCATCGGGGTCGTCACAGTCGCGCGGTCTGACTATGGCATTTATTATCCTCTGCTTCGGGCGATCCGAGACGATGTCGAATGCCAGCTTTGCCTGATCGCGGCAGGAGCCCACCTTTCGCCTGTTTTTGGCAACACGCTCTCGGAGATCGAGGGGGATGGTTTCGAAATTCAGGCTCGCGTGGCCATGTTGCTTTCTGGCGACTCACCCGAAGGAACTGCAATGTCCATGGGTCTCGGGGTCATCAACTTTGCCAACGCTTATCGCGAGAGTCAGCCGGACCTATTGGTGCTGCTCGGGGATCGGTTCGAAATGCTAGCCGCCGCAATCGCCGCAGTGCCCTTACGAATTCCTATCGCACACCTCCATGGCGGCGAGCTTACCCAAGGTGCGATGGACGATTCAATCCGCCACGCGATCTCGAAGCTGAGTCATTTGCATTTTGCAGCAGCGGCTGTCTACGGTCGCAGGCTGGAGCAAATGGGCGAAGAGCCCAAGCGAATATTTGTGACCGGCTCTCCCGTTGTTGATGCAATCCTGGCGGAGCCGGCCATCCCAAAGGATGAACTGGAAAAAGAACTTGGCGCGCGGCTTGGAAACGCTCTGCTTGTTACCTATCATCCGGTCACACTCGAGCATGAGCGAACTGAGGAGCGTCTCTCAACTCTGCTGGCCGTTCTGTCACGCTTCGAAAATGAGGTCCTCTTTACGTATCCGAATGCTGATATGGGGAATGCTGTCATCATTGACCATCTGCAGCGTTTCGCGGCCAGTCGGCCGCGCACTCATGTCTTTGTTAACTTGGGTCGCAGGAAGTACCACAGCCTTCAGCGATATGTCGGGGCCATGGTGGGGAACTCCAGCAGCGGAATTATAGAAGCCTCCATTTTCAAGCTCCCGGTTGTCAATATCGGAGATCGGCAAATGGGCCGGCTGCGCACGCCGAACATCATCGACGTTCCGGATGAGGCGCCTGCAATAGAACGAGCAATTCAGACCGCGCTTTCACCTCAGTTTAGGGAAAGCCTTTCTCAAATGGAACACCCATATGGGAAGGGTGATGCCAGCAAGCAGATCCTGCAAACGTTGAAGACGGTTCCACTAGATGGATCGTTGCTGAAAAAACGATTTCACGATCTGATTCATGCAGTGGAGGCCAGCGCGGGCGGTTCCTCTCGCGCTGGAGATGCAAGGTAACATCACGACCGATGGCCACAAAGCGTATTGCGATTCTTGGAGCAGCAGGGCAGGCACGAGAGGTCGAATGGCTGATTCGGGAGATTAACCGACACCAGCCCACCTATGAATTCCTTGGTTACATCGTGGGCGATCTCACAAGACTGGGCGAACGCGATAGTTCGCGAGGTTTGCTAGGTGACGAGTCTTGGCTCGAATCGAACCGTGACGGAGTGGATTGTCTTGCGATTGGGATCGCCGAGCCGGCTCTGCGATTGAAACTAGCAGCTGCTTTGACGAGCCGTTTTCCAGACATTGAATGGCCCGCGTTGATCCACCCGCGCGCCGTATTTGACGCCGCTACTTGTGAATGTGGTCCAGGCGTTCTCTTATGCGCCGGCGTCACTTGCACCGTGAACATTAAGTTTGGAGCTTTTTCCTTGGTCAACTTTGGATGCACTATCGGACACGAAGCCCAACTCGGAAAAGGATGTGTCGTAAATCCCGGGGCTAACATTTCGGGAGGCACAATCTTTGGAGACGGCGTGTTAGTAGGATCTGGCGCGCAAGTGCTTCAATATCTTCGCATCGGGTCAGGAGCAAAAATAGGTGCGGGAGCTGTAGTCGTCGGCGACGTCGCGCCGAATTCGACGGTGGTGGGAATTCCGGCGAGACCGCTGAAAAAGGCAGAAGCGGTTGACTAAGCAACTCTCAAAAATCGAGGCCCAACTCAATGTCTAAGATTGAAGCCTATCTCATAAAACTAGAGACCACAATCCGCGAAGCAATTGCCTGCATTGACCGCAATGGGAAGGGCATAGTCCTCGTCGTGGATGGGGAGCAGCGGCTTCTCGGAACGATCAGCGATGGCGACATTCGGCGGGCGATTCTGAAGGGTATAAATCTGGACCTTCCGATCCAGACTCTGCTCGAAGAACGCAAGAGCGCAGCAGGCCATGCTCCTGTGATTGCGCCGCTGGGGACCTCTGATGCCGATTTATTGCACTTGATGAACGAGATGGCAATCAGGCAGATTCCTGTCCTCGATCAGGACGGCCGTGTAATGGACATGGCATTTCTGAGCGACCTCGTCCGTGAGCATGAACTGCCGTTGACCGCGGTGGTCATGGCGGGTGGCTCCGGCACGCGCCTGCGTCCCCTTACGGAGAATACGCCTAAGCCGATGCTTCTCGTCGGCGACCGTCCAATGTTGGAAAGGACGATCGAGCAGCTCAAGAAAGCCGGCATCCGTCGTGTAGATCTGACGACGCACTATAAGCCGGAAGCCATATTGAAGCACTTTGGTAACGGAGACGAATTCGGTGTCGCGATCAATTACGTTCACGAGGACCAGCCGCTCGGCACCGCGGGTGCCCTGGGTCTTCTCAGCGACAGCCAAGAGCCACTCCTCGTAATCAACGGAGACATCCTGACACACGTGGATTTCCGAGCAATGCTCAAGTACCATCGTGAGCATAAAGCTTCTCTCACGGTGGGCGTTTGCCGCTACGATCTTCAGGTTCCATACGGTGTAATCGAATGCCGTGGGCCAGACATCTTAGCGGTCTCTGAGAAACCCATGATGCCGTTTTTGGTAAACGCGGGGATTTATCTTCTTGAGCCGCAAGTGCGCGAATACATTCCGGCTGGAAAGAGATTTGACATGCCTGACCTCATCCAGAGCTTGATTCGCGCGGATCGCAAGGTCGTCAGTTTTCCGATCGTCGAATACTGGCTGGACATCGGCAGGCCCGGCGATTATGCAAGGGCGCAAGAAGACGTACGGAGCGGAAGAATCTCCCAATGATGAAAAACTCCAGCGACAGCTGGAGCAGACGCAATCCAGGATTCAATAGTTCGGAGAACAGGAATTAGATAATGGAAAAAAAGCTGAGCGTTGAGCTCCCATCCAAAGAAGGCTTTACACCTCTCAGTGTCCCTGAAATACGTGGCAATGAATGGAAGTATGTCAAAGAATGTCTCGATACTGGATGGGTCTCTTCCGTTGGTTCTTTCGTCGATCGATTCGAGCAGGACGTTGCCAAGTTTGTTGGAGCACGCTTCGGTGTCGCCGCGGTCAATGGCACCGCGGCTCTGCACACTGCTTTGCTCGTGGCGGGAGTGCAACCGGGCGATGAGGTGCTTGTCTCGACCCTAACATTTATCGCTCCGGCAAACGCCATCCGCTACGCTGGGGCGTGGCCGGTATTTATCGACGCGGAGCCTGATTATTGGCAGATGGATCCTGACAAAGTTTTGGAATTTCTCGAGAAGCGATGTGAGTGGCGCCGGGGAAACCTCTATAACAAAGCGACGGGCCGCCGTGTGAAGGCAATCATGCCCGTTGATATTCTGGGACACCCCGTTGATATGGATCGAATTCTCGAAGCAGCTCGCAAATTTAATCTGGTCATAGTCGAGGACGCAACCGAAAGCCTCGGAGCAAAGTATCGCGAGACCATGGTTGGCAAGCTGGGTGATATCGCGTGCTTCAGCTTCAACGGAAACAAGATCATAACAACTGGCGGTGGTGGGATGGTCGTCACCGACAATGAGGAATGGGCCCGTAAAGCGAAATACCTCACCACACAGGCGAAGGATGACCCGTTGGAATACGTTCACAACGAAATCGGCTACAACTACCGCCTGACGAATTTGCTCGCGGCCGTAGGCTGCGCTCAAATGGAGCAGCTCCCATCCTACATTGCCGCGAAGCGCCGGGTCGCTAGCGTATATTCGAAGGCCCTCGAAGCGGTACCAGGGATCACGCCGATGCGCGAGGCGCCCTGGGCTTACTCCACGTTTTGGCTCTACACAATTCTAGTTGATCGTTCAGCGTTTGGGATTGACAGCCGAGCGCTGCTCCGGCGGCTCGAGCAAGAAAAGATTCAAACGCGTCCACTCTGGCAACCAATCCACCGCAGTAAAGCTTTCGCCGACTGCGGAGTGTTCGAATGTCCCGTTGCGGAACGACTTAACCGCGATGCTCTGAGCCTGCCGTGTTCGGTGGGGATCACGGAAGAAGACCTCCATAGCGTCCTTGGCGTTTTGACCTCCTCTCTTGCATCGCGTTAAAGTTGGCGGCCTGTCGACTGATCTGGGGCTTCGCGTGGTCTAAATCGCCCCAGAAACCCTTCTAGTTTGCCGCATCTATTCTTCTAACTCGATGCTGTTACCGGTCGAAAACGGTGCGTTTCGGTCATGGAAAGGGTACCTGGGGAGCCCACGATGTTCGACACACCGAGTTCGTCGGCAAGCGCCCACCTTGGTCTGTTCCGGATCGTCCTTAGTCAGGATCGCGCGGTCTCAATGTCATTGACAGCGGCCGAAGCACCCGCTCCATGCACGTGGCTTTCGGGTGCATGCCGTCATAGAAATCATTCGAATTGCACCCAACCTTTGCGGGGTCGTACGAGCCTATGATCTCAACACCAGCACTTTTCGCCAGGGCCCTGAACTGAGTTTCGGTGTCTAGGTAGACCCTGTCTTCGGAAGCGAAGCGCTGAAAGAGTTGAGGGTAATAGGGTGACAGAATCAACACAACCCTGATCTTCGACTGGCGATAGTGCACGAGAAATGCTTCAAAGGTGCGGTAGAGATCTGGCGAGAATCTGTAGGTACGCATCGAAAAGCCCATTATCCCATCTAGGCCCATTTCAATTTGACGCTGGCTCTGACTCGCATAGACGGTGCCGTACACGCGACTTCCGTCCCTCCGGATCTTGGCCTCCAATCCTGGTGTGTCATCCTCTGCGCCGTAGGTGACGCGGTTGACAGCCAAATAGATTCTGTTGGCGACACTTGGGAGCAGTCCGGTTTCGTCTTCCGAAGAACTGTACGCTGGCGCGCGATATTCAGTCAGGCCTTCACCTGTCTGGATAGATAGCAGCGCATCGTGATATTCCCCCCGGAGTGCTTTCCAGTGATCTTCGCCGGACTCTGAATTGAAGAGCCATGGATCGGCGCCAACCAGCATCACGGAAGGCCGAAATTTCCTTGTGGCCAAGTCGGCTATTGCGACCAAGTCCTCAAGGGATGCACCGCTGACAGCCAGATTCAAAACGTTGTCATGAAGAGTGTCGTCACCGATCTGCATGACCCTCGACGAGCCAACGACGATGACGTCGGGCTCCAAGTCCTCAACTTGAATACGGTCCCTGACAAATATTCTCTCTTCCATCGTGCTTGGTACGCGAACAGCCCTGTGCAGAGTCAGCGTCCTGGCGAGCACCATTTCACCGCCATGGTTTAAATTCGGATCAAAGGCCCTCGCCGAGACCAGGCCAACTGACAGCAACAACGCACTGCCGATCGCACTGAAGCGAAAAATCGCCGCTCGCGAGAACCGCTTGCGCTGTCGGAAGGGCTGCTCAACGAATCGCCACGAAAGAAAAGCCAGAAGGAAGGCTATCACGCAGAGAATACTTCTGAGGAGCGCGCTCGGCTGACTCACCGTGTGGCGCGCAAACGCGAGCATGGGTTGATGCCACAAGTAGGCGCTGTAGCTAATTAACCCGATACCGACCGGGATCCGGCCTCCGAGAAGAGTTCCCGTCCATGTGTTCGCGGTTCCAACGAGGATGATTAGGGCGGCGCCCACGGTCGGGAGGAGTGCGTAAACACTCGGGAACGGCGTGTCGCCATTGAAGGCGAACACCGAAATCAAGATGAGGAGAAGACCTACGAAACTCAAAGACTGTCCGGCCTTCGGTGATACCGCAGCTTTGCGGTCGCCGGCAAGATAAAGCGCGATCAATGCGCCGATTGCCAATTCCCAAGCACGTGTTGGCAACAGGAAGAAGCAAGCCTTGGGCTTGTGGTACGCAGCCCACTGGGCCGCCAGAAGACTCGTCAATCCGATGGTCGCAAGTAGCGCCACGATCCAGCGACGACCAAACTTCCAGGCGAGGATAAGGAAAAGCGGAAACAAAAGGTAATATTGTTCCTCAACCGCCAGGCTCCAGGTATGCAGCAGAGGCTTCAACTCAGAAGCCGTATTAAAATAGCCGCCGTCACGCCAGAAAAAGAAATTTGATAGGTAGACAGATACAGCGGCCAGGCTGCGTGAGAAGGCGCTCAGATCCTCCCGCGAAAGGAATATCCATGCGAATGGTACGCACACGGCAACGACGAGGAATAGTGCCGGAAGGATCCGTCTGGCACGCCGCTCATAGAAATTGACCAAGGAAAAGGTGTCCTTCTGAAGGTCGTTCACAATGATCGAGGTGATCAAGTAGCCGCTGATCACGAAAAAGACGTCCACGCCCACGAAGCCGCCGCTGAACGTCTTGAATCCTGCATGGAACAACATGACCGGAATGACCGCCAGAGCGCGAAGCCCGTCGATTTCGCGGCGATATTTCATCGAGACAGTCTCCGATCAACCAGACACCAAACGCTTTCAATCGACATTTCCAGCGTCGCCGCCTGAAATTGGCGGCGTCCTCAGCGACGTGCAAACGCCTAAAGACGGTTCATAGCATGGTGATTCTTCCTGAGGTTGTGCGTTGCACGACGCTCATTGGCCAGCGCGAGTTCCAGCGTAGGTCGAGACGCCTTAGGCTCGGCGCTGGACGCACTGACCATGCGGCAGCGTTTTTGTTCCGACCCCGAACCCACCATCCGTGTTCCGAGGCAGATTTACGGTCAATGTACCGAGCTTCAGAGTTAGGACAGTTGGAAGGGCGGTGCACGACCTGGAGAGGCAATCAGAAGAGGGTCAAAAACGAATCCTGAGATGGAAGTTCGAGCTGATTCCGTGGATCCTCGAAGAGCCCGGGCGTTTTCTGCCTCAGGGCAAATCCCGGAACGCGACTGCGAGGCAATATCTGCAGGCTCTGATGCTTGATGAGTGGAAGAACCCCAATGCCCTCGAGGGCCGCAGAACGCTCCTGGGAATTGACCGGGCTCAGCACGTGAAAAACTGCCGTGGCCGTGATTAAGAAAAACTGCAACGGGCTGTTTCGACCAAGCCGTCGTAAGAACGAGATCGGCGACGTTGTCGCCATTGACATCCCGCGCCTGAATCGCGAGGCCGCCAGACGGCGCGACAAGTTTGATTGTTTGGCGCCTAGACGCGGTTAGATGAAGTTGGATCGAGTAGGTTGTAGACTTAGACCCGAGTTGGCCGCCCTCGACATTCGCGAGATCAAGACGCTTGTCGCTATCGAAATCAGCAATAACAAACGATGATTCCGCACCAAGCGACGCAATCGGCACGTGCGGCACATCTGGTCCAGCGGCCGCTACGCGCGATGCAGCGAAGCCAAATAGAAGAAACAGAATCAGGAAGTGGTGACTGCGAGACTTTCGAGCAATCTTCGTCGCGAAGCTGCAACAAACTGTCCGAGAAGCGAATGGCGCGATGTAATCAAACATCG
>Ga0070731_10001268_pt1 | contig 26903 bp, 21 predicted proteins | sample Coa_R1_2_FD_66448 | JGI IMG/M metagenome (GOLD analysis project Ga0070731, IMG submission 66448) | Surface soil microbial communities from Centralia Pennsylvania, which are recovering from an underground coalmine fire - Coalmine... | ecosystem: Environmental > Terrestrial > Soil > Unclassified ... | reverse complement strand
GCTGAGCAGCGGCATGTAGCCGTGCGTCGCCCCGGTCGTGATCAGCTCGACCGTTCCGCGCTCGGCGAGGCGCCGGTACGCCCCGAGGATGTCGCCGTGCAGCGCATCGAGATCCGCCCGCGCCCGGTTGTACTCCGCCGCCCAGTAGTCGCACAGTCCGGCGAGGTGCGTCTCGTGCTGGTCGAGAAAGTACCGGCGGGTGCTGTCGCACGCTTCGCGGCGGTGCGTCAGGAACGCGTCGACCTCGTCGCGGAAGGCCGCGCTTGCAAGCTGCTCGCTCAGGACCGGGGAGAAGTTGATCGTGATCCCGGCGCGCACGTCCTGGTCCGACAGACGCCGGAGCGCGGCGAGCAGCGGCAGGTAGCATTCGACCGCGACTTCGCACAGCCAGTCGCTGCCGTGCGGCCAGCGGCCGTGGTTCAGCACGAACGGAAGATGCGTGTGGAGCGTGAAGACCAGGTTCGCGTCGGCTTTCGTCATTTGCCTCACGGGGAATGCGCCACAACCTTCCGCATCGGGGGTCCCCCACCGGCTCAGGGGATGAGCCGGTACCCTCCGTCCCGCCGCGAACGTCCGTGCCCGGTTTCAGGGCTCGGTCATATTGTAACAGAAACGCGTGTGTCCATTTTTATTCCCTGTTCCGCGAGGACTTCGAGCACGCGCTGCCGCATCGCGGCCTCCGCCGCCCACTGCCGGCCCGCCGGGACCAGCACGGACAGCTGCACCGTGATCCCGGCGTCCTTCATGTCGACCGCGCCGTCGACCGAGGGCGCGCCGCGGGCGTCGTCGGGATGGGCGGCCGCCCACTCCCGGCCCACGCCACGCAGCACTTCCAGCACCCGGCCGAGGTCCGCCCGATAGGGGACCGTGACCTGCACGATCGCCCGGCCGAAGCCGCGGCTCAGATTGCCGATCCGGGTCACGGCGCCGTTCGGCACGGTCAGCAGCTCGCCGTTGAACTTGCGAATCTGCATTGTGCGCAGCGTGATCCGCTCGACCGTGCCGGTGTCGGCGTCCAGGCGCACGAGATCGCCGATCTGCACGAGGCCCTCGGACAGGAGGAACAGTCCGGCGAGCACGTCGCGAATCACGTACTGCGCGCCGAAGCCGAACGCCAGGCTGACGATGCCGGCGCTCGCGAGGATCGCCGTCACGTTGACGTGGACGGCCTCCAGCATCAGCATGAGCGCCGCGAATCCGACCGCGTACCGCACGGCGCTCTCGGCGAGCGGCGCGAGCGTGACCGGCCGGCCGGGCCGCCGGCCCGCGCGCCGGATGGCCGACGTAAGCACGGCCACGACCGCCCAGGCCGCGAACGCGATGATCAGGAGCGCGACGGCGTGCTCGATCACCGCGGCCCAGGCGCGGGGATCCCCGACGTCGTGCGCGATCTGACCGAGGACGTCGCCGGCCGACACGCCGCGGGTCAGTCGCGTGCCGCGACGGCGGCGCCCCGTGTCCGATAGGCAGGCACGGACACGATCGGCGGCCGTTCGTGCTCGCGGAGCTCCTTCACGTCGAGGGCGGGGGACGGCCCGGTCCGGATCAGCTTCATCGCCGTGTTCATCTGCCGGCGGAGGGGGTAGCCGGCGCGGTCGCCGACGCGCGCCATCACGACCTGGATGATCGCGAACGCCATGAGCGACAGCGAGCCGAGTTCGCGGTTGCGGTGCACGCGGGTGTCGAGGTCGACCTGCCCGATCCGGTCGAGGCCGAACCGCTCCAGAATGTCGATGAGGTGCCCGATCTCGACGCCGTACCCGGTAAAGAACGGCAGGCGCTCGAGCAATTCGCGCCGCCCCGCGTACTCGCCCGCGAGCGGCTGAATGACGCCGGACAGCTCCGGAAAAAACAAGTTGAGGAGCGGGCGCGCCGTGAGCTCCGTGACGCGTCCCCCGCCGTTCGCGGACTGGGACGGGCCGTCGGTGAGCGGCCGCTGATAGTAGCCTTTCACGTAGGCGATGCGCGGCTCGCGCAGCAGCGGTCCGAGGAGGCCGTAGACGAACTGCGGGTGGATGTTGCGGATGTCGGTGTCGAGCCAGACGATGAGGTCGCCGCGCAGGACGTGCAGGCTCTTCCAGAGCGCCTCGCCCTTGCCCTCGAACGTCCCCGTCTCCGGTAGGATCTCCGCGTGCTGGTAGGCCGGCACGCCGAGCCCGCGGGCCACGGCGACCGTGCGGTCAGCGGAGCCGCTGTCGATGACCGCGATCTCGTCGAGCAGCGGCACGTCGTTCATGAGGGCGCGCCGGAGGACCGCGATCTCGTCGCCGATCGTGGCCTCTTCGTTGAGGGCGGGGAGGCCGAGGCTGATCGTCAGGCCCTGGCGGCGCTTCAGCGCCGCCAGGGCCTGAAGGTCGCTGAAGTCGCGCGCGTGGAACGTGCTGCGCGTAAACCACGCGTCGACGGCGGACCGCCAGGGGCAGGCCGTCACGTCGGCTTGGCCGCCGCGGTGAGCTGGGTCAGCAGAGGCACGATCCGGTCCCGCATGATGACGTCCCACGTGTAGGTGCCGAGCACGCGCCGGCGCAGGCGGTAACCGCGGTCGTCCATCAGCCCGTGGATGATGCGCTGCGCGCAGACCGTCGGGGAGTCGTCGAGGCCGAATGTCTGCACCGCGTCGCCGCCGATTTCGCGGAACGGCGGGATGTCGGTGACGAACGCCGGCACGCGCGCGAGGCCGGTCTCCAGCAGCGGCAGCCCGAACCCTTCCTCGCGGCTCGGCAGCAGGAGCGCGTCCGCCAGCGCGTACAGGTCGGTGACCACGCGGTCCGTCAGGGTGATCGACGCGCCTCCCGGACCGGGGACGTCCCCGCAGAAGACCACCTGTTCCTCCAGACCGAGCCCGGCCCGCAGCGCGCGCAGCTCGTCGAGGTAGTCGCGATTGCGCGGGTTGTGCGCGCCGAGCGGGCCGGTGATCAAGAGCCGCACCGACAGCTCGCGGCGGACCAGTTCTTCGGTCACGCGCAGCGCGTACTCGATCTGCTTGCGCCGGGTGATCCGGACCGGCAGGAGCAGGACGACCTGCTGGTCCCAGAGACGCAGCGTCTCCGCGAGCCAGCGGCCCGCGGGACTGAGGCGGAGGAACGCCGCGGGATCGATGCCGTTTGGGATGATCTCGATCTGCGACCCGCTGAGGCGCAGCGCCGCGCTCAAGGCGCGCTGGCGGTCGCGCGACACCGTGACGTACGTCGCGCCGGCGAGCGGCGTCGTGAGCAGACGCCACGGCTGGCCGGGATGCAGGTCCTCGCGATACTGCGGGTTGGTCCAGGCGAGATCGTGGCACCACGCCACAAATCGGATCGGCGGCCGCCGCGCCGCGATCCGGTGGAGCGCCGCGGTGAGCGCGAGGTTCTTGTGCAGCGTGAGCGCGTTGTGGACGACGCAGACGGACGTCCCGGCGAGCGCGCGCTCGAGCCCCTCCTGGACCTGCGCCGAGAGGGCCGCGAAGGCCGGGGTGACCCGCCCCTCGGCGAGCTGCTGCGTCACGGCCAGGACGCGCGGATGCCGGGAGTCGAGCAGCGGCACCCGCCGGACCCGCACCCGGCCTCCGAGCGGACCCCCGCGGCCCGTGATGACGCGGACGTCGACGCCGCGCTCGGCGAGCAGCCGGGCGTGCCGGCCCAGCACCGCCTCCACGCCGCCGATGATCGGGGGGCTGGTGAAATGCACGAGCGCGATCGTCGCGTGGTGGCCGCGAAGTGGCATCGCCGCCAATCGTTCGGGCTCACCGCGAAGCACCCCTGCGGGCAGGGCGCCCGCCGCCGTCTCCTGAAGTAGTCCGCGATGCGCAGTCTCGACGAACGCGCGGTGGACCGCGCCGCGGATCCCTCCGGCATGCTCGACACCGTGCTGTCCCTCCCCCGCCAACTGCGGGAGGGGTGGCGGCTCGGGCGGGCGGCGAATCTCACGCCCCTCGGCGGCCGTCCGGCGCACCTCATCTTCGTGGGGTTGGGAGGATCGGCGATCGGGGGCGATCTGCTGGCGGCGGCTCTGGCGCCGGCACTTCCGTTCCCTGCCGTGGTGGTCCGCGACGCGCGGCTTCCTTCATATATAGGGGCGCAGTCCCTGGTGGTCGCCTCCAGCTACTCCGGCGAGACCGACGAGACCGTCGAGGCCGCCGAATCGGCCGTCGCGGCCGGGGCGTCGCTGCTGGCGGTCACCTCCGGCGGGCGGCTCGCCGCGCTGGCGGAGTCCCGGGGCCGGGCGCTGGTGCGTGTGCCCGGCGGTCTGCCGCCGCGCGCGGCGCTCGGGTATCTTGTCGGCCCGGCGCTTGCGATGCTCGAGCGGTGGGACGTGTGCCCCCCGTGCGCCGCCGACGTCGAAGAAGCCGCGGGCGTGTTGGACGTGCTCGGCCGGGACCTCGGCCCCCAGGTACCCGAGGAGCGCAACGCGGCGAAACGGCTCGCCGGCCGCGTCAACGGGCGGATCCCCATCGTCTTCGCCGCGAGTCCGGAGGTCGAGCCGGCGGCGCGCCGGTGGAAGTGCCAGTTCAACGAGAACAGCAAGACCGTCGCCGCGTGGCACGCCTTCCCCGAGGTGGCCCACAACGAGGTCGTGGGGTGGGGGGCCGCGGAGGAGATTGCCGGACTGCTCGAGATGGTCGTGCTGTTCTCGGGAACGGAGGGCGCCCGGACGCGCCGGCTGGTCGAAGCCGCCTGTGAGGCGATGCCGCGGGGCATCGCCGGCGTCCAGGAGGTCACCGGGTGCGGCGAGAGCCGGCTCGCGCGGCTGCTCTCGCTCGTCCTGATCGGCGATCTCACGAGCGTGTATCTCGCCTACCTGCGCGGCGTCGATCCGACGCCGATCGAGGCCATCACGATCCTCAAGCAGCGGATGCGCGAGGGATAGCCTGAAGGGCCCGCCGCGGCCCGCGTCGTAGGACTCGGACGCGCGGAAGAAACTCCCAGGCGCGGCGCCACCGGCGCGGCGCGGAGACTGGTCTTCCGCCGGGAGGCACGATCATGGCGAAAGTCCTGCTCGAGCACATCATCAAGCAGTTCGGCCAGGTCACCGCGGTCAACGACGTCACCCTCGACATCCCCGACAAGCAGTTCACGGTCCTCGTCGGCCCGTCCGGGTGCGGCAAGACGACCTGCCTGCGGCTGATCGCCGGGCTCGAAGAGGCGACGTCCGGCAACATCTACATCGGCGAGCGCGTGGTGAACGACGTCGCGCCGAAGGACCGCGACATAGCGATGGTCTTCCAGAACTACGCGCTGTACCCGCACATGACGGTCTACGACAACATGGCGTTCGGGCTGCGCCTGCGCAAGTACGCGCGGCCGGAGATCGACCGGCGGGTCAAAGAGACCGCGGAATTGCTCGGGATTCAGACGCTGCTCGACCGCAAGCCGAAGCAGCTGTCGGGCGGCCAGCGGCAGCGCGTCGCGCTCGGCCGCGCGATCGTGCGGGAGCCGCAGGTGTTCCTCATGGACGAGCCGCTCAGCAACCTCGACGCGAAGCTGCGCGTGCAGACCCGCGCCGAGATCAAGAAGCTGCACGCGCGCCTCCAGACCACGACCGTGTACGTGACCCACGACCAGGTCGAAGCGATGACGATGGGCGACCGGATCGTGGTCATGAAAGACGGCCTCGTGCAGCAGGTCGACGCGCCGATGAACCTCTACGACCGGCCGGCGAACCTCTTCGTGGCCGGATTCATCGGCTCGCCGGCGATGAACTTCCTCGAGACGAAGCTCGCGCGGCAGGACGGCAAGCTGATGGTCGACGGCGGCGTCTTCAAAGCCGAGGTTCCGCCGGAACTGTCGTCGCCGCTCGCGGAGTGGGCCGGCAAGCCGGTCATCTTCGGCATCCGGCCGGAAGACGTCTCCGACCGCGCGCACGCCAGCGGCAACGGGGCGGTGCTGCGAGCGCAGGTGGACGTCCACGAGCCGCTCGGGTCGGACGTGATCCTGTATTTGACCGCGGGACAACACAGCCTCGTCGCGCGGGTCGACGCGCACACCCAGGCGCGGATGGGGCAGGCGACCGAGGTCGTCTTCAACATGAAGAAGATGCACGTCTTCAACCCGGAGACGCACGCCGCGATCATGTAGCGCGCGCCGGGAGGCCCGCAAGACCGGGGCCCCCGGTCCGCGCGCGGCGGGCGGGGGCCCCGAGGATTCCAGGGGTTACTTCGGCTTCGTCCCGTCGCGGAGCGCGGCGAGGGCGGCGTCGACCGTCGGGAACATCGGGATGACCGCTTCCACCGCGATGATGTCTAATACCCGCCGTATCCTCGCCGGAACGTCCGCCAGCACGATCCGCTGGCCGTTCCGCGTATATCGCTCGCGGGCGCGCAGCAGCGCGTTGATGCCGGAGGAGTCGATGTACCGGAGCTTCTGCAGATCCACGATGACGTGTCGCCCGCCGTCCCCGGCCCGTTTCAAGTAGCCGAGGAACGACGCCACGCTGGCCAGGTCCAGCTCCCCGTCGACCGACAGACACGTCGCGACGCCGTCTTCCCGCAGCGTGCAGACCAGCGCATGCGCCCGCGTATCGTCGAGGCCGGCTCCGCCGGAAAGGCGAGGGCGCCGAACCAGACGCCGCGCACCGGCGGCGGTCGTGGTAAAGGCATAGACAGGGGGCTCCGCGAGATCGAGGGCATATTCCCGCAGATGCCATCGCCGGCGCTCGGCTGCGAGCCGCGCCCAGAGCCGGTTACGTGTGTACCGCAACTCCTGGAAGTCGTACCAGAGCGCAACGGGCCGGCAGGCGCATTGCATCAACCGCAACGATTCGCGCCCGGCCGCGGCCGCCGCCGCGGCGAGGCCCGTCCAAGGGTCACCGGCGCATCGGCTCATGACGCTTCCCCTCCTGTAGCGTATCTACGCCACCGGGGGGTTCCTTACCCAGTCCGGGCGCGTGAATCCTTCAACCGCCGATGCACTTAGCCGCTAAGTTGTCGATCAGGCTGTCCGGCGGCCCCGCGGTGTCAGCGGCCTCCGCCGTCCACCTTCGCCGGCGGCGCGACGAACGGCTGCAGAAAGCGCGCGAACTCCATGGGGAACACGAACTTGGTCGACGCGCCCGCGCCGAGGGCCTTGAGCGCTTCGAGGTACTGCAGGCTCATCGTGTTGGTGTCGACGGTCTTGGCGACGCTGAAGATCTTGTCGAGCGCGAGCGAGAACCCCTCGGCCCGGAGGATGGCGGCCTGCCGGTCGCCCTCCGCGTTGAGGATCGCGGCCTGCTTCGCGCCTTCCGCGATCGTGATCGCGGCCTGCTTCTTGCCGTCCGCCTCGGTGACGAGGGCGCGGCGGCTGCGCTCGGCCGACATCTGGCGCGTCATCGCCTCCTGCACGTCCTTCGGCGGCGTGATCTCCCGGATCTCGACGGTGGTGACCTTGACGCCCCACCGCTCGGTGACCTCGTCGAGTTTGAGCCGCAGGACCTGGTTGATCTGGTCGCGCTTGGCCAGCACGTCGTCGAGGATGATGTCGCCGATGACCGCCCGGAGGCCCGTCGTCGCGATGCCCTGCGCCGCGCCGGCGAAGTTGCCGACCTGAATGACGCTCAACTGCGGGTCGATCACCTTGTAGTAGATCAGGAAGTCGATCGAGATCGGCGCGTTGTCCTTGGTGATGCACGTCTGGGCGGGGATCTCGAGGAACACCTCGCGGAGGTCCGCCCACACCGCCTTGTCCACAACCGGGATCAGAAACACGATGCCGGGCCCCTTCGGACCAAAGCTGCGGCCCATGCGGAACACGACCAGCCGCTGGTATTCGCGCACGACCTTGACGCCGTTCCAAAAGATCAGCACGAGGATGATCAGGATGCCGAGTGCGAAACCCATAGAGCGACTCCCCCCTGTATTCTCAATGGCACCGTTCGTGCCGCCCCGGCACCCCTCCTTTGGGCGCCGGACGCCGCGGCGCTCTCGACGCGGCGTCCGGCGCTACACCGGGGTCACTCCCGGATCGCGCTCAGGTCAATGCGGCGCTGGACGAAGTTGACGTAGACCTCGCCGCGGCGGAAGAACGCGTTGTCGAGGACCGTGAGGTGAAACGGAATCGTTGTCCGGATGCCGCCCACCTCGAACTCGCGGAGCGCCCGCGTCATCCGCGCGATCGATTCGTCGCGGTCGCGGCCCCACGCGATCACCTTGGCGATCAGCGAGTCGTAGTAGGGCGGGATGGTATAGCCGGCAAACGCGTGGGTGTCCACCCGTACGCCGGGCCCGCCGGGCGGGAAGAACGCCGTGATCGGCCCCGGCGACGGCAGAAACTCGCGCGCCGGGTCCTCGGCGTTGACCCGGCATTCGATCGCGTGCCCCCGCGGCTCGATCTCGCGGGGGAGCGTCATGCGCTCGCCGGCGGCGATCCGGATCTGTTCCTTCACGATGTCCACGTCGGTCACGGTCTCCGTGACCGGGTGCTCGACCTGCACGCGCGTGTTCATCTCCATGAAGTAGAAGTGCTCGCCGTGGTCCACGAGAAACTCGACCGTCCCGGCGTTGGCGTAGCCCACCACCTCGGCCGCCCGCACCGCGGCCCGGGAGAGGGCGCGCCGGAGGCGGGGCGTCACCCCGGGCGACGGCGCCTCTTCGAGCAGTTTCTGGTGGCGGCGCTGCACCGAGCAGTCGCGCTCGCCGAGCGAGACGATCGCGCCGCGCCCGTCGGCGAGGATCTGTACCTCCACGTGGCGGGGCTCTTCGAGGTATTTCTCGACGTACAGCGCGCCGTCGCCGAACGCCGCCTCCGCCTCCACGTGCGCCGCGGCGAGCGCCCGGCGCACATCGTCGGCCGTATGCACGACCCGCATACCGCGGCCGCCGCCGCCGGCGGCGGCCTTGATGATCAGCGGGTAGCCGATCGCGCGCGCCGTCGCGAGCGCGGCCGCCTCGTCGCGGACGGGCCCCGTGCTGCCGGGGATGACCGGGACGCCGGCGCGGCGCATGATCTCCCGCGCCTGCGACTTGTTGCCCATCTTGGCGATCGCTTCGGGAGACGGCCCGATGAACGTGATCTTGCAGTCGCGGCAGACCTCGGCGAAGTGCGCGTTCTCGGCGAGGAACCCGTAGCCGGGATGGATCGCGTCGACGTTGAGCAGTTCGGCCGTGCTGATGATGTTCGGGACGTTGAGGTAGCTGTCGCGGGCCTGGGCCGGGCCGACGCAGAACGCCTCGTCGGCCATCTGCACGTGCAGCGCGCCGCGGTCCGCGTCCGAATAGATCGCCACCGTCCGGATGCCGAGCTCGTGGCAGGCGCGGATGACGCGCACGGCGATCTCCCCGCGGTTGGCGATCAGAACCTTCTTGAACATCGGGGCGGGTCAGGCGGCGGGGTCGACGAGGAACAGGGGCTGTCCGTACTCCACCGGCGCGCCGTTTTCGGCCAGGACGCGGACGACGCGGCCGGCGACTTCGCTTGGGATCTCGTTGAACATCTTCATCGCTTCGAGCACGCAGACGGTCTGCCCGGTCTGCACCACGTCGCCCTCGTTGACGAAGGGCGGGGCGTCGGGCTTCGGCGCCCGGTAAAACGTACCGACCATCGGCGCGACGATCGGCACGTAGCGCGCCGTGCCTTCGCCCGCGGGCCGGGTCCCGTCGGATGTCGCGGCGTGCCCGCCCGCCTCCGGCGGGGCCGCGGCGGTCCCGCCGGGCACCGCGGCGGAGACGGACGCCGGGGCCGTTCCCGCGGCCGTCTTCTTCACGTGGACTTTGACGTGCGCCGCTTCGACGACGAGCTCGGCGATGTCCGCCTCCGTGGCGAGGCGGATGATCGCGCGGATCTCGTCGAGGTCGAGCCGGTCGTGGTCGCTCATCGGCCCGGGGTCACCGGCGGGGCGGCGCCGCCGGCGGGCGCCGCGGACACGTCCATCTCCCGGACGCGCCCGATGCGGCGGAACTTCTCGTAGCGGGCGTCGAGCAGCGCGTCGAGGGGGCGGCCGAGCAGGAGGCCGAGCCTACGCCGGACGGCCCCGGCCACCGCGTTCGCGGCGGCGCCGCGGTCCGCGTGGGCGCCGCCGGCCGGCTCGGGTATGATCTCGTCGACGATGCCGAAGCCCGCGAGATCGGGCGCGGTGATCCGGAGCGCCGCCGCCGCCTCGCGGCTTCTCGTGCCGTCGCGCCACAGGATCGCCGCGCAGCCCTCCGGCGAGATCACGGAATAGACGGCGTGTTCGAGCATCAGCACGACGTCGCCGATGCCGATCGCGAGCGCCCCGCCGCTGCCGCCCTCGCCGGTGATGACCGTGACGATCGGCGTGCGCAGCCGCGCCATCTCCAGCAGCGCGCGCGCGATCGCCTCGCTCTGGCCGCGCTCTTCGGCGTCCTTGCCGGGATAGGCGCCGGGCGTATCGATCAGGGTGACGACCGGACACCGCAGCTTCTCCGCGAGCTTCATCACGCGGACGGCCTTGCGGTACCCTTCGGGGTTCGGCATCGCGAAGTTGCGCGCGATGTTTTCCCGCGTGTCGCGTCCCTTCGCGTGGCCGATCAGCGCCACTGCCGTGCCTGCGCCGCCGGACGGCATGTCGATCCATCCGAGCCCCGCGACGATCGCCGGGTCGTCCCGGTACATGCGGTCGCCGTGCAGCTCGACGAAGTCCCGCGCCAGCGCCGCGATGTAGTCGCCGACCTTCGGCCGTTCCGGATGGCGGGCCAGCTGGACGGTCTGCCACGGCGACGGGTCGCGCGCGATTGCCTCGCGCAGCTCCTGCGCCCGGGCCTCGAGGATCGCGATCTGCGAGTTCAGATCCATGCGCTGCTCGTTCGTGATCTTCCGGAGCTCGCGAATCTCACGTTCGACCTCGGCGAGGGTGCGCTCGAGGGCGTCACCCGCCGGCGGGGAGGGCAGAACCGGGGAGCCGGCGGCGAGCCCGCCCGGGGGCAGCGGCGCGTCAGACGCCTGGCTGCTCACCGGCGGTGACCTCCTCCGCGGCCCAGCCCGCGGCGCCGTCGGCTTCGACCCAGGCTGAATCGACCGGCGCGCCGCACAGCCGCAGCAGGCGGCCGAGCGTGGCCCGCAGCTCGGCGCGGGGGACGATCGCGTCGATCAGTCCGTGCTCGAGCACGAACTCGGCGGTTTGAAAGCCGTCGGGAAGCTTCTGACGAATGGTCTGCTCGATGACGCGGCGGCCCGCGAACCCGATGAGGGCGCCCGGTTCGGCCAGCACCACGTCGCCTTGAAACGCGAAACTCGCGGCGACGCCGCCGGTCGTCGGGTCGCACAGCACCGAGAGAAACGCGACGCCGGCGTCCCCGAGGCGGCCCAGCGCCACGCTGGTTTTCGCCATCTGCATGAGCGACAGGGTGCCTTCCTGCATGCGCGCGCCCCCGGAGGCGGAGAAGACGACGAGCGGGGTGCGCGCCTCCGCGGCGCGTTCGGCCGCCCGGGCGATCTTCTCCCCGACGACGGCGCCCATGCTGCCGCCGAGAAATCCGAACTCCATCGCCGCGGCGACAAGCCCGGCGCCCTCGACCGTCCCGATTCCGGTCAGGACGGCTTCGGGCATCGACGTGCGCCGCTGCGCCTCGTCCACCCGCTGCGGGTAGGGCTTCTCGTCGACAAATCCCAAGGGGTCATCGGGGGCGAGATGCCCGTCGAACTCCTGAAACGACCCGGCGTCCAGCACCAGGGCGAGGCGCTCCGCGGCGGAAAGGCGGTGGTGGTAGCCGCACTTCGGGCACACCCGGTAGGCGCGCTCGAGCTCGCGGCGGTAGATCAGGCCGGCACAGCGGGGACACTTAATCCAGAGGCCTGCGGGGATCTCCCGGCGTCCGGAGGAGGCGACCTTTGGCCGGCTCAGCCAGTTCAGCACGGGACGGCCCGGAACCCCGAGGGTTTCGCCACGGCGCGATTATACCGTACGCCCCCGGATGCGGCAAACGCACGCGCCCGCCGGCGGCCGGGGCATATCTTACCGGATGTTATAATGGAAACGCCGGGAACGTCAGGGAGGGATTCTTCGATGGTGACTGAGACTCCGGGCGGGCTCCGCCGCGGACGGCTTGGGTATGCCGCTGCCGTGGTGCTCGTCCTGGCCGCCGTGGTGGTAGGCGCGGGACTCGGCGGCGTCCTGCTTCCGCAATACTTCCATCCGGTCTTTTCGGGGCACCCGCAGGCGGCCGCGCCGCAGCAGCCGTCGGTGCCGTCGGCCGCGCCGCCGGCCAACCCGCCGGCCGCCCAGGTGCCGGCGGTCCCGGCGCCCGCCCCGGCGGCCGGGCTGACGCCGGACGAGCGCGTCGTCATCAACGTGGTCAAGCGCGTGCGCCCCTCCGTCGTCAATATCGACACGGAAGCGCAGGTCCAGACGATGTTCGGCGTGTTTCCGCAGCAGGGCGCGGGGTCCGGAGTGATCGTGCGGTCGGACGGCTACATTCTGACGAACAACCACGTGGTTCAGGGCGCGCAGACGATCAAGGTCACGCTGCTGAGCGGCAAGGTGCTCACCGGCAAGATCGTTGGGACGGACCCGATCGCGGATCTCGCCGTGATCAAGGTGGCGTCGCCGGAATCGCTGCCGGCCGCCCAGCTCGGATCGAGCGGCGATCTGCAGGTCGGCCAGACGGCGATCGCGATCGGGAACCCGTTTGGGCTCGGCAGCACCGTGACGACCGGCGTGATCAGCGCGCTCAACCGCAACATTCAGCTGCCGAACCTGATCGTCGAGAATCTGATTCAGACCTCCGCGCTGATCAATCCCGGCAACAGCGGCGGCGCGCTGGTGGACACCTCGGGCCACGTCGTCGGCATCAACACGGCGATCATCCCGAACGCCCAGGGCATCGGGTTTGCGATCCCGAGCGACCTCGCGCGGTCTGAGATGCAGCAGCTGATCGCGCTCGGCCACATCGTGCGGCCGTGGGTCGGCATCGTCTACGGCGGCGACGTGGACGCGCAGACGGCACAGGCGTACAACCTCGGCGCGAAGCACGGCGTGCTGGTCCGCAGCGTCGAGTCCGGGTCGCCGGCGGCGAAGGCCGGCATCGCCTCGGGCGACATCGTCACCGCGGTGGGGTCCGAGCAGGTCGACACCTGGAGCGACTTCGTCCGCGATATCGTCAACAGGAAGATCGGCGACACCGTCACGCTGACGGTCGTGCGCGGGACCGGGAGCCGGCAGGTCCCCGTCGTCCTGGCCGAACGGCCCGCCGAACCCAAGTAACGCGCCGGGCCGCGAGGCGGCCCGGCCTGTCCCTGCGAGGGGGGAGGACGCTCATGGAGCAGACGCTCGTCCTCGACGTGGTCAAGGTAACGGAGGCGGCGGCGATCGCGGCCGGCCGTCACATGGGCGAGGGCGATACCGATCGCACCGATCAGGCCGCGGTGACCGCGATGCGGGAGATGCTGGCGGATCTCCCGATTCACGGCCGCGTGGTGATCGGCGAGGGCGAACGCGATCAGGCGCCGATGCTCTTCATCGGGGAGGACGTCGGGGCCGGGAAGGGACTCGCCGTCGACATCGCGGTGGACCCCGTCGAGGGAACCAACCTGGTGGCGAACGGCCTGCCGAACGCGATCGCCATGCTGGCCGTCGCGGAGCGCGGCGGCATCCTCCACGCGCCCGACATCTACATGGAGAAACTCGTCGTGCCGCCGCAGGCGGCGGGCAAAGTGGATCTCCGCTGGCCGCCGCAGCGCAATTTACAAGTGCTGGCGGAGTGTCTCCGGCGCCGGATCGAGGATATCACAGTCGTCATCCTCAACCGGCCGCGGCACGCCGATCTCATCGCCGCGGTGCGGGCGGCCGGCGCGCGGATCAAGCTGATCTCCGACGGCGACGTCGCGCCGGCGATCTCGGCCGCGGTCTCCGGCACGGCGGTGCACGCCGTGATGGGCATCGGCGGCGCGCCCGAGGGCGTGCTCACCGCCGCGGCGCTGCGCTGCCTCGGCGGCGAGATCCAGGGACGGTTCTGGTACCGCAACGACGGCGAGCGGGAGCGGGCGCACGAGATGGGGATTACCGATCCCGAGCGGATCTTCCGCACCGACGAGCTGTGTCCGGGCGGCAACCTGCTGTTCGCGGCGACCGGCATCACCGACGGCGACCTCTTCCGCGGCGTGCGCTTCTTCGGCGGCGGCGTCCGCACGCATTCGATCGTCATGACGGCCCAGACCCGGCAGGTGCGCTTCATCGACACCATCCACATCCAGGACCCGAGCCGCGTGGGCGAAGTCCGGCTGTAGCGTGGTCACCCAGGAACTGCGGCAGCTCGTCGCGGACGCGATCGGGCGCGCGGCGGCCGCCGGCGCCCTTCCCGCGCCTCCCGACCCGCTCCCGGCCTTCGAGGTCGAGCCGCCCCGCGACCCCCGGCACGGCGACTACGCGGCGAACGCCGCGCTCGTGCTGGCGCGCACGCTGGGCCGCCCGCCCCGGGAGATCGCCGCCGCGATTCAAGCCCAACTGGCCGTCCCGTCGGACGCGCTCCGCGCCGTCGAGATCGCCGGGCCCGGCTTTCTGAACCTGCATCTTGCGCCCGCGTTCATGCACCGGTGGCTGCGGCGGGTGCACGCGGAGGACCGGCGGTTCGGCCGCAGCGACACCGGCGGCGGACGGCGGGTGCTGGTCGAGTACGTCAGCGCGAACCCGACCGGGCCGCTTCACGTCGGCACGGGGCGCAACGGGGCCGTCGGCGAGACGATCGCGCGGCTGCTCGACGCCTTGGGATACGAGGTCGGGCGCGAGTACTATGTGAACGATTACGGCACCCAGGTCGATACGCTCGCCCGTTCCGTCGAAGCGCGCTACATGGCATTGCTGAACGAGCCGGCGGAGTTTCCGGAAGACGGCTACCAGGGCGACTACGTGCGGGACATCGCCGCGCACCTCGTCCGGGAGAGCGGCCGGCAGGTGCTCGCGATGCCGCCGGAGCAGCGCCTGAGCCACATCCGCGACACCGCGCTGCGCCTCATGCTGGACCAGATCCGCGCGACGCTCGAGGCGTTCGGGATCACCTTCGACCGCTGGTTCAGCGAGCGGAGCCTGCACGAGAGCGGCGCCGTGGAGCGCTGCCTCGAAGAACTGCGGCGCCGTGACGTGGTGTACGAGCAGGACGGCGCCTTGTGGTTCCGCTCCACGCAATTCGGGGACGACAAGGACCGCGTCGTCGTGCGCCGGGACGGGCGGCCGACCTACTTTGCCTCCGACATCCCGTACCACGTCGACAAGTACGCGCGCGGCTTCGAGCACCTCATCGACGTCTGGGGCGTCGACCACATCGGCGACACGGCGCGCGTCCGCGGCGGCCTCCAGGCCCTCGGCTACGATCCGGACAGCGTCGAGGTCATCCTGTATCAGCACGTCCGGCTGCGCAACGAGGGCGAGGCCGTGCGGATGAGCAAGCGCAGCGGCGAGTTCGTCACGCTCGGCGAGCTGATCGAGGCCGTCGGCCGGGACGCGGCGCGGTTCTTCTTCATCATGACGAGCCCGTCCGTGCCGATGGATTTCGATTTTGCCCTGGCGACGCGCCAATCGGCCGAAAATCCGGTATACTATGTCCAGTACGCGCACGCCCGTATTTCGAGCATTCTCCGGGAAGCGGAACGCCAGGGTGTACCGCTGCCGGACGCCGGGCGGACGGATCTTCTCCCGCTGCGCACGCCCGAAGAATGGACTCTCGCGAAGCGGATCGTCGCGATGCCGGACGTAGTGTTCGCGGCCGGGACGCGGCGGGAGCCTCAGCGCCTGTGCGCGTACGCGAGGGAACTCGCCGAGGCGTTTCACGTATTCTACGGACAGTGCCGGGTCCTGACCGACGACGCGGCGGTGACGGCGGCCCGGCTCGTCCTGGTCGACGCGGCGCGGCGGGTGCTGCGCAACACGCTCGATCTCGCCGGAGTGACGGCCGTCGAGCGAATGTAGGCAATCGCAGATACGGGGGCGCCCTTGGGGGCGCGGCCCCGTGCCGGTCGACTCCTGGGCCTGCGGCGCGGGCCAAAGCGCCCCGGCCACCATGAAATCAAAACGAGGGTTTGAGTGGCCGACACAGGCGGCAGGAGAACTTCAGGGTACGGCGAATACGCGGCGCAACGTTCACATGGCCCGTCCGCGCTTTGTCCGATCGCGACGAGAGACCCACGACAGCCGACGTCTCCAGCCGGCGATGCCTTTGAGCCCGCGCGCGGCCGCAGGTGCCGCGACGTCACGCCCCGGCCGCGTCCACCGGCACCCGCGGCGGCGAGGACGCGGGCCGGGTCTTTGGCAGAACGCCGCTGGGTAGAGTGAGGGGGAGGAGAGCAACGATGATGAGGACAGGGACAATCACACAACGGCTGGCGGCCCTGGCGGCCGCGGCAGGCATGGCGCTCGCGCTCGCGGGTACCGCGGGCGCGTACTCGGACACGCAGAACAACCCCTACGCGCGCGCGATCGAGAAGCTGTCGGTCGTCGGCGTCATCACCGGCTATCCGGACGGGACGTTCAAGCCCGATCAGCCGATCACGCGCCTCACGGTCGTCGAGGCGCTGGCGCGCGGCCTGGACGTCAAGGGCAGCGGGACGATCCCGAACTTCAAGGATCTCGCGGATATCCCCGAGGCAGTGCGGCCGACGATCGCCGCCCTCCTGAACACCGGCGCGGCGTCGCAGCAGAAGGCGACGGTCACGCAGGATGCCGTCGCGTACACCCTCACGACCGACCGGGCGGTGTACGGCATCGACGATCCGGTGGACCTGACGTTCACGATCACCAATACCGGCAAGGAAGACGTGAAGTTCGAGTTTCCGACGACGCAGTACTACGACTTCGTGATCAAGCGCGGCGAAGAGCAGATCGCACGGTGGTCGCTCGGCCAGACCTTCGTGCCGAACCCGCAGCCCCTGTTCCTGGCCTCGGGGAAGTCGATGACCTTCAATACACGCTGGCTGCAGAAGGACCAGGACAGCCATGTGGTCGGGCCGGGCACCTACAACATTTCGGCCGTGTTCACGCTGAAGGACAAGCCGGTGACCGTAAACTTGGAATTTCAGAAGGGCATCCTCACGGCCTTTCCCGACAACACCTTCCGGCCGGCCGCCCAGGTGACCCGTGCGGAGTTCTCGGCGCTGCTGGTGCGGGCGCTGGGGCTGCAGGGTGAGGCAACGCAGAAGGCGCAGGCGCAGCTCGCGGTCTCCGACGCCGCTGACATCCCGGCGCCGCTCCACGGGTACGTCGCGGTCGCGATCGACCACAAGCTCCTCGCCGTGACGAACAACGCGTTCCGGCCGAACGCGCCGACCACGCGCGGCGAGGCGGCGGGCGCGGTTTCGGCGATCATGGAGGCGCAGAGCCGCTTCAACTATGTGAAGGGTACCCTCGCGTCGATCGCGCAGGGCGACATCACGGTGGCCAACGATCAGAAAGCCGTGACGAGTTACGCGCTGACGCCGCAGGTCGCGATCTACCGCAACGACAAGCCGGCGGCGGCCGCCGATCTCAAGCCGAACGACAAGATTCTGCTGCTGCTCACGGGCCCGCGGGGGCGCGCAGGGTATATCGAGGCGACCGGTCCCTAGCGCGGACCCCGCACCCCGACCCGCGACGCCGGCGGGCCGCGCCACCGCGGCCGGGCACGGCGGGCCGGCAGGCGTGGAGGTGGGGCGGCGTGGCGATCGCGGAGCTGGAGGGCAAGAGTCTCGACGAGCTGCAGGACCTCGCCAAAGAACTGAACGTTCAGAATTTCCGACGCTACCGTAAACAGGAGCTGATCATGAAGATCTTGCAAGCCCAAACCGAGCAGAGCGGACTGATGTTCCGCTCCGGCATCCTCGAGATCATGCAGGAGGGGTACGGGTTCCTCCGCACGAGCGGCTACCTGCCGGGATCCGAGGACATCTACGTCTCCCCATCGCAGATCAAGCGGTTCGGCCTGCGTGTCGGCGACGAAGTGCTCGGACAGGTTCGGGCGCCCAAGGACAACGAGAAATACTACGCGCTGCTGCGGGTCGAGGCGGTCAACGGCCTCGATCCGGAACAGGCGCGCTCGCGGCCGGATTTCGAGAAGCTGACGCCGGTCTTCCCGCACGAGCGGCTCAAGCTCGAGCTGCCGCAGAGCGATCTCACCGTGCGCATCGTGGACCTCTTCGCGCCGATCGGCAAAGGCCAGCGCGCGATGATCGTCTCGCCGCCGAAGGCCGGCAAGACGACCCTGCTCAAGAAGATCGGCCAGAGCATGGTGCAGAACCACCAGGAGGTCTACCTGATGGTGCTGCTGCTCGACGAGCGGCCGGAGGAAGTCACCGACATGCGCCGCTCGGTGGAGGCGGAGGTCGTCGCGTCGACGTTCGACCGGCCGCCGGAAGAGCACGTGCAGGTCGCCGACCTCGTGCTCGAGCGCGCCAAGCGCCTCGTCGAAGGCGGGCGCGACGTCGTCGTCCTGCTCGACAGCCTCACCCGATTTTCCCGGGCCAACAACCTCGTCATCCCGCCGAGCGGCCGGACGCTCTCCGGTGGTCTCGACCCCGCGGCGCTGCACCGCCCCAAGCGCTTCTTCGGCGCCGCGCGGAAGATCGAGGAGGGCGGCAGCATCACGATCGTCGCGACGGCGCTGATCGACACCGGCAGCCGGATGGACGACGTGATCTACGAGGAGTTCAAGGGCACCGGCAACATGGAGCTCCACCTCAACCGCAAGCTGCAGGAGCGGCGGACGTTCCCGGCGATCGACATCAAGCTGTCCGGCACCCGGCGCGAGGAACTGCTGCTGACCGATGAGGAGCTGCGCAAGGTCTGGGTTTTGAGGAAGAGCCTCGAGTCGCTCGACACGGTCGCGATGACGGAGTTGATTCTCGACCGGCTCCGCAAGACGCCCAACAATCAGGGCTTCCTGCGATCGATCATCAAGAGCGCCGAAGAAGACACATAGGCGGAGCACACCCGCAGGAATACACGCGGCCCAGGTAAAACACAGGCACCGGGGGGAAAGCCAGAAGATCCCGTTCGAGCGCCGGCTTCCGGTTGGCGCGTCCTCGCAGCGCCAAGACGCCGGCGCCCACATCCCGCATGATCGCCCGCCGGTTCACCCCTGCACGGCAACGCGCACCCGAACGCTTCACAGGAGGGTCGATGACGACCCTATGGAGGCTCGCGGCCGCCGTCTTGTTCTGCGCGGTCTGCGTGCTCATGGCGGCGCTGGAGTCATCTCCGCGGCAGGTCCGAAGCGCGCAACCCTCGCCGGTGCCCGCGGACTCGCCGGAGGCGTCCATCTCGTCGCCGCCCGAGACCCGGCCGGCGCCGGTCGTTGCGACGCACACGGTTGTCGCAGGCGACACGCTCTGGGACATCGCCGCATCCGCGGGCGTCGGCGTCGGGGCGTTGGCCGCCGTGAACGGCCTATCCGAGAACGCGGTGCTGCGGCTGGGACGGGTCTTGACGATCCCGCCCGCCGGCGCTCCGGTGCCGCGGCATGTCTCCGTACCCCCTGTGGCGGCATCAGCCGGCGCGCCGGCGCCTCCCCCGGCGGCGGCGGTGTTCGTGGCGGCCCGCCGTTTGGCGCTGCTGTGGCCGTCGCGCGGTATCGTCACGTCTCGATTCGGCTGGCGGGTTCATCCGATCTTCGGGGGCCGTGAATTTCATACCGGCATGGACATCGCGACGCGCTACGGATCGCCGGTCGTCGCGGCGCGCACGGGCGTGGTGCGCTTCGTCGGCTGGAAGTCCGGCTACGGCCGCATCGTCGTGCTCGCGCACGACGGCGGCTTCGAGACCGCGTATTCGCACCTGTCCGCGGCGCAGGTGACCCCCGGGCAGCGCGTCGCGGAGGGCCAGATGATCGGACGCATCGGCAGCTCCGGCTGGAGCACCGGACCGCACCTCTTCTTTGAGGTCCGGCGGAACGGTACACCGGTCGACCCGGCCCGCTACCTCAACTAATTTCCCTCTAATTTCCCTCGGCGGGGGCCCCCGCGCGGAAGGAATCCCCGCCGCTCCGCCCCAAGAAGAATTGTAGGGGTAAGCCAGTAGACACCGTTCGGACCCGGCTCCCGACCGCGTCACCGTGAACCAAGTCCCGAGCCGGCGCCCGCCCAACCCACGACTGTCTGTTGTTTCGACCCCGCCCACTCGCGAAGTACGCACGGGAGGATCCATGGCGACCTCAAGGAGGCGTAGGGCTGTCAACATGCGGCGTACCGTGTCTATCGCCGCCGCATGCGGCGTGTTGGGAATCGGGATCGCGGCGGCGACCGGCGGCTACGGGCGCGGGGAGCGCGGGCCGGCGGCCGGCGATCGCCCGGCGGCCCCTGCCGCGATTATCACCGGCAACGCACCGCCGGCCATCCTGAGAGCGCCGGCGCCCGGCGTGCTGCAGTTCGCGGCGGCGCTCGGTCTGTCCGGAGACCTGGCCCTGCCGCTCAACCGGCCCCGGGCCATCCACGCCGGCGACGCCGAATTGTCACCGAGGAGGGACGATACCGGCGATGTGCCGCCGGAGCCGGGGCCCGCGGGCGTGACGGCCGCCGCGGCGCCGCCTGTCGCGGGCGCGACTCTGCCTCTTGTCCTGCTGCGGCCGTCGGGGGGCGTCATCACGTCGCGCTTCGGCTGGCGCATCCACCCCCTCTTCGGGAGGCCCGAGTTTCACACAGGCCTGGACATCGCGACGCGGTATGGCTCGCCCGTCACCGCCGCGCGGGCCGGTCTCGTCCGCTTCGTCGGATGGGAATCCGGCTACGGGCGGATTATCGTGTTGGATCACGGCGGCGGACTCGAGACGACGTACTCGCACCTCTCGCTCGCGCTCGTGAGCCCCGGCCAAACGGTCGCGCGCGGCCAGGAGATCGGGCGCATCGGCAATTCCGGCTGGAGCACCGGACCGCATCTGTTCTTCGAGGTGCGGCGGAACGGCGTGCCGGTGGACCCGGCCCGCTACCTCAACTAGCCCTCCCGGGCGCCCCGTGGAATGTGACCTCGTAATCCGCGGCGGGACGGTCGTCACCGCCGCCGCGCACGGAGCGGCCGACGTCGGCGTGCGGGGCGGGAAGATCGCGCAGCTCGGCGGCGAGATGCGCGGGCGCACGGAAATCGACGCGGCGGGGCTTTACGTGTTCCCGGGCGGGGTGGATGTCCACGTCCATCTGAGCCAGGCCGCGCGGCCGGAGCCCGGCCGCGAGTTGTGGGTCGACGACTTCTTCACCGGATCGCAGGCCGCCATCGCGGGCGGCATCACCACGATCGGCAACATGACGTTCCAGTGGGCGGGCGAGCGTCTGCGGGACGCGCTCGCGCGCGATCTCGAGGCGGCCGCGCGCGACGCGGCCGTCGACTTCATCCTGCATCCCGTCCTGACCGACCCGACGGCGGGCGCCGTCGACGAGGTCGCCGGGCTGGCGGCGCAGGGGCACACGAGCCTGAAGCTCTTCATGAGCCGCGACAATTTCGACGCCGAGATCGACGGGTATCTTCGCGCGATGCGCGCGGCGGCGGACACCGGCCTGATCACACTGATGCACTGCGAGGACGGCGGGCTGCAGCGGTTTCTCAAGGCGCGCCTCGCCGAAGAGGGCCGCGACGGCCTCGCGCACTACCCGGAGAGCCGCCCGGTCTACACGGAGTCCGTCGCCACCGAGCGGGCGATCGCGCTCGCGCAGGCCACCGGCGCGCCGATCTACGTGGTGCACCTGTCGTCGGCCGCGGCGCTCGGCCGCTGCCGCGCCGCGCGCGCGGACGGGCTCCGCGTGTACGTCGAGACGCGGCCGCTCTATCTGTACTTGACCCGGGAGCGCTTCGCGGAGCCGGACGGCCCGAAGTACACCGGCGCCCCGCCGCTTCGCGAGGCGGCCGACGTGGCGGCGATCTGGGCCGGCCTCGCCGGCGGCGAGATCCAGAGCGTTTGCACCGACCACGCTCCGTGGACGCTGCGGCAGAAGCTCGATCCGTCGCTCACCGTGGCGACGGTGCGGAACGGCGTCGCCGACCTCGAGACGCTGATGCCCATGCTCTTTTCCGAGGGCGTCCGCGCCGGCCGGATCTCGCTCGGCCGGTTCGTCGAGCTGACCAGCACGAACGTGGCGAAGCTCTTCGGGCTCTATCCACGGAAGGGGACGATCGCGGTCGGGTCGGATGCCGACGTGGTGATCTGGGACCCCGAGGCGTCCCGGACGGTGGATGGCACGTCGATGCACTCCCGCGCCGGGTATTCCGTGTACGACGGCCGCGCCGTCCGCGGATGGCCGGTCTATACGATCAGCCGCGGGGAGATCGTGCTGGACCGGACCGGGGTCACCGCCGCGCGCGGCCGCGGCCGGTGGCTGCGCCGCGGACCGACCGCGCCGCTATAGGACCCGCGCCGCGCTCATCGAAGCCGTATGACGTCCCGACTCTCATTCACCGGTGGTGCGCGCATGCACATTCCAAACCGCAAGATGACCCCGACGCCCGAGCAGCGGCAGAAGGCGCTCGAGGTCCTCGAGACCGGCAAGACGTACGGCGGGGAAGAGACCGAGCGGTTTGAAGCCGAGCTGGCCGCCTGGTGCGGGCGCCGCTACGGCGTGACCGCGAACTCCGGCACGTCCGTCTGCCTGCTCGCCCTCGACGCGAAGGGCATCGGTTCCGGCGACGAGGTCATCCTCCCGGCCAACGGCTACGTGGGGGTGCTCGCGGCGGTCGTGAAGCGCGGCGCCACGCCGGTGTTCGCCGAGGTGGACGCCGAGACGTCGAACATCCTGCCCGACGCCGTCGCGGCCGCGGTGACGCCGCGCACCCGCGCGGTCGTCGCGATCCACGATTACGGCTTTCCGTGCGACATGGATCCGATCATGGAGACGGCGCGCCGGCACGGGCTCTTCGTGATCGAGGACGCGGCGCACGCGCTCGGCGCAGAGTACAAGGGCCGTCGCGCCGGCGGCATCGGCGACATGGGGTTCTTCAGCTTCTCCGGGAAGATGATCAGCGCGTTCGGCCCCGGAGGCGGCGCGGTGACGGACGACCGGGACCTCGCGGAAGGGCTCGCCAGCCTGCGGGACCAGGGGCGCGTGCGTGACGAGCGGATCAGCTTCGTCCGCCGGACGGACACGACGTGGTACGACCAGCGCTGGGTCGGCTACAACATGCACATGACCGAGCTGTGCGCCGCGCTGGCGCGGCTGGATCTCCGGGCGCTGCCCGCGTTCGTCGCGCACCGGCGCCGGGCGGCCGCGTACTACACGGCGCGCTTCCAGGACGCCGCGCTCCCGCTGCGGCTCCCGCCGTCGCGGCCGTGGGCCGCGCCATCGTACCTGCATTACGCCGTCTGGAGTCCGGAGCGGGAGGCCCTGCGGGAGGCGCTGGCCGCGCGCGGGATCGAGGCCATTGCGCTCTATCCGACGCCGCTGCACCTGGCGCGTCCGATGATGGAGCAGTACGGGACGCGTCCGGGACAGTTTCCCGTGGCCGAGCGGCTCTGCCGCGAGACGCTGTCGCTGCCGTGCGGCCCGCACATGACGGACGAACACCTCGCCTACGTGGCGGACGCGGTGATCGGCTACTTCGGCGCGCGGACCTCGTCCGCGGCCGGCGGCGCTTAGAGCCCTTCCGTCGGATCCGGGACGGCTCCGCCCCGCGTCTGCCGGCCCTCCCGCGTGTCCTTGTCCAGACGCTCCGCGGGGCGGCGCTCCGCCGGTCCGTAGCCGCCGCCGCCGCCCGCCCGCACGACCAGGCGATCCCCCGCGCGCAGCGCTTCGTGCACCTTGGACCCGAGCACGCGCGCCGTCCCGTCGCGAACGAGCACGCAGGCCCCGGGGGCCCCGGTCCCGCCCCCGAAGAGGCCCGGCGCGCCGTGACGGTGGCGGTCGGAGTGCAATCCGAAGGTGACGTCGTCCGCGAGGATCCGGTAGGCGCGCTCCATCCCGAGTCCGCCGCGGTACTCGCCGTCGCCGCCTGAGTCCGGGACGAGGCGGTACCGCAGCACCTCGAGGAACGGGAACTCGATCTCCACCGACTCGACGGGCGTGTTGTGGCCGTTGGTGAGGTGCATGATCATGCCGTCGGCGCCGTCCTGGCACCACAGCGCGCCGTTCCCCGCGCCGAGCACCTCCGAGAGAATGCGGGTGTGGCCTCCCGCGCGCTGGCCGAACGTGATCCCGGTCTGCGCGTCGAAGCCCGGTGCCGTGACCTGCTTCGGCAGCACCGGCGCGAGCGCCATGTTGATCGCGTCGAAGATCTTGTAGCAGGCGCTGGTGCGCGCCCGCGTCGCGGCCGGCCAGCGCGGATTGACGAGCGAGCCGAGCGGCGCCGTGACGTGCACCGGCCGCATGCTGCCGGCGTTGACGAGCATGTGCGTGACGCCGAGGATGGCCACGACCGTGGTGCGCACGCTCGAGAGCGTCGACCCCCACGGCACGTTGATGAAGCCCTTGGCCTGTCCGTCGGTGCCGGCGAAGTCGATCGTCATCTCGCTGCCGGCGATGCGGACCGCCACGCGGACGTAGAACGGGCCGGCGCCCGTCCCGTCGTCCTCCATGAACGCCTCGCCGCGGTACTCGCCGTCCGGAATCGCGCCGATCGCCTGGCGGGAGATGCGCTCCCCGTAGTCCTGGACGTCCGTCATGAACTCCGCGATCGCGTCCGCTCCGTACTTGCGGGCGAGCGCCCGCACCCGCGCCTCCCCGGTGCGGCAGGCGGCGATCTGGGCGTCGAAGTCCGCCAGCACCGTGCGCGGGGCGCGCACGTTCGCGCCGAGGAACTTGCCGAACGGCGACGTCCGCCAGCCGGCGTCCAGCGGGATGCGCATCGGCGGGAAGACGATGCCTTCCTGGAAGACGTCAGTCGCGCGCGCGTTGCTGGCCGCGGCGCCGCCGCCGAGGTCGAGGTGGTGGACGTTCGCGCAGGTGACGCCGAGCAGCCGTCCGTCGAGGCGGATCGGCGTGAACAGCAGCACGTCGTTGATGTGCTGGCCGCCGTGGAAGGGATCGTTGAGGACGAAGGCCTCGCCGTCGGCCAGCTCGGCGAACGCGTACTGCTCGGCGATCGCCGCGGCGGCCGGGTCGATCGCGTTCAGCAGCTGCGGGATGTAGTTCGCGATCGCGACGGTGTTGCCGCGGGGGTCGAGGATCGCCGTCGCGATGTCGCGCACCTCGCGGACGATGGTCGAATGCGCGGAGCGGTAGAGGTTGACGCCCATTTCCTCCGCGGTCGCCGCGAAGGCGTGGCCGATGACGGAGAGGGTGACGGGATTCATTCGCCGGCCTCCAGCACCAGGTTGCCGAACCGGTCCGCGCGGGCGGACCATCCCTCGGGCACGTACGTCGTCGCCGTCGGCTCCTCGACGACGCACGGGCCGGCGAGCCGCGCGCCGGCGTCGATCTCATGCCGGGCGTGGTAGCCGGCGGCGCGCGGCGCGGCGGCGCCCCGCCCGCCGGGCTGTGATGACAGGCGGTCTGCCGGCGCGGGACGGATGCCCCGCAGCGGCGACGGCGCCACCGCGACGAGGCGGTACCCGACCACTTCGACGTCCTGGTCGCGCACCGCGTGCCCGTACCGGGCGCGGTGCGCTTCGTGAAACGCCTCGACCGCCGCCGGCACCGCCAGGCCGCCGGCCGGCACGCTGATCTCGTACGCCTGGCCGGCGTAGCGCATGTCGATCTCGCGGCGGCAGCGCACGTCGCGCCACGGCCGCTCGTAGGCCTCGAACTCGCGGCGCGCCTGGCGCTCGAGGTCCGCGAACACCGCGGCCACGTCGCCGTCGGCGACGCGGCCGGCCGGCGTGACCCGGGTCATCGAGAAGTCCTGCCGGGTGTCGGCGATCAGGAGGCCGTAGGCCGAGACGAGGCCGGGGTTGACCGGGACCAGGACGCGCGCGATCCCGAGATCGGCCGCGACGGCCGCGGCGTGGAGCGGGCCGGAGCCACCGTAGGCCACGATCGTGTAGTCGCGCGGATCGTAGCCGCGCTCGATCGAGACGAGCCGCACCGCCTGCGCCATCGTCACGTTGACCAGCCGCAGCACGCCGTCGAGGGTCTCGCGCCGCTCGAGGCCGACGCGGTCGGCGAGCGATCCGAGCGCCGCCTCGGCCGCCGCGGCGTCGAGGCGCAGCCGGCCGCCGAAGAACGCCTCGGGCCGGATGCGGCCGGCCAGCACGTTGGCGTCCGTGACGGTGAACGCGGTGCCGCCCTTCCCGTACGCGGCGGGCCCCGGATCGGCCCCGGCGCTTTCCGGTCCGACCTTGAGAATGCCGCCGCGGTCGACGTCCGCGATGCTGCCGCCGCCCGCGCCGACGGTCGCGATGTCGATCATCGGCACGTTGAGCGGCAGGCCGGCGATCCTGTACTCGCGGGTCACGCCGGGACGGCCGTCGGTGACCAGGCACACGTCGGTGCTGGTGCCGCCCATGTCGAACGTGATCGCGTTGGGAAACCCCGCCTCGACCGCGGCGGTGGTCGCCCCGACCACGCCCGCGGCCGGTCCGGACAGGATCATCTTCGCGGCGTGCCGGCGGATCGCGTGCGCGGGGATCGTGCCGCCGTTCGCCTGGACGATGGTCACGGGCCCGCGGAACGCCCGCGCCCGCAGGCCCTCTTCGAGCCGCGACAGATAGCGGTCGACGACCGGCTTGGCGTAGGCGCTGATCACGCAGGTGCTGGTGCGCTCGTACTCGCGGAACTGCGGCAGCACGTCGGACGAGCGGGTGATCGCGAGGCCGGGCAGCGCCGCCGCGAGCGCGTCCTCGACCGCCACCTCGTGGGCGGGGTTGGCGTACGCGTGCAGCAGGCAGATCGCGATCGACTGGATGCCCTCCGCGGCGGCCAGGCGCCGGACCTCGTCGACGAAGCCGAAGCCGGCGAGCGGCCGGCGCACGCTGCCGTCCGGCGCCATGCGCTCGTCGACCTCGACGATGTGGTCGCGCGACACGAGCGGCTCCGGCTGGCGGTAGAAGAGGTCGAAGAGCCGGGTCTTCGCCTGCCGCTGGATCAGCAGCACGTCGCGGAAGCCTCTGGTCGTCACCAGGCACGTGCGCGCGCCCTTGTGCTCGAGGACGGCGTTCGTGACGACCGTCGAGCCGTGAATCA